>OGCN01001092.1_pt1 | contig 39141 bp, 35 predicted proteins | sample 1570181 | NCBI WGS metagenome assembly OGCN01 (sample SAMEA4370584, study PRJEB24528) | human gut metagenome | reverse complement strand
AACCCCCGATGCCGATGCTACAAATGTAGTCAGTCTGAAGCCTTTCTTTAAACGACTTTTGATGCTAAGTGTTTTCCACTTTGACTTGTCTGATTTCATAATGTTTCCTCCTTATGAATAATATAATCGCATTAATCTTATAAAATATTTTGTTCTAAAAATTACGATTTGTATGTCTCTATTATACCATAATGATACCATCATGAAAAGCAAAAATAGTTCGTAAAATACATATTTTACGAACTATTTTTATTTTGGTCAGTTTTTATTATGCTTTACCGCAACAGATTATATCGGTATGCCGATATAATCTGTTCAAATATCATATAAACATTACATCGACCAAGGAGGGCAGGGACGATGCCGGTAAAGTGGAAGGGAATGAGCAAATGAGGGCGTATTACTGCGAAAGATGATATTATCATGCAACAACCCTGAGGAGGATGCAGGCGGAGAAAGAAAGTGCAGATTTGCGAGCTGGACAGATTGATATCTTAATTAAAGGCAAGAAGCGGATGAGCTCAATCACATGAATCTGAGGTTAGATGCGGGGAGAATATGATAAGCTGCAGGCAATTCAAAAGATGAAGCCCGGGATTCATTTCACAGCGTGGATTGATGTCATGGGTTTTATTCTCCCTCTGAGGGGGCATGGGGTGACTCTCATCACACCTTGTCTGGAAGGGTTTAAGACATCCTCGGTGGATGTCACTGACGGATTGGTCTGTGGACCTATGGCAGACCTGCGAAGCTGCTAGGAATGGTATTATAAATAAATTTCAATATTTTTTTAAAATTTCTATTGCTTTCTTTTTTAAATTTGTTATAACGATAGTAACAGGATAGCATTATGATATCATTATGATATCATTAAGTTATCAAAGTGCTTTCCGAGTCTACGAAAGGAGATTCATTATGGCAATAAATAAAAAAAAACCAAAAAATGTTTTACTTCTCATCCGAATATGTCAAAAAATTCGTTGAGACCAGAATAGAAGATCTCGCCATCGAAACACAGCGTTCATCATCTTATATAATAGAGAAGTTGATTCTTGATGGCTTACTTCCACATCATGAGGAAGCACGATATATTATTCGACAGAATCTGTACCCAGATAATGAAAATGGTGGAATTAAGAAAACTTTGGATGCGCTATTTTCGTCAAACGCTGCTGGAGTCGATTGGAGAGCAAAACATAATAACTTCAAGCCAGTGATCGAATACTGCATTATGTATTGCGATTCATCATCGCATTATATTAACAACCCTTCATTGGATTACTTTATTACCCAGGTAAAGGATATTATTTTGCGAATTGAAAACTGTGTGTATGCCTGCATCGAACCTTACGACCGCCACATGTATGCTTCAAATCTTGAATTTGCTAAATTGATTCTGAATAAAGCTGAAAATTCACCGCAGGAAATCGTTTTTAAAGAATGCTATGAGTTAATCAGTGTATGTTGGGATATGTTATATGACTGGTCTATTACATTCAGGTTTCTAGCATGCGTAACACGAATGTGTGAGTTTAACGAAGAAAATTCGCGTGCCCGAAATGCACTTTATGACATTATTTCTGAAATTTCACTGGAGTGGTAGAAAGGGGGAGCTAATGAACATCCAATACAGATATGAGCCTAGCAGTCGCTACTCATCAGGTAATGTTACAGAAGTGTATGCAAATGATGCACCAATCGGTATTTTAGAATCATTATCTGCAGCTTCTGAACAGCTTAGCTGGAATCCTGATGACAGAGTATATAATGTTCCATTCCAATTTCGGAATGAAGATACTTTACTCTCTGTCGTATCGGAATTAAAACGCTTTAAAGATGAGCAAGGATATAAGTATCTTACAATATGGACTTATAACAATGGCTACGCAACACAGATAAATAAAAACTTACTTGAAAAAGCGGGATTTAAGAACATACCCGACCAAAATCCTGCATGTATGTTCTTAGAATAATCTTATGATGGAATATATAAAGAAAAAGCGACAAATGCTACCAACATTCGCCGCTTTAATTACAAATCAAATAATTTGAAATGTAATATGTATATTGTTTTTTTATTATATCAAATTTTCTTGATTTTATCAATAAATTCTTATTTATTGATAGCGTAAATTGTTCTTCGGAAAAATATGAGCAGACCAACTCCTTGAAAGTTTTAAGATTAAAAACCTTTACAAGTATACCATATTTTTCATTTCTTTACTATCTGGTGAGTTTAATCGGGTATAGGACTAGGTATAGGAATACATTGTTCAATCATGCAGTCGTCCCTCTTTTATAAATTAAGTCTCTCATCCAGTACATGCCTTTTCTTTCCAGCCCCGGTATTTCTTTTCTGACAACTTCTTCCTGCGACAGGCTGTGTTTTCTTTTTACTTCTCTTACAAGTTTATCCTGTTGTTCTATTTGCATTTTCTTCTTTTTCTGTTTCTGCTGATACTCCATCAGATCTATCAGACTGGTTCCGTTTCTTGTTTCTATGCGCAGCTGTGTCATTTTGTGCACACCTGTTTTTGACCATCCCATTGGTCTGCTTGATTCTCTTGCTGACAGTACATGGCTGATCTGCCCCTCCGCACTGCATCCCCATACAGCTCCACCATCATCTATCCTTACCATGATCCCAAGCCAGTTGTTTGTTATATACCAGATGCATTCATGGATTTCATTTTTCTTTCCTTCTGCCTCAGCTGACGCACTGCATTTTTGTAACAAACGTTTTACCTCACCCATATCCCTATTATTGATTGCCTCATAGATCAGCTCTTTTGCGTCTTCCTGACTATCCAGCAGATGCGAGGTTGCTTTATTGATATATTTTCCCAAATGAAATTTATCCAGCACAAATTTACTCTTTTCCAGCACATGACAGCCGGCTACTATCCACGGCGCCCCATCGCCTGCAATATATACGTTTTCCAAATAATCCGTATCATAATGATCATAAATGTATTGCTGCACTTCGAGCCAGAGATCCTCATTTCGTTCGCTTCCCTCATACAATCCGCCAAAATATTTCTTTCCGGTCAGTTTATGCCGTCTGCATCCTGCTTTTCCATCGCATATGATATCCTCATAAACAAGGATCAGTTTCAATATTTAATTTTCCGAAAGTAACTTTACGCTAACGAGCAGAAAGAAAAGCCGGGCCATGGTTTCTCTTTCTGCCTTATCAGGATACTCTAAAAGAGCATTTCCTTTTTTGGAGTTTCTTTCTATCGCCTTACAACAAATATTGCTTTTGTCTGTACAGCTTTTTTCATTTATGCAGCATGCCTTACAAATTTATACATGCCATACATTTCAGGTACAGATGTGATACGTTACCCTGTTTTGATGACAACGTTTCGAACCCCATCTTTTTGTTACATCCCATTTTATCAGGAACCTTCTTTTTGCACGCACATAAACTGAATTGTATCTGTTTTGCTCTTCCCTCCTTTCCGGGTTCGATTCGTTAGACACATTATAGCGAAAGAATCCTATACAATTCCATTGCCATTATTGGCAAAATTATTTTTTTATTTTGTATAAAAATACACTTGTATTTCTTCCTTTCCTGTTTTTCTTTTACATATTTATCCAATTCCAAAATTTTGCACGAAAAACAGCGTGTACTTTTAGCATTATTTTTTAAGAATTACAAACACTACTAACAGACTGCCAAAAGCACAGATTTACATTGACTTCCTTTTCTGATTAACTTATAATTTATTTAAAGAAACCTTTATTTTTCAATGATTTTACATAATATCCTGTGATGCTTTCCGAAGTACCGCAGAATTTCAAAAAAGAAGGGAAGTGAGCTTATGCGGATAGAAAAAATAAATGATAAGCAGATTCGCTGTACCTTAAATCAAAATGATCTGAAAGAGCGTGAAATTGAGATCAGTGAACTCGCATATGGAAGTGCCAAAGCAAAGGCTTTGTTCCGAGATCTGATCCAGCAGGCCTCTTACGAATGTGGCTTTGATGCCGAAAATATCCCTTTAATGATTGAAGCAATTCCTCTATTACCGGAAGCTCTTATCCTTTTGGTAACAAAGGTAGAAGATCCTGATGAACTTGATACCAGGTTTTCTACTTTTACCGAAGAAGACTGGGATTCTCCCGATTATGAATATGATCTGTCTGATGAAGAAGATGACAATGAAGATTATCATGATACCGCACTGTTAGACAATCCTCTTGCATGGTCTCCATCGGAAAGCTCTGCTGACAACGATACACTTTCTGCTCCTAAAGAACCGGATTTTATTTCTTTACCGGAAGCATTAGGTATGCAGCCACGTCCAACGCAAAATGTGATTTCGCCTCAAAAAGAAAATATATTCTTATTTGCATTTGAAAACATTGATCATGTAATCGATGCAGCGATAAATGTGCAAGCCTTTTACTCCGGTAACAATACTTTATACTATGATGAACATGATAGAAACTATTATCTGGCAGTATCTTCTAAAGAGTATTCTGCAACAGAATGGTCACGCATCAGCAATATTCTTCAAGAATATGGAACATTACTGAAAAAATCACATTTGCTGTCTTATTATCTTGAGGAACATAATACGGTTGTGATCGCCAAAGAGGCTTTACAAAAATTAGCATCTATATAAAAAAAAGAACTACACTGTGTTGTCTTTCTAAATCAGTCATACAATTGGCTATTTAGAAGATACATATCTGTAGTTCTTTTTTATAGAATCTATTCGTCTGTAAATAACTCACTCTATCCGGCAGAAATTATCTCGCTATAGGTAGTTTGATCTGTCCGGCAAAATCGGTTTTCTATATTATATTATTTCTTAGCAAGATAGTCATTTACTGTAGCCACAAGTTCATCTGCATCAAGACCATGTACCATGGCAGCTTCTGAAAGGCTTTCTCCCTGTGCAGAAGGGCAGCCGATGCAATGCATACCGGATGCCATCAAAATTGCTGCGATACCGGCATCAATCTTTAACATGTCTGCAATGATCATATCTTTGTTAATTCTCTCTGTCATAATAATCCTCCACTCATAATTGTATTGTATATTTTCTTACGTTATAAAAAAGTGTAGCGTCAGCACGCTGCACTGCAAGAATTGCTTTAGCAATTCTTGTTGATGCACCTCTACTATACGAACATTATCCTATTCCATAAATAAAAAGCCACCTCGTGCAACAGGGAAACCCCTATCTGACTCAGCAGCTTTATCTTTGTTATGAGAACATCTCATTAACCTTCAGTAATAGCACCTGAAGGGCATGTTCCTGCACAAGCACCACAGTCGATGCAAGCTTCTGCATCAATCTCGTAATGTGTATCTCCTTCTGAGATAGCGCCTGCTGGACATCCGCCTGCACAAGCACCACAGCTAACGCATTCATCACCAATTACATATGCCATAGTATAGTTCCTCCTTTTTTCTCGTTATATTCATATAATAATACACTTTTTAAAATTTTACAAGTCCCCTTCCACACTCCATTTTATGGGAAGGGAAAATTTTAAAATTTATAAAGAACAGAGAACTACTTATAAACAAAATATAATATAAAAACTGTTTTTCTTTTGCATTCTATTTCTTTCCGAAATAATAGCATGAATACTTTCCGTCAGATCAAATTAGAAATCTACTTCTGTATCATAATAACAGCATTTCAATAATTTCTCCATTTCTTCCTGTGAAGGCTGTCTCGGATTAGATCCGGTACAGGCATCTAATATCGCATTGGCTGCAATATCCGGAAGCTTTTCTAAGAATTCATCTTCCGGAACAATTCCGATATCGGCAGGGAGTCCGCCCTCACCATAATGTTTAATACAATGTGGAATATTCAGATCATCATTCATTTTTCTTAAATATTCGATCAAAAGATCCACTTTTTCATCATCATTGCTTCCACCAAGTTTCATAAAATCAGCAATTTCGCCATAGCGTTTCTTTGCTGCCGGATCTTTACTGTTAAACCGGATGACTTTTGGAAGATACATTGCATTCGCTGCACCATGAATAATATGTCCGCCCTCAAAGGCAGCACCTGTTTTATGTGCCATAGAATGTACAATACCAAGCAATGCGTTCGAAAATGCCATTCCTGCAAGACATTGTGCATCATGCATCTGATCACGGCTCTCCATATCACCCTTGTAAGATTTCACAAGATGCTTTTGAATCATATGAATTGCCCAGAGTGCCAATGGGTCGGTATAATTACAATTTGCTGTAGACACATATGCTTCGATCGCATGTGTCATAGCATCCATTCCGGTATGTGCTACAAGCTTAACAGGCATTGTCTCTGCCAGTTCAGGATCAACGATCGCAACATCCGGTGTGATCTCAAAATCTGCAATTGGATATTTAATACCTTTCTCATAATCTGTGATAATAGAAAATGCGGTTACTTCCGTAGCGGTACCGGAAGTAGATGAGATTGCGCAAAAATGTGCCTTGGTACGAAGTTTAGGCAATCCGAATACTTTGCACATATCTTCAAATGTAGTGTCAGGATATTCATATTTGATCCACATCGCTTTTGCTGCATCGATCGGTGAACCGCCACCCATGGCTACGATCCAGTCCGGTTCGAATTCCTGCATAACTTTTGCACCGCGCATAACAGTCTCAACTGATGGATCCGGTTCAATCCCCTCAAAAAGTTTTACTTCCATTCCGGCTTCTTCCAGATAAGAAACAGCTTTGTCTAAAAAGCCGTTTCGTTTCATCGAACCACCACCGACACAGACAATGGCACGCTTTCCACTAAACTCTTTTAATGCTTCTAATGCACCTTTTCCATGATATAAATCTCTTGGTAATGTAAACCTTGCCATAATAACCCTCTTTTCTGCATACTTTGCTGATTTCAACAGGACTGCGTCAAGTATGCCAACCGCAAAGCCTGTGTATTTGCCTATTATATATATGCGATGTGCATATATTGTCATGCAAATCAAATCCTTATTCGTATATTAACACTACAATTTACAGCAGTCAATTCTTCTGTCGTAAAATTCTATACCAATATCTGGCTTGCTCCATGATCAATCTGTGCCAACATCTTACTTACTTCATGAACAAACCCGGAAAAGAGGATCAATTCGGGAACTTGTCAACAAAAAAGAGACACAAACCACATAAAATATGATACACTACAACCATATTTACATTTGAATATCAGACAAAAAGTACAAAAGATTATTCATACGGCAAATTTATACTATACTTCCAAATATACAATTCAAGAAAGGACTATACGATTTTTATGAACAATTATGGTATTCATATACAATATGACGGCACACGTTACAGCGGATGGCAAAAGCAGGGAAACACACAAAACACGATTCAGGGAAAGATTGAAACTGTTTTAGAAAAAATGACAGACTCCAAAATAGAAATTCATGGTTCGGGACGTACCGATGCCGGTGTACATGCTTTACAGCAGGTTGCAAATTTCAAATGCGATACCCCAAAGACACCGGATCAGATCATGGAATATCTGAACATGTATCTACCTCTTGACATTCGCATTACTTCGATCTGGGAAGCGGCACCGAGATTTCATGCAAGACTTAATGCAACGAAGAAACACTATCGTTATATCATAGATACCAACCCTTATCAGGATGTCTTTACAAGAAAATATGCCACACATCTGCCGGGAAATTATGATCTGCATGCCATGAAGGAAGCGGCAGCTTTGCTTACCGGAGAGCATGATTTTAAGAGCTTTTGCGAAAATAAGCATATGAAAAAATCAACCGTTCGTACCATTTATGAGATTTCATTCTCTTTTGAAAACGGCATCTTAACGATTGACTTTTTGGGAAACGGTTTCCTATATCATATGGTGCGTATCCTGACCGGAACATTATTAGAAGTCGGAACACATGAAAAAAATCCAAAAGAAACAGATACGATCCTACAGGCAAAAGACCGCCTGTCTGCCGGCTTTACCGCACCACCGCAGGGACTTTTTCTTGTCGAGGTCTTTTACCAATGATCTTTTCTGTTCCTATGGCTCATTTTTTATTTCATTTTCTTCCTGATCGTATCTAAAATAGCGATTGCTACTTCTTCTTTGGTCATACACGGAAGCTCTTTGACATCCTCTTTTGTGATCAACGTAACAACATTCGTATCTACGCCAAATCCTGCACCTTCGACTTTCAAATTATTGGCTACGACCATATCGAGATTTTTCTTTGCTAATTTTTTCTTGGAGTTTTCCAGCATATTTTCTGTTTCCATCGAAAAGCCGCATAAGAACTGCTCTTTGGTACGATTCTCGCCTAAATATTTCAAAATATCCGTTGTCCGTTTTAGTAAAATCTGACTGTCACCATCCATTTTCTTGATCTTTTCATTGGCAACCGATACCGGTGTGTAATCTGCAACTGCTGCCGATTTGATGATAATGTCCTGCTCTTTTGCATTGGATGCAACCGCCTCAAACATATCTTGCGCGCTTGTGACCGGGATAACACGAACAAACGGAGGTGCTTCAAGATGCGTAGGTCCTGTTACTAAAGTAACTTCTGCTCCACGCTGCATCGCAATGCGTGCGATCGCATAACCCATTTTCCCGGTAGAATGGTTCGAAATAAAGCGTACCGGATCGATTGCTTCCATCGTCGGTCCTGCCGTGACTAATACTTTTTTGCCTGCCATATCTTTTTCAAAGCGGATCTCTTTTAAGATATATTCGAGTAAAACTTCTTCGGATGGCAGCTTTCCTGCTCCCACATCTTTACAGGCTAACAGTCCGACTGCCGGTTCAATGATCTCGTAACCATGTCTCTTTAGTTTGTCTAAGTTCTCCTGTACGATAGAATTTTCATACATATTCGTATTCATTGCCGGAGAAATGATCTTTTTGCACGGGCACGCCATAACGGTTGTTGTCAGCATATCGTCGGCAATTCCGTTTGCAATTTTTCCAATCACATTTGCAGATGCCGGTGCAACTAATACAACATCCGCCTTCTTTGCAAGAGACACATGCTCTACACTATATTGAAAATTGCGATCAAAAGTATCGATCAGACATTTATGTCCGGTCAGTGTTTCAAATGTGATCGGGTTAATAAAATTTGTTGCATTTTCTGTCATCAAAACCTGTATATCTGCATGAAGCTTAGAAAGCATACTCGCAAGATTTGCTATCTTATAGGCAGCAATACTTCCGGTTACACCTAATACAACTGTCTTTCCTTTTAACATCCTGTCCTCATTTCTGCATGAAATTATTTCATATCCTGAGATAACTGACCATGCTTTTCATAACGTGCAATGCTTTTGATCTTGTTTTCTTCATCAACAAAAACAACGTGCGGTTTATGATCTTTTGCTTCGCCTGGTTCGAGTTCACAATATGACATGATGATAACATGGTCATGCACCTGTACCATTCTTGCAGCGGCTCCGTTTAGACAGATCATACCGCTTCCCGGTTCTCCTGCAATCGTATATGTCTCAAAACGGCTTCCGTTCTCTACATCAACAATCTGTACTTTTTCATATTCAAAGATTCCGGCTGCTTCCATTAATTCCGGATCTACTGTAATACTTCCTACATAATCCAACTCTGCCTGCATAACGACGGCTCTATGGATCTTTCCTTTGAGCATTGTAACTGTCATAATGACCTCCAATTTATCTTAAATGCTAATCTGTTCTCTTTTTTATAAGCAATTTCATCCGCTATATCCGATCATTCTTCCCAGAAACCGGAAAAAGAACTACTCAACGATAAAGTTATCGATCAGACGAGTCTTTCCAATATATACAGCAATCGCTGTCAAGACAGGTCCGTCTACTTTATCAACAGACTCTAATGTGTTCCAGTCAACAACTTCTACATAATCAATCTTAGCCAATGGCTCTTTCTCAATCATATCCGTGATCACTTTACGGATCTTAGCAGTATCTTTTTCTCCTGCATCCATTAACGCTTTTCCTTCTTTTAACGAACGGCTGAGTACCAGAGCTGCCTGACGCTCTTTTTCATTTAAGTATGTGTTTCTTGAGCTTTTTGCAAGTCCGTCTTCTTCACGGATGATCGGACATCCTACGATCTCGATTCCAAAGTTTAAATCACGGACCATATGGCGGATCACTGCGAGCTGCTGTGCATCTTTCTGGCCAAAATACGCTTTATCCGGTACTACAATATTAAAAAGTTTCGATACTACAGTACAGACTCCACGGAAATGAATCGGTCTTGTTTTACCACACAAACCGCCTGTTAATGTACTCATATCAACAAAAGAAGAGAAATCATCATGATACATTTCTGATGGCTGTGGATGGAAAATAAGTGCTACTCCCGCATCTTCACAAAGAGCTGCATCACGATCAAGATCTCTTGGATAACTTGCAAGATCTTCCTTTGGTCCAAATTGCATCGGATTGACAAAGACGCTAACGACTACTTTATCATTTTCTGCTACAGCACGATCGATCAGGCTTTTATGTCCTTCATGTAGAAATCCCATCGTTGGGACAAGTCCTACGCTAAAACCTTCTTTTCTCCATGCTTTTACCTGTGCTCTTACTTCCTCTACTGTTTCTACAATTTTCATTGTCTTGCCTCCATCTCTTTTACATCTGCCTCTGCCTTTTATTCTGTCGCTGTTTTTACAAAAAGGCAAAGACAGATCCTTTTGTCCGTCTATTCTATCCTGTCTAGTATAATTTATCGATTACTTCATCATCTATCTTATAGCTGTTCTTTTCAGCAGGAAATGCACCACTTGCAACTTCTTCCTTGTAATCACTGAATGCCTTTTTCATGATCTCGCCTACCTGTGCAAACTGTTTTACGAATTTCGGTACATAGTCAGAGAACATACCAAGCATATCCTGATATACTAAAACCTGTCCGTCACATTCGTTGCCTGCACCGATTCCGATCGTAGGGATCGTCAGTTTCTTTGTGATCAAAGAAGCAAGTTTGGTTGGAACACATTCCAATACTAATGCAAAAGCTCCGGCTTCCTGTACAGCAAGTGCATCTTCTAAAAGTTTCTTTGCAGCATCTTCACTCTTTCCCTGTACTTTATATCCACCCAGAGCATTGATCGACTGCGGTGTTAATCCCAAATGAGCTACAACAGGAATACCTGCCTGTGTGATTGCTTTGATCTGTGGACACACACTCTTTCCGCCTTCTAATTTAACAGCATTGGCACGTCCTTCTTTCATCAGACGACCTGCATTTGTAACAGCCTCTTCTACCGATATCTGATAAGACATGAATGGCATATCAACAACAACCATTGTCTCTTTTACACCACGCGATACCGCAGCTCCGTGATGGATCATATCTTCCATCGTAACAGAGATCGTATCTTCATATCCTAAAATGACGTTTCCGAGAGAATCGCCTACCAGGATCATGTCGATTCCTGCTTCGTCCATTAACTTTGCTGTCGAATAATCATATGCGGTAAGCATTGTGATCTTCTGACCGTTTTCTTTTGCCTGCTGAAGTGTACTAACTGTTTTTTTCATAAAAATTCCTTTCTGGATATCTGCTTTCTTTAGTCAGATTCCGATAAAATTTTGCGAAGAGCAGTATAATCCCTGTTGGGATATTTCTTTTGTGCAATGTCGATCAGTTCCTGTCCTATATTGCAATATGTATTTTTTATTCTGCTGTCAGAACAAACGGTCAGATGCTTTTTGACGGTTTCGATATCATTTCTTTCAATCGGTCCGGTCAATGCAAATTCCGTGCCATGTTCGACCATTGTAGCAACGTTTTCCCGAACAAGAGATCCAAGTAATGTATAGCAGTCTTCCTGTTCAAAACCACATTCTTTAAGCAGATCCACACTCATTTGAAAAAGTCCCAGCATATAATTGCTTGCTAAAGCTGCCGCAGCATGATATTTCATCTTGTCCTCAGCCTGTACAGTCATGACTTTATGGCCTAATGCTTCAAAAAGATCTTTCATAATATGAACTGCCTGCAGATCGCCTTCCATGGTCAAAATAGCTTTCGAGAACTGTCGGTAGGATGTAAACTTGTCGCTGAATGCGTACATAGGATGAATAGAACAACCTCTTGCTCCGGTTTTATCTATTCCTTCAAAAACCGCAGATGATAACGAACCACTAAAATGGCAGATGGTTTTGTCCGTCAACTGATATGCTGTAATGCAATCCCAGATATTCGCAATCTCTCCATCGGGAGTTGTAATAAATAAAGTATCGCTTACTTTAATGATATCAGCAACATTGTTATATGCTCTTGTCTTCGTAAAGTCTGCCGATTCTATGGCACTCTTTTCATTCCGGCTGTAAAAACCTGAAATCGCAACATCCCTCTTCATAAGATATTTGCCAAGTGTCGTACCGACCTTTCCCGCACCTATTATTCCTATTACCAAATAATCACCTCATTTTAATGGATCGTTTTGTCCGGTTATCAAGTTCATCTATCATAGGTGATGCATTATCATCTCTGATACAGTTTCCATCTGAGGATCCTATGCTGAGGATCCTTTCAAAATACCGCTCTTTTCTGTATAAATGCTATATTGCACAATCGCAAGCATTATAGCATTTTCAAAACGATTTTACAAGTTTACATAATCTGCTTCATAAACAGATAACCGACATAATAAATGCCCATTAATGCCGGAGATAATACATAGATTACTTTTTTGATCCATTCATGTTTTTCGCAGATCAAAGCTAAAATGATCCACATCGGAAGTGCTGTCAGCATATAACGTGAACCGCTGATCAGCCAGTCAAGCGAATAGCTGACAACCGTAAACGCCAATAAATAGCAAACCAGCATATTGTCCATTTTATTAAATGCATAATAGCAAAGAACGATTGCTAAGATAAAGAAAAGCATCTGTGGAATAAACATGCTGAATGTTGTCATGCTGATCCCATTTGTAAAGCAATGTGACAAATGGTTTTTGACTGCCTTTCCTATATACATGTAACCATGATACCAGTATTTTCTCTGGTATCCGGTAAAAGCAAATGCATCGCCTGCCACTTTTTTATTGATCAAGAGATAGGAAAGCGTTCCAAGAATCGGAAGAAATAATGCAATTCCTTTCGTATAACAGTCTTTCCAAAATGCCTTCCATTCTTTTTTACGAAGCTTTTCGATCGGGCGGCAGCTTTCAAACCAGCAGATACATGCCGGGATAATGATCAGAACGCCTTGCATTCTCGCAAGTGCACACAAAATTCCGGCAACACCAAAGAGCCACCATTTTCTTTGCTGTAATAAATATAAGCATATAGCGATCATCATAAAGAAAACACTTTCTGACATGATCGTACCAAAGAAAAAGCCGAATGGTGAGATCATCAAAAGAAAAACTGCTGTCTTTGCAACATTTTTTCCAAATTGTTTTGCCGTAAATCCATAAAAAAAGCAATTTCCTATTGCATAACATACCATGCTGACAAATACAGCGATCACACGGTAATCCGCATTGGCATTGATCAGATGAAAACCACGGATCAAAACAGAATACAAAGGAAAAAATACTAATGTGATCGGTTCGTTGTTCTCAAGATATTGTGTATAACCGCCTTTTGCAATATTGATATACGAATTGGCATCCCAGATTACAAAACGATTCCAAAAATCATTCCATTTTAAGGTCTGCTGATCCATAAAAAGACAGATTGCCACAACTGCAAAAAGAAGCATACCGATTCTTATTGCGATCGAAAACCAGAAAACTCCGATATAATCTTTCTGCTCAGGATGATATTGTTCTTTCCGGTATAAAGTTGATTTGTCAAGAAAAGCTAATTTCTTCTCTGCCTTCTTTCCAAGCGGCAGTCCACCTGTCACAAGTATACTTGCAAACAGTGCGATTGCCAGTCCCCATATGATTGTTGATACGATTACATTTATCATGTTTGCTCCCTCCTACTTTTTTACATAAGATAACGGAATCACAGCACTGAAGTTTCCATGCGTTTCAATCTTCCATTGCGTCTCTGAAAAAAGTGACAGATCTGCATTTGATATCACATAAGCGATTGGCTGTGATGCATCAAGCTGTAACTGCGATGCATTATAATAAAAATATTTCTGTGAATAGGTGTAGCCGTTTTCTTTCGTCTTTCCCTGATAGAACTTAGCATCAATATTATGTTCAAACAGTGTTAAGATTTCGCTGACATTCCATGATCCACTGTATTGCGAATCCGGTGTGATGCAATAGACAGTACACTTAGAATCTTTTATATCATCCAAAGAATCCATAAATCCTGCAAAGAACTGTGTCGCAAGCGTATCTTTATATGTTGTAAAATAGGTATTTAAAAATCCAAATGACAGGATCAGATACAATGCTGCCACTACTGCTCCGAATGCTTTACGGCGTTCATATACGAAGAATACCCCCATTGCCGCAAAAACGATCATCGGATAAAATATAATGTTTACACGATTGACATTAACGGTTGCCGTGATCACACCAGCCCATAATGCAGTTCCCAATGCTGCATAAACGCATAAAAGAGCCGCTTTCTTTACCTCATTTTCTGTCTTGCGGTATTCCAGCACACCAAGTACAATGCCTGCCACAACAAATGGCATCATAAACAGAAACATTGTGCCAAAGCCCGTCACGGTGTTCCATGGCAGATCATCTTTTTGCAACAAGACATTAATCAAGGCTTTCACATTGGCTTTTAACTGTGTCACCTTATCATCAGCGAAGAAAAGAATATCCTGTGACCGGACGCTGTCCTTAAAGTAAGCCATTGTAAAGAATGGCGTCTTGATCGTTTTTAACTTAAATGTGTTAATGATCATGGTCAGATAGATCGGCCACGAAATCAATACATAAACACCGACACTGATCAAAGCATCTTTGATTTTAATCCACTTTTTGACAAGGAACCAGATGCATACAAAGAGCAGGAAAAGTGGTACGGTATAAAAAGAAATACCGTAACTGTACATACATAACGCAAAAAAGATCATAGAAATGTACAGATAACGCCTTTTTTCCAAACCTAAAAGTAAGAAAAGTATTCCGAACAAAAGCATATGCGGGAACACGTTACAATCCAGTGCCCATCTGCTTTGCATAAAATGCCATGGGTTTAACGCAGTGATGAGCATTGCGATCTGTGCCATGCGTATTCCGCCAATCCTTTTGACAACAAAATAAATTGCCACGATACCAAGGATACTAACGATCAACATAGGCATTCTTGCCGTTACGGCATTCAAACCAAACACCTTAATAAAAGGTACCATCATATAGGACAGCAATACACTCATCTGTCCATATCCCCATGCCGTAAAATGCACCGGCATATACATTCCATAACGATCCGTTCCATGATCTGCCAATGCTTTTGCATCAACTGCTGCCATCGCACCATCCTGGTTCATTCCGTCCGGGATCATGCCAAACTGCCATACACGGATTGCAAATCCTACAAACAACAATGCACAAAATATAATAAAATCAACAGTCTGATTTGTTTTCCAATCTTCCTGCTTTTTGCCCTGTATCTTGCAATAAATTGCACCCACTAATATGATAATTGCAAAAAGCAATGTAATAATCGCACTTGTTTCCATACATCCTCCTTCGTTTTTTCTCCATTGATAAAACACGTTGCCGGCATATTGCCTACACATCTTTCTATGTAATAACGCAAAAAGCCACCACATAACATGCGATGGCTTAAAGTATTAAAGCAATTATTTTAATTTACCTTTACCTTAGGACAAAACGGACTTGTCCTGCTATAACAGAATTAGTCTGTTGTGTAAGGCATAATAGCTACGTGTCTTGCACGCTTAACAGCTACGGTTAAAGCTCTCTGATGCTTAGCACAGTTTCCTGTGATTCTTCTAGGAAGAATCTTGCCTCTTTCAGAGACATATCTCTTTAACTTATTTACATCTTTATAGTCAATGTAATCATGCTCTTTATCTGCACAGAAAGCACATACTTTCTTTCTTCTGCGCATTGGTCTTCTTCTTGAAGAAGCGCCATCTTTATCGCCTTTATTGTAAGCCATGTTGAAACCTCCTTATAATATTACCAGATCTCTCTAGTTTTTAAATGGTAATTCCTCATCGATGGCATCCGGAATATTCATAAATCCATCACCTGCTGCCTGTGTAGGCTCCGGTCTGGATGGAGCTGCCTGCTGATAGCCACCACCATTATTAGCAGCCGCTGCTTTACTCTCTGCGAATTCCTGTTCCTCTACTACAACGTCTGTAGTATAGACACGCTGTCCATCTTTGTTCGTATAGCTGCCGGTCTGAATACGACCAACTGCTACAATCTTTGTGCCCTGATGAAGATAGCTTTCTGCAAACTCTGCTCCTCTGCCGAAAACGACACAGTTGATAAAGTCTGCTGTCTGCTCATCACCCTGACGTTTAAATCTACGATCAACAGCAAGAGTATATCTTGCTACTGCTGTCTGATTTTCACCTGAAGTATAACGAATCTCAGGATCACGGGTCAAACGTCCCATTAAAATTACCTTATTCATAGTGGAAACACCGTCCTTTCTATGCTTCCCGTCTAATGCATAAGAATCTGAGAACGTTGTCCATAATACGAACTACCTGTTCAAGTTCGCCCGGAACATTAGCCTCAGCATCGAACTGAATGAAGTAATAATATCCTTCTTTCATGTGCTGAATCTCGTAAGCAAGTTTTTTCTTACCACAATCTTCAACCTCTGTGACAGTACCACCAAATCTGGCAATATAATCCTTTGCCTTCTCTACTGTGGCTAATCTCACATCTTCTTCGATCTTAGCATTGACAACTAACGCTAACTCATATTTGTTCATAGTTGTCTGTACCTCCTTTTGGTCTCTGGTTCTTTTCATGGCTCCGTCCGTCTGTACAGCTTACACTGTTGTGATATCTTAGAACGGCGTACTACTTATACGCTTTGCCCTGACAGAAAAGAACAAGGAAAATTAACGTATCACGGTTAAACATTTTACCACAAAAAGAATACGGATGCAAGAATTATTTTTACTAATTTTTGCATCCGTATTTGTACATTCTTCTTCTCTTTTGGCAGACTGTCCGCAAAATTCTGCCATTCCCTTATGTCTATGCACGATCTGCATCATTTTTCCTGATCATTTTGTGCAATTTTTCCCCGGAAGCTTTTCTCTACCTGCTTACGAGGAAGCATAACCTGATGACCACATCCACAGCATTTGAGACGAAAGTCCATACCAACACGCAGGATTTCCCACTGATTTGTTCCACATGGATGTGCTTTTTTCATTTTGATCACGTCGCCTAATTCAAAATCCATTGTCTCTCCTCCTGATGTTATACAGCTATCGCAACCGGATTGCCATCTTCATCATACATCAATGTGATCGTAATATTGGAAGAATCACATTCACTGACATCCAACTCATGGAATATTACTTTCTTTCCATCTGCCGTGATCACTTTCAGATCCCAGCGCAGCTGGTCTGCCGGCATGCGAAGTTTCATCTTTTTAGAAACTTTTCCGTATGCGACCTTGCTCTTCATTAAATTATCGCTCCATGCATTCTCTCCGTAGCTGGAAATATAAAAAGCTTTGATCGTCATTTTCTCACAGGAATTTTCCACTTTTGCCGAAAATGTCATCATATCCCTTGGTTCTACCGCATCAGAAGGACGTGGCGTATCTGTCGCTTTTACGCTCTTGTTATCTTTCTTTCGTGCCGTCGGTGTCTGTACCGGCTTTTTCGTTGCCTGTGCTGTTTCCTGAATTTCCGTCATATCATCCGGTGTCTGTGTCTGTTCTTCTTCCGCTGTCTGCTCTGACTTATTATCTACGGCTTCTGTCTTTTTGTTTTGTTCGGTTTTCTGTTCCTTCTTTGTATCGCCACATCCGGTTAGCAAACTTCCTGTCAAAGCGACACAAAGGAACAACATTATACTTTTTCTTCTCATCAAAACCCCTCCTTTGCTTTGTGATTCTCTCTGCCATTTGCCGCACATGCTTTATCGCATCGTTATTTTCTGGATCTCGTTAAACCAGCTGTAGAATACTGTTGTACTCTCCGGAATCGTAGAACGATTCATGCGTTCGGCACTATATAAAATAAATTCACGAAATTCACATACAGGAACTTCAACTCCCTGCTCTAATACAGCATCAAAACATTTCTGATATGCTTTCTTTCGTGCGGATGAACTCATAAAAGAGTTCAGTGAAGACGCATTTGTATCAATCGTTTCATCCACAATTCCAAAAATATTTTGTGATGAATCAGATGCATAACGTACTTCTACATCATTATCTGTCAGATCACGGCTTGCCACCCAGATCTGCTGTTTTCCGGAAGTAAGTTTTCTTGTCAGTGTTTCCCGTCCATTAACTGCTTCCGTCTTTAACGCAATTCCGATTTTTTCAAGTGCCTGTGTAGCTTTTTGCAAGACCGGATAGATTGCATTCTTCTCTCCATCAGCAACCCATACCGTATAAGACAGTGCTGCACCTTTTGGTGCCTTTGTTACCTTTGAACCTTCTACCGTATATCCCGCTTTTTTGAAATAACTTAGTGCCGCTTTCTGTGCTGCGTCCATCTTATCTTCCCATTCATCATCCGATGTATAAATTTCTTCACCGGAAAGATCCTGACTATATGCGACATTATAATCTTCCTCGTTAGAAGTTTTGGACAGCCATGATTCTGCCGCTACCGGGTAGTTCACTATCCTTGCAAGATTGTTTTCTTCATTCAAGATACCTCTTGCTGCCGAAAAAACGGTTGCAAGTGCCTTTCGCAATGCTACAGACTGTTCACTTTGCGCATCTGTATCAACCGATACATTTTGGGCATGGATACCGATGTAATGATACTCTCCATCGCCGATCATCTGTGTCTGCACTGTACTGCCGGATAGTTTTCCGTTCGAATTTGCCTGCTCGATACCTGCATATTCTACGGCATCATAACGACCTTTTAACACATCAACCGTATCACCGGCAATCTCTGTAACATCAGCATTTGGATTAACCGTTGCCTGTGGATCCGCTTCTTCTTGTTCTTCATTCGCTTTCACATCTGTAGCATTCTGATCTTTCATTTTCTCCTGCAATGCTTTCTTTGTCTCTTTCAGTGTATCTGTCATATCTTTCAACTGTAAGAAAGCGACCTGCGGACAGCCTTTATAGTACAGATCATTCGAAGTATAATAGACTACATCGTTTTCAAACTTAACAAAACGATATGCTCCGGCTCCTACCGGATTGCTCTTGTTGGCCAATACAGAAGAAATATCTCCTCTCGTAAAGCCAAACGCATAATGTTCATAATCGTATTTGGTCGTATCTCCATAATAATGCAATGCACAGATCGGCATTTTTAATGCACCGGACATTTCTTTGCAATAACCATTCGTCGTAATACTCATTTCATAGGTGCCGATCTTTTGAATTCCTGCGATCCGGCTGACTTTCTTTCCTTTTCCTTTTGCTAAGAAAACTCTTGCCTGTGTCTTTATCCGTGAATCAAATGCATTTTTGTTCTGATATAATTTTAGTGCGAGAGCATGATATCCTTTTTTGCTATATTTTGCTTCTGCTGTGGAAAGAAGGTCTTTCTTTGTAAGTTTCTTTCCTTTTTTCAAAATATTATGACGATCCGCAAAATACATCTCAGCACTGCTATACCCTTTTCTCTCATATGCCAGTACACAATTCTCATAATCCTTGCGTAATTCTTTCTGGATCACAGACTTTTTGATCCATTTTTTTAATTTTGCCGGCATCTTTTTGATATATTCATTGACTTTTTTGTCAGAAAGTTTCTCTGCTTTTGTGCTGTTTGCCCAATAGTTGGCAAGTCCTTTGATCGGCATGGTATTCAGTTCACGGTTTCCCTGATAACTGGTATCACAAAATACATACATCGAAAAGATCACGTCATCAATTGTAACCTTTTCGCCATCGCTAAAACGCATATCATTACGGATCTTGATCTTGTATTCGGTTGTATTCTTTTCTTTATCATAATAAATATCCAGATCGGAAGGTCCATAATACGTATAATTCGTGTCATTATACTCTCTTAACTCTCCGTCAATTCCTTTGTAGACCAGCTTACCGGCACGATCGTTCGAAACCAGATCGATCTGTGTCAGATCAATCGCCTGACGATCTGCACTGTTCTCGGCTAAAAATGGATTAAATTGTTTTGTAAACTTTGTGCTGCCTATAACCAAAGGAACATCATCCTGTCCATCACCTTTGCCGGATGCATTGGTATTCCCTTTATCAACTTTGGTCGATGCTTTTGGTGTTGGTTTGGGTTCTTTCTTATCAATTCCACACCCGTTACATCCGATCAGCAGGGAACATGTCAGTACACCTGCTAATAACCTTTTTGCTCTGCTTCGCATGGAAGTCCTCCTTATTCACTGATAATATCCGCATATTGTCCTTTTGTTACCTTTACCAGATCGTCCGGTGCCAGGAAAATCTGTGCTCCAAGCCTTCCACCACTTACAATGATCTGATCAAAGTTCTTTGCACTTTCATGGATCACGGTAGGATATTGTTTCTTCATACCGATCGGTGTACAGCCACCACGGATATATCCTGTCACTTTATTGATATCTTTTACATGAACCATGCTAAGGCTTTTTTCTCCAACCACTTTGGCTGCTTTCTTCATATCTACTTCTTTATCAATCGGGAGAGCAAACACAAAAAACTGTCCGCTCTTTCCCTGCATGACTAATGTCTTAAAAGACATATCATAATCCTGATGAAGCTTATCTGCTATATGAACGCCATCTATAAATTCATCACATTCATACAGATTGATCTCATAGTTTATTTTATTGCGGTCTAAGATCCGCATTGCATTGGTCTTAACTTCCTTTGCCATTGTACACTAACCTTCTTCCTATGCTTCAATAGAAGTAAACGCAAATGTTGTAACATCAAAAAGGCCCATATCCGTAAGCTTTAATGCCGGAATAACAGGAAGAGACATAAAGCATAATGTCATGATCGGCTCTACTTCTCCGCTGATACCAAGACATTTTCTTGCATTTTCATGAACTCTTGTCAGATGTTCGTTGACCCATTCGCCGGTCTGGTCTGTCATGATTCCGCCAACAACAAATGGCATAGAATCTACTACTTTCTGTTCGTTGGCAAGAACAATTCCACCGCCCTGACTAATCAATTGCTCAACTGCAAATGCGATATCCTTATCATTCGTTCCAACCGCAATGATATTATGGGAATCATGTGCGATTGAAATAGCTACCGCACCTTTCTGAATACCATAACCACGAAGCAGTGCTACGCCAACATTTCCCGTTGCATGATGACGTTCGACAACAGCAACTTTGACAATATCCTGATCCGGATCATAGACAAAATCTCCGTCCTGATCAAGTTTGACTTCTGCTTCTCCTTTTCCTGTTACAACACCGCCAGGAAGAATGTCGATTACTTTCACTTTGGAAGATTTCAAATGTAATTTTAACTTTTCTTCTGAGAAATCTTTGACATGGAATTTTCCGGTTACAGCTGTCATATCCGTTCTTTCTACCGGGAACAGATACTCTCCGTCTTTTGCTACAAGCTCTCCGGCAATCCATACTTTCTGAACATGGTAATCTGTCAGATTGTCAGCAAGTACAATATCGGCACGGAGTCCCGGTGCGATTGCACCACGGTCTGCCAAGCCATAACATTCTGCTGCATTCAGACTTGCCATACGGACTGCTTCGATCGGATCAATATTTTCTTTTGCGCAAATGCGCAGATGATTGTCTAAATGTCCTAGTTCTAATATCGTCTTTGGCTGTCTGTCATCGGAACAGAAAATAAAACGTCTGCTGTTTGCTTTCGTAACTGCTTTTAACATGGTTTTCAGATTATGACAGGCAGAGCCTTCACGTAACATCACATACATACCGCGGCGGATACGTTCTTTCGCATCTTCTACCGTCTCACATTCATGATCTGTATGAATGCCTGCCGCAATATAGGCATCAAGATCTTTTCCATATACTGCCGGACTGTGTCCGTCAATGATCTGCTTATTTTCTTTAGCTGCCAGTATCTTATCAAGATCCATGTCTGCACCATTGATCACACCCGGAAAATCCATAAATTCACCAAGGCCTAATACATTCTCTTCTTTTAAAGTATCCGTCATATCTTCCGCTAATATCGTTGCACCACTGTGTTCAAATGGTGTAGCAGGTACGCAGGATGGCAGCATATATTGAATATCCAGCTTCGTATGCTTTGCTGCATCTAACATATATTTCATGCCGTCTAATCCGGCTACATTAACGATCTCATGCGGATCAGCAATGATCGTAGTTGTACCACGCGGTGTTACTAATCTTCCCATCTCTTCAGGCGTTACATAAGATGACTCAATATGAATATGTCCGTCAATAAATCCGGGCATCGCATAACTTCCCTGTGCGTCTACTACTTCTTTACCTTCATAATGACCGATTCCGGCAATTTTACCGTCTACGATCGCAATATCTTCCCCTTCAATGATCTCTCCACTATAAACATCTACAATTTTAGCATTTTTTATTACAGTATCTGCCTGATCTTTTCCTGAAGCGGTAAAGATCAATTTTCTTAATTCTTCTTTTTGCATGCGTTCCCTCCTAATCATCCTTTGCACTTCTTTCTTATTTATTCATACTACATTATCTGCTTCTAGTCAATTCTCTTTCTGCATATATTGATGCTTTTTAAGAAATAGTTATGCTTGTGAATGCTAAAAAAAGATAGTATAATTATTATTTGTGACAAAAATATTACATTTGAGAGGTATATTTTACTATGAAGAAAATAAGTCTGATCGTGCCTTGCTATAATGAAGAAGAATGTCTTCATGCATTTGCCAAAGAAGCCGATCGTGTCATTGCACAAATGCCGGATTATACATTTGAGATTCTTTTTGTCAATGATGGTTCAAAAGATAACACACTACAGATCATCCGGGAATTAGCCGGTCAAAAGGAGTATATCCGTTATCTGTCTTTTTCAAGAAATTTCGGAAAAGAAGCTGCCATGTATGCCGGCTTTTGCAATGCAACAGGTGATTATGTTGCAATCATGGATGCAGATCTACAGGATCCGCCTTCCCTTTTACCGGAAATGGCGAAGATCTTAGAAAGCGGTGAATATGACAGCGTTGCGACGCGTCGTGTATCGCGTGACGGCGAACCGCCGATCCGCTCTTTTTGCGCCCGCCAGTTTTACAAGCTGATCAATAAAATTTCTGATTCTGATATTGTCGATGGTGCTCGTGATTATCGTCTGATGAAGCGTGAAATGGTCGATGCAATCGTTAAAATGGGAGAAAATAACCGTTTCTCGAAAGGTATCTTTGGCTGGATCGGCTATCGCACCTATTGGTATCCTTACGAAAATGTGGAGCGTGCTGCCGGAGAGACCAAATGGAACTTTTTCCAGCTTTTAAAATATTCGATCGATGGTATTGTAAGCTTTTCCCATGTACCGCTAAGCATTGCTTCCTGGTGCGGCTTGCTCTTTACCGGTCTGTCTTTCCTTGCGATTCTTTTTATTGTAATACGAAGACTTGTCTTTGGTGATCCGGTACAAGGCTGGGCTTCTACCTGTTGTGTGATTATTTTCATCGGTGGTATCCAGCTCTTTTCCATGGGTATCATTGGTCAATATATCGCAAAGATCTTTGCCGAGACCAAACACCGTCCACACTATATTATCAGCGAGGCAAGCGACGAAGTAGAAAAGATCAACTAATATACAAGCAAAGCAGTTTTGAAAATTTTATTACTATTCAATGCCATGTTTTTTCTTAACACGTTCGATCTTTTCTAACATCGGCTTTCCACCGACTGCCAAAAAGACAACCGTAGAGACAGCATGGAGCAGATCCACCGGAATGCCCGACAGATAGATTGCGATAATGCTTTCTTTATTGATCGTATAACTCATCATCAATAAAGAAGCAAAGTTCATAATGCCGCCATAGATCACAAGAGGGCTGATCAAACCAAACAGGCACAGGCTGCTTCTTTTTTCCATTCTTTCTTTTCCTGCTGTCGCTAAGAGTCCGGCAAGCAAACCGATCAAGCCCATTGAAAACATCTGCCATGGTGTCCACGGACCTTGTCCAAACAGCATATTGGACAATAACATTGTAAGAGAGCCTGTTAAAAATCCGGCTTCTGCTCCAAGGCTGATTCCCGTTACGATCACAACAGCCGCCATCGGCTTGATCCCCGGAAACATAAAAAAGACAGACCGTCCTGCTGTAGCGATCGCAACAAGCACCGCAATCAATACTACTTTTTTCGCACTATATTTTCCTCTTGACAGAGAAGTCCAAAATGGAATACAGGATAAGACCGCAGTCATCATGCTGATAAAAAGATACTTTCTGTCACCAAAAAAGAAAAATCCGATCGCTATGCAAAGCGGAATTCCGATCAGTTCAGTCAAAACAACAGACAAAATCTGCTTTGTATCTACGGAATGCTTACTATTCTCTCTTTCTGTTGCTATTCTTTCTTTTGTTGTTCTTTCTGTTACTGCATCGCTATCACTGTTTTGTACTGATGCTTTGCCACTGATCTCGTTCTTGTTGCCATTTATATTTTCGGCAGACAATCCCTCTGCCTGATCCTGCTTGGCTTTTTCTTGCTCGTTTTTGCTCTGCTCATCTTTTTTCTGTTCTTCTTTATCCTGTTGCATTTTGTTCTGTTGGACTTTTTCCTGCTCTATTTTATCCTGTTCTGCTTTTTTCTGATTGTTTTTTTCCTGCACGGCTTTTTCTTGTTCAACTTCTTTCAGTACAAATTCATTACAATCTTCGATATCTGTATCGGTACAGACACGAATCGCATCGCGCACGGTAACAACATCCGGGAAGAAGTTTCTGCACATCCGGTTTGCTGCTGTTGTATAGAAATGATTTTCAACGAAGAATTCTTTTGTATCCTGCATGGATGCAATATTTCCGTCAAAAAAAAGTCCGGTCTTTGTTGCATACTTTGCACAAAATTCGATATCATGCGATACCATCAAAATGGTCACTTTCTTTTGTGAAAGTCCGACAAGCAATTCTCCTAACCGCTTTTTGCTCCCTGCATCCAGTCCTTTTGTCGGTTCGTCCAAAAGCAGGATTGCCGGCTGCCGTAACAGCACTTTTGCCAATGCAGCCTTTTGCTGTTCTCCACCACTCAGATCGTATGGATGTTTTTTAAGCAAATCTTCTATTCCAAGCAATGCGATCACATTTTGCCAAATTTCCTGCCTGGTCTCTCCGAAGAATGTTTTGATCTGATTTTGCTCTTCTAACACTTCATACAGATCCTCTTCAACCGTCTTTCTGACAAAAAGGGTAGTCGGATCCTGCGGCAGCACACCTAAGATTCCGTTTCGCAACTCTTTTTCTTTATATTTTGCAAGGGATCTTCCAAAGAATTCGATCGTTCCTTTTTGTGGTTTTAAAAGTCCTCCAAGCAGATGCAATGTCGTTGTTTTTCCACTTCCATTTCCACCCATCAAAGCGAAAATCGCTCCTTCTTCCACAAAAAGGCTCAGATGATCCACAACATCAACATCTGCCTGTGGATAATGATAGCAAAGTTCTGTACATTGAATTGCAAAAGGAATCTTCTTACCGTCAAAAGACCGCTTTCCCCTATTTTGTTTCTTCGGATCTTTCGCCGGTAAAAACTTTTTTTCTTTCTGTTTTACAGAAGTAAATCTTCCTGCTTCTTCTTGTTTTGCACCTAGAAACCTTTGTGCTTCTTCCTGTTTGGCAAAAGCAAACTTTTCTGTCTCTTCTTGTTTTGTAAAGGGAAACCCTTTTATCTCTTCCTGTTTTGCAAGGGGAAACCTTTGTGCCATCCATTTTTGTCCCAAAGCTACTGTATAGGGGATCCGGTCATTTGTCGTAAAAGCAGTATCTTCTTTCTTCTTTTGCAATTTCTCGTACCCTCTTGCGATTTGCATTGGTACTGTTAAAATTTCTTCCATTGAAGGATCATGTGTCTCAAGAATATTTCCCAGTTCTTCCATCTTTCCTTTTGCGATCAGCCTGCCTTCTTTCATAAAAATCACTTCGTCCACATAGGCTGCCACTTCTTCCAAGCTATGCTCTGCCATGATCACGGTAATTCCAAATTCGGCATGCAATTTATGAACCGTTGCCATAAAATCTGCCGCAGCGATCGGATCAAGTTGGGAAACCGGCTCATCTAACAGTAATACTTTCGGATGCATTACCATAACGGAAGCCAGATTCAAAAGCTGCTTTTGCCCACCGGACAGGGTATCCGTAGACTGATAAAACCAGTTTTGGATTCCAAAATATGATGCCATTTCTGCGACACGGACACGGATCATATCCTGAGGCATACCGATACTTTCCAACCCAAAAGCCAATTCATGCCAGACCCTATCTGTTACGATCTGTGTATCAGGATTTTGAAAAACAAATCCTATCTTGGCACTTTGCGTATATTGTGACACTTCTTCTAAATCTCTTCCATAATAAAGAATCCTGCCACTTCTTTGACCTACCGGCTGCAAAGAAGTCTTTAACTGTCGAAGTAATGTACTTTTTCCACTTCCGCTTGCTCCACAGATCACATAAAAACCGCCTTCTTCAATTGCCAGATCAATATCTGACAATACCTCCTTATCTTCGCCGGAATAACGAAAGCTTAACTTTTTCAGTTCTATTATCTTCACACCAATCCTCCTTTGCAAGTTTTATGCACTCTCGGTATCTTCTGAATGAAAATTTTCGAGATAGATTTTGATATAATAACTCTAAAATCCATGCGTTGCACGCTTGTCGCACTTTGTGCTTATATATTTTATCGTTCATGAATTCCATTTTCTTTCTTAGATCCAGTCAGCACCGACCGGAAGCAGGCAACAGACTGCCCATGCCAGATAACAAAGCAGGCTTTTGGCTGTCAACGGTACACCTGCAATCTGTATGATCGGATCATATAATGCATAGGCATATCCCTGACTGATCCCTAAAAGAACAATTCCATAACAGATAAAAAGAATCAAGAGAATCTTTTTATCTTGCTTTGTCCACGAAAAAACGGAATATGCTGTCCTTTTTACCGTGCCATATCCTCTTGCTCGCATCGAATCTGCTGTATCAATCCCGCTTTCGAGTCCCCATGTAAGAAGCATCGATATCTCACGTATGCCCATACAGACTTTCTTTAAAATGCTTTGTCCTTCCATATCTCTTCCTATACACTGCTGCCCCATCCGTATCTTTTTAAGCTGTTTTGTAAATCTTGGGACAAAACGCATTGCCATAGATAAAACAAGTGAAATATCAGGAGACAGTTTTCCGAAAAGATAGACAAAACGATCTGTTGTCATAATCTCATGAAAGCTACTAAACCAAAGCACCGATATATACAAGACAAAAGCAAGCACCAGACCATATACGATTGCTTCTAATGTAACCGGTCCTGTCTTTAACCGGAAAAGTTCTGTCACTCCATAATGATTAAATGCCGGATTGATACAGGCAATCAAAAGAAAAAAAGGAACGGTCTTGCAAACATAAACCCACAAAACTTTTTTTATCCCTTTTTGCCGGATCCCCAAAAGAAAGGCTCCAAGAAAAGAAACCCCCAGAAAAACCGGATGCATCAAAAAAACAGTCGTCAAAAGGATCACGAGCCAATAGATCATTTGTACCACCGGATGGCACTTTCCAAAACAATTCTTTTCTGACATTCCTTTCCTCTTTTCCTTTTCACATGCAATTTTTTATAGATATTGCCATATTTTTTCTATATGATTTCAAGTAAAATTTTTGTTTCTGCATTATTCCAAGCAGGCTTTTTCTTCATTTCACATCTTTTCCGCCATCACATGTATAACGCCATGCGATCACATCACCGGCTTTTACGGTATACTTTGAGCAGCCATAGTTTGGCACGATACCGTTTACCTGATAGGTCCAGCCGGAAAGATTACCACAATCCAACTCATATAATTGATGAATACCACGAACATAATATGTCTTATATGCAGGTGTGTAATTTGCATCCATATGGATCTTTTTGCTTTTGCACACACACGATAAGATATCATATACCGTATCATTTTTTTTCAATTCTACAGTTGTATTCTTTAAGATCAAACCATCGGCTGGTACAAAGTTCACTTTTGAACTTTTCAGATTCGACTTGTTTGCAAGGATTGTCTTACAGTCAATGGAAATCGTGCAGGTATCCGGCTGTGGCGCTGCTGTCGGTGTAACCGTATCTTTCTTTTGATCGGAATCTTTGGTTTCCTCTTTGGAAGAGTCGTTGTCTTGTTGTGATGCATTTTGTGTAGAAGAATTGTTCGTTATACTATTTGCATCTTTTGTCGTTCGATTGGATTTTGTATTCTTATTTGCTGCACTCTTTTTTGCTGATGTGCTTTTTTTGCTGGTATTTTTTTTACTTTTTGTTGCAAATGCCGTTTTTTTATTTTTCGAATCACTGGCTTTCTGGGATGATTCAGAAGCTTTAGGATCAGCCGTCTGGTCTGTTGTATTGTCTTTTGACTTTTGATCCTTTGTAGCGGTTTTCTCTTTCTTTGTCTTTCCTTTTTTGTCTGCCTCCTGCTCTTTTGTGCTGTCAGGCTGTATCGTCTGCTCTGTTTGAGAAGGATCCGTACTGTCAGGTGTCGCATCCGCATCATCCGATACGCCCTGCTGCACTGTCGTTTTATACTTATCGTCTATCTGTGTAAACTGACTTTCCTTTCCACAACCGGTCATTATGAAAAGCATGCATAGCATAGAAAGAAAAAACAGATATTTCTTTATACTCTTTCCTAACTTCATTTTGTTCCTCTTTTCCTTATTTGCCGTCTTTTTTATCTTTTCCATGCTACCACATTTTATAGAATAATGTAAAGAAGCCAAAAAATTCCGTTTACTCATTGCACCAAAAATTTTCGTTTACTCGTTGCACCCAAAATTTCCATTTACTCGTTTTTTATATCGAAACAAATCATATCATCTTCCTTTGTGTAGTAATTACATCCTTGCGAATCATTTTTACTGTGCAGGTAACGAAAAAATTTCCTATCTAGAAAGTGCAAAGCAATTCTTGTTGATACACCACTACCATACAATCCGTTTTCTACACTATAAAAACTCCTTTCATAGTGACTTACAGTCTTTACTGTAAACTCACTCCGAAAGGAGTTCGCATTTTAAATATTTTTAATTAATGCATACGGTAACTCTTCTTTTTTGAGTAACCTGATCTTGAGATATTATTTTTGTATTTTTTTACAGCTACAACATAGAAGTTTACTTTCTTAGAACCTGTATAACCATGGCTATAGCTTCTTGCGAACGTTATTTTTGTACCTGTAGTCGTTCCTGCCAGATACTTATAAGAATTTCCCGGTGTTGTATAATACAGCTCATAGTAACTTGCACCTTTGACTTTCTTCCACTGTACTTTGGCTCTGTATGTATCACTAAACCAGCCTTTATCTTTCGCTTTTTTGGTGATCTTCCTTACTTTTGATTTACCCGGAGCCGTTGCAACAGAGAGTGTCTGCGAAAGGTTGGACACATACTTCTTACCATCCATTGACTTATAAGCCGCTACACGGAACTGATATCCGGTCGCTTTCTTTAACTTCTTGGCCGTGAATGTCGCATTATTGGTAGAACCAATCTTCTTCCATGATTTTCCGCTCTTTCTGTAAATGTAATATCCACTTGCATTATATACACTGCTCCATGTCATTTTGATCGTAGTAGAAGTTGCTTTTGACAGATATGGAGTTCCCGGTGCATATGGTGATACATAGATCGTACATTTTGCACTGACATTACTTCCGTCTTCTGCGGTTGCCGTGATCACTGCACTACCCGGTCTGTAAGCTCTGACTACACCTTCTGAGCTTACCGTTGCTACATCTCCGTTACTGCTCTTATATTCAATATTCTGATTAAATGCATTCGATGGTGAAACGACAGGATTTAATGTAAAGCTCTGATCTACCTGCAGGTTTTTAGAAGAAACCATCGTAATCTTTTTAACAGACTGGTTATTGATCATAAAAGTATAATTACCGCTTCTGTTTTCCGATACTTTCAGATAATAGGTCTGTCCGGCTTCTAACATCATATCATGTGTTGCTGTATTTCCATTTGAAATATCACTTCTGACATCATTATTGTTCGTATTTTTTACAAGTTCATCTGTGTTCCATTTGCGGATCTCATAATCTAACCATGCATTCACGGTCGTGTTTGTCAATGTAAAACGATGCATTCCACTTGTCAATGCAGTAAACTTAAAGTAATCCTCATCCGTTAAATCGGTAGAATCAATGCTTCTTGTATACGGTGTATTCAACGCAACGGTCTCAGCCTGCGCTTTGCCATCAGAATTAAGATCTGTTGTAAAATGTACTGTGATCTTGGCATTACCGCTAATATCTGTTTCGTCATTCTGACCGATCTGGATATAATATCTGGTATTTGGAGCTAATGCAGCACCATTGTTATTGGCTGTCTCACTCTTTAACTCAAAGTTTGCTGTGTTTCCCTGAGAACGGTCACCATATGCGAGTGTATCACCTGCCGCTGTCTTTACATAGCAATATTTCCAGCCTGACATTGTAATGTTCTTATACTCAACACGGATAAAACCTTCCTGCGCCGGTGTAACAAAACTCAGATAACCGGTATATCCTTTTAACGTGGTATAATACTCTGTGTTTAATCCCAAAGGACAGCTTACTGCTCCTTCTAACGTATCACTGTTGCCTGTGTAGATTTCTGCTGCTTTTGCCGGCTTTGATGAAAATGCACCAAAAAGAACAAAAAGAGCAAGAAGTGCAACCAGACTAAATTGAAATCTTGTTTTCTTCATATTCTAATCTCCTTTTCTTTTTTGCTGTGTTAAAACTATTGTTATTATACATAACGTTTGATCGAATTGGCAAGTTTTTTCTCGCGTCATTCCTGTGCGGTATTTTGAACAAGATCATATTTGCTTTCACGAATTTCTCCGGTACTCCATGATGCGGTCGAGCATTTCAGTTTCTTTTTGCTTTTCTGTTCGAGATAAACAATCCGCTCATCCTCTTTACAATCTGTCTTTTGAAAGACTGTTCCATCATAGCTGTAGATCGTATTCTGATCCGCATAATAGCCATGCATGATATCATTTTGATACCACGTAAAATAATTGCCGGTAAATTTATAGATAAACGTTCTCTTAATGCGGTCATAAATGAAATATTCATTACATTTTCCCTTTTTTAAATGACATTTTACAACCACATAACGTCCGGCAGATATTCCTTCTTCAATATACTCTACATTTGCATCCTGTTTAGAAAGATCATAATCATTTCCGTAAATATAGAAATGTGTTCCTGTTTTCTGCGTACCGATCAAAAATGCATCTGCCGGATCATTGATCGGTTCCGGATTGTCCTGATCTGTTGTAACACTATACCATGCCCCATCTAACGAAACAGCAAATTGATTAAACGGATAATAAACCACTTCTTTGTATTTTCCACCTTGCATTTTATAAATAATACACTCTTTTTGTATTTCTTTTGGGCTTTTTCCTTTTTTATATGTCTTCTTTTTCAGAGACATCCGATCAAAATATTTTTTAACTATCGCAATCTGTGCCGAATCCAGATTCTGTGTCCCCATTTCATCCATATCGACACCGACATATTTTACTTGCATTTTTTTCACATTAGAACATATCTTTAAATCATTTTTCGGCTGTTCCGTTTCTTTTTCGGTTTCCAATCTTCTTTTGTTCACTTGCAAAATGTTATATGCTTCACCTGTATTCGGATCTAACATACTACTTGCATACGGCAAAAACATAAAACGTGGATATCCCATCGCAAAACTATCCTGTTTTGCTTTTTTTGCCGGATACATCAAGGATGTATTTTCCATATAAGAATATCCGTTATTTGTAAGATACGCTTTTCCATCCTTATAATACCAACAGGATTTTTCCGGTCCATAAAGCATTTCCATCATTCCTTTTGGAGAATCCAGATAATCAACAAACCGGTTTGCCAGGTCTTTATGTTTCGAATGTGCATTTACGGCAAGGCAAAACCTGCCCACTCTTTCTTTCTTGACATTTGTTAAGTCACTGCTTTTCTTTACATAATCAGGCTCGGCAATTCCGTCCCATAAAATGATATCTGCTTCTTTTAACGGATCGCTATATTCCATTGTCGGACGTATATCTAATTTGCAGCCAAAACGTTCCAGCAAAAGGTCGGCAAACCAGCCATTTTGCTTACCGATCCAGTCAATCCCATCTCCTGTCAGTCGTAATGTTACAACCTTATTTTCTTTTTTCTTTGTCTGCTTTTTTGAAGTTGTGCGAACAAAAACGCCACATCCAAATGCTGCCAGGATCGCGATAACCACAATCAGAACAGCAAAACTTTTTCTCTTATAAACCCCATTCTTCATGTTATTTCTCCCTTCTTTTTCTGATGGATTCCTTTTCCTTTATCGTTGGTTTTTCACATCCCCCCTTATAGATTCTTCTTAGTTTTCTTTTTTTGTTTTTTCAGATTTTATATTTTGAACGATGATCACTTCGAGCAGGTTGCCTCTGTGTCATTTGTATAGTCAAAGATTCCGTCATTCTTTTCTTCCAGTGCTTTGATCATATGATAAGTAAATTCGTTGTATGGTGTTGCAATTCCAAGTTCCTTTCCCATATCTGCCAATGCTTTTGAAAACATATCAATCTCAGTGTGTCGACCGGCATCCAGATCCTGCAATGTCGAAAAACGTGCATTCTTTTTTACTGCACTTCCATGCAAAGATGTAGCCGATACTTTACTAAGATCAATCCCTTTTGCCTGTGCGATCGCTTCTAATTCCTGACGAAGTCCTTCTCTGATCGCATTCATATGAATGCTGTCCTCATAACAGCCCACACCGGCTCCCAGAATTGCCTGCGGCAGATTATTGCATACATTTAAACGGAACTTGCTCCAGATTTCTTCCATAATATCTTCTGTCACACGATAATGTATCCCTGTATTTTCAAACAGCTCTCCGACTGCTTTGACACGTTCACTCTGATATGGCTGTGTCTGTTCTCCAAAAATAATACCGATCGTAGTTGCCGGATCAAAAATATATTCATCATTTTCTTTATGTGAAGCTACTTTAATCAGAGAATATAATAACTTTTCTTTGCCAATATGCTTTGCGATCAGTTCTTCACTGTTAACACCATTCATCAGACTCATGACAATGGTATGTTCACCGACTGCTTTGTGTATACTTTCCATCGCTTCCGGTAATGCACCATATTTTAATGCAACGATCAGCAGATCAACACCACACGCTTCCTTAGGTGTCCATACATTCGGGCGATATACTTTTCCATTGATCTTGCAGCCGTTTTGTTGTAAACGCTCCTTTCTTTCTCCCTCGGCAATAACGCCTAATTCGATCTCTTCTTTTTGTGACAATCCCCAAATAACATAAGAGCCGACCGCCCCCGCTCCCAGAATTGCAACTGACTGTATTTTCATCTCTGATTACTCCCTCCTGTATTTTTAAAACAGATCCAGCATATTATCCAGATAGATTTCTTCTCTGACACGAAGCTGGTACTCCGGTTTCGTCATATAATACAACAAAAATTCCAGTACCAGGGCACTGCCCAGACTGCGTCCTTCTATTTTAAAGTTCGAAAATCCCATCGGCAGATATTTATTTTTTATCTCTTCTATGCCAATAAACGATGGATTTTTCATTGCTTTTGAAAAAAGATAACCACTCCCTGCTTCCGGTGCATTGCATATATGCTGTGTTCTTTCCCCGAGATTCTTTCTGCTGACTGCTTCATAACATTTCTTTCTGTCTGTACATCCAATATAACAGCATTCATTTACTAAAAATTCTACTTTGTCTTTTTGTTCTTCTGTCATCCCTGCCAGCCTGTCAAATGCTTTATTTAACCGAAAGTCCGGCACAACATAACGAAAATCTTTTCTGTTTACTTCCTCGATCAATGCATCGAAATCTGTTAATACTTTTGTCGTTGAAGACACCAAATACAGCTTTGGATAATTTCTTTTCAAATATTCTACCAGAAGATCCGAATGCACGATTACACCATTTTCCTGCTTTTTTATCAGCTCCGGCTCTAACAGCCCTTTTTCCTGTCTCCTGCCTAAATTCTGATCTGACTTTTCTTTTTCTTCACCAATACTAAAATCCTGATCTTGCATTCCATTTTCAAATAATGCACATAATGCATTGCACTTTTTATCCGACAAATGCTCCTCTCGTAACAAAGAATTGCTAAATGTCAATCTGGCAGAAATGCCATACTTTTGCATCAAAGCAAGAACATCCTGTGCATGGTCTTCCCCAAAGCCCGCACGTCCGCCTCCCCACAGGCAATCTGCCGGTGCACCATAGATAGAACCGATCTCACACCAGTCATAAAAATATTCTCTGTGCTCATAAAACAATGCCAGAAATTTGCGATATAATTCATAAAATTCGAATAAGCCCGGAAGGTGGTAATAGGCTGTTTCTTTTTTCTTTTTGTTCATTATGATCACCTTGTATGTTTAGATTAGATTCATTTCCATTGAGTCAAAAAATATTGTCTGTATTTTCCGATCATATAAAGCAATCAGATCGTTCTGCTTTTACCTTTTTCTGTTATTATGATATTTCATCCATCGTAGCGTGTCAATACAAAAGACCGCCAACACCTGCCAGTGTTTGCGCCAGTTCAATCCCTCCATCACTGCCGCTGAAACATTTGCTAACATTCCTGATGTTCTCGCTTCGACTTCATATATTTTCACATTGCTCTCTATTTCATTGTCTGATAAAGGCAATTTACATATGCAATATTATAACATATCATCCTCTTCCTGCCACTGCTTTAATGCATCCGAAAGTTTTCTGTCTATATCTTTTCTGGTCACTTCGCACTCATCCGGATATTCTTTTGCAGCCCTGAAAACAAACTTCATGACAAATTTAAGTCCTATTGGCAACACCATACGAAGCATTGATTCCGGAAGTACAAAATGAGTTCCATGCTTATATACAAGCGGTACATATTGACAGGTATGCGGTCTCTCTTCTAACCGCTTGGTCATACGTCGGATATATTTTCCCGCCTCCCAGAACGAATCGTCGTCTGCACCAACTACATACAGTCTGCCTTTTATATTTTCAATTTTAATCATTTCCTCTTCCGAATGTTCTCTTGCTTTTTCAGAATCAATAAACAAACAGGTACTGCGTTCAAAATCTCCTGAACCTTTCGTCTCTTCCTCAATTTTCTGCCAGTACACCGGATGCTCGTATATAAACGGCATATAAGCAAGCGGTTCTCCTTTATATGAAAGCGTAGAAGCTCCCGGAACCGGCCATTCCTTACATCCGTCCTTTTTCCCCTGTTCAAATCCCTGCCATACAAAATCACTGGCTGTAAGTCCAAACGTCAGCGTGATATCCTGAAAAATTGAAGCAGCAACAAGAGCATCCATTCCAGTCGTACTCATTCCCATAATTCCAATTTTACGATTCCCATTGTTCTTGAGCCATCTTATAGCTGTCTCAATTCTCTCCAAAGGATAATTTACATGACTGTAATTTTTCTTTTCCGGAGACATACAAAGTGCATTCACGCCATTTTTATGTAACCATTTTGCACCACACTTCGCCATAGAATCATTTGGGTCATCTCCAAACATTCCAATAACCACACAGTCCGAACCTCTTGGATTTTCATAATAAGTTCCATAGAAACCATCTTTTTCAGTTTCAAGAAATGTTTTTTTCATAATCTCCCCTCCATAATCTTTGATTTTTGTTTTCTTAATTATACCATAAAAAAGGGAAAAACCAGTGAGGTGCCCCCAAGAATCACTTCGCAATTCTTGGGGGCTTCCCTCTTTACCTCTACGCTACAAGCATTTTCCTATAAAGCAAAATTCCCATTCCAGACTAATTCTTAGTCCGGAATGGGAATCTATTATTACAATATTAAAACTGTATTACATCAGACGATATCCTACTTGTCAGCTATAGCTGCCTGTGCTGCTGCAAGACGTGCGATTGGCACACGGAATGGAGAGCAAGATACATAATCCAAACCGATCTTGTGGCAGAACTCAACTGATGAAGGATCTCCACCGTGCTCACCACAGATACCGCAGTGAAGTGATGGACGAACTTTCTTACCTTTTTCTACAGCCATTTCCATGAGCTGGCCAACACCAGTCTGGTCAAGCTTAGCAAATGGATCGCTCTCGAAGATCTTAGCATCATAGTAAGCATCTAAGAACTTACCTGCATCATCACGAGAGAAACCAAATGTCATCTGTGTTAAGTCGTTTGTACCGAAGCAGAAGAACTCAGCCTCTGTAGCGATCTGATCAGCTGTAAGAGCAGCTCTTGGGATCTCGATCATTGTACCAACTTCGTACTTCATTTCAACGCCTGCTGCTGCGATTTCAGCATCTGCTGTCTCAACAACAACTTTCTTAACTACCTTAAGCTCTTTGATATCTCCAACAAGTGGAATCATGATCTCAGGCTCAACTGTCCAATCAGGATGTTTCTTCTTAACATTGATTGCTGCACGGATAACAGCGCTTGTCTGCATCTTAGCAATTTCAGGATATGTGACTGCAAGACGGCATCCACGATGTCCCATCATAGGGTTGAACTCATGAAGTGAATCAATGATAGCTTTGATTTCTTCAACGCTCTTATTCTTAGCCTTAGCTAACTTCTCGATATCAGCTTCCTCTGTAGGAACGAATTCATGAAGAGGTGGGTCTAAGAAACGGATTGTAACCGGGTTACCTTCAAGAGCTTCATAAAGAGCTTCGAAGTCTCCCTGCTGATATGGAAGGATCTTAGCAAGAGCTTCTTCTCTTTCTTCTACTGTATCTGAGCAGATCATCTCACGGAAAGCAGCAATTCTGTCTTCCTCGAAGAACATATGCTCTGTACGGCAAAGACCAATACCTTCAGCACCAAGCTCGCGAGCTTTCTTAGCATCTGCAGGAGTATCTGCATTTGTACGAACTTTAAGTTTTCTGTATTTGTCAGCCCAAGCCATGATGCGGCCGAACTCACCGGCGATTGTAGCATCTACAGTAGGGATGATTCCATCATAGATGTTACCTGTTGTACCATCAATAGAGATTTCAGAACCTTCTGTATATGTCTTACCAGCTAATTCAAATTTCTTGTTTTCTTCGTCCATTACGATGTCGCCACAACCAGATACACAGCATGTACCCATACCACGAGCAACTACGGCAGCGTGTGATGTCATACCACCACGAACTGTTAAGATACCCTGTGCAGACTTCATACCTGTAATGTCTTCTGGAGATGTCTCAAGACGAACAAGTACAACCTTCTCGCCACGAGCAGCCCATTCTACAGCGTCTTCTGCTGTAAATACAACTTTACCACAAGCAGCTCCAGGAGAAGCACCAAGTGCCTTAGCTACAGGAGTAGCAGCCTTTAATGCAGCCGCATCAAACTGTGGATGAAGAAGTGTATCTAAGTTACGAGGATCGATCATTGCAACAGCTTCTTCTTCTGTTCTTGCACCTTCATCAACAAGGTCACAAGCAATCTTAAGAGCAGCCTGAGCTGTTCTCTTACCATTACGAGTCTGAAGCATATAGAGCTTTCTGTCTTCTACAGTAAATTCCATATCCTGCATATCTCTGTAATGTTTCTCTAATGTTTCACAAACTTTCTTGAATTCAGCAAATGCCTCTGGGAATTCCTGCTCCATCTGTGCGATTGGCATTGGAGTACGAACACCGGCAACTACGTCTTCACCCTGAGCGTTCTTTAAGAACTCACCCATGAGCTTCTTCTCACCTGTAGCAGGGTCACGAGTAAATGCAACACCGGTACCACAGTTATCACCCATGTTACCAAATGCCATAGACTGTACGTTTACAGCAGTACCCCATGAGTAAGGGATGTCGTTGTCACGACGATATACATTTGCACGAGGGTTGTCCCAAGAACGGAATACAGCTTTGATAGCTCCCATTAACTGCTCCTTAGGATCATCCGGGAAGTCCTCACCTAATTTTTCTTTATACTCAGCTTTGAACTGACCAGCTAATTCTTTAAGATCATCAGCAGTAAGGTCAACGTCCTGAGATACGCCTCTGTCAGCTTTCATCTTGTCGATAAGCTCTTCAAAATATTTCTTACCAACTTCCATAACTACATCAGAGTACATCTGGATGAATCTTCTGTAGCAATCCCAAGCCCAACGTGGGTTACCAGACTTAGCAGCGATTGTCTCTACTACTGTCTCGTTAAGACCAAGGTTAAGGATAGTATCCATCATACCTGGCATAGAAGCACGAGCACCTGAACGAACAGATACAAGAAGTGGATTTTCCTTATCACCAAACTTCTTACCTGTGATCTCTTCCATCTTTCCGATGTATTCAGTAATCTGAGCCTGGATTTCATCGTTGATCTGTCTTCCATCCTCATAATACTGTGTACAAGCTTCTGTTGTAATTGTGAATCCCTGTGGTACAGGAAGACCTAAAGAAGTCATCTCAGCAAGGTTTGCACCTTTACCACCAAGAAGTTCACGCATGTTAGCATTACCTTCACTGAACAAATATACCCATTTGTTTGCCATTGATAATTTACCTCCTAGAAATGTAATAAATTGACGACACCAGTGTAGTTCCCCGCAAGCAGGAAATTGCACGAATCGTACCTTTGACTTTAGCAGATTGATTATGGACGCAATACGCCCCTCTACCATGTCGCTATGAATTAGTATAACATACAATCTATTCATGTGAAAAGTGTTTTTTCGTATTTTTTCAATTATTTCATGGCATTTTCACAGAAAACAAAATCAAAGCGATCCCAATCAACCTTCTCTCATTTCAATCACTGTAAAATTATCGTATAATTACTATATTTGTTGTGTTATAATGAAACATGCAAAAGAAAAGGGAGCGGCTGCGCAGCAGGCATTTCCTTTTCTTGCATGTTTCAACGAGCAAATATTTCTGCGCAGCAG
>OGCN01001084.1_pt1 | contig 39398 bp, 43 predicted proteins | sample 1570181 | NCBI WGS metagenome assembly OGCN01 (sample SAMEA4370584, study PRJEB24528) | human gut metagenome | reverse complement strand
CATACCTTATCAATATATTTCCAACCGGCTGCTACCGGAGCTCAGACGGACAAAATATAATCCGCAAAACGAAATGTTCGCAACTTTTCAAACGAAGCGATATTTCATGTAAAACGAAACGTCCTCCAAAAAATAATTTTCCACAACATTCAAAAGACAGTAAAAAAGCATCGGAAAATTTTGTTTCTCCCGATGCTTTTTTCTTTAAATTCCGTTGGCTATGTCAGCTAAAATTCGTACCTTTATACAGTGTTAGAGTGGAGTTCGCACACCCTTCAAACACTGTTTGAAGGACATTTATATCAAGCTGCTATACTTGACACTTCATCCGATACCGTGTACAGCATCATGTCCGTGTACTTGGAATTATAATTCATGTGCGCATTGAACTCCACCTTCCGGCAATTCTTGAACGGGCTACCGATAAACGGGTTCCGGTCTATCCAGTCGCACAGTTCCAGAATGGAGGACTTGTTTGAGGTGAAGTACACGAACGAATGTCCTTTCAGCACGTTCAACACGTCCAAATAGTCAGCGAGGCGCCAATACATCTTGTAGGTTCCTACTTCAGTGGAGAGGTACGGTGGGTCAACCAAGAACACCACATTCGGAACATCCTTATAACGTTTGAACACTTCCTTGTAGTCCTCACTGGTGACAGTAATCCCTTCCAAATAATCTTCTGCCCTGGAATAGTCAGTCTGCCGAATAGTATTGTAGAGCGTCTCTTTCCTCATATCTTCCAGACTGAGCACGTATTTCATAGCAAACAACAGTGACGAGGATAACGTAATATAATCCACATATCCGTACTCCTTCTCTTCTCTTGCAAGACGTTCCAGCACCTTCTCACGAGCCTCACCGGTTATACGTTTATTTCTTGGCACCCCTGCAACTATTTGTCGCAAATCGGATAACAGCGCATTGGTGGCCGGGACATTCGCAAGCCGTTGGCGGTAATTGTCGAAGTCGTTATACACAACGACAGCATCAGGCCTGACACATTTAGTAATATGTGACAACAGACCCGAGCCGCCAAACAGGTCCACAAACACGGTGCTGTCCGGGAACTGTCCCAGCACCTTGATAAATTCCTTCGCAAACATGCGTTTCTGCCCCACGAAAGGAAGCGGGGCGGACAAATACATCTTTTTCATTTCATTCTGCTTTAAAACGGCCGCAAAGGTCCCCAGAATAAACGAAAAACAGCGGGAAACATGAACTGTTCCCGCTGCAAGACATGTACAGCAAACTACACGTTCAGCCCGAAGCGGACCGTCTCGTCACCGGCAATCAGAGCACGGGTACCGGGAATGTTGTTCTCGTAGATATGCACGTTGCCCAGGTTCAGGGTGATGGACTTCAGGGGAAGTTCTATCTGCCGGGCCATCAGGTACAGGTGGTAAATGTCGGAAGGCAGTCCGAGGTTCGCGTCACTGCTGCGCTGGTAGGCGGACAGAACCAGTTCCCCGTCATCCAGCTGGAACTGCACCAGACTCAGGCAGGGTGCCTGGTTGCTTTCCGCGCCGGTCTCACCCAGAAAAAGCACGTAGTTCTTACTGTTGCGTTTCTCCCGGTTGATTTTCGCTATCAACGGCGGTAGCTTCTCGAAATATGTCGGGTAACTGTTCACCAGGATGGAACCGCAATAATCCCACCAGTTGATGCCGGCCTCACGGTACTTCTCCACGTTGCGCTCCCCCTGCATGAACAGCTGGAGCTCGCTGCGGAGTTTCTTACGGGCTATATTATGCCCCTCGAATATGTCAAGCAGGTCCGCCGGTGTCAGCGACAGCCGCTCGTTCAGAAGGTACTGTATGTTTCCCTTCTTGTTGGTCTGTATCTTTCCCGTGGCAAGAATCTTGTCCAGGATACGGTAATACTTGTTCATAGCCTTTTCCTCCTAAAATTTGAAACGTCCTAAAGATAACAGGAAAAGGCCGCGTAAAACGCGCAAAACTGCCTGTTCACACTGCAGGCGTCTTGCAGTCGCTCCGGAAACGTTTCACCAGCGCGTACACCTTGCGCTCGCCTACCGAGTACTTCTCGGAGAGCACGGCCACGGCGTACGAAACCTTCTCGCCCTGCTCCACCAGGCGGGTATAATCCGAATACAGGTCAATATACCGGGCGTCCTCAAGCCTGATACCGGCAGCCTGGAGTCTTTTCAGCAGTTCCCGGTTAAAGTTTAATATCTCAATCACTTTCATACAACAAAAAAATTATATCTTTGCATCGCCAATCATTTTTTAGACAACAAAAAAACACCCAAGTGGCGTGACAGAGGGTATTTGCCCCCGGTCGCGCGCCGCTTGGGTGTGTTGTTAATAAATGATTGGCGTCTATATTAACAGGCCGGGGGCTTTTTTCTTTCCTCCCCCGAAGGATTTCACTCCCTTGCCAGAAGTTCGGCCGCAACGGCTTTACATTCCTTTCGGTACATCTGCAAGGCATTATATTCCGCCAGATGGGCGTCGTTCCCGTCACCCTGGTTCAGAATGACAGCTTCCACCTGGTTCTGTGAATACTTCAACCGGACAAGCCCGGCCACAAAATCATCATACTGGGCGGACACCGCCTCGATAACCGTGCCGCCGTCCTTCTCCGGCCCTTCATAAGAATAAGCCGTGCAAGGTTCCGGCACTTCCCGCCCTTCCATCACTTCCGGCACATAGTCCGGGATAACTTCTTCATTCAGGTAAACGATAAAATGCTTATCGTCGTACTTTTCATATTTCTTTCTATCTGAATATGTCGCTTTCATAATCATGTGAATTTATAAAATTTCTTGTTCATTTTATTAGTAAACTCTTTTATGACAGTCGGACAGGGCAAATCTTCCTTTTGGAAGTCTGACAGGGCTTGTTCCAGCATTACCGTACTGCCGGTAAATGAATAGAATTCGGCGTCCTTGTCCGTTTCGCTGCCATCCTTATTTTTAGCCTTCTCGAATATGTAGGTTTCGTTTTCCTCGTCGTCTTCAGTCGGTTCTATAATAGTTTCCAGTATTCGCTTGTAACGGATGACAAGGCATTTTTTCGGACGTGTCCGCTTTTCCTGCCTTGTTCCGCCGTTACCGTCGTCAACGGTCACTATCACGTCCTCCTTCTCGACCTTGCTGTCTTCCACCGTGTAATCCATCAGCAGGATTTTATAGTCCTGTTCTTCCTGGCCTTCCTTGCACACAAGATCGGCAAAAGCCTTTTTCTGATCGAACCTCATACCTTTAAAGGGTATCTGAACTTTGCGGTTCTTTATTACCGCTCCGAGTCTTTTTTCCATATTTATATTTAATTTTCTAAGTAAATTCCTACTGTTTGCGTGAAGCGCAAAACCTATACGTGAAGCGCACCTCAGCCGGATTTCTTCGGGTGAAAACCCTTTCTTCCTCAACCTGGCCACCTGACGGCAAAGGTCTTTCTTGTTTCTCTTGCGCAGCAACCTGTGGTCATGGAAGGAAACATAGCCGCACACGTCGATACCGCCATTATGGACGGGGCGGACGTTCCAGTTCTTGTTTACAGGCAGCAGGTAATCACGTGCAAGTATCATTATGGCCATTTCGGTCGCCAGGTGCAGGAAAGCCTTGTCCCTATGCAGGATGACAATGTTGTCGGCAAACCGGGAATAATATTTCAGCCCTTGTTTGACATACTTCCTGAACCTGGATTTCAGGAAGGAAGCCCCCTTGCAAAGTTCGGCCTCGTTGTCCCTGCCGGCAATATGGATGTGGTGCGAAACGTACCTTCCGCACCAATAGGCGGATTTATCAGGATCGGCCAGAATATCGAATACCCGGATCGCCAGCCGGTCGAAGGAGGCAAGGAAGTAATTCGCCAATATCTGAGATATTTTTACTCCCAACGGCAGACCTGACGGGTAGCTGTCTATGAACTCATCCAGAAACCGGAGAAGTTTCGGGTCCTTGATCTTTGCCCGCAGGCTTGTCTTCATCAGCTCATGGTTGATATTGGGGAAGAAATGATGGATGTCAAGCTGGACGAAATAATAGGTGTCCTCGTAACTTGAATTCAGGTCTTTACGGAGCAGGTTCACAAAATCATGTGTCCCCCTTCCCTTGACGCACGAACAGGATTTGCGGATGAAGGTGTCACACAGCAGCGGCTCGACATGCAGGCAGGATGCCCATTGCTGGACATGGTCTTTAATGGGCAGCTTGCTGATGATCCGGGATTTCCGGTCGAAAATCCTTTCGTCCGTATAGGGGGAGGTATGCCAGCTTTCGGTCAGGTAGGCTTCCAGCAGTGCGGCAAGGTTGCCGTCCAGGTCCTCTTCAAACTTGCGGACGGCTTTCCGGGCTTTCTTGTGCTCCGAAAAACCGTCAAATGCAAGTTCGTAATTCCGCTTGGTCTCAATATGCGGCGAAATGTGTCCTTTACGTCTCATTTTCAGTGTCTCATTAACCGGTGTCTAAAGGCAGTGTCTTGTCTGCTTTTTCTTGAACGTCGTTGCGGTCGGCCCGGATTATGTACCCGGTCTACTGGCACCTCCGTTTTTAGTTCATTTTTCGCCGTGAGGCGGGGTCCCTTTCCCTATAAAAAATATCTTCCTTCCAGAAATAGTTGAGAGGCGAACCCCAGTTCACGTTGGCATCCGAGACAGCATTGTTCACATTCAACGCGGCAGGACCCGATTGCGCCCCATTGTTCGCATTACAACCACGGAGACACAGACGGAAGCCGGAAACTGAAGGCTCAGGCAAAGGCAACCCTTTCAGGATGCAAATATAGAAAAATCCCGCACCATCAAAAATACAAATATGGAAAAAAGTCAAAGAACGAAAAATTTTTCAAGCCGCTCCGCGGCTGTCTGTATAGGGGTGACCTGACGGTCACGGGTGCTTTTGCTCACTGACGAAACCCGACGTATCCTTCTGCACCCCTACGGACCCTTCAGGCCACCGGCGCATACACCGGGACCACCGGCCAATCCTCTTCTGCTTCGCAGAGAGGCGAACCCCAGCTCACGTTGGCATCCGAGACAGCATTGCTCACACTCAACGCGGCAGGACCCGATTGCGCCCCATTGTTCGCATTACAACCACGGAGACACAGACGGAAGCCGGAAGTGGCGTTGCTGTTGTTCCAGAAATAGTCGCTGTGATAGGTTGAAGCTGATCCGCCGGTTTGCGTCGGAAAATTCTCCAGATTGTCATAGCTTAATGTTTTGATGTAGCCCTCTCCCTTGGTCGGGGATGTGGAATAAGCCTTCATACCGGTTTCGTTTCCGATTGTCCAGGTTCCGTAAATGGAAGGAGCTACCAGATGCGTTACGGAAGTGTCGGCATTGCAGCGGACGAACTCGTCGTCCATCTGGCGCCAAAGATAGCCGAACGGGTTTTTCAATCCGAAGAACACGGGAACAGGGGCGGCGTAATAGGTACTGCCGTCTTCTTTTAACACGTTATAGGTAGATATACCGCAAGAATCGCCAAGCTCGACACCCACACTGGTGGGAAGGAAAGGACGGTAGCCGTTATAACCGTTCCAGTCCGGCATATTCGTAACGCCGGAACCAAGTCCCCCCTGATATAAACCGTCAGCGTCTTTATTGGCGTTGTAAGCGGCTTGCATGTCCTGTGTACCAAAAATAATCTCAAACAAAACCTTTACTACTGTAGAATGGCGCATAGTACAGCATAACCACCCGGAACCGTTCTTGCGGGCAGCAGCACGCCAGTATTCCGTGTTTTTATTGGTCGCAGCACGACCGATGAGAGTTCGGTATGTATCATCATAAGTGGTGGTATTGTCACCGCCACGATACCTTGCATCGTCATTTACATAACTCACCAACGTATCTGTTGTACGGTCGAGACAGGCAAAACCGTGCGCCGACATACTGCCAACCGGGATAACGTAGTTATATTGGCCGGGAATGGGTGCCAGGGACACTTCCTTATACAAAAGGTTGCCGATACGGTAAATGGCAAGATAGAATTTCTTTCCCCATCCCCACTGGTAGTGTCCCATGCTGCCGTCAAGCTTCGCCGTCTCACCGTTGGAAAAGCGGTAATGGCTCGTCGGGTCAAGCTTGCGGCGGCTGTGGTCGTTCTTTACCAGGTAGCAGCCCAGGCCGAGAGTCTCGGGAAGGTTGCGCAACAGTTCAAGACTGCCGAACCAGCTCTGGGCTTTGGGGGTTGAGTTATCCAGGTTCCACACCCGCCCGCATGACGGGGCGTTGGACATACGTACGGCCTGGCGGAGGTCCATCCGGCCGGAGGCGCCCGTAACGCCGTCGAACACTTCGATCTCCTTGTCCTGGACCGTACCGGTGGCCAGGGGAAGGTCATCAACTTGCTGGCCGCCCTCAAAGGCGGAAAGCATCGCAAGAATTCTTGTTTCCTGATCGCTTGTCAAAGACATAATCTCATGTTTTTTTAAGTTAGACAATACGTATTTTACCGCCGTTCAAACGTATCTTGCCGTCACCCGTCAGGCGGATCAGAGGGGTACGGACGGTTATCTTCACCTCTTGCCAAAGCTCCGTGTTCTGTGTGGGAATCACGAAGAAAGTGGTCGTCCCGGTACCGGCAACCGTCAGCTTTCCGGACGGGTTCACCTTCAGGCTGTCTCCCTCATCCTTCAGGTAAAGGAGGTTCTGCACCACATACCCCGGCAAGAGACGGGCATCGATGCGTTGCGGCACCCTGTTCCGGGTCGAAATGGTCGCCGGGGCTGACACCTCCAGTATCACCGGGGCCGCTGCGGACTCCCCGGAGAAGGCTTTCATCAGCGCATCAAGTTCGACAATCTTCTCCCCTGCCGTCTGGGCCGCCGCACCGGCCGAGGAGGCGGCGTTCTGGGTCTCGCGCTTCAGGGTTGAGAGATTTTGAGCTTCGGTGTTGGCCGCCGTGGCAGCACGGTTCGCCGCAAGTGTGGCAGTATCGGCACTCACGGCGGACGTGTCGGCTTTCCGGGCGGCTGCGGCAGCTTCGTCCTTCACAAGAAGGGTGGCTTCCTTTACGGCGTTGGCCGTGTCGGCAGCCTCCGTGGCCTTGTCCTTTGCCGCATTGGCACCGGCGGCGGCCTGATTGGCGGCCGCTGCGGCTTCCTTTGCCTTATCCTTTGCATCGTTCACGCTGTCGGCGGCGGCGTTCGCACGGTCACCGGCGGCGATGACCTGCCCACGGACGGCCGTATAGTCCGCCGTCGCTTCCTTCGTTTCCTTTGCCGCCTGCAGGGCTTCGCCGGTGGCCGCCTTGGCATTCTCGGTAGCCTCATTCACGCTATCCAGGGCGATGTCCTGAAGCAGGGAAACCGGTGCCTCCACCACCTTTTCCGTGCCGTCGACCTTCTTGTATGCCGGCAGGGAGTACACCCCCGTCAAGTCGGTCACGATCTCCACCTCCGACACCCCCTGTGCCTCCACTCCCAGTTTCTCCAGTACCACCGGGATGAGCTGGGCGGCTATATAGTCCAGTTCCTCACGCTTGTAATTCATGTGTCCCCCCTACTTGTTTGATATGATTTCGGCCACGTCCAAAGCGACAACCGAAGAGACGGACTGCCGCTCCTTTGCCGTGGTGGCGGAAAACGGTTCAAAACTGGTGTGCATACGGTCGGCCGCCTTGTCGTAGCCGACACTGCCCACGTTCTTGTTCTCCTTTACAATGGTGCCATAAACGCCGCTTACCTCTTCCCCGGTTTCAGCGGGCACCAGCATAGCCCGGTAATTGATTACTATACCGGTGTTCTTCACCTCAGACCGGAAGGTCTTCGTTCTCTTTTCTTCTACCTGTTTCATTTTTCGGTCATATTAAATGTTTCATGCTCTTCCGCATTCTCTACCGGGGCGGGGGTAAGCGCACCGATTATAGCCTTCTTCCCCGCGCCCAGTATGTTGTCCGCGTCCGTAATGATGGCTATTATCACGGGACGGTAGACTTCCGGTATATCGACCGGGCCGTCATCGTAGTATATCTGCCGGGCCAGATCCGCCAGGCCGATATCAGAGGTGGAACGGTTGATCGTGTTGCCGACCGTGTGCCTTACGTCCATCACTTCCGGTTCGCCGAATTTCACTTCAACCGGCATCGCTTTAAAGTTCACTTTCATATTTTTGCCTCCTTTTCCTTAATTCCTTTTAGCTTGAATGGTTCAATATCTGGTAACGGAAACCGTCAGCCTTGCTGATGAGCAACGTCACGGAATCACCGTCGTCCATCTTGTAGTCCGTCAGGTCCTCGTTGTGGTTGTATATGCCTTTCAATGTGATGGGCAGAGACCCCGGGCGGACACGGAACGTGACTGTCGCCGCGAAGTCACTCGGCAGGGAGCTCAGACCGAACTGGCGGGCGACGCTCGACTCCGGGGGGAGAGTGACCTCCGTGCCGCTGTAGCCGGACCGGTTGTAGTACATCAGAATGATGGTGTGCTGCGAGAAGTCCACACTGTAGCTGCCACCGCTGAAGTTCAGCAGCTTGGCCCTCGTGTTGATGAAAGCCGGGGCCATCAGAGCGGCGTTGCTGCTGATGCCGTAGTTCTTCGTGCCGCCGGCCACGTCGATGAAAAGCCCGTAGTTCGCCTGGTCAAAACCGTATGAACCGTAGACGTTGGGATGCCGGTTCACGATGCGGCCGGTGGCGGTGAAGGCTCCACCGACCGTGGAGGGGATAACGTCCTCGCCGAACATCGCGTAACCGTCCTCCCCACCCACGCGGATAAGGTCGTCATAGATGGCCAGGCCGCCGCCGGAGCCGTGCGAAGTGGCTACCGAGCCGATACGGTCGGAACCTATCTCGAAACCGCCGATCTTGCCCTTCGTGGCGTTGATCTCCCCGGTAAACTTCCCGTTCGTCGCCTCAATGCTCCCGTCCTGCAGGACCTTGAAGTTCCCGTTCACCGTCACCAGCCCCTCAAGCTCGATGCGGGCCGCCTTGATCTTCGCCAGCCCCTCCGTCAGGTTGATGTAGCTCACCGGGTCCTCGTAGCCGGAAAGGTCAAACACTGTCGCTTCCTTCAGGTACCAGGTAACGGCCGTGTTATAGTCGTCATTCGTCTGCCCCGCCGGGACGTCTTTCGTCAGGTAGAAAAAGTTCGTTGTAGAGAAACTGCCCGAAGCGCCGCAAAAGACCTGATACCGGTATTCTTTCCAATCACCCGTTCCGGCGTTGTCGGTGATCCACATTCTATGACCGTTGTTTCCCACCCCGTTGCTGGCAAAGTTCAGCCGGTGGCCGGCCGGAATTTTGGCGGTGAAGCGGGCTTCAAAGACGGCGTTTGCACGGGACGGGGTGGAGAATGTAAAACCACCTAAACCGAGACTGGAATTTCCGACTACTTTTTGAATGCGGATAACGGCTGCCTGTTCTGCCGGAACAGTCCCGAATTCGGGAGTGCCCTCCCTCCATGCATAGGACGTGCCGGAGACGGCATACGTGTACCATGTGCCCGTGGAGGAATCGTAATAGACATCATCCACGTGCGCGGCACGGACGTCGTCGGTAGTCCAGCCGCCGGCCGGAGGATTGGAGGTCGAGGGGACGGAAGCGCCCCGGTATATCACAATACGCCTGACCGCCACGGACCCGCCCCCCGAATTGTCATACCGGGAAATGCCGTTCATGCCTTTTACAAACTTCACGTCCTTGTTCAGCGGGTAACCCGTCGACTTGTTTATCGAAAGCAGAAGATTCTTATCTGTCTGTTCAATCGCAGACCAGTGACGGTTCAGGGTGACGTTGATGTCGCCTACCGTCCCGTTAAAGGTGTCCGTCAGCACGTAGTTGGTGAACCTCTTTTCCACGGCGTTCATTCGGGTACCCATGCTCGTAAGGCTTCCGTCAATGGCGTTTGTTTTAGTCACGTAGGTTTCCAGCGTGCCTTCGGCGGCGCTCATACGGTTGCCCAGGCTGATAGTCGTACCGTCCAGGCTGTTCAACCGGGTGGCGTAGGTTTCCAGTGTGCCTTCAGCCGAATTCATACGGGTCCCCAGGCTGGTAAAAAGTCCGTTCGCCTTGTCCTCAAACTTGGAAAACAGTTCCAGTTCACCTTCGGCGGCCGCCATGCGAAGCCCCAAATCGGAAACCGTGTTATTTATGTCATCCGTCTTTCTGACATACAGGTCCAGCTTTTCTTCGGCCATGTCCAGATCAATGCCGATTTGTGTGACCGTTGAATTTATCTTATCGGTCTTTTCACCCCAAAGCCGTATATTTTCGTTTGCGGCGTCCAGTTCTATACCCAGGCCGGTAACCGTCCTGTCGGTATTGTCTATCCTTTCACCCAGCAGGGCTATTTTTTCGGCGGTCTGCACAAACTTCGTGGAGACTTCAATTTTAAAGTCTTCCAGCGGACGGTTGGTAAGCGCCAGCACGTCGATATAAACGTCACCGGTGCAACGCAGCACGAAATCGCCCACACCGTCCCACGTACCGGTATATTCCAGGCTTTCCGTCTCGACGCTTTCCGACAGTTCAACCCGGACGAACGGAAGCCGGCCTTCGCCCTGGGAGGAACCTTCAAAACCGGCCGTCAGCGTGCCGGCGCTTTTACAGAGGTATTTGAACGTCAGGTATAAAACGCTGGTAGCCGGGTCCGGCTTCCTCACGTCCGCATTTGCCTGACGTATGCCGCTGTTCTTTATGCGCAGCACGTTGCGCCCGTCCAGGTTCACGATACCGGCGACCTTTTCCTTTTGGGCGAACAGGTTACGGTTAAACATAAGCAGCTTGCCCCCGGCGGTATATGCCCGGATCAGGTTTTCACGCTGCCAGCCGTCCATATTTTCGGTGAAGCTGGCGTTCTTCAGGAAGTTGTCCTTCTCCGACATGTTGTACGTCTTGTTCTGCATGTCAACACGAAAAAGGTTCTCCATCATGTCAAGCCGGGTCTGTATGTTCTCACCGTTTTTAAAGTGGAACTCACCGATCGCATAGAGGTTCTGTATAAAGGCGCCGAAGCCCGTCAGCCAGCCGAACCAGGCGTTATAAACACCGGCCAGGTTTCCGAAACGGCTTTTGACGGCGTCGTCCGGATCGGTCTTCGCACCGTAAAGCACGTCAATGTAAGGGGCGAAGGCACCCACCGTCATGTTCATGATGATGCCCTTGCGGTCGGGGTTCGTCAGGTTGTCCATGCGAACCAGGATGTCGCCCTTCTTTATGTCGGCCTCGTTCCCGCTGAAAGCGTTGTACGTGATCCAGTCCAGGCGCTTTTCACCGTCGCTGTCCGATCCCATGCCGGTGGCGGAAACGACCAGTTCATAATGTTTGGTAACGTTGTAGTCGTTACCGGCCAAAGGACGGCCGCCGTAACGCTGGCATTCCAGGCAGTCATCAACCCAAAACGGGTTATACAAAAGACCGCTCCCGGTATCAAGGTATATTTTTTTGTTCTCCAGGTCGACGTGGTCGACTTTCATCATACCCGAAAAAACGCTGTTGTCCCCTTCGCCTTTCAGCTGGTTTATTATCATTTCAAAGACACGCAGCGCCCCCCGGATCGTAACCTCGTCGAATTCGGCGTAGGACTTCTTTTCCTTCGCTCCGGCAACGTTCATCACTTTCCGTAACATGATCGCCCAGCCTTTCCCATTCAGGAAGCCGGAAAGAAAGTCGGGCGAATTGATACTGTCATGGAACACGCCGGCGCCTTTGACGTTGATACCCTTCAGGAAGTTGATCAACTCCCTGGCCGTATCCTCTATGTCCTTCCTTAAATATTTGTCGTCCAGTGCTTCGATAGCCTTTTCGATTTCCTTGTCTGTACGCAGGGAAGAATAAACGCTTTGATTGCTGGCTTTCAGTTTGTCGCCGACACGCAGAATGTCATTAAACAACTTCCCGCATACGCCCAGGCCACGCATGAAGTTGATGTACGCCTTCGCTTCATCGGGGTTCAGGCGGCTCAACGCACGGTCGGCAATCTGCTTGAGCAGCATCTTGAAGGAGGCCACGTTATAGTCGGAAGCGGGGGTGGTCTCCCAGGAACGGACAAGGTCGGGAACGCTGCCGTTCAGATGAAGGACATGCTCCCTCACCTCGCCGATGCTGTCGTTTATCTGCTCCATGGCACCGGTGGAGAGCGAATCGCCGATCTCCAGATCCATCTGCGAGGGGAGCGTCACCTTGCGCGTGATCTTCGTCACACGGCTGACGCGGAAACCGGTCTCGGGAAAATACTCGGCGCTCTCAAGACGCACGCGGCGGCCGGGATAGAGGTCAATGCCGGACGACTCGATATGGACATGGTCAGTGGGGGCCTTGTACACCGAAACGTCAACGGCATGCTCGGCGTTGTAACGGCGGACGGCGGCCAGGTATTCCTCCTCGGCAAGAACGTAGTATTCGTCAGGCATACGGATATTCCAGAGGATATACCTGTCGCCGGCCTTCGGGACAAGGCGGTCGCCGGGAAGCTGCGTGCCGTCATCATACGGCCAGATGGTGATAATCTCGAACTCACGGGTGCCGCTGTCGAAATTCACCTCGAAATAGTAGGAGCCGTCCTCCTCCGTACCAAGACCGGCAAGCTCGCTGCCTTCCTGGAACGACACACGTTTGACCTTCTCCCTGATCTCGTAACTGTTAGGGTTGAAGTCCAGCGTGTCATCCCGGAAATACCAGATCACAAACTCCTTGCCGTCCTCACCCGTCACACGCTCGCTGCGCACCGAGGTCACCGTGCCCACGCGCCGGGGGTAGATGTGCGCGAAGGCCTCCCGCTCGTAATGGTGGATGATGCCGTACCGCTCCACGTCCGTGTCCACGAACTTGGCGCCGCCGGGAAGCTGCAGGCGGCTGTGGCCGTATTTCTCCGGGTCGATGTTACGGTCGCTGCCCGTCGGGAACAGGCGCGTGTAGAACTTCACCCCGTCGGCCTTGTCACGTTCCAGGCCCGTCAGCCCTTTCCCGTATGCCAGGGCAACCTCCTCGCCACGCTCGCAGCGGCAGAGGTTCACCGCCCCCTCCTCCACCCACCACTCGGCGCCGGGGACTTTGCCCGCCAGCTCCTTCAGCGCCTCGTGGCAGTACTTGCCACGGTAGTCGATCACCACGTTCTCCGTGCCCTCCACGCGACCCACCTTCCATACCATGGCGCCTTCCATGCCGTCATTGATGGATTTCACGATCAGCTCCACGTGCTCCCGCGGCGGGGCGGTCAGCGTGAATACCGTCTCCGGGTCGCCGTCCACCACGTTCAGGACGAGGAAACGTTTGGCAAGGCTCTCGATCCCGTAGAACTTCACGTCGTATTTCCACTCCTGGGTACTGCGCTCACAGGGAAGGTAACGCTCCTGAAGCCAGTAACGTTCGCCGCGGAAATCCACATGGTCGTTCACCTCCAGCGCCACATACTCGTACAGGGTGAAGGAGAGCGTCAGCACATTGTCCGACTGGATCGCCTTCACCTGCGTCGAGTTGTCATCCGGAGAAAGGGACGTCTTCATTGTCCCGTTTTTGTCATATACCGTTAAAAGCATGTTCGAATGGTGTTTGAACGTTGTTTAAATGATTGGTTCGGGTTCACGGAACTTTACCTTGAAGCGGCCTGCCTGCACCCCTTCCCTCCAGAGGTAGGTCAGCGGCGTGAAGCCGGGACACTCCAGGTAATGCACGCGCAGCGTCAGCTCCAGCTGCGGAAGATAGAGCGACAGCCAGCCCTTGTCGCCGGTTTTCAGGAAGGAGATGAAGGACATGTATCTCTCCAGCCACTCCCTTTTGGTCGGGGCGTAAAGGGCAAAGGTCAGCGTGATGTCGCGCGCCTCGTTGGCCACAGTCAGCCGGTCGGAGTATTTCTCACCGTTCTCCTCGCGTATGTCCACGGCGGTGTGCGCTTTCGTCCTGCTCGCGGCAAGGATGGCCTTCAGGTTGTCACGCCCGCCGCGCTTCTCTTCAGTCAGGAATACGCCGTACTCCGTCCAGATATCGGTGCCGTTCACAAGGAACAGGCCGCCCATGATTGGTTCCATGCTCATGATGATTTCATTCTTAGTCCGTCACGTATGATTCGTTTTATATCTTCCTTTATCTCGCTGAGGAAACCGGCGCTTTTACCGGTATTCTCCGCAATCTTTGCCAGATGGCCCTCGGCGCTGGCCATGCGGCCGACCACGTCCTCGGTCTTCTCGTCGATGCTCGCCCAGTGGTTCAGCCCCGAGGTGAACATGCCCTCCAGCTTCGTGCCCTGGTCCTGCGACATGGCCGAAAAGCTCCCGGACTTGCCGCTCTGCGTCGTGGACTTTCCCTCCTCCGTGATACCGGCCGCGTCGAACAGGGCGTCCTTCTCCGCCTGCGCGGCGCTGAAGATGTCCTGGTACTTCCGGCGCAGCTCGTCGGCCTCCCTTTCCGAAAGGATGCCGTCACTCATGAACTCCGCGAAGACCTCCTGCCACTTCTTCAGCTCGTCCGAATAGGTGCCGTCCACGACAGACTTCAGGATGGCGTTCTCCAGGAACCCGTCAACGCTCGCGATCACGTCCTCCGAACCTGTCTCGAAGTCCTTCAGCAGCTCCTTCATGCCGCTCTTGATGTTATCGAACGACGTGTCCGTGATCGCCTCCTGCCACTGCTGCTGGAGTTCCAGCAACGTGTTCGCGTCGGAGACGTACTCGTCAAGCCACTCCGACTGGTCGTACTTCCCGCTGTGTATCTTCTCCCAGATGTCCGGAAGCTCCTGCAGTTTGGCAAGGTCCTCTGGAGACAGGCGCCACAGCGCGCCCGTGTCGCGTACGGACTTGCCCAGGTAGGAGGAGATACGGTCCCAGTCGCTGCCGCTCATCGCCTTACCGATATAGTAGTTGTTCGAGTGGTGCGAGCTGTGGTACCCCATTTTCGCCTCCAGCATCAGGCGGTCGTTCTCGATCTTCTCCCGCTGCTTCTCGTACGCGCTCCGGTAGTACTCCGTGGACTGCGCACCGCCCGAGTTCTCCATCTCGTCCGTCAGCTTCTCGATGGCCGTGGTCAGGTACTTGTTCGATTCGGTAAGGCGGTCCACCAGCGCGTTCACCTCCTTCGCATTGCCGTCGGAGGAGAACAGCCCGAAGCTCACCGTGTCCAGGATGTCACGGACACCGTAGAACAGAGAGCTGCCGATCTGCGTGAAGAGCTCACCGGAAAGGATGTTTTCCAGAATGCCGTTTACGGCACCGAGCACGGAATCGAGGATATCGCTCACCAGCGTGCCGATGCCCTCCTTCAGCACGTCAAGGATGGAAAGCACCGCCGCGATGATCTGGCCGATGATGCCCCCGTTTGAAAAGGTCTCGGCAAGGGTGCCGCCCACGCTGCCCATCACGCCGCCCAGGTTCTTCATCGACTCGCCCAGTTTGCCCAGCCCCTGGGCCATGCCGGCAAGGGAGCCGGACTTCAGACCCTGGAGACCTTCGGCAAGCCCGGTGAGGGACTGTACGGCGTTCGTGCTGGAGGTGCGAAGGTCCTGCGCGGCCTTGTCGTTCGCCTCTGTCAGGGCGGTCACGCTCGCCGAAGCCGCGTCGAAAGCTTCCCCGGCGGTGGCCACCCGTTCCTCCGCTTCCTTCATGGCGGCGGGGTCGCCGCTTTCCGTGGCTTTCTTCAGCTTCTCCTGGGCGGATACCAGGGCATCGGCCGCGGCCTTCTCCCTTTCTTTCGCCTCCGTCAGCTCACGCAGCGTCGTCTGGTAAGCGGAGAGGTCGCGGGATACGTCACGGAACATGTTCCGGTTAATACCACCCACACTCCGGTCCTCCAGCTTCGCAATCAGCTCGCTGATCACCTGCTTGTCCTCGGCACTCGCGTTTTTATACTCGTCGGAGGCGGCGTACTTGCGCAGCTTTTCCAAAGTGGGACGCAGCTGCTCCTCGAGCAGCCCCCCGAAGTTGCCGAAAAGGCCGTCCCAGTCGATATCCGCCTTCAGGCTGGCAATCTCGGCGGCGGCAGTCTCTTCTTTCTGCTGGCGGCCGAGACGTAGCACTTCGTTGTAGTTGCCCGCCTCCTGCGCCTTGCGGATTTTCTCCGCGTATTCCCGGGCGATGGCCAGCTTCTTCTGCTGGTATGTCCCGTATTCCTTCAGGTAGTCGAGCATCGACTGGCGGGCGGCGTCATTCTCCTCCCGGGTCACCTTTGCCAGGTCGCCGTCACGTGCCGCCGCGGCCTTCTCCCGCGCCTCTTTCAGGGTGGATTCCTGCTCGCCGGTCAGTTTGTCCTTCTGCGCGTCCTTCCACTTCTTCTCCTGGGCGGCAAGATCGGCGATCTCCTTGTCATAGTTCAGACGGATCTGGCGGCGGCGTTTCTCGCCGCTCTCCTTCAGAAGGTCGATCTCTGCCTGACGGTTCTTCATCTGGAGCTTCAGAAGTTCCGAGGCACGCTGCTCTTCCGACTGTTGCTCCTTTTTGGCGGCATTCGGGTCGGGTTTTGCATGGTCACCCAGGTCGAACTCCTTGCCGATATCCAGATATTCCTCCTGGAGCTTCCGGGCTTCAGCCAGGTAGCCGTCGCGGACTTCCTCGGCCTCACGTACCGCCTTTTCCTTCGCCTTCTCGTTATACTCCGATATCATGGACTGCGCGTCCACCCGTCCGTACGAATCGCTCTGGGCCATGTAAAGCCCCATGCGTGCGAACCAGCCCATCGAGCCGTCCACGTCTTCCGGCTTGCTGGCCTTGATCTCGTTCACCTTCTCGTCCGCCTCGGTGGCCTTGTTCACCAGGCTCTGCACCTTGGCTTGGAGGAAAAGCATCTGGATGTATTTCTCACCCTTTTTCTGAAGGATGTCATACCACTGGGCGACCGTATCGTAATACCCGAAACTCTCGCCGTACTTGCGGTTCAGTTCCTCCACCTTCGACTTTTCCTCGTCCTTCGTGCCGGTGAACTTTTTCAGGCTTGCCAGCGTGCTTTCAATCTCGAAACGGGTCTTGATCATCTGTGCACGGCCGTCGGACTCGATTTTTACCATTTCCCGGGCTTTCTCCGCCGCTTTCTCCTGCGCGGTGGAATATCTGTCCCAGGCGACGACAAGTCCCGTGACAACGGCCGAAAGCCCCAGCGTAAGCGTGGCCATCAAGGCCTGCGCGGCACCGGTGGAAATACCTAAGGCGACAGCCAGGCGGGCATTGGCGGCCGTCAGCAGGTTCTTCATCTTCACGACCGTCACCAGGCGAAATGCGGAATCCTTATTCAGGGTATTGAACACCTGCTGGAGCCCCATCGTGATGGCCATCACGCTCTGGACGCGGGTCTGTATTTTTGCCAGGTTCTCGTTCTCCGAAGCGAAAAGCGACAGCGCGCCGGTAGCGGTGGTGAACAACCCGGCAAGGCCGCTCACACCGGACATGAAGCCCTGGAGATTCGCATCATCGTTCGAGAGGATTTTCGTCTGGGTGTTCAGGTCGGCGAGCGTGTCGGAAAGGAGCGCGGCCTGCTGCGCCATCTTCCGGTATTCTTCAGTGTCCTGTTTCCCTTCCAGGCGCATGCGGGCCATGTTGTCCTGGAGCTCACGCAGCTGCATGGAAAGACGCTTGCTGCTCGCACGTGTCTTCTCCTGTTCAGCCTGGAGCCCGGCAAGGGCGCCTTTTTCCTCCTCAAGCGCCTTCTTCGCGGCGTTCAGTTCATCCAGGGCGGTCACCTTCGCCTTGCCGGGAGCAGCTCCCTGATAAGCCTTTTCCAGCGACTTGATGTCGCTTTCAATCTGCCCGATGACTTCCTTCTGTTCCCGGATCTTGTCGGTCAGGCTCTTGCTACCGGACGCGGCGCGTTCCTCCTCCAGGGAGATACGTTCGTATTCCTTACGGAGGTTCCGGACGCTTTTCTCCGCCTCGCGGTGTTCCTTCTCGAGCCCTTCAAGGGCCGCACGCTCTTCTTCCAGAACCTTGCGGCAGGCTGTCACATCGGCGGCAAGTTCCGCCTGTGCAGACCCCGGCTTCATGTTCTGGAGCTGCGTTTCCATACGGTGCAGGTCGGAATTCACCCGGTCGATGACCTTCCTCTGCTCCTCAATCCGCGCGTTGATGGCCTCGGCGGCCTTCTCCGACTTCTCGGCAAGGATATCAACCGCCAGACCGGCCTTGTCAAGACCCTTGCTCAGGTTGTCCTTCATCAGGAATTCGATTTCTACGGGCTTCATCGTTTACAGTTCTAAATTGCTTTGAAAAAAATTCACTATGTCACCGGCTTCGCGGGCGGCGGCTTCCGGATCGACCTCACCACGGGAGATATTTTCAGGATCACCGGCTTTCACCCGGCGGCGGACATAACGCGGGGCGTCAGACAGCATCAGGATGAGCGTCTGGTAGTTCACCTTCTCCAGGATGTACTCCACCGTCCAGCCCGTGGCGCTCGCGATGTTCCAGATAAAACCGAAGGGGCTATGGGAACCTTCGAACTCGGTCCTTAACTCCCCTTCCTTCCTTGGCTCATTCTCAACTTCATCGGGTTCGCCCGATCGATCGAGCTGATAATACTCGTAAAAGACTCGCTGCCCATCAGGCTGATGAACTTCTCCAGGGCGCCCACCAGGAAACGGTGCTCCACAGCCTCACGCAGGAACCACGCCACGGGGCGGACAAAAAGACGCCGGCTCACCGGGCCGCGGCAAAGGGTATGGGCAACCATCCGGGAAACCTTGACGCCGTTCCGTGCCAGGAACTCCAGCCGCTCACGCCCGGAAAAGGCGGAAACCTCCTCGGGGGAAACGCCCATCGAGAGGTAGAGCCTCACGATGCATATCTGGCCGGCAAGACGCGGGCGGCGCATCGTCACCCTCCACCGGACGGGGCGTTTCATGAAAGGCAGGCGCCACTCCTTCAGGGGAAGGGAGACGCCCAGGTCAAGCAATGCCTCGGACGCCTCCCTCTGCACCTTTCTCGCTTCACGATCGTCCATACGCTATACCGGTGACGTGTCGTTGATCTCGTACGGGGCGCTGCCGTCCTCGGGCTTGTTCACCTTCAGCTGGCACTCGATCTTCGACACCTCCGTAAGCGTCAGCTTGCCGCCGAGGTTCGCAAGGATCGTACCGTTCGGGATGGTCATCGTCTGCCCGCTCACGAACCTGACGGTCCACTTCCCGGAGAGTTGCACCAGCTCTTTCGGGGCCTTCCAGCCCGTCGGGGAATCCGCCTCGCCGACAAGCTCGCCGCCAAGAACGGCCTGGATGTTCTTGTAGTCCAGCTGGATCAGGTTGAACGTCGGGGATATGATGCCGTTCTTCTGCAGCAGCGTCAGCACCGGGGCGTCGGGAACCTGCTCGGCCTCGACATCCACGCTCTCGGGCTTCGTGCCGCCCCAGTCCCAGCTGCCCTTCTCGATCCAGCCGATGGTCGCGGCGCCGAACGTCACGACAGCGATGCCGTAGATAAAATTCTTATTCTTTTCCATTTCGTCTCTTGATTAAAAAGGTTGATACTATGCCGGATGCCATACCGGCGATAAAGGCAATGAAGGCGATTTTAACGGGGTTAAAACGTCGTTTGAACTCCGTTTCGGAAACTTCCGAAACACTCACGGTATCGCCCCGGATACGTGTCAGCTCCTCCTCGTACCAGAGGACCAGACGCTGGAGACTGTCACAGGTGGAGGTCACCACCAGCGTGTCGCCCCTGGACGTCACGTCCACGCCCGCCTGCCCGTTTTTACCATGATAGGAGGCACCGGCAGGAAGCGCCAGCAGGTCAGGAACCGGAATCTCCAGCGTCAGCGCCGATGCCGGGAGGCCCGCCATCACCAGCCCCCGACGCCCGGACCTTGCGCTGTCCGCGCCTGACGCGGTTTTTACCGTCGTCAAGCTCCGGGTCTGTTTTCGGGAGCTCGCGCAGCTCATAAAGGACAGGGCAGTCAGCACGGTGAAGGCAATCATTGGCACCGTCAATAGCCTTGCGCAAACGCGCCATCTCTCTTCTCGTAGCACTCAGTTCTTTCTTTAAGGGTTCAACGATGTTCTCGATCAGGATGCGCGTGGCGTGCTCCGTGTTGTCTATCCGCACGGTCTCTGCGTCGGCTTTCGCCTTTTCCGCTTCCGCCCTCGCCTTCCTGACCGTGGGGCCCAGCGTCACGAGGGCCGTCAGGGCGGCCAGAAGGCCGCCGCCGAATAACCAGTTCAGGAGTACGCTCGTGTCCATGATCACCTTTCTATGATTGTCTGATACCTATCGAGACAAGCCATTCCTGCACGTCGAAACTCGGGCAGGCCTTGGCCGCCAGTTCGTTATGGCCCACGATACGCACGTCCGGGAAACGGCGGTGGAAGTCCTTCACGTACTTCTCAAGCGCACGCTTCTGGCACGCCGTGCGCGTGTCCTTCGGGGTCTTGCCGTCCTTTCCGCACCCGCCGGCATACACGACGTGGCGGCTCACGGAATTATAGCCGGCCACGCCGTTGGTGACCTCCCAGGGGTCCACGCTGGCGTCCTCGTTGTTGTCCGCCAGGCGCTCCACGCCGCCGTTCAGGTGGAACAGGTCGGTGTAGCCCACCTGCTTCCAGCCGCGGCCGCCCTTCGATACCGGATCCGTATGCCAGCGGCGGATCTCCGCGCCGCTCACCTCACGGCCCTCGGGGGTCGCCGTGCAGTGGATCACAAGATACTTCAGCTTTCCCATAATCCGCACTTTTTAAGCGGCCTCCGACGCCTGGGCCTGCGTCACGGTCACCGTCATTGTCACTTCACTGCCCGAGATGCCCACCGTCACGTGCCCCGTGCGCTCCGCTCCGGTATCGTTGGCCGTGCGGGTGAACGTCACCCTGTTGCCGGAGGCCGCCACGATCAGCCAGTCAGCGTCACTCTCCGCCGTCACGCCGGCACCGTTGGAGGTGGCGTACGTGCGCGTGCTGCTCCCGGCCTTGTCATCAACAGACAGGCTGTCGGCGCCGCTCAGGGTCGGGGCGGCGGGCTTCGCGCCCTTGTCGTAGCCGCTCATCATCACCGCTCCGGCATCCTCTTTCTTGGGCATGCAGATGAAATAGTGGCGGAAGTTGATCTTGTTGCGCTGGTATTCCGGATCGGTCTCGGCGGCACTGTAATACATCTTCGTCGAGCCGGTGGCCTTGAACACGCGCTGGGTGTAGAACGCGAAGGAGCACTGGAACTCGCCGGCTGAGGCAGTGGCACCGAGCTCCTTCTTCTTTCCGGCAGTGGTGTACAACGGGTTGTTCGCGAACTCGTAGATGTCAAATCCGTACTGGCGTCCCACCGTACCGTCTGTGCGGTTGATGTTGTACTGCTCACGGAAGCTCTGCGATTCGCCCAGCAGGTCGTTCACATGGTCGGAACACAGTACCAGACGACGCCCGGCGGCGGGAACGCCCAGTTTGTCCAGAGAACGTTTGAGCTCGATGAGATCGGCCATGCGCATCTTCAGGCGACCGGTCTGTTCGTCCCTCTCCCCGGTGGTTTTCAGTACAGGGGTCTTGGCGGTGTTCTCCTTGGCGCACATGGCATGGGCGGACTTGGCGAACTTGGCGTCGTTGATGGCGTTGCCGTGGCTCTCCTTCACACGCGACATCTTGTCGTAACTGATCGCGTACAGCTCGTCGTCGGTAATGGGAGTCACCTTCGTCTGGAACTTGTCGAGGCTGATGGTCAGGTCGGCGTCATCCAGCGCCTGGAGGTCAATCGGGTACGTGGTGTTGTTCACCAGCACGTCCGGGTCCACGCCCACGTCCACCAGGTGGATCACGTCGTTGTTCACCAGCGAGGAACTGTCGGGAATACCGTCCAGCCACGTCGCCTCCAGACCGCGGCGCAGGTACTTCACCAATTCGCCCGTCCAAATCTCCTTGTACACACCGGCGCGCAGGATTCCCGGTTCCACCGGAAGCGCACCCACCACGACAGCCACGGCATTCATGCCCAGCGCCGACAAGGCGGCAGGAATGCCGCAGACCGCACCAAAAACAGCCCCGGTCACACCGTTGAACAACAGGGCCATACAAAACATAAGTACTTTCTTACTCATTTTCTTTTCTGTTTTTTAAAAAAAGGTTTGACTTCAAATCTCACACTCCATGCCGTACTCGGCCTTGTAAAGCTTCCGGTACTCGGCAGGCTGTTTCTCACGCATTTCCTCCAACTTGTCAACCGGAACATCGGAAAGCTTGTTGTAGCTAACAGGCTGCGTGCCCGTGGGAGCACCGCCCTGGTGACCGATGACCGAACTGAGCCGCACCTGCGGGGACATGGCCGCGAAAGTATTCTCCAGTTCCTCCGCACCGATTTTCTTGCCAAGATCGATAAACTGCTGTTTCTTGTCCTCACCGATACGTTTCTCGCTCACCGCCTTCTCAACCACCGACGTGACACGTGCCAGCTGAAGGGCGGAATTCTCCAAACGCAGGCGGTCCGCTTCCTCTTTCGATGCTTTCAACTCCGCCAGGCGGGAATTGATTGTCGCTTCATCAGCCGTTTCCGGTAGGCCCAGCGACAGGGCCAGAATTTTCTGATCCATAAAATTTTGATTTTTGGGTTTGTTATCCAATAGCGGCAGGGGACACTCGCCGTCCCTGCCGAGCTCTATCCTCACACCGTCCCTGGTCAGCACGATGGCGTCATCGTTGGCGCCGATATCCACGACGGACACCTCGGTGAGCTTGCTGCGAGTAATGGTCGGACGGGTCTGCCCCTGTACAAGATGCTCCCCGCTGTCGCTCACTTCAAGAATGTCTATCCCCACGCTCACCATCCGGATGCTGCCGAACTCCCACTGTTTCTTGCGGCGCCGGCTCAATTCGGACGCCCCGTCAAACACCGGCTCGCCGGTGATTTCGTCACCCTCCACCTTCACATCCTTCATATAACCGATCACATTGCCGCGCTCGTGCATGTCCAGCAGCACCGGGTTGCGGCAATACTGCCCGATGTCCATCCCTTCAGTCAGCACACGGAAACCGTAGCTGTTCAGGGCGCTGTTTGAAATCCGTACTCGTTTGCCCATTTCTCTTTTCTGATTTTTTCAGGTTTCACGCCGCAATATTACAGGTGAAAGGAGCCGACCTCCAAAAAAGTATGAAACGGTTGCACACTTCTATGAAAGCGTTTCAGCGTTTTTTGGAAACCCCGCACGCACGGACGCAACTTTGCCGTGATTCAGAACTTTTATACACATTCTTATGAAGAAGGAAGAGATCGAAAAGAAGAAATCGCTGGCAAGGGCGCTGTACCTTTCCGGCATGGAACAGAAGGAGACCGCCGAAAAGGTAGGGGTCTCGGCGGTCACCGTCTCCAAATGGTGCGCCGAGGGGAAATGGAAGGAGGCAAGGGCGGCGAAGAACATCACCCGCCCCGAACTGGTGAACAAGCTGCTGCTGACCATAGACAGGCTCATTGAGCAGGTGAACGCGTCAGAGGACGCCACGATGATCGCAGGGCTCGGGGACAAGCTGGCAAAACTCTCGGCAGTCATCGAGAAGCTCGACAAGAAGGCGAACGTGGTGGACGCCATCGAGGTGTTCATGGCATTCTCCAAGTGGCTCGAATACCGCTCGCAGACGGACCCCGAACTCACACCGGACCTGATCAAGGCCATCAACCGCTACCAGGACAAGTACATCGTGGAAAGCATGGGGGCAAACCTGGGAGGACAGTGACATGGCGACGCAGGCGGAAATCAAACAGAGATACGCACAGTGGCAGGAGCACTGCAAGCGCATCCAGTCGCTCACGGACCTTTCCGGCCTCTCGAACGAGACGCCCGTACAGAAAGAGAAGCGCATCAGAAGGCTGCAGAACGACTACGCGGCTTTCTGCGAGTACTATTTCCCGCACTTCCTGCAGCTCCGTGACAAGGTGACCGGGGAGGTCATACGGACCGTGCACAACGCGCCGTTCCACAACGCGGCGGCGGCGAGGGTCAAGGGAACGCCCAACCTGAAGGCCGTGTTCAAATGGCCGCGCGGACACGCCAAGTCCACCCATTTCGACATATTCATCCCCCTGTGGCTCATGTTCCAGCCCAAACGGCTCATCAACTTCATGGTGGTGGTCGGCAAGTCGGAGGACAGCGCCATGCGGCTGCTCGGGGACATACAGGCAGAACTGGAATACAACCAGCGCCTCATAGCCGACTTCGGGGAGCAGAAAAGCGCCGGGGAATGGTCGGAAGGGGAGTTCACATCACGGCAGGGCGTCAAGTTCCTCGCCTGCGGAAGGGGACAGTCACCCCGCGGGCTCAGGGAACGCGAGGCGCGGCCGGACTACATCGTCATCGACGACCTGGACGACGACGAGCTGTGCCGCAACGAGGCACGCGTGAAAGTGCTCACCGACTGGGTGAAGGAGGCGCTGTTCGGAGCCCTCGACGTGGGGCGCGGGCGCTTCATCATGGTGGGGAACCTCATTTCAAAGAAATCGGTGCTGGCGAACATCGCCGCGTCAAAGGGCGTGCACGTGTCCGAAATCAAGGCGGTGGATAAAAACGGGGAACCCGTATGGAAAGAGAAGTGGACGAAGGAGGAAGCACAGCAGTACAGGGATTTCGTCGGCTACCGGGCATGGGAGAAGGAAATGATGCACAACCCCATCACTGACGGGACCATCTTCAGGGCGGAATGGATACGTTTCAAAAAGGTGCTGCCGCTCTGGAAATACGACATGCTCGTATGTTACACCGACCCCTCGTTCAAATCCACGACAGCCAATGACTACAAGGCCTCTCGCCTTTGGGGAAAGATCGGGACGGAGCTCCATCTGATAGACTGCTATGTCCGCCAGGACAGCGTCACGGGAATGGTACGGTGGCTGTACAACCTGTACGAGGACCTGCCCGAAGGCGTGGCACCCAGCTTCTTCATGGAGGCGAATTTCCTCCAGGATACCATCCTGGACGAGTTCACCGAAGAAGGCAACCGCAGGGGATACCAGCTGCCGATCAGCGGGGACTACCGCAAGAAACCGGACAAAATACAGCGCATCGAGGCAGTCTCGCCGCTATGGGAGCGCGGGTTCATTTTTTACAACGAGGCGCTCAGGGAAAGCCCGGACATGCAGGTGGGCATCGAACAGACGCTGGCGCTCGAACGGGGCAGCCGGATACATGACGACGCGCCCGACGCTGACGAGGGCGCCATCTGGATACTACAGAGGAACACAAGGGAACAGAATTGCAAACCGAGGCTCGGCAGACGCCGGAGAGCCTCAAAAAACAGCTGGTGACAATGAAAGGACTCATAAAAAGAATGTGGTTCGCATGGAGATACAGGCGGGCCGTGAAGAAGGCGGTCAGGATGGCAGGCATGACCGGACTGAAGTATTACGTGATATATATCAACAAAGGGCTCAAGGTGGTACCCAAAAAGGCCGTCAAGGAGCTCGTGGCAAGGCACCGCTTCAAGAAGGGCGTGACGGTGGCGGACATCGAAAAACGGGCGCTCTTCGTAACCAGATAAAGGAAGGAGGAGGGCATGTTTATCACTGAAGAGGACTATCGGGTGGTTGTCGGGGAAAACGCGCTGAAAGTCATTTCACGGACCAGTGCGGAGAACCGGACAAACGCCGAGCATGAGGCACAGGAGGAGATAGCCTCGTACCTGCGGCCAAAGTACGACTGCCCGGCGGTATTCGCCGCCGAGGGGGAAAAACGCAACAGGCTCATCGTCATGTTTACCTGCGACATCGCACTGTACCACATGGCGGCGTCACTGCCGCAGAACATGGGAATAGAAATACGCAAGGAACGTTACGAGAGGGCCGTCAAGTGGCTGGAGGGCGTACAGGCCGGAAAGATAGTGCCGGACCTGCCCGTCCTCACGGACGAGAACGGGGAGATTGCAAACGGATCATTCATTTACGGCTGCCAGAAAAAGCAGCGGTACAACTGGTAAGGCTATGGGATTATTCAAGGACATAAAGAAAAGGTTCGCAGGCGGGGACCATGTGCTGCGCACAAAGTACGGGGACTTCAACCTCGCCAGGGAAAGCGACCGCAAGAAGGTCAAGAAACTGGTGGTCGAGCTCCAGCGGACCACCGACGCGCTCACGCGCAAGGACATACAGGACTGGAGAAACGCGTGGCAGCTGGCAATCAACGTGGACAGCCCCAACCGGGCGGCACTCTATGACATATACCGCGACGTGGAGGTGGACCTTCACCTTTCCGGATGTATCGAGCAGCGCAAGGGATTTGTAATGGCGCGGACCTACAAGATTACGGACCAGCAGGGCAACGGACAGGAAAAGGCTTTGCATTATTTCAACCAGGCATGGTTCCGGCAACTCATGGGGTATGCGCTGGACTCCATATATTGGGGGCACTCGCTTATCGAGCTCGGGGAGATTACCACCGACGGGGACGGATGCCCCTGTTTCGACGGGGTGACGCTCATTCCCAGAAAGCATGTCATCCCCGAATACAGACGGGTCATCACAGACCTCGGGCAGGACTGGACGACGGGGATGGAATACCGCAAACCGCCGTTCACAGAATGGCTCATAGAGGCGGGAAGCCCCGACAATCTCGGGCTGTTCCTCAAGGCGGCCACGCAGACCATACCGAAGAAGAACGCGCTCGCCTTCTGGGACACCTTCGCCGAAATATTCGGGATGCCCATGCGGATAGCAAAGACCACGACCAGGGACGAGAAGGAGCTGGCCAAGATGGAAAAGATGATGGACAGCATGGGCGCCAGCCTGTGGGGCGTGTTCCAGCAGGGAACGGACATAGAAGTGGTCGAGAGTACAAGAGGCGACGCCTTCAATGTCTATGACAAACGCGTGGACCGGGCAAACTCCGAGCTCTCCAAGCTCGTTATCGGGCAAACCATGACCATCGAGGACGGCTCCAGCCTCTCACAGTCCGAGACGCATCTGGAAGTGTTCGAGAACCTCGTGGAAGGGGATTGCAGGATGCTCAGGGACATAGTGAACAACCAGCTCATACCCAGAATGGCAAAGCACGGGTTTCCGGTGAAGGGGATGCGCTTCGAATGGGACGACTCGGTGGACTACACCCCCGAACAACAAAAAGCGTACGAGGAGATGGTACTGGCCAACTATGAAGTGGACGGGAAGTACTTCGAGGAGAAATACGGGATGCCGGTAGGGGAAAGAAGACAGCAGGCGGTTCCCGCACTACCCGGGAAGGAACCGGAAGACGACGGTAACGGCACAAAGGACGGGGAGAAGAAAGCCAAAAACATGCGACCGTCCCGTTTTTTCGACTGAGCCCCTCCGACTACGAGGGGCTCCATGAAAGATACGCCTGCCTGACGGGGAACATGACGGCACAGCTGGAAGCCGGAAGGGAGGAACGCATCCGGGAGATACGGCGGGAGCTCTCCTCGCTGTTTGACGGGATGATGCAGGCACTCTACAAGTTGGAAGTCTCCCAGTTACGCATTGAGGTGCTTGAAACGCCGAAGATGAGAGAATTCATGGAAACCCATGCCGCAGCACTCGATTCGTCATTCCAGAAGGTGGAAATGACGGACACGATGCGGCGCAGGCTCCAACGGTCCGACTACGTGTTCTCCGGAATGAAGACCTTCCATGAACTGAACGAGGCCTTCCCCTCGCTGCTGGACGAGAACGGCGAAAGAAAGCCGTTCGAACGCTTCCTGAACGACGTCCGGAAGATAGACGAGACGTACAACTCGAACTACCTGCGGGCGGAATACAACTTCGTGCAGGCATCGGCCGAAATGGCGGCCAAATGGGAGAGGTTTATCCGGGACGGGGACCGTTACCACCTGCAATACCGGACAGCCGGCGACGACAAGGTACGCCCCGAGCACGCGGAACTCCACGGCATAACACTGCCACCCGGCGACCCGTTCTGGGAGGAGTATTTCCCGCCAAACGGGTGGAACTGCCGCTGTGACGTGGTGCAGGTGCGAAAGTCCAGATACCCGGCAACACCGGCGGACGAGGCAAGAAGACGGGCCGAGAGCGTGTTCGGGGACGGGAAAAGCGAGATGTTCCGGTTCAACCCCGGGAAACAGGAGAAGGCGGTGCCCGACTACAACCCCTACACCATACGGCAGTGCGGCAGCTGCGACCTGGCAAAAAAGGCGGAGCTGGCAAAAAAGATACCGGAAAACGAACTGTGCGCCGCGTGCAGGATTGTCAGGGAGATGGCCAAAGCTGACGCCAGAACCACACGACACAAGGCAAAGGCCTTGCAAGGAACCACGGTCACAAACCCGGACTTCCCGCACAAAATACAGGTCACACGCAAATCCATCAATGAATGGACCAACCAGCCGTTCAAATTCTTCGAGGCGAAGAACCGGATGCTGCTCGATATCGCCTCCGTATTGGAGAAAGCAAAATACCTGGGTACGGCAGACAACCACAAGGGGGTTCCCAGAGTGGTGCAGTCACACATCTTTGAAACGGAAGTCCATGGAGAAAAGGCATTGGTTATCGTCAGGGAATACGACTGGGGAGAATTCGTGCTGCACAGCATATCGGACAGCAGGGAACTGTACAGCCACATAAAAAAGAAATAGCGGAGGAGGCAATCTTCCGGAACTACAATCCGGCACTGGACCTCCAACGCTATCCTGATGCAAATATACGAATAATCCGCCACTTGCAAGCAAAAGGGCGGATTATTTTTTTCAGGCATCCAGCCGGCGGAACGCCACGCACTGATAAACCTCGATGCTCTCCATGATGTCCTCATGGTTGTGGTTTGTCTGGCTCTCCACCAGGTCAAAGCAGGTGAACGTCTCACCCTCCATGCAGGCGAGCGCCTCATGGATCTTGTCCAGCAGGTCGAACACCTGCAGGGCTTCCTCGCGGAAGGGGCTGGCGTCTGACGCCGAACCGGACCAGTCCGTGACAACGTGCAGTTTCACCACAGGCTCGGCGCGGTACTCGACACCGCTGACAATGGCGTTCCACCGGATCGGGCAGAACTCCACGAAAACAGCCGGACGCGCCCAGCCCTCCTCCTGCTCGATGAACTCGACGTTATGGTTCCAGAGGTCGATGTGCCTGACAGCCCCGCCGTCCACCTCCTTCAGACGCTCGCGGAGCATGTTGTAAAGTTCCTTTCTCATTTTCTGTTTATTTCAAAATCAACACTGAAGTATTCCGTTATATTCTCCTCGATAATCTCACGCACGGCCCGCTCCACCTCGGGGGATGTTCCCAGAAAACGGCGGCGGGGAATTTGAATGGTCTTGCCCACTTTCATGAGCGCCAGCACTTTCCAGAACTCCGCCTCGGATGACAGCTGGGTGGTACGTTTGTCCTTGCGGGGACTGCCGTCCTTCCTGCGCCCGAAAGCCCCGGTGGCGGCATAGTACTTCGCCCAGAAAAAGCGCTTCATCTTCGCCGTCACCACAATCTCGCCGCCGTCGTTATGGATGGCCGCGTAAGGAAGCGTGGTGTAGAAGGTGATGCTGTTCTCCGTCGTACGGCTCTGGATGCTGCGCCGGAGCGCGCCGCTGTCAACCAGAATATGCCCGCCGGGACGGGTGGGGCTCTGGCGGCGCGCCCACGCCTCGGAGAAGAAGGCCTGACGCTCGAAATTACGGTTGAACTCGTCACCAAGCTCCACCCGCAGGTCGTCCAGGATATGGCCGATAATGATCTTCACGTCCTTGTTCATGGCATGCCTATTCAATGCGTACCCTCCCGGTGTACTGGTTTCCACGGAACTTCATCCCTTTGGTGAAGCCGCCGGGATGTCCCAGCTCTTTGATCCTCGCGTTCGCAAGCAGCAGATGCTCGCGGCTGATGGAAGAGACGAACTCGCGGTCCTTCGCCAGACCGAGCTCGCGGGCTTTCCGGGTCACGCTCCTTTCGGAGACACCGAGCATTTCAGCCAGCTCGCGGTTGATGGTGTTGTGGTAATGGCGCCGCAGGATCGAGAGCATGTTGCCGCTCCAGTAGATACGCGTGGAGTACCCCTTGTGCTCGACCAGCCGGCCCAGCGTCCGGTGCATGAAAGTGCCGTCGGCAACCTTCCGGTGCTTGCGGTACTGTTCACGCTTGTAGGACAGGACGCACTCATGGCACCAGGAACTGCGGCGGCCGTTCTTCAACGGGTAGAACTCGCGCAGCCACAGCCTGCGCCCGCAATGGGGGCACACACGTTTGCGCACCTTCCTGACTGTATTCTCACTCATGGCAGGCGGGCTGTTTGTTACGGGAAGCCTCCAGGACCGGAAGGTTCGTCTCCGTAGGGATATACACCACCGTCTTGTCATTCAGGCTGCTCTGCTGACGTACCCAGAGATACTGTATATATGTCGGGGTAAGGCTGCCGTTCTCGATGCGGATGGCCTCGGCGGCACCCTTGGCACGTTCCACCTCCGCCTGAGCGTTCAACTTCTCGGCCTCCAGGTTCGCCTTCGCCTCCTCGATCCGGATCTTCCGGTTCTGCTCCGCTTCCGCAAACTCGGCCCTTCCCCTCTGTTCCGCAGACCATACACGGTAATGGGGATAACCGAACATCCAGCAGGCGATCAGACCTGCAACAAACAATACTGTAAATAAAAATCCTTTTGAGCTCATAATCTTATTACGGGTTTTACAAAGCCGCCCAAGGCTGTCCGTTATTTCTTCCTTAAATTGGAGGTGATGCAATCCGCCAGCATATAGACAAAGAAGGCTATAAAAATGGCGGCGTCCGCATGTTCCTCCAGGACTTCAAAAAAATCCTTCATATTCATTCCTCACCAAAATTGAAAAACAGCTGCGTGTCTTCCGGCAGGTCGTTACGGGGATCGGCAGAAGCGTTCAGGATGTTATAAAACGTACGCTCGCTAATACCATACACAGGATATATGTACCGCCGCCAAATTTCCCGGTTAGGTACACCGGTCTTGACATATCGATCATATATCCTGTTGATATCAGCCACACGCTTCTGGTAACTCACTCCGTGCCGCTTGCCCATAACCTGCTAATCCTCCACGGGCTTTTCCTTCGGTTTGTAAGGACGGATATCCAGCGCCATCTCCGCGCTGACCGCCACACGGCCGCTGCCTTCACACTGGGGGCAGACTTCCGTCCTGCGGAAGAGCCGCCCCGTATCGATCCTGCCCGTGCCATGGCAACGACGGCACAGGGCTACTTTCGGGTCTTTCTTTACCTGCTGTTTCATATTTCTATCGTTATTTGTAAAAGATGTATTTTTCCTCGCAATAAATGCAATGATTTTCCTTACAATACTTCTCAACCGCTTTTCGCGTTTTAAAGTCCTTCACTTTTCCGTCTTTTGACGGAATATGCTCCACATTAAAGTTCCCGTCCACTTTCAGGGGAACAAATCTCGTCTGGGTGTTAAACCGTTTCATCCCTGTTCTTTTTATGATTCCGTCATTCCCAGGGGAATCGGGGTCCAGCTCCCGTTCCTGTCCCTCCGCTCGGCACGGATAAACTGCTTGCTCACCTCCGGCTGGTAGGCATCCTCAATAATGCGCACCCCTTCAAGGAACTGCTCGTCGCCGCTCTCCTCGGCGATCTTGCGCAGCTGCACGATACGGCTCGCCTTCAGCGTTCCTTTGGCGTCACGCGAGAGCAGCTTCAGCACCATCGAAACCAGTGCCTTCGTCTTCTCGTCACGGGCCAGGCCGGTGATGTATTCCTTCACGATGGCAATGCCGTCCTCCACCGTATCACGGTAGCCGTCGGTCACGTAGAAACCCAGCGTGATACGCTGGTCACCCTTCGAGTTGGTGAAGGTGTGCGTGCGCTGGTCGTCCCTGACACGGTCCCCGAACAGGTCGGACTTCATGGCCAGAATATTACGGAAGTTGTCCAGCACACGCTGTTTGCTCTCTTTGATCTGGCCGCTGATGGCGAGCAGCACCGGGATGGATTTCTCGATCTCCTCGTCCACCATCTGCTTGTAGGCCTCACGGTCGGCCTTCTGTTTCTCCTGTCTGGCCTTGCGGGCCTTCTCTTTCCTGAAAGCCTCGAACTCGGCTTTCTCCTCGTCCGTCATGATGACGGTCTGTCTTGTTTCGTCACTCATTGTTCTTGTTTTTTTAAAAGGTTGATATTTAACATTTGGGGGCATTCGGGTCTATGAAGACATAGGCGATGCCGCCCGGTTCCCTCACGTCTTTCCTCTGCCGGAGCCCGCCCTTGCGCTCGATCGTCCGGAGCTTCACGGAAAGCGCCTCCAGCTCCTCCAGCCCGATACGGGCAAAGGGCTTGCCGGCTATCCGGGGATGCTGACAGAAATTGTTGACACGCGCCCAGTCGGTGGTATCGACACCCAGACGCTGCATCAGGCGGAGGCACACGCTGCGCCTCCGTCTCAGCTCGTCCTTCCGCCCGGTCAGCTTCTCCAGCCCCTCGCAGCAGGCGTTGTACTCCTCGCGGCTCATCTCACGGAGGCTGTCCGTGCGGTTCCACGTGTACTCCCGTACGATCTGACGTTTGAGATCCTCACGGTCACCCATACAGGGCAGGTGGTTGAAGGAAGCGTAAAACCTGCGGAAATTCGACACCTTCTGCTTGTTGTCACGGTTCTCACTCATGGCTGTCTATACGGCTTGTTTCAGTTCATATCTGTCCTCCCGAACGGGATGGTATTGACATCCGCCTTTCTCGTGTAGGCCTGCATGAGTGCCATGGAAAGCAGCATATAAACACGGCTGTCGGCCTTGACAGTCCCCGAAATGGCGCCGACAACATACTCACCCTTGCCGGTGATGATCGAGCCGGCTATCTGCTCAAGCCCATCCGGATGGTCCTCACTGGCGGCAACGCTCATAAAAGCACTAAGGCCGTTTTCCTCACAAAAGTTACCCACGTACTGGCAGAGTTTCTTTACCGCCTCTTTCTGTTTTTCTGTAATCATTTCAGTTAAAATTTAATTGTTAATCATTATATGTTGAAATTGCAAAATCTCTTTTTTGGTATTGACTATACATCGTTTCCTCCCAGTCAGCCTCTTCCTCCTCCGGAAGGTCATCCTCCCCGAGCTCTATTTCCTTGCGGTAAATCAGGTACCGCGCCTCCAGGAAGAAGAGGACCACGCGGCGAAGAAATTCCCGGGCGGAAGCGATACCGTGCCTTTCCATGAAGGCGGAGATACGGTCCGGACCGATGGTGTTCGTGCGGATACTCACCAGACGCTGGCGGCGGAAATCTTTCAACGTGCTGCCCTTTATCCCGAGCACGCTTTCAGCGACACGCCCAAGACTTTCGGGGATATGGTAATCAGTACCGCCGTCATCCGATCCCACCAGCAGTTCAGCGGCTGCCGTCAGGATACCTTCCACGCTCATGCGCTGGGCCGAAGCCGTCTCTTTTAGAAACACGTACTGATAGTTGCTCACGTAAGTATGGACCAGGTAACCTTCCGGGCGGCGGAACACCTCTTCAGCGGCGAGTTCCATCGAAAGGTTATTCAGGGTCACGTCGGCACCGCAACAGAAAGCGCACACCAGGCAAACGGCAAGCCGCTGGCGGTTGCCCCAACCACCGGAGGCAATGGCATGTTGCAAGCTGTCAGTGACGGCCGGATCCATCTCAAAAAACAGCACCGCCTTTTCCTGACGGCGGAAAAAGAATCCCATGTCGGGGATACGGTTCATGCAGAGTAGGATGCGCCGGGTAGCCGTGGAGACCTTGCCGCCGTCCGTCATGCGGATGTAGGACTTTACCAGGTGATTCATCACTACGGTCATGTCGGAAAAATGATAGTCGGCAACCTTCCCGCGGAACAGTTCATGAAGCAAAACGGGCAGCTTCACAACATAGTTGTAACACTCCTTTCTCATGGCCGTACTGCTGATGGGGTCCACTCGACGGTTATCACGGCGTCGAGGCTGCCGCTGCCCTTACAAACGGGACAGTCACGTTTCACGCGCTCGCCCATCTCATCCTCACCCCAGAACCATCGGTTGCCCTTGCAACAACTGCACACGTGACCGTCAGAGTGATACGTCTCACGCGCTTGAACTCCTTCCGGTTTCGGATTGATGTAAACCGGAGCCATGATTTCGATAATTTCCTTGAACTTGCTCATTCCTATGATGTTTATAAATTATTACTTGTCCTTAAAACGCCTTCCTCCCAGACCACGAAATAACTGCCGGGATTTTCCGTCGCACGTCCCTGGCAAAAGGCCTTGTAAGCCACGACACGAATCTTCACGCCTGCCAGATAACGAAGCCGGACAGCGGCCTTACCCATCGGCTGCCCCTTGTGCTCCTGGGAAATGAAGATGAAGCTCTTCCGGGGGAAACGTTTGACCAGCATACTGACTTGGTCATAGGTCCACCCGGCCACCTGGAAGCTGTCCACGATAACGAAGTGCGGACTTTTCGGACGAGCAAGGCGTTCCACCAGTTCCTCCAGCGTGTCATCAACCGCGACACGAAAACGCCCGCGCATCTCGTCCATGTGAAAACGGATCAGGCGCTGCTGGAACGACTGGTTCAACCCTTCCTCGTAGGAAAGATAAAGCACGCTGTCGTAACCGCACAACTCGTAGGCGAGCTGCATCACGAAAGAACTCTTGCCACTGGCCGACTGGCCGCTGATAAACCACAGTTCATTAATGTCCGGACAGCCGAACGGACCGCTCCACCGGGGGCCCCACGGAAGGGGTTCATACTTACGGGCGATAATCTCCCCGGGGCTGTACGCACGACGGGGAGCCGACTCCTTTCTTTCCTTATCAGCTAGGCTCTTCATCTTCAGGCGCGCTTGAGTTTTTCTATTTCCGTATAGACACGGCGGAGACCGCCGCCGCTCTTCCTCACGATACGGGCGATGTCGGCACCCGCAGGGGCGTTCACCTGCGCGACCACGCGGGCCTGCTCGTTCAGGAACCGTTCACGCTCCTTGCCGTCGTCAGGGGTGACCCTGCTGTAACGGTCGCCATAGCGGCTCAGCATCTCGGTGTAGCCCACCTTCCGGCACTCGATGGAGCGGTTAATCTTCTCCTTCAGACCGTCGGCACCCATCATGTACCAGGCGCAGCACCGTTCGGTGGCGTTCCAGAGCGCCTTCAGTTCCAGAAAAGCCTCGTACTGGAGGTCGCCGGCCTCGTCCAGGATAATCAGCGGGGTCTCGATGGAACGCAGGTAGTACACCAGGTCGTCATAGACGTCACTGTAACGCCCGTTGCTGCCCACGCCGAACTCGCCGGCAATCTTGCGGATCAGCTTCAGCTTCGTCTTCACCTGGGAGCAGTCCACATAGATGGCGTTCCGGTGGCTCTTCACGTAATAACGTGCCGTGAAGGTCTTGCCGATATTGGGAAGGTCGCAAAGGATGGCGGAAAGACCGCTGCCCTGGCAGAACTCCAGCTGTCCGGTGATGAAGGCGAACGTGGCGGTACGGGCCGGCTTCCATTCAATCTCGCCGCGGAGGCTGACGCCCAGACGGCGGGCAATGGTGACCCAGTTCGCTTCACTCAGCACTTTTTCCGTCTGGCCGTTCTTGACGGCGCTGTAAACGGAGGTCGTTATGCCCAGGGAGGCGGCGTGTTTCGCGTCGCTCGGGTAATTCGTGCGGTTGGACACTATCGCGTCCAGGATCCGCTTCTTGGTTTCAGTCGTTATCATTGTATATTAATCTAATGTCGTTATAATGCTGTTCTAAAGTGATTCGATGGGGTCGGCGGTATAATAACCCGCACCGCCCGGAGCATCCGGCCCAAAAACATCCAAAGGGGGCAGTTCCTCCGCCTCCGGGAGACTTTCAGGCTCCGGGCGGGCTCTTGATACCCCCACGCTCGAAATGGCGTTGTCCCTGACGTACGCGTTAAAGCCGGAGATCTTCTTCCGCTGCTCCACGAACACCGCCCTGTCAGCATCGGTCTGCTCGCAGTCGGCGGTGTTGAACGTGCCCACGTTCTGCAGCTTGTCCACCAGCATGCCGTTCTGGTAGATATACACGTCGGTGATGTTGCCGTCATCGTCAGTCAGGTAGTAAGCGTCCACCTTCCAGTTGTTCGGCGCCAGACGTTCCAGCACCCCGGTGCCGCTCAGCCACCAGTCCGTATATCCGACCCGGCAGTAGGAGTTGCGGCGGACGCTCGTCTCCACATGATCGCCGATAAAGCGGGCCAGGACGGCCTTGTTTATGGGTTCAAGGTTCGGATTCATGTTCGCCTCAAGGACCTGCCAGCGTGTCATGCCGGGGTATTTCTTCTGGTTGGGGTGGAGCGAGTTGTTGAACTCCATCACGTCGCGCATGTCGTCGGCGACCAGTTCGTCCCAGCTGTAATACTGTTTATCCTCGTAGGTGTCGTTCTGTTCGTCAAAGACCTTCCTGCCCTCCGTACGGTAGTGGCGGTCCTTCGCGTAGAAACGCCCGATACCGAGGTGGTTCCGGTGTTCCACCGCCTTCTTCTTGGCGCCGTTCATCGGCTCGGCGTACTTCTCCTGGGAGTTCTGGGGCGCACAGATACGGACGAACGGGAACATCACGCCGGCCTTCAGGAAGCTGTCCTTCCACTGGCTCATCAGGTGGTTCTCGACCTCCACCTGCGCCGGACAGCCCCAGCCCTTACGGTCGATAAGACGGAACATGGAGCGGAACATGTCCACAACCAGGTCCACGTTCTTGTTGCGGTTGTACGCGAAACCGACCACGCACTGGCTGGCAACGTCATAGGCGTAATAGGCCTTCGGGCGGGCCTTGGTGTCCTTGAGCTTGCGGGGAAGGTCACGGTCGTCGAACGAGATCTTGCTGAAGGAGAATTCCGGGGCGTGACGGTGCATGTGAGGCATCTGCTCGTGCATGAACGTGGACCAGCTTGACAGCTTGTGCTCGATCAGAACCCGGTTCTTCGGCTTGTTCAGGTAGTTGTTGATCGTCGTCTCGCTCAAAACGCGGGGTTCGCCGTCCCTGTCGGTGAAATCATCCGGGTTGAACAGCTCGCCCGTCTCGGGGTCGTAAACGTCCAGCTCGCCGCAGACGAACTGGTTGTACATCTCCGCCACGTTGGTGTTGAACGGCTTGTTGGGAAGCACGGCAATGCCAAGGATAAGGCGTTCGGTACGGTAGTCCACCTTGCGGGCCGACTGGTTGCCGAACTTGCCGCTGATAAGGCAGCCGTAGCCCTCACGCCTGTACTCGGCAACCTTCTTGCGGAAACGCAGCATGCTGCCCGGCAGCGTGTGACCGAACTGCACGCGGAGGCTGTCAACGGCGGCGGCCATCTTGCCCCAGTCGTACTTGTCGCCGGCAATGCGCTGGTAGGTACGGGCGTTGTCATACAGGCGGATGCAGGTGTTCAGGACACTGGCGTTCGTGATATACTCACGGATCTTCTCGGGCTTCAGGTCAAGACCGGTCTTCTCACGGTCGTGGAAGAAGACGACGGCGGACTGGTCGATCTCATAGTTCGAACGGAACCAGCCGGCAAGGCGGACGGAGTCTGTTTCGGGATGACGAAGATAAACCTCTTCTTTATAGCGGGGAGGAAGGGAGTCAACGATGACAAAGGCACAACCATTCTTGCCTCCGCCCCGGTTAGCGGCAACAGCTTTTTTGCGGGCTATCATTTGCCGACAGTTGGCAGAAGTCATCACGCCCTCAACTTCAAGCTGCCGAATCGGAATGCAAAGTTTACCATCAATATACTTCATCACGCTCTCCATATCGCCCTCCGCTTACTTCAATGTCATCGCCCAGTTTTGGATGGAGTTTATCTCACTGATCTCCACATGCTCATAACGCTTCACCTCTTTTCCCCTGAGGAACACGGAACCGGTGCCGTCATTCTTGTTGAACTCCAGCAGCACACCGTTGGGCAAATATTGGCGCATGAAATTGTTATAGTCGTGGAAAGTCTCGATCTCGGGAAGGGAGAGGAGGGTCACGCCGCCACGCTCTATCGCCAGTTTCCGGATCCTCCGAGCAAGATCCGTGTCACTCTCAAAGGTGAGAGCCTTCCAAATCATAACAGAACTAACCTTGAAAGCCTTTTCTAAAAACTCCCGGTTCTCTTTTGTTACAGTTACTTGCTTTTTCATTACTATTTTATTTTAAATTGATTACTATCGTCTCTTCATCAAATGTTTTGATCAGCATTGCCTTCGCCCAAGACATAGAGTACTCGCCATTGGCCACAATCACGAACGAAACGTTGTCAATCTGGTAAGAGAACAAGTCCTCTCCGTCAAGTTCACGAAGAAAGTCGCTTATCTTGCTCCATTCGCTATAATCCACAGTTACCTTGATTGCTTTCATGTTCTTTAATATTAAAAATTCGTTAATCAAATAGCCTTTTTGTATATTTGGCCGCTGTTAATTTCTTAACTCGATGCAAATATATAGACTATTTCTCTAATATGAAAATATTTATAGAGAAAACATCTAATAAAAAATTATTATGACGGTAAAAAATAGAGTAAAAGCCTATTGCGAAACTATACAGATGACAGTTTCAGCATTTGAAAAAAGTATAGGAGTCGCTAATGGTTATGTCAATAGCATTAGTAAAAGTATAGGGATTGATAAAATCTCCCTCATATTAGAGAAATACCCTAATCTTAATATTGAATGGCTTCTCACTGGTAGGGGAGAGATGCTCAAAACAAAGCATACCCCCGAAGCATTTATACCCGAGAATGAACCGAGTTCCAGTAATAAAGATAATAAAAATGAAGTTACTAAACAAGACTTCTCAGCTCCCATTATAGAGCGCCTTCTTACTACAATTCAAGAACAAGCTGAAGAAATCGGACGGCTTCGAGAACGGGTCGAACAGCTGGAATGTATAAAGGAAGCCAAAGAAAGGCCTGTTTCGGGTGCTCAGAGTTCTGGACTTGCGGACGTAGGGTAGAGGTCATGAAAGAACTTTGCAGACCTTCCAGCAATCCCCCTTGAACATTCAAGTAGTATATTGAGCAGACCTTTTTAGGGGTATCCCCCCTAAACAAACACAAAAACAAGAGTTAAAGTATTGATTTACACTATATATAATAATGTAAAAAGATGAAAAACGACGGTTTTTTCCTCTCCCCTATCGCTCGTTTTTCGTGTTCGAATTAAAAAAAATAGTATGTTTCCTACCTTGTAAGCCCCCCCCTAAAAACCTATTTTTGTCACACCAAACTATAAAAGTTGTCACACCAAACTGTCACACCACTTGTCACACCACTTCCAAAAATTGCTCTCCTCCCCTCCCCTGCCCTTCTACCCGTTATATAAGTTTGCACCACGGACAAATTGACACCAATCAAAAATCCCCCATCTGAATAAATACCTCAAAATAAGCCCTACAAGCCGTTAACCCCCATTTGGCAAGATATTTACCAATGAGACACAAAAAGAGCCGTACAGCTAAACCATACAGCCCCAGAATTAAAGTTTCAATAAAGAAAACCCCTACTCTACCCCTCCATAATTAAATAGGAATTAAACCTACTTAAACGTTTCGTTTTATATCGACGTTCGTTGCATGACAATGTAACCAACTGAACAACAAACAGTTTACACCAAACAAGGACTATCCAGACTCATACGCTTCGTTCTGTGCCCTATAAAAAATAAGAGTCTGCCTGTCTTATCCGGAAGAAAAGGAAGGAAAAAACTCCTCC
>OGCN01001066.1_pt1 | contig 39817 bp, 29 predicted proteins | sample 1570181 | NCBI WGS metagenome assembly OGCN01 (sample SAMEA4370584, study PRJEB24528) | human gut metagenome | reverse complement strand
GAGACAATATTAATAATTTATGCTGAATATAAAAATATTTTAGATCACTTACTTAGCATATTAACTTAAATACATAAATCTAGTATAATTATGATAGAACCGGTATATTCTGCAGCTCTCGACAGATATGAAGGAAAGATGAAGTATCGCAGATGCGGTAAGAGTGGAATTCTTCTCCCTGAGATTTCATTGGGATTGTGGCATAACTTTGGCGATGTGGATACATTGTCAAACAGTCGTAAAAAGTTGCATTTTGCCTTCGACAATGGTATAACCCATATAGATTTGGCCAATAACTACGGACCTTCGTACGGTTCGGCGGAAGAGACCTTCGGACATATAATGAAGACATCATTCGCTCCGTATCGTGACGAACTCTTTATTTCTACCAAGGCCGGACATGATATGTGGTCCGGACCATACGGAGAGTGGGGCTCGAGGAAATATCTTTTTGCCAGCCTTAACCAGAGTCTTAAAAGAATGAACCTTGAATATGTCGATATTTTCTATTCCCACAGGTATGACCCTGAAACTCCGTTGGAGGAAACATTGCAGGCGCTCTTGGATATAGTAAGAATGGGCAAGGCATTATACGTCGGTATATCGAAATATCCTGCCGATAAGGCCAGGTTTGCATACGAATATCTGAAGTCTGAAAAAGTACCGTGTCTGTTGTATCAGGGCAGATATAATATTATTAACCGTGAGCCCGAGGAAGAAGGTATTCTGGATGAAGCTTTTAATACAGGTGTTGGCTTTATAGCTTTCTCTCCACTTGCCCAAGGCTTGCTGACAGACAGATATCTGAATGGAATACCCGAAGACTCCAGAGTTGCCAGAGGTGGATTCCTGAAGAAAGAAGCGCTCACTTCTGAGATGTTGGCGAAGATATCTGAGTTGAACAGTATTGCGTTGGAACGCGGACAGACTCTTGCCGAAATGTCATTGGCATGGTTGCTGAAGGATAATAAGGTGACATCCGTGATAGTAGGCGCAAGCTCTGTGGAGCAGTTATCCGATAATATCAAGGCTTTGAACAACACATCGTTCGATGAGGCTGAACTCAAGCGTATTGATGAGATTATAAAAGGTTGATTTTAACAGATTATACATGGAAGTAGTATAGTATCAATGTTGTGCTATACTAATTTTTTATTGTATATTTGGGAAAGAGATACGGAAACGGGTCAGTCCGTCAGAATATGAACGCAGGGAGAAAGTACATCCGTGTTTGGTCAGTACTTCACGGATGAATATCAGACCGATACCCTGGCCGTTCGGTTTTGTGGAGAAGAAAGGACTGAAAAGTTTGGCTTCCACTTCCCGGCTGATACCTTTACCTGTATCTGCTATTTCTAGCGTTACGGGTGAATCCGTAGTACGGATGTATATGTCGCCATGCTCGCCGATACTTTCAGCGGCATTCTTTATTATATTGACCAGTACCTGTTCAAACAGTACTGTATCTATTTTTACAACAGGATTTTCCGGACAAAGCTCGTTGTGGAGAGTTATTTTACGGTCGCGGCAGATAGTCTCCATAAACATGCGGCAGGCGGAAACTCTGTCGTTCAGCCTTACCTGTTCAAGATTTGGCTCCGGTATCTTTACTACATTTGCAAAATTTGTTATAAAGCTGCTCATTCCATAACAACGCTCCACACATACCTTCATAACTTCCTGTATGTCTTCCGTATCTTCCATCTCTTTCAGTGCCTCGCTTGCTGTTTCCAGCGTGGAAGTAATACCTGCCGTGGTATTGTTTACCTCATGGGCAATCATGCGGATAACCTTCTCGTATGCCTTCTTTTCGGCTTTAACTACTTCGTCAGTCAGACTTTCTATCAGAACAAAGGGGTGTGCAAATCCTCTGTCAACAAACGAAAGCCGTGAGCAGCGGTAAATCATAGAGTCGCTCAGGCGGATAGTGTCTGTTGTATCTTTGGGCAACCGGTCTATCTCTTCAGCCAGCGGACATTCCAGGTTCTTGAACTCTTTTCCTGTCAGTTCGTTTGCCGATGTGTATCCCAGAAAGCGTAGTGCGGCAGCATTAATCATGGAAATCTTTCCGTCGAAATCGAGTATGATAACTCCCATCGGAGAAACATTAATGAGCAAATCAAGGAAGTAATTCTGTTCGCGGAGTCTTAGCCGTTCGTTTTTCAACTGATCCATCATCCTGTTGAACATATCTACTATACGGTCTGCTTCAGCCTGTTTTACCGGGGCAAGACGGCTGCTGAAATCCTGTTCGCGAAGCAAATCCATTCCGTTGGCTATACTGTCCAGAGGTTTTACCACTTTGCGGTAGAAATAAACCAGAACAATAAGGCTGAGCGTTATGACTGCCTCACCTACATAGTGGAGTGTTCCCTTTTCTTTTAAAGTGAAGAAGAACAGGATTCCCCATGCGAACATCAGTAATATAGCCAGCAGAAAGAACAGGTTTTTCAGTTTCATCCTTATTTGATTTAGTCGTTGAACGAAATGCCGTATTTTTCCAGACGGCGGTATAGGGCCGCGCGGCTGATACCTAATGAGAGGGCAACTTGCGAAAGATTATTGCCGTGTGCTTCAAGTGCCTGCATGATGGTACGTTTCTCCAGTTCCTCCAATGTCAGACCTTGCAGGTTTTCAGTTACCGATGTGGTAGAAGCCGGATGATACTGTGCCTTGAAGTCATCTGCTGTAAGCAGCTGTTTGCCGCATACCAGCAATGTACGTTCTACCAGATTTTTCAGTTCACGTATGTTTCCGGGGTAGGGCAGATGGCTCAGATAATCCAAAGCATCGTCAGTCAATTCAACTGGAGAAAGTCCGTCGGCTTTGCAACGGCTGTCGGCAAAATGACGTGCAAGCAATGGAATATCTTCCCTTCGTTCGCGCAATGCCGGAAGATGTACCGTTATCAGATTTATACGATAGAAAAGATCTTCGCGGAATGTGTGTTCACGTACCATCTGTTCGAGGTTGGCATTCGTGGCGCAAACCACTCTCACATCTACTTTCCGCGGGCGGCTTTCGCCAAGAGGTTCGAATGTCTGCTCCTGCAGGACACGTAGCAACTTGACCTGACATGACAGATCCAGCTCTCCTATTTCATCGAGGAAGATTGTACCCTTGTCTGCCAGTTCAAAACGTCCTTTACGGTCCGTCACGGCATCGGTGAATGCTCCTTTCTTATGTCCGAACATCTCACTTTCGAAAAGAGTCTGTGAGATACCTCCAAGATTGACTTTTACAAACGGTTTGTTCCTGCGCGGACTGTTCATATGTACGGCCTCGGCAATAAGTTCCTTGCCTGTTCCGCTTTCGCCTGTTACCAGTACCGAAGCACCTGTACGTGCCACTCTTTTTACTGTAGTAAGAACATCAAGCAATGCCTTGCTCTTGCCTATGATATGGCTGCGGTCGAATCCGTCATCGTCAGTTAAAACCGTATCTGCAGACTTGTCTTTTGATGTCAGTTCCAGAGCTGTTTCTATGCGTTGCATCAGGGCGGCGTTATTCCATGGCTTTGTGATAAAGTCGAAAGCTCCTGCCTGCATACCCTGTACTGCCAGCGGGATACTTCCCCACGCTGTCATCAATATTACAGGAACATCAGGGCAGAACAGCTTGACTTGCCTGAGCAGTATCAGTCCTTCCTCGCCATTGGTGGAAAGACTGAAATTCATATCCATCAAAATAAGTTGTGGTGTAACGGAACGGACTGTTTCTATAGCCTCTTTAGGACCGGAAACAGCCAGAACATCGTACTTTGCCCGCTTCAGCATGAAACTGAGCGAAGAACGTATTGCACTATCATCATCAATTATCAGTATCATAACTCTGCAAAAGTAAATATAATTCCTTTAATCTGTGGTTTTATTTTCTGACAATCTTTTCAAAGTCGGCATCAATTCCGGTGTTCGTCGCGAAATCCCAAAGTGTCAGACTGCGCAACTGATAATAATAATACCAGTAATAAAACAGTTCGTTGATATGCTTACGGCGTGCCTCATCCTTCTGGCTTTGTGAGTCGTTCAGATCGAGTGTGGAAATCTTTCCTATCATGAAAGTCTCTACATTGGTATGATAGCGTTTTCTGGCTATCTGGTCAGCCTCATCAGCCAGATGAAGCTGTGTCTGCTGGTTGTTGAACTGCTCAACCAGTATAAATATATTCTGGTTGAAGTTCATGGATTCCTGACGCAGTTTGCTCTCTGTCACTTCACGGTTGCTTTGTGCCACTTTTACTTGTCCGCGACGCTTTCCCCAGTCCAGTATTGGAATCTTGAATCCTACTTCAACTACCTGATTGTCTTTCAATCGGCGGTAGGCGCTGTCGAAACGGTTGTCCGTACCGGTGAAACCGACCTGTGCGAAGAGAGTAATTTCGCGCATATTCCCTTTTGCTTTTGCCACTTCATAATCGGCTTCCAGTTGTCTGCGGCGGATGTTGTGGGCGAAAGAGTTATTGGCTAGAGCTTTCTGTAGTACGTCATCATAGTCTAACCGCACGTCCGGTACTGAATCGGGGACTATAGGTTCGAGTTCCTCGTCCTCACTTAGGGCGAGGAAAGAACGGAGAGTAAACATACAGCTCTTCAACGAACTTTCGTTTGAAGTCAGAGTAGAACGGGCATCGAGCACATTCAGCTCCAGTTGCAGCAGATCATTTTCGCTAATCTGTCCCATACGTCGTTTAGCCTTTGCCACTTCGTGAAGTTTTTCGGCATTGGCAAGGTTCTGACGCGCTATCATTACATTTTCCTTTGCCAGCAGCAGGTTGAAGAAATGATTTATGGTTGTCATTGTCACTTCCTCGGTTGCGCTTAGGAAAGCGGCTTTTGCTTCGGCATAGCGTACCGGCTCTATACGGCGGTTCCACTTTATGTTATTCACTCCGAAAATAGGCTGGCTCAAAGTAAGTGCGAGAGGGACGGACATAAATCGGTTTCCTACTGTTCCGTCCATCTGACGCAGAAAATCGAGTGAAGTGTTCAATGACAGTTTACCTCCCGTAAACCAGATGTTCTGGTCGATGGAAAGCTGTCCGTTCATCTGCATATAGTTGTTTCTGACAAATGTATATGAACCGTCCTCCTGCTGGTAGGAATTGTAGTTTTTGTTGTATGAAGGCAGATTGGCTGAAAAGTTTATTTCAGGTAGCAGGTCGGCACGGAACGTACGATATTCCCAATAGGCTGTCTTCAGTTCGTTCAAAGCCACGGCTGCATCCACACTCTGTACACGTGCCAATGTGATAGCCTCGTCAAGTGAGATGGCGCGTCGCTGCACCGGAGAGTCTGTTTCTCCGGCTGCTAGCACCATATTAAGAGAGATTAGAGAGCAAATAAGTATAACAGTTCGTTTCATAAATCCTTTATAATAGAATTCTTTATAATGTTTATTCATCGTGCAATGCTTCGGCGGGTTGTATCTTCATGGCCCGGCGTGCTGGGTACCATATGCCCATAACAATCATCAGAGCCATGAGCAGGACTGTGAAAGCCCATGCCTGCAGAAAACGAATAGTGTCGAACGGTAATTGTCTGACTTCCACCAGTTCTGAGAAACCGATATTCAGCGAGATTAATGCTGCAGGTATCATTGCGATGGTGAATAAAAGTAGTCCTTCACTTATCAGGCGTATGAAAACACCTTTACGGGTGCTTCCCATGGCCATACGGAGTGCAACTTCTTTACGGCGATGCTGTGTGCGGAACCAGAATGTACCCGTAACACCAAGGAAGATATTCAGCATCAGGAATCCCAAAATACATAGTTGGGACTTGACTTCGTTTACATCTTCTATTTCTTCAATGGTGCGTAATTCGGAAAATGGCAATACATTAAGGATATATACATTTCCGATTCTGTATAGTCTGTCTGCATCATCCATAAGTGTTTCTACAAAATTATGGTCAGCTTCAGGTTTTACACGCACGCTTAATTGCAGGTAGGCCGGATTTCCGAATTCTATCATTACGTTGCGTGGAAGATCTGTGGCGATGAAGGGGCCTCCCCATTGGTCGGAAGTTTCAAAATGACTCCAGCGTAAAGGTTCTGCAATACCGGCTACACGCATACGGAATTCATTGTCGGGTACCCATAATGGCAACTGATCTCCCAGTAATGGAGTAGCATCCGGTAATTTAAGTTCCTCGTAAGCTTTAGTTACGTTACGTGACAGAATGATGGTATTGGGGTTTAAAACTGAAGCTAGTGAATCTGAACTATTTGTATAGACAGTTTTTCCATTCATATCCTGAATAGCCACACCTTTGATACGGAACAAACGTATAAAGTCCGGTTGTGCCCAGCGGCGCATGGCATTGATTTCTACAGTATCTACACATACTGTCATGCCGTTGCTGCCGTCTCCGTAAGGAATACTGTTTTGCGATATTGCCACTTCCTCCACACCCGGACGATGCCGTAACCGTTCTGCTATTTCCAGCAAATCGTCAATATCATTTTCAGGAGTACGTTCTGCATCGTAAAGGGCTGAGTTGGGTGTAAGGCGGTTCAACATCAGGCAATAGCAATGGTCTGTATCAAATCCCATAGGTGAAAAATAGACACGCGCCGTCACGCAACACCAGTCAACGATATACCACAATATAACGAATACGACCAGCAATTCAATTCCCAACATGAAGTTGCTTCGCCATTCATTTTTTAGTTGTCGGAATATAGTTCTCATAAATCATTCTTTAAGTTTTAAAGTAAGTAAAGTAATATCAGTCAGATAATTGACTTAGGTGTTAAGGCTGGTTTGCTTAAAACTGTCCGTTAATGGCTTCTACAATGTTCATTCTTGACGTGCGCCATGCCGGAATTCCTGCACTGAGCATATTCATCAGCAGACAGAATGCAAAGGCAATCAGGAATATCCACGGGCTGAGCAAAGTTCCAGCAGTGAGAGTTGTTTCTCCGGTGAAATATGCGTTGGTGGAATTTCCGAAAAGAAAATCATTCAACACGAAAGTTGCCGCGTAACTTAATGCTAATCCTAGAATACCAGCCAGACAGGTGAGTGTCAAATTTTCTACGAATACTTGCCATAGCAATTCATTTTTAGTGGCTCCAAAAGCTTTGCGTACTCCTATTTCTGCCATTCTCCGGCGCATACGTGATAGTGTCATGCTACTCAGGTTAATTGCAGGTACTACAAGCAGAACCAGTATAACTGTTATATATCGTATGATAACTTCCTGTATATCCGGAACTTCCGACCATGAACGGTACAGATGTACGAATTGTGTATCCGGCTGTCCGCGATAAAATACTTCCACACCGTCCTGTGCGTCATTGTATTTCTGTCTCAAACGTTCACATTCTTTGCGGATGGCAGGAAAATCGTCTTTGTCATGTGCCAGAATAACTGCTTTCATCTTGCCCATAAGGTTATATCCCCATGATTCTGCTTCTGCATTGCCGGCAGTGTAAGGTATCCATACTTGGGCGTAAGCTTCAGTTGCCAGTGTAGAGACATCTGCTACTACGCCGCATACTTGGAAATCCACATGGTTTAATTCCAGATGTTGCCCTGTTGCATTGGTGTGTCCGAACAGATGTCGTGCTACGGACACGGTTATTACTGCCTTTGGCAATCCGCTGTTTAAATCGGCTTCAGTGAAGGGTTTCCCGTCAATAAAACGGAAACTGAATACCTTCCAGAAGGCGTCGTCTGTCTGTACCATATCTGCAGTCATCTTGGCACCGGCTGGCAGTGAGGCCCTGACCTTGCTGGGTTGTGAAATTAGTGTGACACTTTCTGCCGTAGTCAGTGCCTTGAAACACTCGCGACCTGTTTGTACAGACATTCGCGAGTTTGCCGAACTGCCACTGGTGTCTCCTTTGGCACGATAAGACATATTTGGAACGTATAATGAGCGACTTCTGTTAATTTCCGGTTCACAATCGGCTATACGTGCCCGTATAGTAATGACAATCACCATAATCATACAGATGGAAAGTGCTGTACCAAGTATGGAAATCCAGCTGATGACCGGATTTTCACGAAGATGCCATACCGCCTGTTTAAAATATTGTTTAATCATTATTCAAATTCTGTTTTGTTTTTTACAATTATTGTTTCATTCGTCTCTCAAAGCTTCAGTCGGGGCAATATTACTTATCCGGTGTGCCGGAATATAGATACCTGTCAGTACTACCAGAAGCAGAATGATATAGATGATGAATGACACTATAAGGAAGTGTTGCCCGAAATTGTCAATCCAACAAGGCTGTGTCATGACATTGATATAGCTGCTTACCTCATGTAGCCCTTCACTGAGACCATATTGCATATATATTATGCATCCTATAAATGTAGCTATGGTTGTCAGTGCCGTACCTTCACCAAGCAGTAGCATACGGATGTTGTGTGGTGTAGCTCCATACGACAGCATTACCCCAATTTCTTCGCGGCGTGTACGTGTCTGTAGCCAGAAAGTACCTATTACACCGAGGCAAAGATTTATAAGGAAGAACATCGCTACACTCAGATTTCGGCGATATAGTGAAGTGCTGCTGTAAAACTCGCTGTCCGCAATAAGGTCGTCATACGACTGAAGGTCGCGTGCATAAAGATTGCCCGCCCGCATCTCACGAAGCATCCATGGCTTGAAATCATGAAGGAAGCGTTCCATGCTGACTCCTTCTTTTATACGGACCACAATATGCATATCTTCCAGATTATCAAGAATGTCGGGATGACTTTCTGGAATGAATACAGTCGGCAAAGGACGAAGGTCATTGGCATATTTGAAAGGTTTTACAGTACCCACAACAGACATATAGATGGTATCTTTTCCCTCTGCCTCCCAACAGCGCTGCCTGTTATAGGTATTGGTGTGAAACATGCCTTCCAAAGCATCCTCTGTCAGTATTATATCGGACTCATTATAAGTATAGTCGGAAAGTTGGTTCACTGTCATGCTGCCTTCTCCACGCTTGAAACCGTATGTCTCAAAGAAATCGGTATGTGGCCAGAAGTAAATATTCATGATGTTGAAATCTGTAGAATCACCTTCTGCTGTCAGAACTGAGCTACTGCTTCCTATTGAGCATGGATATGCGAAAGAAACCATAGGAGTGGCATTCTTTACATCCGGATGCTGCCGTGTACGTTCAACAATATTCATGTATGCTTGCATCAGAGAAGCAGAATCCGCGCCTTGGGTATCATAGCCTGGGGCTTGTGGCTGGAGCATGGCTACTGACACCATGCATAGCCGATCTGCATCATAACCAAGTGGACGTTGACGGTCGTATGTAACAACAATGACAGGGTCGAATATAATCCATGAAAGTACAGCTACCAATATCAGTTCAGCCATAAGCCAACCGTTGTTACGGCGACGGGACCATAAGTTCTTAAGTATAAGTTTTAGCATAATATTATCTTTTTTCGTAAAGAGAATATACAATAGGTTTACGGAGCGACATCCATGCCGGGAGTAATGCTGACAGAAGGTTCAGCAAAAGGCAGAGCAGAAAGGCTATGCCAAACACTGCAGGTGCGAAAAGCATTTCGCCGGACACATATAGATTTGCACCTTCAGGAGTGGCTGTCGGCCAGTCGCTGAGTAGGGTGAAAATCCATTCACGTCCCAGATAGACGGTTGTCCATGCCACTATCAGTCCTATAATGCCGCCTGCTATGGTAAGGAAGAGATTTTCCCACATAACCTGCGACAGAAGTGCGCCTTTGTTGGCTCCGAATGACTTGCGGACACCCATCTCCGGCAGACGGCTTTCCATACGGCTGGCAATGAGTCCGCTCAGGTTCAGGGCAGGTACCAACAACAGTACCAATACTACGACTATAAGATATCCTGCCGATTTCCAGAAACTGAATCTGACATCTGATGGAATTTCCTGAAAAACACTTATAAAATGTGAAGTGGGTTGTTCCCACAAATCTATACTCCAGGAATCCTTGTATTCCAGGTTTACACGCCTTGTCAGTTCCTTTATTTCGGTACGTAGGGCATCAGCCTGAGTATCATCTTTAACAAGGAAAGTAATGTTATATTGACCGCAATAAGGAAACCTTTCGGTGAGTGGCTTCTTATAATTCGGAATAACCGAGTAGGGAAGATATACCTGTGCGTACGATTCATTTGTAAGGTAGCTTGCTCCATGGACTACTCCACACACACGATAGTCAATATAGTCAAGTGTGAACGAACGTCCCACTACTTCATCTGTGCTTCCGAAAAGTCGTCGGGCTAGATCATCCGATATGACAGCTGTACGTATGCCGCTTTCCAAATCTGAATCAGTGAATGGATTGCCATCTACAAAACGTAATGGGTAGATACGGAAGAAAGCAGGATCTACCAGCTTTAATGCCGGACGAAAATCACCGCTACGGTCGGCTGGCTGGATATATCCGGCTCCAGACATTCCGCTTCCCAAATGGGCTGAAACCGCTACAACGTTTTTTAGAGTATATATCCATTCCTGTAATGCACGATAACTTAGGCCTGCATTCAAGTTGGACTTCTCTTTTTCCGAATGAAACAAGGCATTGGTTAAATATAAAGTGTTGCTTCGGTTTTCTTCTGGATACACCGGTGCCAGCTTTACATAGTAAATCACAGCCATGATAACCGTCATTGCAATGGCAAGGCCTGTTCCTGTAATGTAAAGAGTACTGAAGAGGCGGTCCTGCCTCATCAATTCAATGGCTTGTTTAAAGTATGTTTTTATCATATAGAAGTTTCTTGATATTTTATCCTATCTGACGTCCGTCGAAGAAACGTACTGTTCTTGAAGTCTGTTTGGCCTGTTCTTCGTTGTGTGTAACCATTACTATCGTGCGTCCGTCTTCTTTATTGAGCTGATGCAGCAGTTCCATAACTTCAGCACCCATTTTTGAATCCAGATTACCAGTCGGTTCGTCGGCAAGTATGATTTCCGGATTTCCGATAATTGCGCGTGCTATCGCAACACGCTGGCACTGACCGCCGGATAGTTGTGAAGGCATGTGTCGCATACGGTGGCTCAGTCCTACCTTCTTCAGAACCTCTTCTGCCAGTTGTCTGCGTTCTTTTGCCGATACGTTTCTGTACAGAAGTGGAAGTTCCACATTGTCAATCACATTCAATGAATTGATAAGATGGAACGACTGGAACACAAATCCCAGGTTCTTATTACGGAAAGCAGCCAGTTCCTTGTCTTTCATCCCTTCTACTACTGTTCCTGCTATTTTAATAGTTCCGCTTGTAGGAGCATCCAGCAGTCCCATAATGTTCAGCAATGTTGATTTTCCACAACCGGAAGGCCCCATAATACTGAGAAACTCACCTTTTTCCACATTCAGGTTTACATTTTCCAAAGCCTGTGTCTCTATTTCGTTAGTACGGTAAATCTTGTTGATCCCTGTCAGTTCAATCATGTTCATAGTCTGTTATAATTTAATTGTTAGTTATATGTTTTTTTATTATAAATCTTTATTCGTTTCTCAAAGCATCGGCCGGCAAAGTGCGTGCAGCCCGTACAACCGGAATATATGTCCCTATCAGCGCTATTATCAGCAATATCAGATAACTGATTATCAGAACTATTGAGAAGTGGAAGCCGAAGCGGTTCTGCCAGTATTCAGGATTCGGTACGAAATAACGGTTCATTTCCACTGCATATAGTCCGTTGGTTTGTGCATGATAAAGCAAGAAAGGAATGACCAGCACGAAAGCTGTTGTCAATAATAACCATGCTTCGATAAGGAATTGTCGCACAATACACCTTTGCGATGCTCCTATACTACGCATAACACCTATCTCTTCCCGACGGGCATTGCTACGAATCCAGAAGGTTCCCACCATACCCAAGAAGATGCAAAGCAGGGCGAAACCAGTCAAGGCATATTGCAGGCGGAGCTTGTTGGTTACGCCGCTTGCCATCGCATAGGCCTCACTCATGTCTGAAAATTTTTTCAGACTTTCAAAATAGAAATTGCCAATGGATAGTTGAGACCCCACTTCCTGCTGGAAACGCTGTATGAAGGCTGATTCGTCCACACCTGATTTCAGACGGATGACAAAAGGATACATCCACGCCATATAAGGACTTCCGTGCATATCATCATACATGTGGACAATGAGCGGATAAGGCTGTTCGTAATCACGGTGCTTGAAGTCACGGAATACACCTGCCACTTCCGAAGGTTCATCGTCCTCATAAACTTTTTTCCCAACTGCATCTGCCGTACCAAATAGACGTAGGGCTAACAGTTCAGATATGAAGACTTTTCCTTGAGTCTGTTCGGGTAACCGGATATCATCGCCCGTACGGACATCTTTCATGCCGTAGGTACGGAGCATATTGCTGCCATCAAGTGTTATGAAATTGTACCACTGGGAATGTACGTAGCCTTCTTTTTTGTGTAAAGAGGCGGTATCGGCAAAAACTTGTGTTCCGCTCCACGAGTTGCTGTTAGGAAAACTTTGGTTAGCGGAAATGGACCAGCACTCTACCTCAGGCTGCTCACGCACTATGCGGGCGATACGATGGTAAGCCACCAGATTCATAGAGTCGGAAGCCATATCGGGATTGAAGTTCCCGTTCGTCGCGTCGTACATGCCGATGTTCACCACATAAAGTCCTTCGGGATTATAGCCACGGTCGATAGCACGGTTGGCGGTCAATACATAGATAGGATCGATAACTGTCCACAAGAAAAAACTGACAACCAGCAATTCCAAGAATATCCAGCCGTTCTGACGGCGCTGGTTCCATAGTTGGTGTAAAATAGTTCGTATCATGACATTTTATCTTTTCGAGTTCAACGATTCTGTGATGGTATGTCGCAACGCATACAAAGCAGGTACAAGCGCCGACACCACATTGAGCACAACGCACACGGCCAAGGCAATGCCGAATACCGCAGGATTGAACAACATTTCTACCGTGAACGAAGTGGAAAGGGAGGTATCGTAAATGTTCTTGTCGAATAGTGTCAGAATCCAGTCGCTGGCCGTCAATACAATCAAATATGAGAATACCAGTCCAACCAGTCCTCCCAATAAGGTCAATAATAGATTCTCGCAAAGCACCTGCTCCAACAAACATCGACGGGTAGCTCCGTATGCCTTGCGGAGACCCAATTCTGAAATACGGCTATCCATTCGCGAAGAAATCATTCCACTCAAGTTCAATGCCGGAATGAAAAGTAAAGCCAGCAGGATATAAAGAAAATCTTTAGCCAGATCCATCATGTCCGGAACCTTATCCAAATCCTGACGGAAGGTGCTGAGCCAATATATGTCCGGTTGTCCCATCAGGTCGTATTCATAGTCTTTGTCCTGCTGTGAATACCGGCGGAACACATCTTGTACCTCACTACGTACCTTTTCAATATTCGCCTTATCGTCAACCAACAGGTAAGCGTACACATTACCCAGCAATCCCATACGGTCCAACTCTTTTTGGATGTATTGTGCATTGAGCAATGGCAGCCAAAGATCGCCCACCGTTTCTGGTGTAGCATTGGATACGTCCTGTACCACGCCACACACACGGTAATCACGTCCATTGAAACAGAAATGGCGTCCCGTTACTCCCTCGACCGTAGCAAACAGACGTCTGGCCAGTGATTCGCTAAGGACGGCTACCGGTGACTTGGCTTCAACATCTTCCTGTGTAAAAGGGTGGCCTTCGATGAAACGGAAAGAAAAGAGTTTCCAAAAGTCTTCGTTGGCAAAACGTGGAACTGCCTTGAATGGCTTTACACCCGTAGCAGACACCTGATAGTTTTCCCAAGAATCAAACATACTACCGGCTACAAATTCTACATGGGGCAGGTTTGCAAGCATTTCATCAATCACATAATAAGCCATACCACCGTTGATAGTCCAGTTTTCGGGCTTGCCCTTCGGGTAGCGTTTTATCGGTTTGACAACGAGTGTCCTATTACGGTTGTATTCAGGATAGACAGGACCGAACTTTACGTAGAAGATAATGAAGAGAGTCATCACTAACGCAATGGACAGACCAGTACCCACCACGTATATACCGGTAAAAAGTTTGTGTTGTCTGACAAGTGTCCATGCTTGTCTGAAGTAATTCCTTATCATACTTATCGCTGTATTTATTTTCTTAGTTTCAACTTGTTCTTGTTTTTATACTGACTCATGTCGCTTATAACAACTCTGTCACCGGGCTGAAGTCCTGATACCACTTCCACATATTCGAAATTGGAATCTCCCAGACGGACCTTTCGTTTTACCAGCTCATCTGAACCGTCAAGTACAAAAAGCTGATAATCGCCGCGTCCGACGTAATAGCTTGAATTGGCAATGCGCAACACATCTTCCTTTACGGCATTCATCACATACACATCTGTTTTCAATCCGGAACGCAGACGGCGGTTACTGTCGTCTTCCAGTTGAACGGTAAATGAAATGACTCCGTTCTTTGAAAGCGGTGTCACACTGCTCACCTGTCCCTCAAGTTTCTCACTGCCTATTTTTACGACGGCCTTTCCGCCGGCTGCAACACGGTCACCATAAGTGTCGGCTATCTCACCTTCAACCTTGAAATGGCTCAAATCGGAAATCACTGCTATACGCGAACCTTCGTTTACCTGAGCTCCAATCTGATTGTTGATATACGTCAGAATAGCCTTGCGTGGCGAGCGTATCTGTGCCTCGTCAAGCGTACGTTTTGTCTCGGCAAGTCCTTTAAGGAAAATCTCATATTCCAGTTGTTTTACCTTCAGGTCGGCGGCCTTGACCTTTCGTTCATTGGCGAGCTGTTGGTGCAGCTGTTCCAGTTCCAGCTTTCCTGTTTCGAAATTCAGTTCTGCCTGATGAACCCTGTCCATAGTACCCGAACCCAGACTGTCAAGATAACGTTCGTTCCTTAGTTCCACCTTCATGCGGTTCAGTTTCATTTCAGCCACCTTTACTTTCATTTCAAGGTCACTCAGATAAGTACTGTTGTTCACTTTCAGCTGTTCCAGTTGATAGCGTTTCATCTGTTCCTCATCCAGCAGTTTGTCGTATTCTGTCTTTGCGCTCTGCAGATCTAGTTTCATAATAGGCGTACCTACATTTACGCTGTCTCCACCTTTCTTATATACTTCCAATATACGTGTGTTGATAGGGGAGTTGATAATTTCCTCGAATGCGGGGACCACCTTTCCAGAAGCGCTGACACTAACTTCTATAGTACCTTTGCTTACTTCCGAGAATACCAGGTCTTTTTCTTTCACGCTGCTGCGCATCAGGGAAAACAGTATTAGGATGAGGGCTATGCAACCACCTCCTATACCTCCATATTTTAATATTCGTCTATTACGTTCTTTTTTTAGTACATCTTTGGGTATTTCTCTATCCATAATAATCTGTTTTGAATAAAATTGTTCGTTATGACGCTTTTTATTATGCAAGATGTGTGCCAAAATATTAATCCGTTGATTATCAGTGAAAGACGAAAAAATAAGGTGTCCGAAAACGAACACCTTGTACGGTTTTATATTTAAATAGTGTCGTCGAAAAAGTATTTTCTTCAGCTTATTTTCTATAAACCACAGTGTGGTTTATAAAAATACAACTTGTGTTTATACAAACCACACTGTGATTTATATAAACACAAGTTATATTTATAGAATATGTTAGCTCGTTACTAACTTTCTGATTTGATGTTAGGAGTTTTGTTATCTCATCTTCTTTTTAAGCCAAAGATAGTATCCGGTCAGTGGGAGAGTGGCACCTATCAGTGCAGCCAGGAAATATAGGATTTTGGTAACAGGACCGCCCCATGTTCCTACGTGCAGCGAATATATCAGTCCTCTGAGGTTCTGTCTCACACTGTTATCTTCGAATTTCCTGATTTCGGTTATTTGTCCGGTCTTTGGGTTGAACTTTACATTGTCCGACTTACTCCTGTATCCGTTTTTGTTCAGTGATACGGTTGCCTCGTTTTTGCTCAGCTTGATATAGTTATATTCAGAATAGAGACTTTGTATCTCTTTCAAGGCTGCGTCGTATGCTATGGTATTTTCCTGTCTGGGTTCTGTCTTGCCGCTATCTTTTTTGTCATCATGCCCGTGACTGTGTCCGTGCCCGGCTTGTTGGCTCTGTGCTTGAGGCTCGGCTCCAAGGAGTGAGCACGCGGCTTCCCTATACCATCCGAATGACCATGTAGGTCCGGTCAGTGCCATAATCAGTAGGAATATTGTGGCATAGAAACCGAGCGCTACGTGCGAATCGTACATCAGTCGTCTTGTACCTTTGCAGCAAGCCACTGTAAGTCTGTTCTTCAGAGCTTTGCGTGTACGTGGAAACCATATCACCAGTCCGCTTATGAGGATTATTGTCATGGCTATTGTAGAAATACCCACTATAAGTCTACCGGTTGACATGCTGCCTTTACTTTTAGGAACATCAAGAAACCATCTGTGGAGTTTCCTCATTGTCTGAAAGAAAGGATATGATTTCGACCATCCTATGCTTTCGCCTGTGTAAGGATTGACGAACAGGACTTTCTTTCCTCCGTTGCTGAAGCTTATCTGATATGTAGCATCTGCAGCTTTAGGGATGCTTACGGATGAAATCTTCATTTCGCCGTGTCTGTCCTGTACGATATTTATGACTTCGGAAGGAGCAAGTCTTTCTTTTCCCTGAGGCACTTCCACCTGATAAAGATTCTTGTTTAGGGCACGTGTGATATCCTGTTCGAATACAAGTGTGGCTCCGGTGAAACATATCACAGTGATTATCAGCCCCAATGGGATAGAAAGCCAGAGATGTATCTTGTGTAATGTTTTCTTCATTCTTATTTTTTTGTAATAAAATATTATAGGAGATGGAAGCTCTCCTATAATGCTATCAATGTTATTCTGTTACATTAAGTCTTCCTACACCTGAAAGCTGAGTCGCCTCTACGGTAAGTCCTTTTGTCGCAACTCCTGTAGTAGGGTCTATCTTATAGATGGCAGGATATCCGGAAGTGGTAGTAACTGCTACATAAGCTTTTCCATTTTCTATGTATGGAGTGTTTCCGAATCCGCTTACGTCCGAAGGCATGCCTGTTACGTATGTAAGATTCTTGTCTTCAGCCTTGAAAATAGCAAGCTGGTTTGCTGTATAACCTGTTTCTGAGAATGGACGGTCGTACATGAGCAAAAGGAAATAGTCGTCAGCTATAGGCCAGCAGCGCATGAATGATTTTCCGTCTGTTTTCTCTTCTATATTGCAGTAATAATCGTCAAAAGCTTCTGTTCCGGCAGGAATTCTCACAACTCCGGCAGGCAGTGTAGTCTGCTGGCGGCTGTCTTTCATCGTTTTGGCATAACTTGGTGAGAATACGTAAATATCACCGTTGCCTGCACTCCATACCATCTGATAGTACTGCGATTTCATTCTTCCGGCTGCATAGCTTATCTTGTCTGTCGTTATGATTTTCTTTTCTGTGAGAGTCTCGTCACTGAATATTGCTATGTGACATTCATTCGGGTATTGGGTCCATTGCAGTTCATCTTTCTTGTATGAGCTGCTACCGCTACCGCCTTCTTCTGTCTTTATCAAATCCTCATTGCCTTGCAAAACCCATTTCCCATTCTCAAATTTTGTTCCATACTGGCTCAGTCCCATAGGAATGGCTGCAGAAAATATTTTGCCGTTATTTTCAAGAAGACCTGCTAATGTGACATACTCTCCGTTGCCAAGGAAGTTTTCTGACAGATATTTTTCGTTTTGAGTATCGTTAGTTGTATAAATTTCTCCTGCGGCATCCAAATAAGAAATGAGGAATGATTTCGGTGTATAACCGTTTTCATCGTTCCATTCTGTAGGTCCGTCGCCGGTAGAAGTAGTCATGATATACTTTCCGTATGTGCCAAAAGTAGTAAAACGTCTTATGGCAAATTCTCCGTTTCTCTTTTTAATATTATTGTTTGCGTCAAGGATGAATGATGTTGTGACCCCCGCATTACCTTGGTTGTATGCCAGCCCGTAAAGATACTGGTTGTTATAGTATATCCACTGTGTAGCTCCGTCGTTAACAAGTCCGTTGTTTTTGGTTGAAACAGTTCCTTCGTCTAGCGATGAGGCTGTAAGAAGTACGTTAGTGGTATTTCCGGATGCTGTGACCGATGCAGCTATTACATATTGACCTTTTTGGTCTGTATTGTTGTTATTATTGTTGTTGTCAACTGTCTCCTCGCTGCATGAAGTTGCAGATACTGCTACGCCAAGTAATATGGCCATGTTTCTGATAAAATTTTTTTTACTCATTTTTTTGCTCATTTTAGATTGTATTATTTTATTTACCAAAATATACTCTTACTTTTCCGTAGAATGCTCTTCCTGCTTTCTGTAAACTAAAATTGTCGTACAGTTTTTCGTCTGTCAGATTACGGCATTCGAAGGAAATGTTATATCTTCCTTTCTTCATGCTGTACGAAAGACTGATGTTGTGCGAAAACTGGTTTGGAACAATGTAGTCGCTGCTTGAGCCTATCACTTGCGAATAGTATGAAAAGCTGTGCAGATACTGGTTGTCGTATGTAAAGGTCAGCGTGTTGCCTTTCTCAAACAGGTTGTGCCAATAGAGGTTTATATCCGAATCGGCAAACATGTAAGGTATGTTGGGCATGCGTTCCTTATAAGCCAGATTAGGCTGGTTGGTACCTATTGCCATTTTCTGATTGTCCCTTACATCCATTCGGGTGAAATTCCCTCCGATACTCAGCCAATTGCTGAAACCGTATCTTACAGAAGCGTTTATTCCTTTGGTAAGGACTTTTCCGTAGTTGATATACGTAGCAGCCATCTTACCACCGCTAAGGTCTGCGATATTTCTCTGTATATAGTCTTTGGTATCGCGATATATAAGTCCTCCTTCCAGATAAACACTATGTTTGCCAAAAGCCTTGTTATAGCTGATATTCAGATTTATGTTGTCACTGTTTTCCGGACGGATACTTATATCACCCATTTCTAAGTCTTCATCACCGAACATTTCCTCAATGGTAGGCAGACGATAGGCTTTTTCGTATGACAGTTTAACCTGCAATGCCGGCATTACGAAGAATGTACCAGCTGCTCCATAACCGGTTGAACTGACTTTTCTGTCTGTACGCACAAAGTCTGAATTATTAGCATCTGTGGCTTGCGGACCTGATACATACTGTAAATATTGTTTTGCAAAAGCTGAAAAGTTCCATCTTTCCGACATCATAAGTCTGTATGACAGTCCGCTGATGTTTTTCCTTGTACGTTTGTCTATAGGGTCGGTCTGTTCTTCTTTGGTTAGTAGAGAAGTGTTTTCGCGTCTGAATGCATTGAACACATTATTAAATGTAATGAAATGTGCCTTACCTATTCTGTAGTTCAGTGTTACTGTATTGTTCCAGTTATCATTGTCTGCACGCGAATATTGATACGACTGTTCTCCACGGGTATTCATTAGTTTCTTGTCGCCTAGCCAGTTGTATTCGTATGCTGCAGTGTCTACATTATAAGTAGTATTTCTGTTGTAGTTACCTGTTATCATCAGTTCAAGTCCTTTAATAATAAGGTCTCTTTTACTGTATTCCACTGAAGGCATAAGCGAATGTCCTTTTCTGTGCTTTTCGCCATAGACGATATTCTGACGTACACCTGTCTGTATGTCCTGATACATATTTGAATAGGTAAATCCGAACATAAGGCGGTCTGCCCATATTTTGTCCACTACACCTATCTTCCCGATGACAGCTTCGTTGTGATAAGTGTCATTGAATCTTTTCACTCTGCCTGTTCCGGCATTTATATTTCCTGTTTCAAAATCCTTTATCGGACCGTCTATGTAATAATTATTGTCTGAATAGTTTTGGAAAGCATTTATTTCATAGGTAAATCCGTTTTTCAAAGACTGCCCAAAATGAACATTCGATTTATGTGTATTGAACGAACCGTATGAGTACGAAGCATCCAGGAACCAGTTACGCCTTTTCTTGTTTGTAACTATATTGATAACCCCTCCTATGGCATCCGAACCGAACCCTACCGGAACCACTCCTTTATATACTTCTATTCTTTCGGCAAAATTTACCGGAATATTGTTGAGACCGAACGAGCTTCCAACACCTTCTTGTGGAACACCGTCTATAAAGATCTTTACGTGTTTACCGCTAAATCCGTCGAGCATCATCTGCATGTCCGAACCTACACCACCTGATTCCCTGAGCTTCATGCCCGGAGCTTTGGCCAGTGCATCGCTAAGGCTCTTCGTGCTGTTCTTCATATCCTTTGTATCTACAGCCACTGCATTGAACGCCGAGCGTTTGAGACGACTGACACCGTTCGACACTACAACCACTTCGTCAAGTTCTGTTACTGACGGTTTCAGTATTACTCTGTGATTGTTATGGTGATGGTGTTTGCTTATTGTAACATTCTTTTCGTAAGTCTCGAAACCTATGGCCGAAACTACAAGTGTGTATTCTCCAGCAGGAGCGTTAAGTCTGTATTCTCCTTTTTCATTAGTAGTACATCCGAAGTTGGTGTTCTTCAGATAGACGGTTGCAAAATCCACAGGACTCTTGTCTGTAGATTTTACTATACCGGATAAGATAATCTTCTGTACCTCCGCTTTGACTGTCATACATAATGTCATTGCGGCAAAAAGAAACACAAATTTAAAATACTGACTCCACAGCTTTTTGCTCATAAACTAATACCTTATAAATATATTTTCTAATCTTTTAATTCCGGATGCAAAGTTACTGCCATGAGCATTTTCCCACAATCGCAATTTTTAGGTATATTTCATGCTGTTTTTTGTATGTATTACTAATCATTTTTAGGTATTGCCTAAAATGAGTGATAAACAGATTGTTAAAACTTTCTAATAGAATGTTATTAATTCGTGTTGAGCGTGAACAATCTATTATTTTTGCTGTTGAAAACATTTAATATATATATGAACGAAATTTTTATTATCATCGGGTTGATATTGCTTAATGGAGTTTTCGCAATGTCCGAGGTGGCACTCATATCAGCCCGTAAATCACGTCTTTCCGCTGACGCTAAAAACGGAAACAAATCGGCAAAAACGGCTCTAAAACTCGCAAATGAACCGGACAGGTTCCTTTCTACCGTACAGATTGGTATTACTCTTATCGGAATCCTTACCGGTATCTATTCCGGAAATCAGATTGCAGTCGATCTTACAGAAGCTATGAAATCATGGGGAGTATCTTCTACATACGCCTTCGGTTTGGCTCAGGGTGTTATCGTTGTAGTGGTTACATATCTTACTATTATATTCGGTGAACTTGTTCCTAAGCGTATAGGTATGAGTATGGCTGAAAAGGCTGCAAAGGTAATGGCTCAGCCGATGAACATACTTTCTGTAATAGCTCTTCCTTTCGTTTGGTTGCTAGCAAAAAGCACTGAGGTTATCTTCAATCTTCTTGGAGTAAAAGAGGAGGATAATAAGGTGACAGAAGAAGAAATCAAGTCTATTATTAAAGAGGGAGCCGAAGACGGTGAGGTGCAACCGGTTGAGCAGGATATCATGCAGAGGGTATTTCTTTTGGGCGATTTGAAGGTAAGCTCTATTATGACGCATAAGTCGGATATCGTATGGCTGGACACAGATATGACCGTAGATGATGTAAAAAGCATTGTGAATGACAATCTTTATGAATTCTATCCTATTGCTGATGGTGATTTGGATCATGTAAAAGGTGTTATTCATTTGAAAGATCTCGTTTTGCATCTGCATGAAAATGATTTTAATCTTGTTTCTTTGACACAGGAAGCGGTGTTCTTCCATGAAAACATGAATGTATATAAGGTGCTTGAGCAAATGAAGATGAAGAAGATAAGCCGGGCTCTTGTATGTGATGAATTTGGGGCATGTACTGGTATTATTACATTGAAAGATATTCTTGAAGGACTGGTAGGAAATGTAGATGAAGCCGATGATGAACCAGACATTATCAAGAGAGTAAATAACGACGGGTGGTTGGTTGACGGACAGTGTCCTATGTACGACTTCCTTAATTATTTCAACCGTCCTGAATTGTTTGAAAAATCAGATTTCCATACCCTTGGAGGACTTATATTACAACACCTGCAGCATGTACCTCAAAGTGGGGAGACTCTGCAATGGAATGGATTTAATTTCGAAGTAGTTGATATGGACGGGGCAAGAATTGATAAGGTTCTTGTTACTCAGGTCAAACATGATTAGAAAAGATTTTAACCGCTCTATTATGGGCGGTTTTTTTTGGGGGGGATAATTAAGAATGAGTTGAAATGCAATAAAAGATGAAATGTTTTATGAACCGAATAGCATCCATTTTATAATGTTAGATTTGTATATGTATTTGTTCACAATGTTGTATGAAATGATAATTTATTTATGACGAGAATCCGTTCTTTTTTATTTGTTTTACTGCTTACAATATGTATTACAGATTTTCGATAGCTTTGAAAATGGATGTTCAGAATAAGTATTTTTTATAATTTATATTCTTGTATTGATTAAAAATCTTATAAATATTCACATTAACAATATTTATACTTTCAAATTGGTGCTTTCATATTTGTGTAATATTATTGCTTAATGTGTTCCTGTTATACTTATTGTGTGACATAATTAAATGAAAAATGCGTGTCTGTGTGTTTTTTTGTAAAGGATGAATATGTTTATGTAATAAGCAGGTTATATATTGTAATGAAATAACTTCATTAATTTATTTTATGCTATGCCATACTTTTGTAATTTTGCGCCCACAAAGAATTAAGGAATAGAATATAGGTGTAATAAAGTTAAAGGAATAGAAATGGAAACAAATTTGGAATGTTCTCTATTTTTTAACAATTGGGATATCGTGTTTCGTAACGTCAAAGCACGGGATTCTTTCTAAAAATTAATTTGCGTTGAGAGTTATTTATGAAAAAGTGTTTTCATAAGTACTTGTGTATCTTGTAGCTATTACCAGGTGAATGGCGTAATCGTGGTGCATCATGCTTTCGGTGGAAAAAATGATGCCCGTTTTTTCGTTTGCCTGTTTTGCATGAATATTCATTTAATTTTTAATTTTAATTTTTATAGCGGAAGATGAAAAGATTTATTCTTTTGTTTATCTCTTTTGCTTTATTCTCATTCCATTCGGCTTTTGCCCAAGGTTTTGTGGTGAAAGGTACCGTTACCGCCCACGAGGACGGTAGCCCGCTGATAGGAGTGACGGTATTGCAGAAGGGGACTACTAACGGTGTAGTTACCGACATGGACGGTAATTACAGCTTCGAGGTTAAAGGCGCGTCAGATGCGATCTTGGTATTCTCTTATATCGGTATGCAGTCGCAGAGCCATCAGGTCAATGCTTCCACCGGAGTTTTGAACGTTGTTTTGAAATCCGATGCGGAGATGATAGACGAGGTGGTAGTGGTAGCTTACGGTGTTCGTAAGAAAGGAACCATAGCGGGTGCCGTGTCAACGGTTTCGGCCGACAAGATGGCCGATGTGCCTGCCGCAAGTTTCGACCAGGCTTTGCAGGGGCAGACGCCGGGTTTGTCCGTAATCTCGAATTCGGGAGAGCCGAGCGAGCCGGCCGTTTTCCAGATTCGTGGTACAAACTCCATCAATTCAGGTACGGCGCCGCTCTTCATTCTTGACGGTGTACCTATTTCAAGTTCGGATTTCAATGCCATCAGCCCGGGTGATATAGAGTCTATTTCCGTGCTGAAGGACGCTTCTTCCACATCCATTTATGGAGCGCGTGCGGCAAATGGAGTGGTTGTAATCACTTCAAAGCGAGGACTTTCCATGGATAAGGCGAAAGTGACGTTGCGTGCGCAGTTCGGTTTCTCACAGCTTGCCAACACCGGCAAATGGAATTTGATGAACACGGAGGAGCGTATAGCTTATGAAAAGGAAGTGGGGCTCGATTCCGGACAGGATTATGACTTGCTCTCGCGTGTGGATGTCGATTGGCTTGACGCCGTGTTCAAGGACGCTGCCCCGCTACAGAGTTACGAACTGTCGGTCAACCGTGCCACGGACAGGCTTAACTATTACGTGTCTGGCGGTTTCTATGACCAGGACGGTATAGCCCAAGGCTCTACGTTCCGCCGTTATAACATACGCGCCAATGCCGAAGTGAAGGCTAGCAACTGGCTGAAGATGGGTACCAACACAATGGCGGCATACGAGGAAATACAGCAGGCGGAGTCAGGCTCATACGCCCTCTATACTCCTATTTCGGCATGCCGCTTCATGCTCCCGTATTGGAATCCATATAATGAGGACGGTTCCATAGCCTCGCAGAACGACGGTTCGTGGCAGGGCACGGGGCAGAACCCTATAGAGTGGATGGACATGAACCCTGTGGAATATACTAAATACAAGATGTTGTCCACCATTTACGCGGAGATTACGCCGATAGAAAACCTCACCATCAGGAGCCAGTTCGGAGCGGATTACACATATTCCAAGGGATTTATGAGGTCGTTCCCGAGCTATATCATCAACGATGGCATGGGTAGCGCGGGACGCAGTGCGTCGGACATGCTCAATCTTACGGAGACGACCACGGCCAACTATCGCTGGAACTATAATGAAGACCATTCGTTCAACTTCCTCCTCGGACAGGAAGCCGTGAACTACATGTCGGAAGGTTTCCAGGTCGTTACTGCCGGCCAGACGCACGACCTGCTCACGAACGTATCGTCCGGAACACGTGCCTCTTCATGGACGGACAGCACATCATCGTATTCATACCTCTCGTTCTTCTTTCGTGGGGAATACAATTATAAGGATTTGTATTACGCCGATTTCTCCGTGCGTACCGATGCTTCCTCGCGTTTCGGTAGCAAAAACCGTTGGGGTGCGTTCTGGTCTGTGGGTCTGATGTGGAATATGAAGAACGAGGCATTCCTTAAGGATGTAAGTTGGCTGACCGGCGCGCAGGTGACACTCAGCTCAGGTACTTCAGGTAACTCCGAGATACCGGACTATGACCATCTGGCACTCGTGGGCGGCGGTCCGAACTATGCCGACGAGGCGGGTATATACCCGATGCAGAGCGGCAACGAGGATTTGGGATGGGAAAAAACGTGGGCAAACAACCTCGGTTTCCGTCTTGGATTCATCGACAGGATAAATGTGGATATCGACCTTTATAATAAGAAGACCACGGACATGCTTATGCTGGTGCCGCAGTCGTATGCCGTGACCGGCGAAGGCTACCGTTGGGAAAACATCGGAGCGATGGTGAACAGGGGAGTAGAGTTGAACGTGGCGGCAGACGTGCTCCGTGTGAAAGGCTTCACATGGAACGTGAGTGCTAACGTGTCGTATAATAAGAACAAGTTGGTGGAATTGTATAACGGGGTACAGGAGTACGTTAACTCCACTACCGGACTGAAATACCAGGTGGGACATCCGGTGGGCGAGTTCTTCATGAACAGGTACGCCGGAGTTAACCCGGCCAACGGTGATGCCCTCTGGTACACTAAGGATGGAGAGATAACCACCGAATACAACGAGAGCGACAAGGTGATGACGGGCAAGTCGTATGATGCTCCATGGGCCGGAGGTTTCGGTACCACGCTCTCGTGGAAAGGACTCTCGCTCTCGGCACAGTTCAGCTGGATGGCCGACAAGTGGGTAGTGAACAACGACCGCTATTTCGAGGAGAGCAACGGGCTTTATACCGCTTACAACCAGTCGAAACGTCTGCTTTACGACCGCTGGAAAAATCCGGGCGACATAACGGACATACCGCGCCACGGCGTTACGCCCCAGCTTGACGACCGTTTCCTCGAGAACGCGTCGTTCCTGCGCCTGAAGAACCTGACGCTTGCCTACAACCTGCCGCAGCTGTGGCTGAGGAAGACCAACTTCTTCACGTCGGCAAGGATTTACGTGCAGGGGCAGAACCTGCTGACGTTCACCGGCTTCACGGGATTGGACCCGGAAGTGGCGGCCAATGTTTATCAGGCACAGTATCCGGCGTCACGACAGTTCACCATGGGTGTGGAACTATCATTCTAAGAATTTGAAAGAATATCATAAATATAATATATAGTAAAGAATAATATGTTTGGAAAAATCAGATATTACCTGCTTCCGGCGGTATTGGCGTTCTCTACGGTGTCATGCCTCGACAAATATCCGTCCGACGCCATGACGTTCGACGAGTCCATACAGACGGTGGACGACGTCAATCTGGCCGTGATTGGCATTTACGACGCTTTCAAAAGCTCGTACCTCTATTCCGGGGCGTTGACGCTCCTGCCGGACATACAGACAGACCTTGTGTATGGCATAAACAACAACACGAATGTTTACGGCGAGGTTTGGAGATGGAACGACATACTTTCCACCAATACGGACATAGAAGGCGTTTACGGTTCTCTTTATGATGTCGTAAACCGTTGCAACTTCCTGCTCGACAGGGTGGACGCGGTACGCGAAAGCACTACCGACGACGACCAGCTGGACAAGCTCGACCAGTGTTGCGGCGAGACGTATTTCGCGCGCGCCCTGGCTTATTCGGAGCTTATAAAGCTGTTCTGCAAGCCTTATGAGAAAGACCGGGACATGACGCAGGAACTGGGTGTAATCCTTACGGAACACTACGGTGGCGACGAGACTATGACTCGTTCCGACCTGAAGGCTTCATATGAATTCGTGATAAACGACCTCGACCGCGCGGCGGAACTTCTGAAGGTGGAGGACGATTACGAGGGCGGACTTTACGACCTGGAGTATTTTTGCGAATATACGGTCTATGCCCTCCGCGCACGCGTGGCTCTTTACATGCAGGACTGGGACGCGGCTATAGAATATTCGTCCAAGGTCATAGACAGCGGCTATTACGCTCTTTCCAGTTCTACGCTGATGGCCACCAGCTCGCAGAGCTATTACCAGTACATGTGGTCATACGATACCTCTACCGAGATAATATGGAAGGTGGCGTTCACCATCAATTCCTACGGGGGAGCCTTGGGCCAGGTCTTTGCCAACTACGACATGGTGTCGTTTCGTCCGGACTATGTGCCGGCAGCGTGGGTGCTCGGGCTTTATGACGCGAGCGACTTGAGGTATGACGCTTTCTTCAGCAATATTACCACCGGCTACACCCACGGGCTTACATGGCCGCTGCTCATCAAGTATTTCGGCAACGAGCAGTTCATCTCGTATAACATATACCACGTCACAATGCCTAAGGTGTTCCGCCTCTCCGAGCAGTACCTGATACGTGCAGAGGCTTATGTGCAGAATGGCAGATACGGCGACGCTGGCGACGACATAGCATCAATACGCCGCGCGCGCTATTCCTCCTTCAGCGGAAGCGTTTCCATGAGCGAGGATGACGCCATGGATATTATAGAGGAGGAACGCGTGAAGGAACTCTACATGGAGGGTTTCCGCCTGAACGACTTGAAACGCTGGCACAAGGGCTTCGAGCGCGAGCCGCAGGAACAGTCGTTGTCCAACGGCAGCAGCCTGAAGGTGGAAGCCGACGACCCTCTCTTCGTATGGCCGATACCGCAGCACGAGCTTGATTCGCCGGGTTCCGAAGTGCAACCGAATGAAAGTAACAAATAAGAAATAAAACATATGGTAATGAAGAATTTATTTATTGGATGTATGGCGGCCGTTGCCGCCGTGGCAGGGCTGTCTGGATGCGACGAGAAGAGAGTGTCCTACAGCGGACCCGATTATCTTATGTTTTCCGATACCATTTACAACTATCCCGTGCAGGAAAGCGGCGAGACGTTCAAAGTTCCGGTGTCAGCCACCGTGAAGTCAGACCGTGACCGTACTTTCGCCGTTGAGGTGATAGACAGCAAGAGCAACGCCGTGGAAGGAAAGCATTACCGCCTGCTTGACAATAATGTCACCATCAAGGCGGGCGAGATGGCCGGATACGTGGAGGTGAAGGGTATATACGAGAATATCGGGATTTCGGACTCGCTCGGCTTCGCGCTGCGCCTTATAGTGCCCGACGAATACAAGTGGGATTTGTACGGGACGGATGCCAACGTGGTATTGCAGAAGGTATGTCCTTTCGACATAAACGCCTTTTCGGGATATTGCTTGGTCACATCGCTGTATTTTCTTGACTATTCAAGTACCGTTAACAACACTCAGGGGCTGACGAGCCGCCTCATAAAGACGGAGGTGTCGCCCGACGAGGAGAACACAGTGATACTCCACGGGCCTTATTATGAGGGATACGACGTGAAGCTGAAGTTCAAGACGGACGACGTGGCCGAACCTTATATAGAGATGGACGACACTCAGTGCGGCACCACAGGCGAGGCTTTCAATACCGTCTATGGCGACGGCAAACTGATGATGACCCAGCCTTCGGGATATGTGTCTTACTACAGTTCCTGCGAGAACTTCGTCATGCAGTACGTCTCCGTACAGGTGTTCAACAAGGATGGCAGCCTTTACGGAACCGTAGGTACTTACGCTACCATCTACGAGTGGATAAGCGACGGCGAGGCGGAGGACTTGATGGAAGATGGATATTGATGTATGTACTTTTCTTTTTGTCGGATGTACTTTTTCTTTCGTTGGATGTACTTTTCTTTTTGTCTTGACACAAAAAGAAAAGATACCAAAAGAAAAAAGTCAAGCGCTGACGCTCCGGGGCTACTCCGGACGGATTTCAGCTTGAGTGGCAGGAAACTCGCTTCGCTCAGACAGCCTGCCCCTCTTTACAGCTGAAATCCATCCTCCGCTTAACGCTCCTCCGCATAGGCGCGGCCATGCGGCGTTGGACGAGGACACGCTTTACGTTTCGCACTGGGATATGAAGCACTTAAATCAACATTTGTCAATGTCCAATCCCGCATGGCTCCCCGGCCTTGACCGGCGGGCGTAAAGCGGAGAAGACGCTTCAGGCGTTAAGAACGGCAGGCTGTTTGAGCGTAGCGAGTTCCCTGCCGTTTAGCCGGAAGAGGCTTCGGAGTAGCCCGACGGGCGCAGACGGTGTACTTTCTTTTTGGTATCTTTTTCTTTCGGACAAGCGAAAGAAAAAGTACATATACGAAAAGTACACAATTAAACATTTAAAAACATATACATTTTATTATATTATTGTATGACTTAAAAAAAAGGAATTATGAAAAACTTAAAGAAAATGTCAGTAAAGTTTTACCTTATGCTCGCGCTGTCCGCTGTTGCGGTATTAGTAGGCTGTAAGGACGATGAAGAAGTTGTTACACCGCAGTTCCCGGATTTGAAGGAACAGACGGTTACTCTTACTGAGACTACGGACGAAAATGGAAATAATGTATTTTCTGCAAGCCTCGATATAACATTTAGCGCGAACCTCGACTGGACCCTGAAGAGCGATGCCGCATGGTGCAGGTTCGTAAACGGAGAGATCAAAGAAACGACAGCTTCGGGAAAGGCCGGCGACCAGACTCTGAAAGTAGAGATTTCCGATGCAAGCTGGAACTATACTTCAGCAGACGTTGCGCAGATTACACTTTCTATGGCATCGCAGGAGCAGGTTATTTATAAGATAACCCGCGGAATGAGGGAATATCAGAACCTTGTGGTTACGAATGAGGCAGGAGACATATCTTACAGTTCTTCAACTCCGTTGGAAATAAAAGGCAATAATGCAAATGTTGTAACTACTTCGTTGAGAGCTTCCGCCGAAGCCGGCATGGAGATAGGTCTTCAATATCCGGAATGGTTGACGATGAGTATTAATCAGGAAACTGGAGCCTATGACTTTACTTTCAATACTGAAAGTGAAAACGACATCAGATATCCGATAGAAAACACAGGTGATGTAATATCTTTTTATACCTCTGACGCTGAAACAGCGGAAACAGACAAAGTAAGAAGAATAGACATTCCTGTTTCTTATGAAGGTTTCGACAAGAGGGCTTTGGTTATCCAATCGGCTCACAATGGATTGTCTGTAGATGCTGATGGAACAATCAATACTGAGGAAGGTCAGAAACAGTCGGTTTCTTCGACTATTACTGCGAACTCTAATGATTTTGTAATTTTGAAAGGATTGGTTGAGAAGTACGAACTTCCTGATATTTCAGATGGAGAGGGTGGAATGATTGACCAAAGTTTTGCTTATAGATATGATTTTGAACAAGAACTGAACTGGGTGGAAGTAACGCAGCCTACAACTGATGGTGTTGTGACTTTGTCAGTAAAAGCAAATGATTCCGAAGAAGAAAGGGAGGCGATAGTTGTGCTTCTGCCAAAGGCTTTGGTCGATGAATATGGAACAAACTATAATGACTATTTGTTGATTCGTGAAGGAGATGTTGACAGTGAGGGTAATCCTCTTACGGCTGGAGATTTGAAGTCAGAATTCAGTACATTCGTAATGGCTTCTCTTACTCAAGCTAAGAAAAATGTGGCTCAAGAAGAAATCAGTTTTATTTCGAGAGCGATAGATGGTGGTGGAACGTTGATGTCTTATAGTGATGTAGGATTATCAAATATTGAGTCTGTAAAAATTGAAAGCTCTGAACTTGAAAGTATAAAATCAGAATATGCAGATTTAGCCGATGTATCAAATGTTTGGAAAATTGTTATACCAAAAGATATTTATGAAATGGGGTTAGTTAGCGGCATGCCAATCATTATTGAGGCTGTTGGCAGAGGAGATGGACAGACCATGTCCAATTTGTCAACCGATAGTGGTATAACATGCTCTGAAGATAAGCGTCAAGGTTCATTATGGATACAATCCGAAATGTCTAATGTTGATATATATGGCTTGTCTATATCCGGTACTCTTACTGACCATTATGATATAGTAGTCAAGAATTCTGACGGTACTATCGCTTCATTCTGTAGATTGGAATTAGGAAACTAATAAAACAACAATTAAATGACAACATACAATAAAATAATAAAACAGTTTCTTGCACCTATCATTGCCGTACTTTTCTGTACGGCAGTGACAGGCTGTAAGGACGACGAAGGACTGCAGGGCAGCGAATACGGCTATGTGCAGTTCAAGCTTTACAAGGCAGCATCGTACCAGCCGGCGGAGGAAACACCGGCTTCGCGTGCTGCTTCAGAAATGCTGAGTGACATACAGAAAGTGGAGGTCGAGCTTAATTACAACGGTACTTCCATCACACAGACACTTGTGCTGAACTCTTACAGCTCGGAAAATGCGGAGTACGGCATGCGTAGCGACAAACTGCAGTTGATGGCAGGAACATACACCATGGTGGGCTACAGACTGCTCGACAAGGTGGACGAGGTGGTAAGCAGCTACAATGCGTCGGGCGATATAGAGGTACGTCCGGGAGAGCTTACCGTGCACGACCTTACCGCCGAAGTGCAGGAGAGGGGACAGGTACAGTTCAAACTGATGAAGTCGTGGGTGAGCGACTCACGAGCTTCGACACCGTCGGAAGAGACATACCTGTTCAACGACATAAACATGGTGGACATTACACTGAGGAATACTTTTACACAGGCTACGGTGGAACTTGAAAAGATTCCTGTGAGACAAGAACTGAACTATAGCGACTCGGAACAGGGCGACGTGCCTTCCGAGACTGGCGACAAGTATTATTCAAGCGAGATTGCCTATACGGACTCACTTGTATGGGTTCCCGCGGGCGAATACCAGGTGGTGGAATACTCCACTTACAGGAAGTCGGGAGCGGTAACTTACAATCTCGAAATAGGCACGGGAGTAGAGGGAACAGCGTTCACCGTGGAAGACAACCAAGTGACCAAGGACGCCGAAGTACCAGTATTGCTCTCTGAGACTTCGGAAAAGATAAAAGACTACATGGCTCTTTATGAGATATGGAAGGCCTTGAACGGTCCGGAATGGAACTATGTGGGAGAGGCTTATCCGGCGGGAGCCAACTGGAACTTCAACAAGGAGAAAGACATGTGGGGCGTACAGCCGGGCGTACAGCTGGACGACAATGGCCGAGTGACGGCTCTCACAATAGCCGGATTCGGAGCGAAAGGAGTAGTGCCTGATGCGATAGGCCAGCTCACGGAACTGAGGATATTGGCTTTCGGAGCACACGACGAGAAGCTGGGAGGCAACATCACAGCCTCGCTGAGAGCCGACATGAGCGAAGCTGACAAAAAGAAAGTGCGCGAGAATTACGCCAACCTATTCCTGAAGAAAGACTCGCGCGAGGACTTGTCGGAAATGCTGCAGTGGGTTATAAACAGAGACCCGAAGCAGAAAGCCATAAAGAAAAGTACCCGCATAAGCCCGAAAGACGTGCAGATAGGTGCGGTCACGAACGAGATTACGGAAATATCCAAGGCGGTGATGAGACTTACAAAACTGCAGAACCTGTTTATCGCGAACTCTACCATAACGGCGGATAAAGTATTTACAGATTGGGTTTCAAATCCGGTTGAGGGCGTTACTACAAGGGATTACAAGGAAGAATGGAAGGATGAAGTATCGGGCTGGAAATGGGAGAACTTCAAAGACCTTACCGACATGGAGCTTTACAACTGTAAGAACTTTGACAAGATACCTGATTTCGTTCTCCAACTTCCGGAACTGCAGGTGTTGAACCTTGCCTGCAACCGCGGAATGAAAATGAAGGAGCAGTGGATAAGACTCGTGACCGGCAGTACAAGCGGGGACGGTACAGGAACACCTACTACCGTAGCCTCAAAGATACAGATGCTTTACTTCGGCTATAACGATTTCGGTGATGAAGAAAACAATTTCCCGCCGCTTAAAGTGTTGAGCCATATGAAGAACCTCCACATGCTCGACTGCACCAGCAGCGGGGTAAAAGGCAAGGTGGAAGGCTTCGGTTCAGATGTCGTTTTGTCACAGCTTCTGCTTAGCGACAACGAGATAACCGAGATAGGAGGCGAGTTCTGCAGCTTCTCGAATGATGTAGAGACATTGAACTTCGCCAATAACAAGATAAAGCTGATACCGAACATATTCGATGCCTCATCGCTTTACGTGATGGGCGGTGTGGACTTCTCCGGCAACCAGATAACAGGCGTGGCAGATCCGGACAATTTCAAAGGTATAAACGCCAGCTCCGTCAACCTGTCCAACAACAAGCTGGTGAAATTCCCTAAGGAACTGTTCCAGGCTGAATCGCCGATAACTACACTTAACCTGGCTGGCAACGGCATCGAGAAGATAGAAGAAGGTGACATAGTGAACAACAGGGCAGGAGGCAGGAACAAGAATGCCAACCTTATCTCTACCATCGACCTCCGTTTCAACAAGCTTAGTTCGCTGCCCGACGACTTCAGGGCTACGGGTATTCCTTACCTGAGAGGGTTCGACGTAAGCTACAACTGTTTCAGCAAGGTTCCGGAACAGCCTTTGAACTGTAGCGAGCTTGAAGCCATAGGAGTGCGCCACCAGCGCGACGCGGAAGGAAGGAGAATCCTGCGCGAATGGCCTGTCGGCATCACGGAATGCCCCAGCCTGCTACAGCTCCAGATAGGCTCCAACGATATCCGCAAGGTGGACGAGGAGATGACACCACAGCTGTGGATAGTGGAAGTCAAGGACAACCCGAGCATAACGCTGGACGTTACGAGCGTATGTTCCTACATCAGCGCCGGTCTGTGGATGCTTATCTATGACAAGACACAGGATATACGCGGATGCGATGCTTTGGACATTGAAAACTGAAAATGAAAATAAACTAACAAACGTAGAAAAATGAAATATATAAGTAAGATAACGTTGGGTCTGGGACTGTTTGCCTCTCTGCTGGCATCGTGCAAGGACGATGAAGTGGCGGACTCGAACATGGGAATATCCCTCGACAAGGAAACCATAGCCATAGGCCCTGACGGCGGAACAGAGAGCATTGTTGTCACCGCAGGCAGGAACTGGGTATCCAGTGCCTCCAGACCGTGGGTAGCCGTGTCGCCGGCCAACGGTTTCGGCTCCGTGGAAGGCTCGCTTGCCATCGACTCCACCCTTGAGGTGACAGCGCGCACGGCGCAGGTACGTTACCGCCAGGAAGACAACCAGGAGGTGATACTCACCATAAACCAGTTCGGATACGGAAAACAGATTATACCTTCGGAGAGCGAAATCCGGATAGAGAGTTCAGGCACGTATGACGAGCGTCATTTCGACCTGACAGTTTCCACAAACGTTGAGTTCAAGGTGGACGAAAACATCACCTACGAATGGGACGGCGAACCGACTCCGGAAGACGGATTGACGGACAGCGACCTCACCGGATGGATTACGGCGCCGCAAAACACTGAAGTGGACCTCGACAGGAAGGACCGTCCGAGAACGGTGAACATCCGTTTCCGCTGGGACATGAATACGGCACCTTACAGCCGCATAGCGAAGATCAGGCTTGTCCCTACCGACGAAAGTGTGGTGCTTGTTGACCAGGATGGAAACCCTACGGGCGACGTGGTGGTGACAGTGGTGCAGGAAGCTGCCGTAAGGATTACCGATGACCGCCGGGGAGACTCTCTTGCCGTGGTCATGATAAACGAGAAACTACAGTCGCTCTTCACTTACAATTTCTCCGACAAGATGGAGAACTGGGAAAACGTTACCCTGTGGGAGGAAGGCGATGAAGGCATGCCTGATGGTGCGCTCGGACGTATCCGTTCGCTGTCGTTCATGCAGTTCAACCTGAACAAGGAAGAGACTTTCCCGAAAGAGATAAAATATCTCAAGTATTTGGAAGAATTGTCCGTAACAAGTAATACCAACCGCCAGACCAAGGATATGGAATTTGGCGAGGAAGTTTGCGAACTGGAACACCTCAAGAGGCTCGCCATTGTGTCGTACGGGCTTTATAAGCTACCCGAGAACTTTGGTAAACTTGCCGGGACGCTTGAATACCTCGACCTTGGAAGCAACAATTTCCAGAAATTGTCCGATATAACCAATGTTGTTAACAAAGATACTTTCAAAGAACTGAAAGGCCTTGAACTTTCCACTTGCCGCAAAAACGATACCACTTCAGAACTGGCTGGAATTGAATGGGATAATGAAAAACTCGGATTGCATATAGACTTGGGTACGGAAGCATCTCCGGGAGAAGGACGACAGGAATTTATAGAACTCCTCAAGTGGGAAAACCTCGAGTACCTCGGACTCTCTTACATGTTCATAGAAGGCGAGTTGCCTACAGACGAGGAGTTGATGGAACCGGACGCAAACTTCGGTAGCTATCTGTCTAGTGACTTCTTTGAAGGCGACGCATATAAGTACGAGAAAATTTCAAAGGATACGTGCGGCTGGCTTCTTACCGACAGGGAGGTGGAACTTCTTGGTGAAAAAGTGAAAGGCACCGACATAGCAAGGGTGCTCCCGAGAATGCATAATTTCAGCATAAATCTGAACTTCATTACCGGAGAGTTGCCTAACTGGCTGCTTTTCCACCCGTTCTTAATGGAATGGGATCCGGAGTCGCTTGTCATGAACCAGTGGGAACAGGGAAAAGACAGCGATGGCAAGTCGGTAGGTTTCAGCAACAGGAATGACGTGGTGAATACCAGGTACGTATATTATTACGGCGACGGCAAAACAGAGTCCGGCTATCCTGAGGATATAAGCGTAGCCTATCCGGGCTATTATAACAAGTTCGTGGGTGGAGGAAAGGATTGGACACCCGGAAGCACGGATGCCGGCGAAACTACTTCTAAACAATAACTATATTTACGGATAAAAAATGATGAATAATAAAATATTATATTCTGCGATATTCGCGCTGTCGCTTGCGGCGTGTACGGACGATACCCTTACACCTGCCATAGATGCCCCCGAGGCGGAAACGGAAGTAACCATTCCCGCCGGGGCAAAATCCGGCGAACTACTTATCAAGTTCAAGCCGGAGATGACAGAAATCCTTGACAAGACACTCTCCGCCGTTTCCAGAAGCGGAGGGGCGGCAAGCCGCTCGGGAATACCTTCTACCGACGAAGTGCTGGAAATCCTTGGAGGATACCGTTTCGAGAGGGTTTTCCCGGTGGACGAAGCCACTGAGGAACGTACCCGCGCGGCGGGACTTCACCTGTGGTATGTGGTGAAATTCGATGAAAACGCTAGTCTTCAGGAGGCTGCCAACAGTCTTGCAAGACTGGGAGAGGTCTCAGCCGTACAGGCCAACCACGAGATAAAGCGTGCATACCGCACCGACATGAAGAGGACATACGTCAGCGCGGCCGCGCTGGAAAGCCGTACCTCGGCTCTTTCCGCTTCCGACGGTTTCTTTAACGACCCCGGATACAAATACCAATGGCATTATAACAACGTTGGCGATTATCCGTTCGATGACCTGAACTTTGATGAAACAGGTGTCGCTTCGCATTCCAAGGCCGGCTCCGACATCAATTGCGAGGAGGCGTGGCAGCTTTGCACCGGCGATCCGTCAATCATCGTGGCCGTTCTGGACGAGGGCGTGATGAATACTCATCCGGATTTGGAAGGTAATATATGGAAAAATGAAGACGAGACATACCTTTCCGGCGATGATAATGACGGCAACGGATATAAGGGTGACTTTTACGGATACAACTTCGTGAAGAACTCGCCATTGGTGTCATGGTCTGACGAGTCAGACACAGGCCACGGCACTCACGTGGCCGGTACTATAGCAGCCATGAACAACAATGAAGGAGTATGCGGTATCGCCGGCGGCGACGGCACCCAGAATTCCGGTGTGAAGATAATGTCGTGTCAGGTGTTCGACGGTGAGAACGGCGTGACCCTCGACGGAGAGGCAAAAGCCATAAAATATGCCGCCGACAACGGTGCGGTCATTCTCCAGTGCAGCTGGGGGTATAACTCTGCCTATGCCAATATGGCGATGGGCTTCACACCCGGACCTGAGACGGAGGAAGAATGGGCCGCCACTTATCCACTCGAAAAGGACGCGTTGGATTATTTCATTAACAATGCCGGCTCGCCGAACGGTGTAGTGGAAGGCGGAATAGTGGTGTTCGCGGCAGGTAATGAATATGCCGCAAAACCGGCATTCCCCGGCGCATATTCAAAATGTATAACCGTAGCCGCGGTCGATGCAAGTTATACTCCGGCTAGCTACTCCAATTACGGTGTTGAGACAGACGTGTGCGCCCCTGGCGGCGACGGCGAGTATTATGACCTTTTAGGCCAATCAGCTCCGGAATATGTGGACGTGAACATTGATGCCGATAAGAACAACTACATTTCGCAAGGCTCCATATTGTCAACCTTGATACGCAATGGTCAGCCTGTTTACGGATACATGGACGGTACCTCTATGGCATGCCCTCACGTGTCCGGAGTCGTGGCGTTAGGTCTGTCATATGCCGTTAAGGAACGTCGCCACTTCAAGGCTGAGGAATTCATCGAACTTGTTAAGTCTTCAGTAAAAGACATATACGATGAATATTATACAGGCAAGAAGACATACTACTACGGACATTCCAATTTTTCCGCGCCTCTTACTGAGATGGTTCTTTCCGAATATGTAGGGAAGATGGGTACCGGCCTTATCGATGCCGGACTGCTTCTTAAGAATGTGGCCGGTGCCGGAACAGACATGAAAGTGCCTAACGTATATGTAGCCGTTGGTGGTACCAGTTCAATAAACCTTGCCGGCTACTTCAAGGCCGGTGAGACGAAAACTTACATTTGCAGTGTGGCAGACTCTTCAGTGGCTACGGTGACAGTAGATGGCAGCGTGATGAAAGTAACCGGTGTGAAAGCCGGCTCTACAAACCTTACCGTCACTACTTCTGCAGGAGAAGAGCAGACTGTGGTTGTTACGGTTCGAAACTCCGCTAACGATAACGGTTGGATGTAATTATTTTAATGATGGATAATATCGGAATAAAATCAATACTTCTATTCACGGGCCTGGCATTGTCATGCGACTTGATGTCACAGATCAAAGCCGGGTTTCCCGATGAAGATGTAGAGGCGATAGTCAATCCTCCTTTGGAAGAGAACGCTGCCCATATTTTGAAATTCGACAGTATCGTGTGTCATCTCGGTACCCTTACTGAGGACGATTCCCCAAAGACGGTGCGTTTCTCTTTCACCAATGTAAGTGACAAGCCTGTACTGATAGATAGAGTCCGGACGACGTGCGGATGCGTGTCTGCCGGTGTGGAAGCCCGAAGGATACCGTCAGGCGAAAAAGGTTCGGTGACGCTGAAGTACGTGCCTAAGAACCATCCCGGAACCATAGATACGAACGCTTTTGTCTATGTGGAGGGAATGGGAAAAAGCCCTGTGGCCAGATTGACACTATTGGGAAACGTTTTGCCCGGAAAGGACGTTTGGGCAAGATTCAGGTACTCCATGGGTAAGCTCAGGCTCAAGACAAAGTCGGTGAGTATCGATGAGGTAGCCCCCGGCAAAAAGCCTGAAGTGAGAATATTGTGCGGCAACAGCGGCTCGACTCCGTTAAGGCTTTCCGCCGTGATAGTACCGTCGTTCGTTTCATTCAGGACTGAGCCGGAAGTGATAGACCCCGGATGCGAGGCCGACATTGTGATAGGAATAGATGCTGACGTATTTTTAACTGCCGGAAATGGGAACAAGTCTTTCCGGCTGATAGTGGAAGGAGTTGGCGGAAAACCGTCCGACAGGACTATCACTGTGAACGTTGCAATGGACAAGTGATTTGGCTTTATTCTGTATTTTTGCAAAATAAAAAACAATGTATATGAAAAATTTATTTAAGACAATATTTTTATTCTCTCTAATGTTTTGTCTCGCCTCATGCGAAGACGACTTTCATTCCGGCTCCCACTCCGGAGGCTCAGGAATGGATGTCACTCCGGCCAACATAAACGGTACATGGCAGCTTTCCGAATGGAACGGTGCTCCGTTGGCGGAGGGGACATACTGTTATGTGGTTTTCAGCCGCCGGGAACGTACTTTCGAAATTTACCAGAAGTTCGACAGTATGTACGCCCGCTACATCACTGGAACCTATAGTATAGAGGACGATCCATACAAGGGTTATGTCATTAGCGGCGTGTACGACTATGACAACGGTGACTGGAACAATGACTATGTGGTGACAGACCTGCTGGAGAGTGGCTCCATGGTGTGGACTGCAGTGGGAGACGAGACTGACGTGTGCAAATATGTGCGTGTAGATGCCGTTCCTGATGAGATAGAAGAAGAGGCTCGGAAAGAGCAGGTCGATTGATTGCTGTTTTGTTTCTCTTCGAGGAAACGCTCGTTTCCTCGAAGAGAAATTGTCGTTTCCTACTGAGGAAATTCTAGTTTCCTCCCACCGGAAACTGTGTCTCTCCGGAAAAGCGCATGTATGATGCGGTCTGCCTTAGGCACCGGCGCGATACATGTGGTTACGGGTATTATATCGAACTCACGTTTAGAGCCTGTTTAAATTTTGCTCATGTTTATTTTGAGAATTGTTTTCGAGAATGTTATTCTGATTTTACGAGGATGATAGCGTGCTATCTGACGAATAAAATCGGGAAAACAGGCAGGAAACAAACTCAAAAGAATATGATATAACATTAATTTATTGGAAAATTTAAACAGACTCTAATTATTGGGAAATTTGTGTAATATGCTTGTTAGGATTAAAAATATTGATTAACAAAGAGATATCATATTTCATATAATTTTTCTGAAAAAAAGTTTGTCAAAAGTATTGCGAGTATGGAAAATGTTTGTACCTTTGCATCCGCTTTCAAGAGGGAAAGACGTTGAGTTGACACGGTGAAGGTGTAATAATGGGTATTTGAAAAAAAACTTCCGAAAAATTTGCATCTTAAAAAGAAAGTCCGTAACTTTGCAAATACTTTCTCTTCTAAAAAGTGAAGCGATAAGAAAAGAGTTCTTTGAAAGATTTTAGATAAACAAACAGAATGTAGTACAAGCGTCACATTA
>OGCN01001064.1_pt1 | contig 39891 bp, 50 predicted proteins | sample 1570181 | NCBI WGS metagenome assembly OGCN01 (sample SAMEA4370584, study PRJEB24528) | human gut metagenome | reverse complement strand
AGAGTTCTGCAAGCCATGTCTCTTTTTATTTTTGCGAAACTTATTGTACCTTATCCCAGGATGGGCAACGGTATGTAATGAATTATTGGAAACGAGCAAAGCAAAAGCGACCAACTTTTTACGGTTGATCGCCTTTGGCTTAGTCATTTTCATTTTAATAGAATGCTCGCATTAAAATTAAAGTTTCTACCGGCATCGGTATAAACATCAACTTTATCACCCTTATGAGATTCTATGGTTGCAAGCAACTGAGATGAAATCTTTTTCTTCCCGGCTAAACTTAGAACATCATCATAAACATCAAAAGTTTTACAGCAGTTAATATCATAAATAAAAACCTTCACTTCCAATACGGTACCAAGATATTCTCCACCAGTAACATATGTTCCATTTCCTCCGGGATAATTATCATATTTATATTGGTCATAGCCCTTTACCCCTTGTTTTATGTAGGTTGCTCGACTTTGATATTTTTCGATTTCAACAATTCGTCCTTTCATAGTTTTCATGTAGTACCTCCCTAACAATTATCGGTATCGGAGTGGTAGCGACCTGTACCGTTACACCTCCTACAACTCGAATATCGGCGTTCGTAATCATTATCTGCTAAATAGTGATTATCGTTGATTCTGTAACCTTTTCCGCCACACTCCGGACAAACATCTCTATCATCTTTGTCTGTTTGCACTTTCACATCTTTTTTTGCTTTCTTCTTTTTCAGCCATCCCAATAGTTTCATTTTCCGCTGTCTCCTTTTCTTAAAACGGTGTGCCATAAAGTCTGATTTTTTGCTCAATGGCTGTTCGATGAGCTTTGTAATACTCCGATAAGAAAGTATCCTTTATCTTTTTTATGTCTTCTAACTTAAATCTATTTAGTCCATTTTCAATACAAGCAAATACATGGTCTTTTACTTTTAATTCATCATCAAGAGACTCATAAAGAGTAGACCCTATCATATAATCAAGATTTTTTATATTGACTTGGTCAAACTCACAATTTCTGATAAGGTAAAATGTTTCGTTGATTGTTTCCTCGGTTTCCATTGGAGCACCTATAATAAAATTACCCACGGTAAATATGCCAATAGAATTAGCATATTGAATAATGCTCGGCACTTTCTTTATATTGATGTTTTTTCTGTAAAATTGCAGTATTTCACTGTTTCCGCTTTCAATGCCGAAACTGATAATTCGTATATTACATTTCTTTGCTAAGTCCAAAAATTCTTCATCAATGTTTGCCCAACTACTAATAAAGAATCGGAGGTCTTCATGCAAATTTGCCTGCATGATTTTTCTTAGCAATTTCTTCGCCCTGGAAAGATTAAACGTAAAATTCTCATCTGTAATCCACACATTTCTGTACCCGTTTTCCTTAATGACCTTCAACTCGTCCAGTACATATTCGTCTGAATGGGTAACATAACAATGTTGCCAACCTTTTCTTTGGCAGAATATACAAGTGTTTTCACACCCCTTAGATGTCTGCAAAAGAGTGTTCCTTTCGTTGTCCTTATAGTATGGAATGGGTAAGAGCATACTTCTGTCGATATACGGAAGTTCATCATATGCCTCTACATGAGGAATGATACTGTTTTTCTCATACTGATTGACGAAATCAATGATGTTGTTAATTTCGTTATCGGTTACTGTTTGCTTTGCATTGCCAAAATCTTTCTTGGTGATATAGCAATAGTTTCCGTAAGCGATTGTGTGAGTATATTGATTTAACATATCAATGATTTCTGCGGCGTGTAAAATGTTTTGGGAACGCTTCAATGCATAAGAGTCACATTCAACAAGAGCAATATCAACATCTTCTCTACGCACATGTTCTATAAGTTCATGCTCATCAAAAGTCTCACATGAATAATCCTTAATACCTACTTGATGGTATTTAGACAAGATCGTAGCGATCAAAAGCATTTCATAAGAAAAACCAAATCTTGGTTTCTTAGCTTTATCTGGCTTCGGATAAATTACAAGAACATTCATAGCCTATACCTCCAAGTATTTTTCGGCTTGAGTCAATGCAAATAATCCCCATGAAGCACCATCCTCAATTTCGTGATATGCCCATATTCCGCTTTTCAATTGCGTTCTGCACAGATATTCATATCCTCGTTTAATGGTTTCTCTGTAAGCATCATCTTGCATACTGATTAAAGCGACCAACGCAACGGCTGTACAATAAACATTTTCCCCAACAGGATGATTGAGCCATGGAGCAAACCCTCCACTTACTTCCTGCTGCTTGCATAACCATGTAACCGTCTCATGAATAAGTTTATCATTTGTCGTAGGTTTATAATTATTTTGGTTAAATGCTAAAATCGAATATGCCGCTTTATAGGTCAAAGAACTTAACTCCGAACTCCATGTCTTCTCCAGCCATTCCAAGTTTTTCTCCGTTGCAATCTCCGGCAATAAATAAAGTGCAAGACCTGTTACGGGGATTCGGTGCATATCTCGCTTGCTTCTCCCAAATCCTTCTTCATCACCATTACCTGACACGAGCCACTTTATTGCTCTCTTGCGTTCCGTCTCATATTGAGGATAGAACTCCAAGAATTTAATGTTCCATAAGGTATCTGTATTACCAATAAATCCACCGTCGTCTTTTTGAGACGCAAGGCATTTATCGATAATTTTTGAGGGAATATCGTGTGGAGAAAGCCCCGACATAAGAAGTAAAGCACAGGTTTTTGTGATGCGGCGAATTTCGATATTCTTTCTGAACATCTCATTACACATATTCAATAGCGACATTGTCGCTCTATTTTCGTATTTTGACATTATTTAGTCCTCCGATTTTACTCTTGGAAAAAAGCGTGTATCACGAATTTGGTCTGCGCCAATAATCCATCGCACAAGTCTATCAATTCCTAATCCGAAGCCACATCGATCTGTCTTGATTTTTTTTACAGAATCAACATACCATTGAATTGGCTCCACCTTTGCAAGGCGTATTTTATTTTGAAGCAGTTCAACATCATTGGTTCGTTCGCAACCTTCACATAGTTCTCCATATGTTTCCGGCAGTAAAATATTCATTGTGATGCTTTTTCCGTTTCCTATATTTTTAGAAGTCCATGTAGCAAACCTGGTAGGGTAATCGACGATTATTACAATCTCCTTTAGTTGCTTCGACACTAAATAATCTACATCACTAATATCTGTGCGTTCATCGTAATCATCCCCGGATAGGTTCGATACAAAGTCATCGTATGTCATAATGTGAGGAGTAAGTTCATCTTTTAACTTCATTATCCTTGCGGTCAGCTCGGACAATGATTTTATGGAGGAAGATTCCAACAGTTGATCCAAAACAAATTCCAAATAGGATTGAATCAGTTGTATCATATCATCCATGGTGCAATTCAACATCTCCACCTCCAGGATGTCAAATTCTACCAAATGATTCAAGGTGTCACTTTCGTCACGGAAGCATTTCGATATAGTAAATACCTTGTTAAATTCAGAGGCATACATACCCATAAACAATGCATTGCTGGACGACAATGAATACTTTCCATTATACAGAGGAATATAAATCTCCGATTTCTTGTTTGCGATTGCCTCATGGAGAACAGGTGGTTCAACAAAAATAAAATCTCTATCGAAAAAGAATTTACTTGTCAACCTTTCTATTTCGCTCCTCACAAGAACAGCTTGCCTTTTTGTTTCTGTTATCGACCAGTAATATGCATTGTCTGTATTCACATCTATTCTCCGTTTCTCACCCAGTTAATTATTCTGGGAGCATCTGGGTTTTCAGCTATGTAGCCGTTTTTACTTAACATATTTATCATTTTATGATTAGATGCATTTGTTTTCGCCATATTTTTATGAAAAGCACGATGATAATGACTTATCAATTTAGTGGCTACACCTTTGCCACGACATTCCGGAAGAACAAGTATTTCTTCCAATAAAGAATAACCTTCCGGACGTCCACTTTCACGCAAAAATCCGACAACTTTATTTTCATACACAGCAACATAGCAATGCCTTTCACTTCTGACGATTTGTCTAATCAGTGACGCTTTATTGCCATAAGCTAAGAATTTTTGGTCTTCGCTGTTTATCGAATTAAACATATCCATGACAGATTCAACATCTGCCTTTTTTGCTCGGCGAACATAGATATCGTTTTTCAACCCCAGCAATCTTTCTATATTTTCGTGAAAGATTAGCTCACTCTGCTCACGGCTTAAGTTTTTCTTGAGGGCATTGAGTTCATCGGTATATCTATATTTTTCGCCCAAACAATTTTTTCCAAATGGATAATCTGAAGCGTAAATCACTCTGTCATATCCAAGAATTTCACATACATTGATTATCGACTGCAAATCACCGACGGTAGATAAGTCCATATACACATTAGGATATTTCTTAAGTGCTAATGCATTATCAATCGTTTGCTCACCGGTATATAGGTGTCCTCTCCCCATATGAGCCAGAATGATATTGAGGTTAGGTGCGTATTTTAATATTTGTTCGACCTGCTTAACCTTATTTGCAAATTTCGCATGAATAATAATAGGGATGTTAGCATCTTCTATTTGTTGAAGTTCCTTCTTAATATTTTTTATATCTACTTCCTCATAAAGAAGATGTAATTTTACCCCTCGGAAGCCTTTCTCGATATTTTCTTCCAAATGTTCATCTATTCTGCAAAAGGGGATTAGTCTATCTGAATGTTTTTGATAGGCTTCAAAAACATAGCTGTTTGCTTTTACAGTATTAAAGTCCTTGTGTGGAATGGGCAAAATTATAGCCATATCAACATCACTGGCATCCATCAGTTCGATGATCTCGTCGTATGTGGAACAGAGGTCGTACTGAAACTCGCTATTTTCGTTGTCGCAAAAGGACTGTAAACCTATATGCATATGTGCATCAATAATTCTCATTTCTTTGCCTCCTCCATGCACAAGAAGGGGGACTCTTTATGCAAGAGTGCCCCCTTCTCATTACGGTTTAGTTGCAATTGCAATTTGTGCAACCGAAGCACCAATTACCTTCACTAAAGTTTTCCCAAACATCCTTAGTGAAAAGCATTTCGTCTTCTTCCAGAATGATAGGTGCAGAATACTCTTTCATGGTCAAACCTCCTTCAAAATGTTTTTATCGACAGCAGTCTGAATCATCAAAGAACAGTCTGCAATCAATCGTTCCTTATCAACCGCATACTCTTTTTTTACAATCGCAATCATTTCCTCGACCGTAGATGCATCTCTAAACGAGTCCAAAATAAGATAAGAAACTTCGTTTAGACGATACTGATTACCGTTCTCAATATTTAGCGCCCAGCACTTGCTGTCAATTTTTCTTAATACAATTTCTTCTTTGAGCTGAAACTTTTTCGTTAAATCCAACATTGAATGTCCTCCCCCATATAATCACCTGTAGTTGCATAAGCAATCGCTCTGCATCCACCGCAGCGCTCAACATTAACGCACCCGTGGCATTTTCCCTTCAAATTGTTTTTGTCTCTTATTTGCCACAGAATATCGCTGTCATACCAAATTTTAAATAGTCCATCTTCGAGAATGTTTCCAATAGGAATTTCCAGGCGTCTACACGGTAATACAGTTCCATCCCAAAGGATAGCTAATGAAGTCAGTCCGACTGGACAAAAACCGCCTATCTTTTCATTGCCGGTGCAGTCCAGATGTGCTGTGTTGATCCACAAAGGACGCAAGCGTCTTACAGTGAGTTTGGAGTTTATTTCATTCGCACGCACTGTAATTCCTTCGTAAATGGACTTGATTTCTTCCTTGCTTAGAATGTCGTCCAAACTACTGTGTCCACAAGGAGTGACTCTCTCGACTGTTACCGCATTTACATTGCACTGCTCTGCAAAATCAATAATCTGCAAAGCATATTCCTTGTTCTGACGCATCAAGGTAAACATAAAGGAAACCTCGATATTATTAGCTTGCAGTTTCTTAATTGTTTCCAAAACCTTTCGGAATGTTCCTTTTCCTCTAACTCCGTCATGAATTTCTTCAATCGGACCATCCAGCGAGATTTGAATCTGATGTAGTTTTTTGGACTGAACCAGAGCTGCAATATGTTTGTCTGTTATGCAGGTTCCGTTTGTTAGAATATCAAACTGTTTAATTTCGTCTGATTTTTCCAAAAAGTCAACCAATGTAAGTATATGTGGGCTTAAAAAAGGCTCTCCTCCTGTCAGAGATATTCTGCCCAACATATTCCATTTTCTTAAAGCAGTTGTGATTTGGTTCCCAATTTGTAATAATTTATCCAATGGTAAGTCTTCGTAATGATAGCCTTCTTGATAGCAATGAGCACATCTCAAGTTACAGCTATTCATAAAATGCCATTGAAAATAGAATTCTTCTTTCTTCATATTTTCTACTTGCTCCATTCGTGTATTTTGATTACGACACTTTCAGAAAAACCTATGTTTTTAACAAAAGTATTGTTATACAATCCGCTTTGAAGAAGTATCTCTGCCGTCTTTTCCCTTAAAGAGAAGAAGGATACCATTGAAATTATGATAGACCTTGTAAGTTTTTTCTCTTTATGTTCCATGTTTATAACTGATTGTCGAGAGACACCTATTATTTTGGAAAAATCTTCTTGCGTTAGGTTTAATGCATTTCTTAATTGAGGGAGAGTGTCACACATCAAATCTATGCACTCCATAATTCCATCGTTATCCATACTCTACCTCCAATTTAATATTAGTATAACACGCGAAATGTAAAAAGGTATAACACGCGAAATGTAAAAAGTAAATACATTTCATGTGATTTGATGCCGACGATTTGTAAATATTCTGTGAATTTGCACTTAAACCCATCTGAGACTGTTGATTTTATCCTCATAATTCCTCTGCAATAATTGAATGTATTTTGTGTCCTTTGTAAGTTCACATCCAAAGCAACGGGGTTAAACCCGTTGCTTTGACCGTAGCCTTTGTCTATCAGCTTTCCGGCTTACTCTGGAAGCCGTTCTTTTTGGCGTACTCACTGGCATTCTTTCTGCGTTCCTCGGTGTAGGGGACAGTCAGACGGATGGATAAACGCCGCTTGTCAATCTCAAAGGACATGCAACCGATGTCAGCATCATCCTCGGTCATACGGCAGAGGTCGGGGTGTTTCTCCGAAAAGGCAGTCAAGCGGTTCTTTAGGTCGGTGTTGTGGGTGCGGATATAAACAATCTTTATGCTTTTGTCAAAGGAAATATCCGTGGTCTTTTGCTCCTTTGGCACTCCTGTTCGCATAATGGCTCTTTTCTGCTCAAGTGTAACGAAGTAGGGCTTTTTGGGGGTCTTTTTTCGGCTCATGAGCTGCGAAAAACAGCGATTTTCAAATAGAAATTGCTCCGGCGATACATTCTTCGTCCGGAGCACTGAACTGCCCCAATTTGTACGGACAGTACAAAAACACCCTATGGTAGATAAAATCAGGTTTTAAGCAACATACTGACTTCGCTTTTCAAGTGGAGTCAGTTTTGTTTTAAGCTGAATTCGTTCATTGTTGTAGAAATGGATGTATTCACCTATGAGGAGGCGCGCCTCCTCATAGGTGTTGAGTTTGGCACGGTAAATGCACTCTGTTTTAAGGATCGAAAAGAAATTTTCAGCTAAAGCATTGTCATACGGATTTCCCCGTCTTGACATAGATGGCGTTATGCTGTATGATTGAGTTAGCTTAAAATACTGATGCGATGTGTATTGAAAGCCTTGGTCACTGTGGAGTTGCAGTTCTGCGGTGACCTTCTCTTTTTTCTTAGCCGCGCGAATGTTGCTTAAAACAAGTTCTACATTCTGCTCTGTTCCGGTCTTGTAGGATACTATGCTGTTGTCAAATAAATCTCGAATGATTGACAAATACAATACGCCTTGCGCCGTCTTTATATACGAAATGTCCGTAACCCATTTTTGATTTGGTCTTTCTGCTTTGAAATCTCTGTTCAGCAGATTGGGGTATCTATGCAGATGTTCTCCATAATTGCGGTATTTCTTTCTTCTGACCACGGACAGAAGATTGTATTTCTGCATTACCCGCAATATTGTCTTTGGATTGTAGTGTATTTCTTTCCGTTCCAGCCATATATGCACTCTACGGTATCCATAGGTCTTGCCACACTTTGCCTGACATTCCTGTATTAGCTTGGCTAATTGCAAATCTTTTGCCGGAATGTCCATCCTTTTTATATAGTCATAGTAGCCGCTTCGGGACACAGCAAAAAATTTACACATTTCACTTATTGAATATTTCTCTTTATGACGATAGATCACTAAATATTTTACGCTTGTTCTCACTTCCTTTCGGTGAGCGAGAGAAAATCCCGCATCAGCTCATTTTCCATTTCTAATCTCTTGATCTGTCTTTCTTTACTTGCAAGTTCGTATTGTAACTGCGCAAGCTTACCTAATTGCTGAATGGATGGTGGTAGTTCTGTTCCATCTTTTCTCGGTCTGCCTTTCGGCTTGATCGCTATTCCGGAAGCTAACTTGCGTTTGTTTCTATTATATCGCTTAAAAAATTCCTTTACCTGACTCTGTCTAAATCCTAATTGTTCTCCTATTTCTCGTTGCGTTAGTCCTTTTGCTTTGAGTTCTAATATTTCTTTTTCATATTGCTTCATATGTCTGTATTCTCGTGGCATAAAAATTCCCCCTTACGGTAGTTTCTTTTATTCTACCATAAGGGGGTGTGTTTTTCTATTGTCCGTTTTTACTGGACCTGTTCAATTTCCTACATAGGGGCTTTTTTGTACTGTCCGTACAAATTGGGGCAGTTCATACGCAGGGTCGGGAAATTCGTGTCGCTTAAAAGGTTGTATGCTCCCACTTTGGATATCTGCAAGGCTTTGGCAAGCTGCTTGGCATCCATCACATCGGGCATAGTTTCAAAGGGTTCTCTGGTCATAAAATCCTCCTTTCGGGCATCAAAAAAGCAGCCACGTTTTTCGTGACTGCCTTCATGAGCAAATTGTTATTTGGTGTGTTTATCCAAAAAACTGCCATACTCACCGGACACATAATCCTCATACGTACCGGCAATCTTTTCAATATGCTTGCTGACTGCGCTCGGTGTCTTGAAACCCACAGCGGCGGCAATGTCTTTGAGTGAGCTGCCCTCCATTCGCATCCGCAGGATTTGCTTATCCTGCTCCGTCAGCCTTCGCTCGAACTGTTCAATGCCAATCTTTTGCAGCACCTTTGTCTCAAACTCCGCTTCGGGGTTTGGAATGTCGAACAGCATTTCGCCGTCGATCATAGCGCCGGTTTCTGCGATTTCTTCGATAGAGAGGTGCTTGTGATTTCTGTCATGATACCACGAATGGTTAAAGTCCCGCTTGTGGACGCTGGAGCCACTGTAATCATCGGGATTGCGTTTTTTCCAGAACTCATCGATCATTGGCTGCCAGTTTTCCTCGGCAACGATCATGTCCGTGAGATTGCCGATCAAATTACTGAACTGCTGATAAGTGAGCCAGGGATGCTCGTCATCTCTGTCCATCAGAAACAGCCGTTGGAAGCTCCAATCCATTTCCGTCTCTAACTTCTTGCGGAAATGCTTGATGATTTCATAGGACAGCCGCCAAAGAGGAAAGTCACCGGAGTAATTCTTCCAATTACCGGGAACATCCTTGTATGTGCTGTCTTTATTCGGCACTTGGAAGAATTGCCACGCAGACCACGCAAAGCAGTCCCATACGAGCAGCAGGAACATATCGTTTTCAATGATTTTCATGCTGTCGGGATCGTCAAGCAACTCATAGATGTTTCTCGGCAAAGACAGCGCAGGGGGATATTTCTCGACAAGCTCTCTTGGCAGCGCATAGAACAGCGTCAGCCATGAAAGGTTACTCCCTTGGGGTATTTCGATAATGCCATCGGGTACGACGGCGAAGAAGCTGTAGCGCAGGCTCATGTGGTTTATCTCCCTTCGATTTATTTGCAACTGCGTTACGGATAGTGTAAGTTACCAACTTGGTAACTTGCCTTATCCGTAACAATTTTGCTGAAAGTGAAAAGTCTCATCTTCGGACTTTTCGTTACGTTTAACTAAGTGTGCTCTGAGACCATTTGATGTATCTGTAACGCCGTTTCTATTTTCGTTACGGTTATTGTAAGCGGTCATTTTGACCACTTACCGTATCCGTAACGCTTCCACGGTATGATTTCTGTCGGCAGGCATTGCAGCAGAACTTGGCATCTGACCGCTTCGGGGTAAAGGCATTACCGTAGGGCTGGCAAATGCGGTCTTTTCTCGCATACTTTCGCCGCCACTTCAATTCCTTTTGATAACCCCGATTGCCGCACAGGGAATACAGGCAGTATTTCTTAGTTTCAATGTTCGTATAAAACACCCTGCCGCAGCCCTTGCAATAGATCTTCCTCACTGGATGGTCCGGAAGTTCCCCGGCTATCTTCTTTTCGTACTTTTCTTTTAAGTAGTCTTGATTGTAATATTCCCAATCACCGTTAAAGCTCATATCGTGTCCTCCAAAGCAAAATTTAAGAGGGATTTTCATACCCCTCTATAACAGAGGGCACGAGAAGGCTCGTTTTTTCCAACTTCTCAAAAATTTTTTGAATTTTTTCAAATTTTTACGATTGACATCGGAATCGAACCGAAAGAAACGATATTATCATCATTATAAAGGAAAAATGTAAATAAATCTATTGTTTCCAGCGAAGGAAAAAAAGTGGTATCCGAACTGCCCATAATCTTTCATGAAAGCGTGATGATTAAAAGAAAATTTAGATAAATACTCCTCATCTATTAACGTATATATATCGTTCTTATTCTGCTTCATTCATCCGCATCCTCAATTTCGCTGCTGTCGTACTCTAACAAATCCTCAACTCGGCAGCCAAGTGCCTTGGAAAGAGCAAGAAGCGTACCTCCCGCAGCTTTATTGATGTCCTTGGCACGAATTTCATACTGCTGCAGGGTACGAAGATTGACACCAACCTTTTCTGCAAGCTCTCTCTGCGAATAACCGCTGATCTTACGCTGTGCCTGTAAGCGAGTTGGCGGGTTCTTTTTGCGTATCATACGATTGATGGTATCAACAAACTTCTTTTCGGATGCTTCGTGCAAAGTAGGATAGAGTTTTTCAATTTCCTGCATGGTAATATGCTTCTGTATTTCCTTAAAACTCCGTCCAGTGTACCATTGATAGTAAGCAAGAATCCAACCACACCAATATTGCGGCGAATAATCATAGTCAATCTGTGCTTGCGGAAAGTCTATGTCGGCGCCGGACTTTGTAAGCACATCCATCACAAGCTCTGTGCCCGATACACCGGATACATATTTAGGTACACCGGCGGCAAACTGTTCCGCATAGCCTGTGCCAATAAACAGGTTCAGAAAATCATCCATGTTCATTTGACAGCCATTTGCGGCGTAGTCCATAGCTTCGCCCAGGCACTTCATAGCATCATCAAGATACTGATTATCGTAAGCGTGGATCATCCGGCTGCACCTCCTCACGGATAATGTCTCTCATATACAGACCTTCCAAATCGTCTCGTTCAAGCTCTGCACGGAAAGCAGCCCTTGCTTCATCGTCGCGAGCTTTTCTTTTTGCGTAATACTCGGTATTATCTGCAATCTCATATGAAACAAACTGAATCTTTTCAAAAGCGGCAGGGCTTTTCAAAACAAACTGCTCACCGAGTTTACCGAGCCGCATAGCATAGGAAAGCTGAGTAAGTGAAATTTCGTTATTTACGAACGCTCTTGCAAAAGAAAAATAGGAATCGTCCGCACGATAGCCCACAACAGCGTCATAGGGCGACAGATCAATCAGAAAATGCTCTTTTAACCAATCCGCACCACGCTTCATAATAAGCGTGGACACACGGAACTTGCGATATTTCATCAGCAAAGCCAGCCAATGCAGAATGGTATATTCGTCAGAAGAAAGATTGAGAACCGAGAGACCGACAGTATTAATTTCATATTTGTTTGCGTATCCATCCATGTTTTCAGTACAAGCCCACTCTTTTGCAAGTTCCAAGTGCTCGGTGCAATAAAAGCCATTTCCGTAGTCATTATATGATTTGCCTTTTCCAAACACAGGTACTTGAATAATGTCAGGAGAACCATGATACAGGATTAGTTTGCTCATCTTTATTTCCTCCATACTTCCTCAGAGTTATCGTAACCACATTATACTTCTAAAGAAGTACTGAGTCAATATGTTCTTGAAAAAATTCATAAAGTATTTGCAATTTTATCAATCTACCCATAAATGCAAGAATGCCCATCCCGACAACATATTGCGGTCGAGATGGGCGAAATACAGTTAATCAAGTGGTTTATATTCTGTTACTGCTTTCAAATATGCTTCGGGGTCTCCGTTCAAGATAAGGTCTGCATACTCCAAGGGAGCGTTGTAAATCAGATAGTCCAGCTCTGACCGCTGATACATATTGTCGGCAACTTCGTTCTCCACGGCGATAGTATCAATCGCAATCATGCTGCCATCGGCGAATTTCAGTTCCACACAGCAGTTATCGAAATTATATTCGCAGGATATAAGGCATTTCATAAGGGTTTACCTCCAAAAGTAGGGGGGGTTTTTTGGGGGGTTTTTTTAACTGGGGGACCCCCCCCCCCCCCCGCTCCCATTTGGAAATGGCCTGAGCCGATAGGTGCAGGACCTTCGCGATATACTCCTGCGTAAAACTCAGTTCCTTGCGGCGGCGCAGCAGTATATTTCCAAATTGTGTCTTCATCGCTTTCACCTCTCCCTCTAATGGTACGGCACGACGCTTTGCTATGGCAATAACTATCTGCGGGAATTATTCAGATAAATTCCCCTATCCGTTGATATGGCAGAATTCCTCGAAATATCCGAATCACTCAGGCCGACGTTGCGATGTATCCTAAAATCAGCTATCATCAAATAAAAACCATATAGGAGGGCAGCTTCATGGCACAACACATCATCGTCGTCGACTACGACCCTTGCTTGGAACAGAAATACCTAGCCGAAGCGGAAACCATACGCGCCATTCTGGGCGAAAACTGCACGGCAATCTTCCACATCGGCAGCACCGCCGTCAAAGGACTGAAAGCCAAGCCCATTATCGACATCATGCCCGTCGTCCGCGACATAGCCGCTGTAGACGAAAAGCAAGGCGCCTTCGAAGGAATAGGCTACGAATACTTAGGCGAATTCGGCATGGCTCAACGGCGCTACCTGCGCAAGGGCGGCGACGAGCGGATCCATCAGGTCCATATCTTTCAGGAAACGGACAGAATCAATATCGAGCGTCATCTGGCAGTCCGCGATTTCCTGCGGGCCCATAGTGAAATCGCCCGGCAGTACGGCGCGCTGAAGGAATCGCTGGCCCGCCGCTATCCCTACGATATCGAAGGCTACTGCGACGGAAAAGACGCCTTTATAAAAGACCTGGAACGCCAGGCACTGCGTTGGAAACAGAACGCACCTTCATCTATTTGACGAGGTGCCGTCCAGATGATATAGTAAAAATCAGATACGTTAAACACATGCGTTATATCCGTTATTTTTCTTTACATAATAAATAATTATGTCTGTTATGTTTTGTTTTTAAATGCTATCATGCCCTATAACATCAAATAATGCCATTACGGCATCGTACGAAAGGAGTTTTGCCCTATGAAAAATACCGTCGCTACGCTGCAGGCGCAAAAGGACAACCACGACAAGATTACCATGCTCACGGCTTACGACTATTCGACGGCCAAGCTCATGGACGAAGCGGGCATCAACATGCTGCTCGTCGGCGATTCTCTCGGCATGGTTATGCTCGGCTATGAAGACACCCTGCCGGTTACGATGGAAGACATGATCCATCACACCAAAGCCGTATCGCGCGGCGCAAAAAACGCCTTCGTCGTCGGCGATATGCCCTTCATGTCCTACCAGACGTCTATTTACGACGCCGTGTACAACGCCGGCCGTCTCATGAAGGAAGGCCGCTGCCACGCCGTCAAGCTCGAAGGCGGCATGAGCGTATGCCCGCAGATTAAAGCCATCGTCGAAGCGGGAATTCCTGTCGTCGGCCACATCGGCCTGACGCCCCAGTCGGTCAACGCCTTAGGCGGCTTTAAAGTACAGGGCAAGAGCGAAGAAGCAGCCCACAAGCTCATAGAAGAAGCCAAGGCCGTCGAAGCAGCCGGCGCCTTTTCCATCGTCCTCGAATGCGTACCGGCTAAGCTCGCCGAGCTCATTACGGCGTCTCTGCACATCCCGACCCTCGGCATCGGTGCCGGCGTCCACTGCGACGGCCAAATCCTGATTTATCAGGACATGCTGGCCCTGTTCAGCGACTTTACGCCGAAATTCGCCAAGCAGTTCGCCAACGTCGGAGCCCTTATGAAGCAGGCCTTCTCCGACTACATCAAGGAAACAAAGGAAGGCGCCTTCCCCGGCCCGGAACACGGTTTTAAAATCGACGACGAAGTCATTGAAAAATTAAAACAGTAAACAGCAAAAAGCTATGCCTTCCCATGGGAGACATAGCTTTTAGTCATTTAGAATCCATATGCATGTATATACGACAGACTTTGACATAGCCTGTATATCGCATATACTAAACATCTAGGCGCTGCAAAAAGCGGCAGGCCATTAATCCTAGCCCCGGAAAGGGCGATGCCCTATGACACCATACGCCCTGTTGACCTTCGTATTCTTAGTGGTACTTTGTATTATTGCATTGAAAGCATAAAAGGAAATCCGCCCCACAGCTACCAACTATAGGCGGATTTTCTTTTTTCCTATGATATGGGGCTGACCGTTGCCGGCAGCGACTTTTTTCTATGTTTATTATACGTAAATCCTGCCGACTTATCAAATATGCGGGGTGCTACGGCTCGTAAATATCATCGTATTCCTTATGCCGTTTAAGCCACGCCGACGCATAGGAACACGACGCACCGGTTTTACGGCCTGTACTGCGGATATAGTCCGCCGCAGCCTGCACCAGCTTTCCCGCCGTTCCCCGCCCCTGCTGCGACGGGTCGACGCCCGTATGGACAATATCGTATTTCCCGTTCTGATTCTGAAGGAAATCAATTTCACCGACAGTCTTTCCCTCTTCATCTTCTATCCAAATTCGCTTGTCGCTGTATAACATCTTCATGGCATATCATCTCCTTTATTTCTAGTATATCCCATGGAGGCTGCCATGTATGTTGTTTTTCCAACAGAAGAGTATATTTCTCCATACTTAAAACGCATCCCACTCAGCAAAGCGTTCGTTCATGCGCTTTTTCTTTTGCTTTGCCTTTACCGGCCCTTCTGACGCCGGGCCGAAGGGCATTCTTCCTGCTTCTACGGTGCGCTTATAAAACAAGGCGACGGCTTCTTCTTCGCTTAATCCCATGCGGGCAAAGATAGCCGCCGCTTCCTTGCGCAGCTGTTCATCTATCATCCTGGTGTTCCGCCCCTTTCTCCATACGCCTGCGATGGCGTTCTTCCGCTTCGCCGTTGATGCCGTCGAGAGTCGCCATATGCCCTACGGCATACAGCATTGTCTTCAGCATGACGACGCCCAGCACGGCCCCTGTGCCTTCACCCAGGGCCATGTCGGCGTGGATGGGCACGTCGTATTCGTCTATACCGCACAGCCGCAGGGCCGCGCTCATGCCGGGCTCGCGGGAAATGTGCGACGGCAGCGCGTACTGCCGCACGGCCGGATGGGTCTTCACGGCGCAGGCCAGGGCTACGGCCGTAATAAATCCGTCGATGTAAAAGGGAAGCCTAGCCTCGGCGCAGGCCAGCATCGCGCCGTACAAGGCAACTAAGTCGAATCCGCCGACGCAGCGCAGGGCGTCCTCCGGCGTCTGGATTTCCTCTTTATATTTTTGCAGCGCCTCCTTGACGACCTGCTCTTTGTGAAACCAAAGGCGGTAATTGCCCTTAGACGAGCCGTGGCCGACGAGAAACGCGCTGCCAGCCGGCGCTATGGCCGTCAGCACGGCGGCCGACGTCGTCGTGTTTCCTATGCCCATTTCACCGAAGGACAGGATGTTGCATCCCCGGGCTTTCGCCGCTTCGACCCGTTCCCTGCCGACGGCGGCGGCGCGGGTAAATTGTTCCGTTGTCATCGCCGGCTGTACCGAAAAATCGGCCGTCCCTCTGGCGATTTTCCTGTCGACGCCGACGGCGTCTTCACTGTCGATGCCGACGTCTACGACTTCGTAGGGAATGCCGTGACAACGGCAGAAACAGGTCACAGCCGACGTTCCTTCCGTCATATGCACGCTCTGCATGTACGTAATATCAGACAGCTGAGCTACGACGCCGGAGCGGACGACGCCGTTGTCCGCGGCAAAGATAATATGGCGGGGACGAAGTTCCTCCTGAAAGGAGCCCCAGGCCAGGAAAACCTGACGCACCTGCTGCTCCAGCAGGCCCAGGCTTCCCGGCGGCTTGGCTAAGTTATGGAGCCGTTCGTCTACTTGCGCTGCAAAATCCATTATACCGTTATCCCTTTATAAGCCCAATAGGCGCGCCGCCGCGCCTCACCCTGCTCATCCAGCGCCGGCAGCGTTACGCCGTGGGGCCGGGCCTGTCCCGTTTCCTCTTCGATATGGACGAAGGATACGAAGCATTCCGCCGCCATGGCCCCGTCGGAGCGCCGCGTCATGGCGATATATGCGCCGACGCTCGTCGTCCCGGCATAGACGACGGTACTGGAAATGTCGATGGTGTCGCCTTTGCGGACCGGCCGGAGAAACCGCAGCCCGTCCAATCCCAGGCAGACGATATGGCCGCTGTTCAGAAAGCTTTGCACGGCCAGAAAGCCGCACTCGATCATATACGACGCCGCCTGCCCGGCAAACAACGTATCATGAGGATTTAAGTCCTTTCCCAGTACCATATGCGCCGCCGATACGTGCCTGTCGATTCCCGTCATAGTCATTCCTCCCCAACTTACCGTTAATGTATCTATTGTATCATACTACAGCGAGGAAATAAGCCTATTCTAGCCTTGAAAATTCGTTTTTTTTATGTCAAAATAAAACAATATAGAGGGGGTATAGTATGTCCACGATTAAAGATATCGCTCGTGAAGCCGGCGTTTCCATCGCCACCGTTTCCATCGTCCTGAACGGCAAGGGACAGGAACGAAAAATTTCCAAGGAAACGCAGGCCCGGATACACCAAATCGCCAAACAGCTGAAATACGTGCCGAACCAGTCGGCTAAAAAGCTGCGGGCTACGCAGAAAAACAGTTACGCCATAGCGTTTTATTGGGCGACGGACTTCCGCATCAATTACCTGGCCCGTATTACGCTGGGTATTCAAAAAGAAATTATGCAGCAGAATAAGGTCGTCCACCTGACCGTCGTGCCCTACGAGGTCGACAACCTGAAAAAGCAGATGGAAACGACGCAGAATGAATTTTTTAACGGCATCATCATCGCCAATATGTCTAACGCCGACATGGAATATTTAAACTCCTGCGACATTTCCTATCCCGTCGTCCTGTTCAACAGGGAATCGCCGAAATACAGCAGCGTCACCATGGACAACTACGAAGTCGGGGCCCAGGTCGCCCGCCATTTTCTCGACAAGGGAATCTACGACGCCGGCGTGCTGACCCACGACACGACCTTCCCCATCATGCGCATGTGGATGAAGGGCTTTCTCGACACCTTTGCCGAAGCCGGCCATCCCGTGCCGGAGGAAAATATCGTCCTGTGCGACACGTCGTCTTCCAGCGCTATCGACGCGACGAAGAAGCTCTATGCAGAAAAGCGCCTGCCGAAGGCCATGTTCTGCGAATCCGACGTACTGGCTCACGGCATGCTGTTCGCCTGCCATGAATTGGGCGTTTCCATTCCCGGCGACGTAGAAGTATTTACCATCGGCATCAACATGGCCGAATTCAACGATTACGCCATTCCCTCCTTGTCCCGCATCGATATTCCCATGCGGGAAATCGGCGAAAAATGCCTCCATCTCCTCGTCGACCTCATCGAAAAGAAGACGCCGAATCCGACAGTCGTCTACGCCGAGGGCATTAAAATCATCGGCCAGTCGTCGCCGGAAGCCTAATGGCCCGGCCGGAGGAGAGGGGATTCCGTTGCGCCGCCGCGGCAAACATGGTATACTGAACCTATCTTGGGGGAGTATGGGTTCTGGTGTGCCCTCTGGTCTTCAAAACCAGTATGAGGAGTTAAGAGCTTCTTAGGTAGGTTCGATTCCTACACTTTCCCGCCAACTACCCGACAAGGCAGCCCGCAAAGCCGCCTTGTCTTTTTTAGTATCTAGCCGCTCCGTTTGCCTTTGCAATAGAAGCAGCCCGATAAAAAAGCGAAGACCCGTAGTCGCGGTCTTCGCTGTTTTTACGTTATCCTCCGGCTACGGCCTTGGCAATTTCCGTGCAGATCAGGGGAAATTCGTCGTCCCGCAGCGTCCGTACGGACAGGCATAGCCGGTCTTGCTGCACTCTGGCGACGACGGGGACTTCGGCATGGCGCAGGCGGCGTTCTAATTCTGCCGCCGTCAGGCCTTCTGACGCGACGGCGGCGGCGTACCCCGGCAGCGTATATTCCGGATAGGAACCGCCGCCGACCATGTCGCGGACCGGCACGGTCTGCACCTGCAGGGCCGCGTCAGCAGTCCGCAGCATTTGGGCCAGCACATCGGCTCGCCGCAGGCATTCTTTCTGGGTCCGCGCCAGCATCTGCAGCGCAGGAATAGACCGTATCGCCATGTCTTCGTCCCGGTACAGCTGCAGCGTCGCCTCCAAGGCGGCCAGGGTCATCTTATCGACCCGCAGGGCCCGCAGCAGCTGGTGCTGTTTCATCGGTTCGATATACTCGGCCTTGCCGACGATAATGCCGGCCTGCGGCCCGCCGAGGAGCTTGTCTCCGCTGAACATGACGACGTCGCAGCCTTGTTTCAGGACTTCCTTTACAGTCGGTTCATAGGGCAGGCCGAAGCGGCGCATGTCGACGAATAATCCGCTGCCCAGGTCGTTGATGAGGGGCAGTCCGTTGGCGTGGGCCAGCTCGGCCAGCTCCTGGGCCGGCACGCTTTCAGAAAAGCCTATGATGCGGTAATTGCTCGTATGGACTTTCATAATCGCGCCGGTACCTTCGCCGACGGCCCGGCTGTAGTCCGACAGGTGGGTCTTATTGGTCGTCCCGACTTCCCGTATCGTGCCGCCGCTGGCTTCGATGACGTCGGGAATGCGGAACAGGCCGCCGATTTCCACGAGTTCTCCCCGGGAAATTACGACTTCCTTCCCCTGCGTCATCGACGTCAGGGCCAGCAATACGGCGGCGGCGTTGTTATTGACGACGAGGACGTCTTCCGCTCCGGTCAGCTCTTTCAGCAGCGACTGCAGGTGGGCATAGCGGGAGCCGCGGCGCCCTTCGTCCAGATCGTATTCCAAGTTCGAGTACGACGCGGCTATTTCGCCTACGTGCCGTCCAATCTCCTCGCTCAGTACAGACCGGCCCAGGTTCGTATGAAGAATCGTCCCCGTGGCGTTGACGACTTTTTTCAGGCGCAGGGATTTCTGCCGGCGGAAATAGGCCAGCACCATGCAGTCCAGCTCGTCCTCTGCCGGTACGTCGCGGCGGCGTTCGGCCAAAATGTCCCGGCGCAGTCCGGCCAATACGTCCTGTACGGCCTGTTTTATCAGGCTGCGGGACAGGTTTTGTTCCCATTCGGCCAGCGCCGGACGCTGCAGCAGTACATCTACTTTGGGAAGCTGCCGCAGCAGCTGTCTCGTATCTTGTTTCATTGCCTCACCTGCTTTCTATACAATCTGCGCCGTCGCCGAGGACTCGCCCTCCTTCGGCGCGCCGCGTCACGTGCTGTTCATCCATGTAATCCAGTAATTGAAGGGCCCCTTTGCGCCCGATGCCTAAGAGATCGCGGAATGCGGCCAGCTCAATGGGCCCTTGTTCCCGCACGTAGCGGCACAGGCGGCGCACGGCGTCGTCATAGGCCCGGCGCGCCACGGCGTATTCCGGCGATAAGACCACAGCCGTCTTCCCCCGCATGGCTTCCAGCACAGCCCGGCCATCCGGCCAGGGAGCGATCAAGTCGCTGATCTTTACAGGCGTATACCCCGACTGGATTAAGGCCGCCGTCATGGCATCGCGGGCCGTTTTCTGCTCCGGCGTAAATACGACGCGGAACCGGCTGGCTGCTGCGATGGCATCCTCTATGCGGCAGCTCCCGTCTCCTTCCATGAGGCGCAGGATCTCGCCGGCTTCTCTTTCCGACAAGGAACCGCCCAAACGAGAGCGGAACTCGCCGAGGGGCAGGCCCGGGCGCAGGGGATATTCCCTGTGATAGGCCAGCAGGAGCTGCACGGCCCGGCCTTTAAGCTTCTGATACGCCTCCCGATGGATATAGCCGGCCGCCGTCTCGTATAAGACGCCCTCTTCCGAAAGGCGGGCTGCAGCTGCGTCCAGCACGGCGGCATCTGCTCCCAAGGCGGCCTGCACGTCGGCCTGACGGGCAAAGGATTTCGCCTTGTGGAGCAAATAATCGCAGAGCCCTTCGTCGAGTCTGCCGCTGTCCTTCGCTTTCAGGCTATTCAGCACGGCGTCCTTAAAGCGGCGGTGCTTGCGGGGATTGGCGTCCAGCACTTCGCCGCCGCCTATGGTGCGCATCGGGGAAAAGGTCCTCAGGATAAATCGATCCTTTGCCTTGACGACGATTTCATCCCCTTCCAGCCGCAGCTGCACAAAGCCCTCCTGTCCGGGCAGAATCGACTCCTCTCCCAGGGGGACGGCCCGGACCATGACCTCCTGCGTCCCGACGAGAAGGCGCAGGCGATCCCACATCTGAATCGGACAGCCCGCTCGCTTCAAGCAGGAAACCTTGGCATCGATCATTCTCGTCGGCGTCAAATCGGCGGAAGCGCACAGCACGTCTCCGCGACGTACCTCATCGGTCCCTATGTTGGCCAAGTTGAGCGCCGTCCGCTGGCCCGCCTCGGCCTGTCCGACGTTTTGCTCATGGACCTGTATATTCCGGACCCGCACGGCCCGCTTCTCCGGATACAAAAACAGCTCGTCGCCGACGGACACAGCTCCGTCCAGCAGCGTCCCCGTCACGACGGTGCCGAAGCCCTTTACGGAAAAGGCGCGGTCGATATTCAGCCGGGCCGCGCCGTTGGAGCCACGTTCTGCCAGCCCCTCCGCCATGGCCTGTATCTTGGCGACGAGGTCCGACAGGCCCCGGCCCGTAAGAGCGTCCGTCTCGACGATATCGGCGTCGGCGGCCGCCGTATCGGCCAGCTTGGCGCGAATGTCCTCCTTGACCAGCTCCCGCATGTCTTCGTCGACCGTATCGGCCTTCGTGACGACGACGAGATACTTCTCGATGCCCAGGAGCGTCAAAATATCCATATGCTCGACCGTCTGAGGCATGACGCCTTCATTGGCGTCTACGACCAGCAGCACCATGCCCAGTCCGGGCAGGCCGGCGACCATGTTCTTGATAAATCGCTCGTGGCCGGGAACGTCGACGATGCCGGCGCGCGTGCCGTCGGGCAGATCCAAATAGGCGAAGCCCAGGTTAATCGTCAGGCCCCTCCGCTTTTCTTCCTTCGTCGTATCCGTATCGATACCCGTCAGGGCCTTTACCAGGGTCGTCTTGCCATGATCTACGTGGCCGGCCGTCCCGATGACGACATGTCTTGCCATTTACGCACCGCCTCCCTGTTTTTCATAAGACACCTTCAACCCATCCCGCGCGGCATGATACAAGCTCTCGCAGGCAAGGCCGCATTGCGCCAGCAGCGCCGTCAGCGCCCCTTCTTCCTCCAGGTCGTAGCGCAGGGAAAATCCGCAGCTGGCGTAAATTTTCCCCGGCGTCGGCACGATGCGGGCCTTGATCTGACGCCGCTTGGCTTCCGCCTCAGCCTGCATCGCGTCCTTCGTATTGTAAAACAAAGCGATGCCATACGTTTCCATAGGCCCTCCTACGGCTTGACAATACGGTCGGCCGTCCGCATCAGCTCGACGATGCGGTACATATTCGTGATTTCGCCGACGGCGACCTTATCCGTCAGCCCGTAGAAATTGAGGCAGGCGCCGCAGGCGTAAATCGGCACGCCCAGCTGCGCCAGCTTCTGCAAATCATCCAGCGATTCCGAGCCTTCCGTTACCAGGGGCACGCCGCCGTTGTAAAAGACGACGCACTGAGGCAGGACGTCCTGCTCCGTCAGGGTATACAGGAAGGTCTTAAGCAGGCTTTTGCCGAAGGCCTCGTCGCCGACGCCCATGTACGGTGAATTGACGACGACGATATACGAATCGGCGGCCTTCGCCGTTTCGGCTGCCGGAGACGAGACCGCCGCCTGCCCGTTCTTGGCGATGACGACGACGTAGCGATCCGTCACTTCTTCCGTCAGCGTATACGTGCAGCCCAGCTGATCGGCCAGGCGCTTCAAATTCTCCGTCGCGATTTTATTATCGACAATCGTTTCCACTACGTCGTGTTCCTTCAGGGCTTTATGGGTTTGAATTACGGGAAGGGGGCAGGCCTTGCCCGTCATATCGATTTTAAACATGTTTCCATTCCTCCTTATACGATACGTTCTATTTCATCATTCTCCGACGGCCTCACGTCTCCATGGCGGCAATATCCTGCAGGGCCCGCAGGGCCGCCGCGACGTCGTCTTCCGTCGTAAACCGGGAAAAGGAAAAGCGCACGGCGCCGCGCTGTTCCGTATGGAGCTGCTCGTGCATGAGCGGGGCGCAGTGAAATCCGGACCGCGTCGCCATGCCGTATTGATCCCACAAGATATCGCTGACCAGAGCCGAATCGGCGTCGCCGACATTCAGGGCGTATACGCCGACGCGTGGGCCGGAAAAATCGCCGTACAGCGTGACGTTCGGCAGGTCCCGAATCCCTTCCGTAAAGATGCATCCCAGCCGTTCCTGATGGCGGACTGCCGTCTCCAAGCCTTCGTCAAGCAGCGTCTGCACGCCTGCAGCCAGGCCGGCAATCCCGGCGACGTTGGCCGTCCCTGCTTCAAAGACGCCCGGAATATCCCTCGGCTGTTCGTGGTCAAAGGAATGGACGCCGTCGCCGCCCGTAATATACGGCCGCACCTCCGCGTCCTTTCGGATGCAGACGCCGCCCGTTCCTCCCGGCCCATAGAGCGATTTATGGCCTGTAAAGCACAGGGCCGTGACGACGCCGTCAGACAGGTCGATAGGATAGGCCCCGGCCGATTGGGACGCATCGACGACGAGCATCAGGGAATGCTTGCGGCAGAAGGCCTTGACGCGTTCCAAGTCCATGACGTTGCCCGTCACGTTCGATGCATGGTTGCACACGACGGCCTTCGTCGACGGCCGCAGCTTCTGTTCCAGTTCATCGTACCGCAGGGCCCCCGTGCCGGCTTCCGAGCCGATAAAATCGACGGCCGTTCCCTGCTGCTCCAGCTGATACAGGGGCCGCAGGACGGCGTTGTGTTCCCACGTCGTCGTCAGGACGTGGTCGCCCGGCCCGAGCAGCCCTTTCAACACCATGTTGAGAGCCGCCGTGGAATTATGCGTAAAGGCCACGTCGTATGCCTCGCCGGCATGAAACAGCGTCTTAATCAATTCCTTCGCCTGCAGCACTACCCTGTAGGCTTGCAGCGAATAGGCGTGGGCGCCCCGGGAAGGATTGCCCAGCAGGCCGCCGCTGAGGGCGTCGTACACGGCCTGAGCCACGGCCTGCGGCTTCTGCGCCGTCGTCGCGGCGTTGTCAAAGTAATACATGTCCATCGCTCCTTTCCGCTGAACTCCTAACCGATTTCATTTGTTAAAAAAAGGCAGCTCGCAACGGAGCTGCCTTTTATCTTGCCTGTAGGCGAATTAGAGGCCAAAGCGGGCAAAAATCGTATCGACATGGCTGAGCATCTTATGAACGTCGAAGCAGGCTTCGATGTCTTCGTTGCTCATGAATTTAGCAATATCTTCGTCTTTTTTGAGGTTTTCCAGGAAATCTTCCCCTTCGAGCCAGCGCTTCATGGCGTTGCGCTGTACCCAGCGGTAGGCCTGTTCGCGGACTGCGCCCTTTTCGACGAGGGTATTGAGAAGAATCGGGCTGTAGATGAGACCGCCCGTCAGGTTCAGGTCCTGCATCATCTTTTCCGGATATACGATGAGGCGGTCGACGACGCGCGTAAAGGTCTGAAGCATGTAGTCGAGGGCAATGGTGCTGTCCGGCAGGATAACCCGTTCAACAGACGAATGGGAAATATCCCGTTCATGCCAGAGCGCTACGTCTTCCAGGGCCGCCTGGGCGTTGCCGCGGATAACGCGGGCCAGTCCGCACATGCGTTCGCACGTAATAGGATTGCGTTTATGCGGCATGATGGACGAACCCTTCTGTTTGGGGCTGAAATATTCTTCCGCTTCGCGGACTTCCGTACGCTGGAGGTGGCGGATTTCCGTAGCGAATTTATCGATGGAGCTGGCGATGACGGCCAAGGTCGTCACGAATTCGGCATGGCGGTCGCGCTGCAGCGTCTGGGACGAAATCGGCGACGGCGCGATGCCCAAGTGTTCGCAGACGTATTTTTCTACGAAGGGATCGACATCGGCGTAGGTGCCGACAGCGCCGGAAATCTTGCCGACGGCGATCGTTTCCTTCGCCCGTTTCATGCGTTCGATGTTGCGTTCCGTTTCAGCCAGCCAGTTGCAGAGCTTGAGGCCGAAGGTCGTCGCTTCGGCATGGATGCCGTGGGTACGGCCGATGCAGGGCGTATATTTGAATTCAACGGCGCGGCGGCGCAGAACGTCGCGGAAATCTTCCAAATCCTTGATGAGGATGTCCGAAGCCTGTTTGAGCATGTAGCCCATGGCCGTGTCTTTTACGTCTGTCGACGTCAGGCCCAGGTGAACATATTTGCCGGCTTCGCCGATGTTTTCCGAAAGGGTGGAAACAAAGGCGGCAATATCATGATGTGTTTCCGCTTCGATTTCATGGATGCGTTCGACAGAAAACTTCGCTTTTTCGCGAATTTCCTTGGCCGCTTCCTTCGGCACGTTGCCGAGTTCGGCCTGGGCTTCGCTGGCCAGGATTTCTACCTGTTTCAGCGTATCCCATTCGTTGAATTCTGTCCAAATATGACCCATTTCCGGTTTCGTATAGCGTTCAATCACGTTGAATCTCTCCTTTTAAATAGATGCGTATAGTTAATAGCGATTCTAGTTCATTATACACTATCTATCCCCGTGTAGCTAGTTTTATTTCACGCCTTTTTTCCCTAAAACGCGATAATTTTCTACTCGTTTCGTTACTTCTCCAGCATCAGCATATTCTAAAATAAGCATAGACGACTTACGGCTAGACTTTGTTATATCCCGAAAATCACCAAGCGTCATCTTACCGTATTCGCCGATGTAATCGATAATTTTTTTTACAGCTTGATCATATACAGACTTAGCGATAACGTATTCTGGCGTTAAAAAAATAACAGAATCACCGCGAAGCGCTTCAAGAACCGCATCGGCATCTTTCGCCAAAGAAGAAAGATCTTCCACTTTCAACGGAGTGAATCCAGATTTCTCCAGTGTTGTCTCTATAGATTTCTTCACGGCCAACTGTATTTCGGAAAAAACAACATAAAATTTTGCTGCCGCAACATAGCTGCCTTCCAGCCGGCAATACTGATGTTCTATCATGAGTTGCAAGAATAGGGAAATAACTCTGTCCGATAATAACTTCCGCATGCGAGAACGAGAATCTTCCGTTTGGATATCTCGGTATTTCGGATTTATATGCAGTAAATTTCTCATACGAGACCTAAGTTCTTCAATGGCCATACCTTTGCGCAACGGATATCTTTGATGATACGATAGCAAAAACTGTAAAGTCTGACCACGCATCTTCTTATATACTTCACTATGTATATAACCAAGCGCCGTTTCCTCAATAATTTTTTCCTGGCGTAAATGCTGGACAATAGCCTGAATATGTTCCTCTGCCAAGCCTAAATACGCAGCAATCTTACTAGCAGGAGTAAATACATCACAGGAATTGCGTAGAAAATCGGCAACAATATCTTCCAAATTTCCTTCTTCTTTAATTTTTAGACTTTCCAATACATCTTCTTTAAACCGTCTGTGTTTTTTAGGTGCTGCATCCAGAACCTCGCCGCCGCCAATTGTAAAAATGGGCGAATACGTCCGTAAAATAAACCGATCTCCTTCTTTTATTACAATTGCTTCTTCCAAGCGCAATTGCATAAATCCATCACATCCAGGTTCAATCTGGTCGACACCGAGAGGAACAATACGAGCCATGATTTCTCGTGTCCCAACTAAAAGACGTACTCTATCCCACAGCTCCATTGCAGTCGGAGCACTGCGAAGACACTGTATTTTCGCATCTATCATCCATGTCGGCTGAAGAAACGGAACTTTAGATAGGACATCACCGCGATGAATTTCTTCTACGCTGACGTTAGCCAAGTTCAACGCCGTACGGTGCGGCGCGTCTGCCTGCACAACATTTTGCTCATGAACCTGTATATTACGAATTCGCGTTTTCTTTCCACCGGGATATACGGTTAGTTCATCACCAATGCGTACTGACCCGTCCAACAACGTCCCCGTTACGACGGTACCAAATCCCTTTATGCTGAATACCCTGTCTACATTAAGCCGTGCGTCCCCTTTTTTTGCTTGTTCGGGACGAGTTTCCGCCCAGTCTTGAATCTTTTTTTTCAACAAATCCAAACCCTTACCACTGACCGCATCTGTTTCAATCAGCTCCGCATCAGCTAACGGAGTATTCGCCAGTTGTTCTCGAATATCGGCGATTACTAACGCTTTCATTTCGTCATCAACGGTATCAACCTTGGTCAAAACAAGGAAAAAGTCCTGTATCCCCAAGAGAGTCAATATATCAATATGCTCTTTAGTCTGCGGCATAACGCCTTCTCCAGCATCAATGACCAACAAAACAAGGCTAATACCAGGTAGACCGGCAACCATATTCTTGATAAACCGTTCATGTCCAGGAACGTCGACAATGCCGACACGCTGGCCGTTAGGCAAATCCAGATAAGCAAATCCCAAATTAATCGACAAGCCCCGCATCTTTTCTTCTTTTGTCGTATCTGTTTCAATACCAGTTAAAGCTTTAATCAAGGTAGATTTTCCATGATCGACATGACCAGCTGTCGCTATTACTAGATTTGTCATCACTATGCCTCCACATGCCAAGATTATGATTCTTCTTAAAAAATTGCAACATCCTTTATCCAGAGAATACCTGCTCTATCATGCAATATGAAATTAAGAGATTGCGAATAGTGCAAAACAACAGTGCTTACCTGAATCTTCCAAGTAAGCACTATCGTCTTTCAAATACTCAAAAATAAATAGGATTACTTTTTCAAACCAAAAGCTTAATTTTTGATTTGCCAGCGCATGCTCATCTTTCATACACTAGGCTGCTTCAATCCTTTACGCACATAAGATATGCCAGTATAAATTACGACAACAATAATAATCCATGTTAATAGTTTTAAATCCATATTGATAACAAGATTTGCCGCTACCAATACGCCAACAATACCTGCTAATGTAAAGCAGAGGCTTATTTTCCTTGCATAATCTCCAGCAACAATAAACTCTTTGCCAGCTACAGGCATTAACGCCGCAGCCGACCCCATCATGACAGGAAAAGCAATAATAGGGTCTAACCCCAGCATAAATACCATTACCATACACGGAGCATAGAGTCCACAACCTAAAGTCATGAGCGCTCCAAAAATGCAGTTTAATATAATCGCCAGAATCAACTTACCGCCATCAAGACCCACAGCAGTATTGCCGCTTCCCAAAAAATCCACGATTCCCGTTTGTTTTCCGATCATCAATACTGCAGTTACTAACAAAGCAAAACCCAAATAGGTTTGCACTTTTCGTTCAGGAAGTTTCGGTACAAATCTTCCGCCTACGGCTGCACCAAAAATGGCTGCAAAAATTAAAGAGAATAAGGTAACGGGCTCCACTTCAACGTTGTTTATAAAAATATAGGCTTCCATCATTACCGGAACTGTAAATGAAATATTCAAAATTCCCGGTAAATGACGATCTTGTTTCAATTGTTTGGTTACGTTGAGCAGCATCGTCGATGTCGCAAAACTACCAATTCCAAAGACATCAAAAAAGTCTACGATAAAACCAATGCCTAAATTAATTGGCCAACTACCATATCCTAAATCATGCCGATGGGTATACAAATCTCGAATATAGAAAAATAAAAAATATATGAGTAAAACACCTAATAAACCCAGCAATAATGTAACTATCATCGCGCCTCGCCTCCTACCAAGTCACGTTTATTCTTGCGTATAACTAACTTAATAGCAGCAAGGGCTTTTACCGCATCGATGGTATTGACAGCATTTTCACCTACGATTTCTGTCTCAATTCCTTCAATGGACTTATTAATATCTAAGACTTGACGTGTATATTCATTCGAAACAACAAAATTAGCTTGTTTGCCAATAAACTTTAATCCTACGACGCTAATATTTTTCTGACCAATCTGTTCCATCGTATTCATGAAATCTACATCAGAATTGCCCCATCCATCGGCCGATACAACAGCACCATCGCAATTCATCGCATCTAACCATGCAGCAACGCGTTGACCAACCAAATGCTTCATATAATTATCTTGCGGCGTTCCGACAATAATGATACCGCAAAAATCACATTCAGGATCTGCAGCAAATACCTTAACCAAGGGGTCTTCAAAATAATGCTTGGACGTTTCTTTTGTGGAAGGACCAATACCCATACGAAAATCCCTCCTTATACCATAGCCCGCAACGCGCCGTCCCGATATTCGTTTGGCGTCAATAGCACAGGCATATTATTTATATCAATGATAGAGATACCGCCCTCAAAACCACTCGGTTCTTTTGGGAAACACAAGGTATCGTACATTGCCCCTTGTCCTGCAACTTGCTTTACTAATGCAATCCGCAGTTTTCCTGGATGGGATTCTTCTTTATACACGTAAGTTTCTACAGCGTCTTTTCCATTTAAGGTTTTAAGCTGATTTCGGATTTGCTGAATGTATAAATCAGCTAGAGCAAACATATCTAAACAAAGAGTTCTTGTTAAATTGCAGCCCTTTTTAGCCAACATATCCAACAAAATAACGTAATCATCATATTTAGGTGTGCCAGCCTGGTTCCACTTCATGGTTTCATTTAAAATGCCTTCGCTAGAACCAAACTCATGCATTTGCTCTCCATCACGAATCGCGCCGCATAGGACCACGCATACTCCCGTAAGAGTATGCGTGATGCCTCTGCCAATTGTACCCAATACTTTGGTCGATATGGGAATAACATCCATAATCGTATTTGTTTGGACATCCCGGCACCGCGGCGGTAAAATTCGTATGCTCAGCTGTTCAATGTCCGGGAAATCATATGCAAATTCTGTTGGAACGCTTAATCTTTCATTCTCCAAACGGAAGTTTTTCCCAGCTCGTACTTCTTGCATATGAAAAACCCGTATTTTTAACGCTTCACCCCGCATTTTTCCACCTGCTTTTCAGTTGCTTACGCAATTTGACTACCAATTAAATATGCGCAATATATTCATACGGCAACGGAACAATCTTGCCCGGCGTCTGAATATCTTCCAGCTGTTGCAGCGTATCACGTACAATCCCCAGCTGCATTGGAATGTTATGCGGTTCTCCAGCGTTTGCCCCCATAGGAACACGGGGAGCAACTGCACGAGGCGCGCCGTTCTGTCTTACGACCGGCGGCAATGCGGCGATAATAATAGTAGGAATACCAATTTCTTCAATAGCTCTCTGCACGATCACGGCAGTTCTATGACACGTGCCTCACCCAGCAGTCAGAATGACGCCGTCAACGTCTTCTGCTTTTAACTGTCTTGCAATTTCCGGGCCAGTAATATCGTGGAATGCAGTCTGATCGCCGCCGCCGCCCATAAAACCGTAATGATATGGAGCAGTTTCCTTAATAAAGCCTTCTTTAACCAAATCGTGAAGGCGATCCAAGGGAAACATACAGTTAATGTCTTTGTTAGCGTCAGAGTTATCATAGCCGCCATGAGAAATCATTAAATCCGACGTCGGAGTCTCATCAGGAATAACACGAAAAGATGTGTCACCTGCAAGATTAAAGCGTTTATCCGATTTCAAATGCGCGCCGCAAGCCGATGCCAAGGCAATTCGCATTTCTTTTAAGGGTTTTGTGACAGGCGTGAAAATGGATTTAGGCGTAATAGGCACATAAATCTCAGATTGCAAGCCTTCGAATACAGTTAAACTCATAAGGCTGATTCTCCTCTCATGATTAAGTTTGTGATTTTTTTCGTTCTTCACGCAACCGCTTTTGCCGTTCAATCGATTGAACGTAATGCGGTACTGGTTCTTCATCGAAAACCTCCGGATAGGACATAAGAAAACCGACTTCCTGCCCTACTTTGAGATCGTAATTGGAAATGATCATCCGTTTAGGAATTCTGAGTTGTCCTAAGCGTCCTTTCAAGTCAATAGCAACGCTGCCGTCGTGAACTTCCACAATAACGCCTTCATACATGCATTCGCTCGACGTATATTTCAACTCATGTTCAGTTCCCATGATCCTCATCTCCTTTCCTACGCATCTCTATTCGTCTTCCGGTTCATATTTTTCCAAACGCTTCTTACTCTTCGGCAGTACTTGTTCATTATCTACCAAATCAATCTTGATACCCAGCGTATTTTCAATAATTTCGATGTTATTCTGTTTTACGTTCGGATTCCATTTTCGTTCCGCAGCTTTAATTGTTCCGCCACCCATCAGGGTCTTGAGCATAGCCAACTGGCGAATGGCATCTTCACGGCACAAGGTATTATTTCCTAAAATTTCGTTCTCAATACCCTGTTTTGACTTATTATTATCGCACATGGCCCCCATGTATTTGTTGCCTACAACAAGAGCGCCTTGTACTGCGCAATACGATGCGCCGACAACTTTTACGCCACGTTTGCCAATCTGTTCAATATGCGACGCAAAGTCAACGTGATTGTTGCCAAAACCTTCTGTCGTAACAATTGCTCCATCTACGCCCAAACATTCTACTGTCTGTCCTACACGGCTGGAAACATAGAACTTATCGGAATTGGCCTGCGGCGAACCGACGAGCATTACGCCAACTAAGTCGATTTCTTCATCCTGCATCGCTTCATGCACGAGGGGTTCGCGCCAGTAATGACGGGACATTTCTTTCGAGGCCGGCCCAATGCATGTAAGTGCATGAATAGCGCCGTCGACAAGTTCGAGCGGATTCAGCATTACTGGCATATTTCCAAGGTCGACGTTCGGTTTTGCTCCGAGCGTGCCTACCGGTTCTGCCGGCAGGATCAAGTTATCATGCATGGCGCCTTGACCCATGATTTCTTTAACAATAACGACCTTAGGCTTGCCTGGATGACGATACTGAACGATTTCTTCTTTTTCGACGACAAGCGATTCATCAGCTTTTTTAATAGCCTTACGAATTTCTTCACAAATATAATCAGAAGCACGGTGTGCTGCCAGAGGTCCCGGACGTTCCATGTTGGAATGCGCTGCAATTGTAACATTCGTCCGGATAAAGATTTCGCCTTTATCCGGAGAGCCAGGCCGCCCCCACATGATATTGCGATCCATTTCACCTTCGCTGGAACCAAATTCGCCAATTTGTACGCCGTTATGATCGGTACCCGTTACCATAAAAATGACGCCGTCGAGGACACGAGTAACGCCTTCGCCGATTTCACCTTCCATTTTCGCAGCAATCGGCTGTACATCCATAATCGTATTGCTGTATTCACCATAACGATCTGGCGTGATGATATCCAGTTCAAGTTTTTCTACTAATTCCTGGGAATCGGCAGCTTCTTCGCAAATGCCGTTTTTACGTATCGTCAGCGTTGTGCCTTCGATTTTCGTTTCATCCCCGAATACAACCGTTTCAATCTTCAAGTGATCATGACGAAGCTCCCGAACTTTAACGGTTTCTTCTTTTACCGGTACTTTGTCTACCGGCGTTTGCGCTTCTTCCCCGGCGGATACAGGCGCTACTGCAACACTGGGTTCAACAGCAGCGGCTGTTCCTATGCCGCCTACACCGATAGGAAACTCTAAATCAATGCCCTTGCCTTCGGTAATGTGAATTCTTACCGTACCGTTAGCAGTTACCATTGGTACGTTGTTAACTGCTGCTCCGGAAACAGCTTCTGCTGCAATGTTTTCTACAACTGGAGCAGGCGCTTTTGCCAGATCAGAATCTTCTGTAGTCTGCACGCCTTTTACCAAGTCAGGTGTCAAAGGCACGAGAGAATCAACTGTTTTTGTCAGAGTTGCCCCTAAAACTTGTTCAATTTTCAAAACGTTATCTGGAATCGCAAGCAATCCAGAATCTTCCAAATCGGGGAAAATATTAGGATCTTCCAGATTGGAAGCTTGTAATACTGTGCCAGCTTCGGCACGGCAGCATAATACTGCAGGGTCTTTAGCGTGTTCTTTCGCCGTTTCAGCTGTAATCGACATATTCTTTCCTCCTAATCATTTGATACATTAACCAACTAATGACAAGCTATTTAGTAGGAAGTTTTCGATACAGCCTATGACCATCGGCCCGCAGTACGTGGTCTGTATGATGATAAACCGGAACTCCTAACCTAGGAGCTACACCCATAACGGTGTTTGTTCATTCCGAGCAAGTCCCGACTAGTACCACCTGCGCTCCCGCTTTCTTGAGCGCAATGACCTTTTCTGCCTGCCCCGGGCACACGCCCGGCAAGCCACACCTGTATCGTCCATTGACTTCAACCATGCGCTTGCACATTTCTTTGGCAACTACGGTTGCACCCATACTTTCAGCAATTTGCGTCAGTCGTTCTTCCGATCCGCCGCATTCGCAAATCAAAATACCGACATCCCGTTTTTCCTGTGGGAAAGGCATCGCTACTAAGAAACCGCCCGTCGTTTTCGTTACCGGCGTGTCTTCCGTTCCCGGACGGCCCATCTGCGGTCCGCCGACGACAATTTCGCCGCGAGGTTCCACATATCCGCCAGCCCGCTGCAATAATTCATTTGCTGGAGTACCGATCGGTACATTTACGAAAACCGACTCTTTCTGCTTCACGCGTCCCGAGATGGTTAAATCCTTATCGATAACCGGTTTACGCAGCTCTATCGCCTCTACGATATGCTTTATAGTTTCCACGTTATCAATGCACGCACCTACGGTTCCCGGAAGTTGTCCCGGCTCCAAAACAATACCTAATACTTCCCGAACAATAACGCGTTCATCTCCTGCTGGATACATATCCGGCAGCCGGAATATGTCAATGTTAGGCTCAGCTTTCGTCGCTTTGATAAGCGCTAAGACCGCTTTTTTATGTTTTGGTTTAATTGCAATGTATCCCTTGGGCGCTCCCGTTATTTCCATACAATATTTAATGCCGCGAACGAGCTGTTCCGCATGATGCTCTATCTGGTAAATATTATGCGCCAACAGCGGTTCGCATTCAGCTGCGTTTGCAATAAATACACCTTCTGGAATTTTAGTTTTCAGCTTCACCGCCGTCGGAAATCCAGCGCCGCCAGCACCTACAACACCGGCTGCTTCGATTGCTTCCAGTTTTTCAGCACATTCAGGAATGGGTACATACGTTGAAAAATCCTGTTTCTCTGCGGGATGAATGACAATCTGCGTTTCCGTCACTTCAGTAATTATTCCAGAATAACTGGCATGGAGATTCGCTCCCAACCCGGACGGTTTCGCAATAAGTTGTCCCCGTTCTACGCTGTCGCCTACCTTTACTAAAGGTAAGCATGCCCCTCCTACATGTTGTTTTAATGGCAATACAACTTTGTTCATTTTTTCACCTCCTCTCTTGGACTGTGCCTTCATTATGATGCAAAAGAGTCTTGAAAACTACAGCAAAACTTGACAATTATTTGAATATGTATATTCAAACAATAATTCCTCTTTCCTTTTTGTTTCAAAATGATAGAATAATGATTAAAGTATATCTTATTGTCATCAAAATTATTTAGGAGGAGAAACTATATGGAACTATTATCGTACGCAGCAACGCTAAAAGCCTTGCTGCACTTTACGGAAACTCCTTCAACGCAACTTGCCAAATATGTTGAATACGACATATCATATATCAGCAAATGGACGAACGGCGTTAAGTTGCCTTCTTCACGTTCTATTGATGAAATCAATACTAAAATGGGGCGCTACTTTGCAAAATTGATTATAGAACATCATAGGGAATCAGAATTCTGTTCCAGATTTGCTCTGCGCAATTCAGACGATTTGGCATTCGAAATCAGTCAACATTTGAACGCCGCTTACCGTAATTCTATTCAAAAATCAACACCGCTCATTGAATCAATGCCCCACGTCCGGACAAAATATGGGACAATTATTATGTAATTTATTAAATCAAAAAGACATTTCTATCTCGGAACCACAAGAATTAATTTTTTATAACGATTTTTGTATGCTCTGCGACGTAGATTTTTGGTCTGGACTGCAAGATATTTCTCTTGACATGCCGCTAAATGTATACATTGGCCTGAACTTACATCGTATCGCCGAAACACCAAATTATCTTGGCCAGTTATATACTATCCTCAATAAATATATTTCCTGGGATGTCACTATATTTCCGATAGAAAGCACCCAAAGCAATAATTTTATCCTTTACAAAAATAAATTTATGCTTCAGTATACATTTCTTCCAAATAAAGATATACTCTGCACCTGTATTGAAAACGCCGCAATTCTTCAATCTGTATATGAAAAATGCGCTATCGAAAAATTAAAGCAAGCGTCTTTGCTTCACAGTGTAAAAACCTTTTGGCAATTTGATCCCGGATATCGGATGTCTTTTTATTCTACGAAAACTTTTTTCTTTTTCCTGACAAATGGCATGGAATATTTATTGCCGCAAGAAGTATTTGACAATCTGCAAAAACAACTACCTACAGAAGAAAAATTTATTATTGAACAACTCCGAACCACTTGGAATGAAATCGTCAATACATCCCAACTGCATATCGTGCTTCCATTCTCTTCGCTTATGGAATATTTAGAAACCGGTTATATTGACTTAACAGAATTTCAATATCGTTTAAGCGCCTCTGAACGCTATGCTCACATCCAATACGTTTTAAAGCAGCTTGAAAGAAATACGTCTATTTCCATTGGCATCCTCACCTCATCGCCGAACACTATTCACAGCGAAAAAGGCAATTTATCCTTCTATTCAAATTACAAAACTAGTTTTTTCAAGAAAAATTCCCGTGTTATTCCAGTCGGACAGAATACATTTTATATGATCGACGATTCGCATCTTAATCAATTATTTTTAAATTTCTTCCAACAGTTGACACAAACTCCACAATATCATGAATATAACAGAGATGAGCTAACGCAAAAATACGAATTATATAAGCCGTTTATTGATAAAATATTAAATTTATCCTCATCCCGACTCTCCGACACTGCTATCTACCACTAGGAACCCTCATTTATACAGCTAAAACTTGAATCTTATTTGAATATTTTTGGAAAACGTCTGTCACTTGGCAGCATATTTTTCGCATGATATACTAAAAGCGTCCTGGGAAGGGATGGGTTCTGGTGTTCCCTCTAGTCTTCAAAACTAGCATGAGAAGTTAACAACTCCTTAGGTGGGTTCGATTCCCACACCTTCTCGCCAAAAAACAACGGCCCGGAAAAAGCAAACGTTTTTTCCGGGCCGTTGTTTTTTCATGTACGTATTACTATTACTCCACAATAATTGCCGCATCATCTTTTTTCGTAACGTAGCCAATATATCTAACGCAAGGCAAGTGCTGCGTTAACGATTGATACAATTTTTCCGCATCCTTTTCAGCAACGGCAATCAGGAGTCCTCCTGACGTCTGAGGATCATAAAAAATATCCATTGTTGGGACATCTATATTGCCAACAATCCTGACATGTTTTTCAGCAAAAGCTCGATTGCGGTATGCCCCAGCAGGTACAAACCCCATAGAAGCCATATCATGCGCTTCCCGATAATACGGTACCTCCTCCGCCAGAATATGTATCGTTGTCTCGCTACCTCGGGCCATCTCATATGCATGCCCTAATAGTCCAAATCCAGTTACATCAGTACAACTATGAATATCATATGACAACATAATTTGACAAGCCGTCTTATTCAGCTGAGCCATCTGTTCATATAAGTTATGCAGCAGCATTTTATCCAATAGTCCGCCTTTCGCCGCCGTCATGAGAATTCCAACCCCCAACGGCTTTGTCAAAAGCAGAACATCGCCTTCATACGAAGAAGAGTTACGTAAAAGTTTCTTCGGATGCACAAACCCTGTAACAGATAAACCGTATTTCGGTTCTTTGTCTTCTATCGTATGTCCTCCAGTGATCAGAACGCCCGCTTCATACGCCTTATCATAGCCACCTTGTAAAATAGCGCGCACGGCATCCTTACTCATTTCCGAATTAATGCACATGATATTCATAGCAAGTTTGGGCATCGCACCCATAGCGTACACATCGCTAAGAGCATTTGCTGCCGCAATTTGTCCAAACAAAAACGGATCATCTACAATAGGTGGAAAAAAGTCAACGGTCTGCACCAAAGCAAGTTCATCGTTTACAACATATACTGAGGCATCATCGCTTTTATCATATCCAACAATGAGACGTTCATCATATCGTGTCGGAATACCTTCCAACAGCTGCGCCAGTTCCCCAGCGCCTATTTTTGCGCCTCACCCTGAGCAAGAAGCCATGTTCGTTAATGCAATAATATCCGTCATACTTTCACCTCTCCTTAAACTTTAGATTGATATATACGTTCATATCCATTCGCAGTTTCACGCACAATCTGCTCGAGTTCATCGTCTACTATTATATCGGAAAAAGAAAATTCTCCCGAAACGGAAAACCGAACGCAAGTGCCGCATGATGAACTAAGGCGGCGCGGCACAGGCATTAATTGAGGGGAATTAATGTTGGCCGACTCTTTTTTAAAACGAATCGCTCCAAAATGTGAATAAAATGTAGCAATGTAATACATAAAGTCGCTCCTACTCTTTAGTAAGATGGATAACGTAATCTCCGTTTTCCTGATAGTATTCCACGGTATATCCTTGGTGCGATGCAAAGCGGCTTATGTTTTCCAAGGATGTCCGATTATCTACTATGATCTCATATGAAGGCCCTTTCTCTATCATAGCTTTTCGCAACATAATTACAGGCTCAGGACAAGAAAATCCCCTTGCATCTATCATCGTCACATCACTTTCCTCTCTGTACGTAATATGTATTAAAAATTGCAATAATAAAAACTATGACAATCCCTACGATAACCCCTATTTTTCCATTCAAAGTAGGGCCGGCTCCTGATGAGGCCATGGAAAAATTATGAGCAAATGCAGCGCCGCAAGCCAATCCTAATACGGTAATTGCCGAATCGGTATTTCCTTCGCCCGCTAAGATCAATTGACGCAGCGGGCATCCGCCTAAAAGCACACACCCAAAACCGACCAACAACATACCTAGAAAATTCCATAATCCATCGGTATGAGCTATTGGCTGACCTGAAAAGCCGGGATTAAAATTACCAAAAAAGATATTAACAATACATGCTGAAACAAATACCGCCAAAAAGCCTAACAACAATTTCCATTCACGGAATAAAATTATATCCCGAATACCTCCAACCATACACAATCGCGTCTTCTGTGCTAACGCTCCTACGATCATTCCTGCCGCTAAAGATATCCATACAGGCGCATGTTGGGCGCCTGGACCGCCTCCAGACTTTGTGAAGAAAATAACAATGGGTGCTGCAAAAAGAAGTCCCAATAATACAAGCTGCGTCACTGGCATTATCATGCCTTCTAACGGAGTTAAACTGTATGTCCGTTTCAAAGAATATCCGTGATTCAAAAAATATACTCCTACACCGATTCCCGTCGCAAATCCAAACAAACCAAACAAGGCGTTCCAGTCACCGCCAGCCAAGCGTAATATCATGCGAAAAGGACATCCTAAAAACATGAGACAGCCAATCATAACAAAAAAACCTAATATAAATCGAGTTAAGGGAGATGAACCGCCCTTGGCGGCATGCTCATGGCGAATAAAAGATACTCCAAAAGCGCCCAACAAAACGCCTATAATCTCAGGCCGGATATATTGAACGGCAGAGGCTCTATGCAGCCCTAATCCGCCAACAATATCTCTAATAAAGCAGGCAATACAAAAGCCCATATTTGCCGGATTTCCCGCCAGCACAAGCCCTCCCGCAATTCCGCCTATAACAAGTCCAGCTAACACAATATTTAACTTTTCACAAGATTCGTTCATGCAAAATATTCCTCCTTAAAATCGATATATTTATCTCACGTGAGTTTTCAGCTAAATTATATCGTATATTTATCGACTCTTAAATACCAAACAGAATTACAGCAAGATTTGAAGCCATTGAAAAATTTCTTCATTTTATTGACGTAATTGGCATTAATTTGAAATTATTTTATATTTCATTGACCTTGCTGATTATATAATGATACATTGTTTGTAATATATATGTATCGAGGAGGTTTATATTAATGAAACAAATATATCTGGACAATGCTTGTACCACCTTCCCCAAACCACCTTCAGTTCCTGCTTCGATAGCTGAGTTTATTTCAAACTGCGGAGTCAATATCAATCGCGGTTCTTATGCGCCAGCCTATGACATTGAAGAAATTGTATACACTACACGCAAATGGTTATGTGAATTATTTCATTTTTCAGAATATAAAAATGTCATTTTTACGCAAAACGTAACAATGAGTTTAAATATGGTCATCAAAGGATTACTTAAACCAGGGGACCATGTTCTAATATCTTCTATGGAACATAACGCTGTCGTTCGGCCGCTCGTTCAATTGCAACGTGAGAATATAAAGTTTAACCTTATCCCTTGTTCTGTTGATGGAGAATTGTGTACAGAAGAAATACATAAGTTGATTCAACCTAATACTCGCGCTATTATTATGACGCATGCATCTAATGTCTGTGGAACCATTATGCCGCTAAAGAAAGTAGGAGAAATATGTCGTCAATACGAATTATTGTTCATCGTCGATAGCGCGCAAACTGCCGGGGTCCTGCCCATCAATATGGACGAGATGAACATCGATGTACTATGTTTTACCGGCCACAAAGGTCTTCTTGGACCGCAAGGAATTGGTGGATTTCTCGTAAAAACACCAATTGCCGATACCATGCTTCCTTTAATTTGTGGAGGAACTGGCAGCGTGTCTCATTTAGAAACAATGCCGGAATTTCTTCCTGATAAGTTTGAAGCCGGAACATTAAATCTACCTGGAATTATTGGTCTTCACGCCGCACTACGTTACTTGAAAGAAAAAGGAACTGCGACGATATATAAAAAAGAGCTAGACCTGACAAGTCACTTCTTGAAAGGTTTATCCACATTATCCGATACACTGCACGTCACAGGTAAATCAGACTGTACAAACCGTACAGCCGTCGTATCTATTACGTCGACGAAAAAAGACAACGCCGAGGTTGCATTCCAGTTAGAATCTGAATACGGTATCTTAACCCGCGTAGGCCTACACTGCGCTCCAGTAGCACACAAGACCTTAGGAACATATCCCAATGGAACAATTCGATTTTCCTTTAGTCACTATAATACGCTAACAGAAATAGACGCAGCACTTGAAGCACTGCGTCGCATCAGCAAATAAACCATCGTACAAATTATTTTTTATATGGCGAATTGTCAAGCTAAGTGCAACTTTTTAGAGTAATGTACTTCGTATGGCGTT
>OGCN01001063.1_pt1 | contig 39910 bp, 41 predicted proteins | sample 1570181 | NCBI WGS metagenome assembly OGCN01 (sample SAMEA4370584, study PRJEB24528) | human gut metagenome | reverse complement strand
AAACGGGAGCCTTGATAGGCACGCCCGCGTCCATGAGCGCCAGGGTGGAACCACAGGTGGAAGCCATCGAAGAGGAGCCGTTCGATTCCATGATCTCGCTCACCACGCGAATTGCGTAGGGGAACTCGTCTTCGCTGGGCAGCACCGGCAGAAGCGCACGCTCGGCGAGGGCGCCATGGCCGATTTCGCGGCGCTTGGGAGCGCCCATGCGGCCCGTTTCGCCCGTGCAGTACGGCGGGAAGTTGTACTGGTGCATGTAGCGCTTGGATTCCTGCGGGTCGATGGTGTCGAGGCGCTGGGCTTCGTTGAGCAGACCCAAGGTGCAAATGGAGAGCGCCTGGGTTTGGCCGCGCTGGAACAGGCCCGAACCATGCACGCGAGGCAGGTAGCCGGGACGAATGTAGAGCGGACGAATCTCGTCGGCGGCGCGGCCGTCGGCACGCTCGCCCGACTCGATGACCATGCGGCGCATGGTATGCTTCTCGAGAGCCTTGCAGGCGGCGGCGATGTCGCTGCCCCATGCGGCGCGCTCTTCCTCGGTGAAGTCGTTTTCCTTGATGGACGACTTTAGGGCCTCAACCTTGGCGATGCGCGAAAGCTTGTCGGCATCGTGCAGGGCTGCGCTCATCTCGTCATAGTGGGCGTCGACGCGCTCGGCGATGGAGGCGTCGGGCACATGCACGGGATATTCCTTGGGCTCGGGAGCGACCTTGGCCAAGAATTCCGCCTGTTTCTCGCAGAAGGCGGCGATGGCCTGCTGACCGAACTCCATGGCGGCGAGCATGTCTTCCTCAGAAACTTCCTGAGCGCCGGCTTCAACCATAGAGATGTAATCTTTGGTGCCAGCGATAGTGAGCTCGAGGTCGCTCGTCTCCTGCTCGGCGTAGGTGGGGTTCACGATGAACTCGCCGGTCTCGGCGTTGCGGGCGATGCGCACGCAGGCGGCCGGACCGTCGAACGGGGTGCCGCCGCACAGAAGCGCGGCAGAGGCGCCGCCCACGCAAATGCAGTCGGGCGGGTTCTGGCCGTCGCACGCAAGCGTGGTAGCCACAATGTGGACTTCCTGCTTGAAGCCGTCGGCGAAGCCGGGGCGAATGGGACGGTCGATCATGCGGGCGGTAAGAGTGCCCTTGTCGGAAGGCTTGGCCTCACGCTTGAGGTAGCCGCCCGGAATGCGGCCGACGGCGTACATCTTCTCGATGAAGTCGACGGTCAGCGGGAAGAAGTCGTAGTCCTTCTGCTCCTTGGAGACAACGGCGGTGACCAGGCACGTGGTTTCGCCCTGCGTGACGAGCACGGCGCCGGTGGCCTGCTTGGCGAGCTCGCCAGTTTCCAGGCGGTAGCTCTTGCCGTACAGCTCGAAGCTCTCGACGATCTTTTCCATGTAGAAAGTTCTTCTTTCTCTTCTTCTTCGGAGGCATGCTCTTCATGCCCCTCGCGAGCAAGCGGGGCCCCTGCCCTGCCCGACCGCTATATACTGCAAAAGCCCGCCGAAGCGGGCTCCATGCAAGACTTAGATGTTGTCGCGAATGCCGAGCTTCTTGATGAGAGCACGGTAGTTCTCGATGTCGCGATCCTTGATGTACTTGAGCAGACGACGACGCTTACCGATGAGCTGCATAAGGCCACGACGGGTGTGGTTGTCCTTCTTGTGCTCCTTGAGGTGCTCGGTGAGGTGCTTGATGCGGTGCGTCATGATGGCGACCTGAACCTCGGCGGAACCGGAATCGCCTTCGCCTTTGCCGTACTCAGCGATGAGGGCCTTGACGGTCTCTTTGTCAATGGAACGAGTGGTTGCAGTCATTGCTCCACCTTTCTTGACACGCGAACGTGCCATCGCGCGGCTGTTGCGAGCCGCTTGCTTTCATTCGCCCAATGCCGCGAATCCATGCAGGTGGTGCGTGGAAACAAGGCCCTGGGTAATTGCAACCGTTGCAGTATATCAGACAATCCCTGCACTTCGCGGGAATTTCACAAGCTTCGAAACCCGAAAACCTACCGGACGCCTCCCCGCTGCGAAATGCCCGCCACGCGTGGGACACTCGCCACTCGCCAACGACCGCCACCTGTTAAATGCTCGCAGCATTTAACAGGTTCCCGCAGACACCAACCCCAAGCCCGCACTAGCACGCATAGAATCGCCAGGTGCCGTCGACTTCTTCACGGCGGAGCTTGCCTTGGTTTTCCAGGTAGCGCACGCCAACGAATGCTTCGAGCATAGAGTAATATCGCGAAATCGAAGGCGCCGCACGCCAGGCGGTCTTATCTTTCTGCGTGAGCGAGCGCCGTGCCAGCTCCTCCCCACCAATGCCGGGGCACTCGCGTGCGGTCGCGACCATGCGGTCGCAATGGCGCAGCTTGCGCGACACGATATCGGCCGCGCGCGAACGCAGCGTTTGTCCGCCGAATCCCTCGCCATGTCCGGGAAGCGTCCAGTGCACGTGCTGGAGCCATTCTCCATCAACGCCATGCGGCTGCGAATCGTCGCGCTCGCGCACTTCCGCGCCAGCCTTGCGCGCTCCATACGCCAAGGCCTCATCAAGCGCACTGTTCAGCAACGCTCCACCGACCTGCGCATTCTCGCCAGTTTGTCGCATTTCATCCGCCCACGCGGCAGAACGACTCTTGCCAGCCGCACCATCGGCCATCTGCACACGCGCATCGACCCTGCCAAGCTGCAGTTCATCGGGTTCCTGCACGCGCACACCACGCAGGCCATGCAGCTGCCGCCCGCCCGAACCGAAGAAGCGCTTCTCACCGAAGCGCTCCGACTGCATGCCGCTCGCGCCGAACACTCGCTTGCCGTCGGAACGCCACAGGGCAAGCCGCTGCGGACCATCGCCGCTCAGGCCAAGCCCTTCCATATACAGCGCAAGCGCATCTTCGCCATCGAACGGCGCATCGACGCTCGGCGTGGTGCCGAAAATCACCTCGTCGCCCGTAAACGACGGCGCGCCGTCACGCCCCACCAAGCACACCAAATCGAGCGTATGCCCCGGTACCTCAACGACGTCGAACACGAAGCGCCCCACATGCACCTCGTCACCCTCGCGCACGAAACGGTAGTCGAACGCGCCCGCCGGCAGAAACGTGGGCTCGTAATCGTTGCGCGAATATTCCTCGGCATCGGCCAGCGTCGCTCCCATCTTCAGCATGCGCCGCACGAACAGCTCGCGCGCGGCTTCGGCGCGAATAGGACTGCGCTCCTCGAAGCCCACCTCGGACACATACACGCACGTGCCCTCGGGAAACAGCACCCGCGCCGCCTCGGCATGATCGAAGTGCGTGTGCGTCAAAAACACCTTGCACTCCCCCAGCGCCACGCCAAGCTCGAAGAGCGCATTGCGCACACGGCGCATACCCACTTCATTGGCCGCACCCGGGTCAACCACCAAGCAATCGCCGCCGTCGCGCACAATGTAGCAATTCGACTCGCCCGAGCCTAAATTAACGAAAGGAACCCGAACGCAATACACGTCCGGGTTCGAAAAAACTTTGTCCATGAATTAACGTGCCTTGTAAACCGAATCGATTCCCTCGAGCGCGCTCGTCTCGGCGAGCGACTTGCCCTTGGTCTCGGGGGCAATGAACCACGACATAACCAGGCAAATACCCACAAGCACCGCCGCCACGAGCATCGTGGGGCCAACACCAAACGCAGCCAAGAACAGCGGCGTGCCGTACGTCGACACAATGGTGCCAATGCGCGAGAAGCCAATGGCGATACCCACAGCCGAAGCGCGAACCTCGGTCGGGAACAGCTCGTTGGGATAGAGCCACTGCAGAATGCCCGGGCCGCCGCTGAAGAATGCGTACATGCCGAACGCAAGAACCACAACGAAAATCGGTGCCGCGGGCCACACGCCAAGAATGGTAAGGCCCGCACCCATGAACACCAAGCTAATGAGCAACAGCTTGCGACGGCCCATGGAATTCAGCCAGAACATCGCGGGAATAGAACCGATCAGGAAGAACAAGCTCACGACGCTCTCGCCCAAAATCGATTCCTGGCCCTCGCCCAAGCCGAACGCGGTCATAATGTCGGGGCCGAACGTGTAAATGGCGTACATCGGCACCACCTGGCACAGAATGAACACGCCCATGAACACCATGCGTTTCATGTAGCCGGAATGCAGCAACATGCGCAGCGAGGTCTTCGGCTGCTCTTCCTCATCCTCGAGCTCGACGTCTTCGCCGAACACGCGGTGCACGATTTCGTCAGCCTCTTCCTTGCGACCCTTCTTCGCGAGCCACATGGGAGATTCGGGAATATCGTGACGGCCAACCAACAGAATAATGCAGGGAACAACCGCCGAACCGAGCATCCACTTCCAGCCATCGGGCACGGTATATAGGAAGTAGCCCACAAACGCGGCCACTGTAGCGCCCAAATACCACGCCGCCGACACCGCGCCCATCGAAATGCTGCGGTATTTCTTCGGCGTGAACTCGGCGATAAGCGAAGTCGCAATGGGATAGTCGGCGCCTACGAACACGCCGATGAAGAAGCGCGCCGCGACGAGCTCCCACGGGTTGCTGCAAAAAACGCTCAGAATCGAGAAGAGGGCAATGGCAACCAGGTCGATTATGAACATTTTCTTACGGCCGATGGCATCGGTCAGATAGCCGCCGGCAATGGTGCCCACCAGAATGCCCAGCATAACCGACGCGCCAATGGCGGCCGATTCGGACGCGGTGAGGTTGAACATGGGGGTGATTTGCGTAAGCGCCACGCCGATAAGCGAAAGCACGTAGCCGTCCAAGAATGAACCGCCACTCGAGAAAATGGCGATCTTGCGCAAAAACGGCGTCATCGCAACGTCGTCGATGGTCTTTTTCGCCTTGCGCTTCACATATCGGGCGACGCGCTCGGGCGACCATTTGCCATGTTCTTCGACGTACGCGCGCTGCGTGCGCACGTCGGGACTCGCCTGGTGCAGAATCTCTTCGCGAGCCATATCGTTGCCTTCGCAGGCCATATCGCTGTCGTTCTTAGGCGGACTCACAACTTGAGTCGTTTTCTTAATAGCGCTCATTGTTCCTCCTTTGAAACGTAATCGCCTATAAGAAGGCTCGCTGAACCACTCCAGCGAGCCCCACTACTAACTTGTAATGCTGTGCGCGAATGCTATGCGCGCTCGGGGTCCCACTCCACAATACCGTTATTGAGGAACGGTTTCGACTCGGGAGCGTCGGCGTTGACCATTCGGAACCTTGCCTCGCCCTCGGCCGTCTTCCATACCACGGTGCGCAGGCGCACGCCAGGCAGAACGGGGGAAGTGAAGCGGCACTTGAAGCGCGTCATAGCCTCGGGGTGACCCGGGAACAGCAGGGAAATCACATGGCGCATCGCTACGCCGGCGCTGCTCACGCCGTGAGCGATCGGGCGCTCAAGGCCGGTCTGCTCGGTGTAGGACCAGTCGATGTGCTGCTGATGCCAGTCGCCCATCATGCGGTATACGAGCGGCCAGTTGTAGCCGTAGGTTTCCTCGTAAGCGAAGTCGGCTTCGCGATCGGGGTAATCGACGGCGTCTTTCGGGGGAAGCTCGCCACCCCAACCACCGTCATAGATGCAGCAGTCATAGGTATCAACCGTGCACAGGTGCGTGCCGTCGGCGGAATACGACTTGCCCACCTGCTTCGAAAGCGAGCCGCGACCCTCGCCGCGGTCCCAAATGGCCTCTTGGGTCACATAGGTCTCAATGTGGTCAGACATCTTGAACGGAGCATGGAAATGCACGTCGATGCCGTAATGCAGCGAACCGGAATAATCGAAGCCGTAGTCGAGCGTCGTCGTCATTTCCTCGTTCACGGTCAGCGGCACGGCGAAAATCGGGAGAACCTTCAGGTCGGGGTTTTTCGCGTCGTGTTCGTTGACGTATTCCAAGTCAACGCGACCGTCCCAGCCAGCACCGCATCCGAGTGCGCAAATCTCCAAATCTTTGAAGGTGTAGTCACGTACGAAGGGCCCGAAGGTCTTACCTACGATCTCAGTTGAAATAGCCAATGTCCTCCCCTTTCAGCAAACAACTGATTTATATGAAGAAACCCGTTTAATGCAGAAGCTTCTTCGCACACTTCCCCACGCTCGTGTGGGGAAGTGCATCCACCACCTCTACGATGGTTGGAACCTTGAAATGGGCCAGGTTGTGGCGGCAATGCTCAAGCACGGCCTCCACATCGGGCTCGACGTTCGGCTCGAACACGAGGAACGCCTTCACCGCCTGGTCGCGAACCGGGTCATCAACGCCGATGACCGCCACCTCGGCAAGGCCGGGGAATGTATTCAGAACCTCTTCAACTTCAGAGGCGGAAATGTTTTCGCCAGCGCGCTTGATCATGTTGGACTTGCGATCGACGAAATACATCCAGCCGCCCTCGTCGAAATAGCCCTTATCGCCCGAGCGCATCCAACCTTTGCAGTCAACGCAGGAATTCGTGGCGGCCTCGTCGTTGTAGTAGCCCTTCATAAGGGAGACGCCCATCTCGCCATGGAAGACGATGTCGCCCACCTCACCGGCAGGAAGCACGTTGCCCTCGGAATCGACCACGCGCACGTCATAGCCCAGACCGCTGCGGCCCACGCTCGGCCAGCGGCGCTCGCCATACGGCAAATCAGTCGTGACCCAGCACACCGACTCGGTAAGGCCATAGCAGTTCTGCAGGCGCACGCCGAAGCGGTTCTCGAATTCGTCTTTCTCAGACTCCTCGATAGCCAGGTAATACTGCACCGACTTCACATTATGGTCGCGTTCGCCTTCCACCACGGGCTGCATCATAAGGGTGCGCACCATCATGGCGACGAGCTGCAGAGCGGTGGCGCCGAATTCGCGCACCTGCGACCAATAGCGACGCGCGCTGTATTTCTCGACGAAAACGAGCGTAGCGCCACAGGTAAGCACGGGCATAAGCGCCGCGGTTTGGAAATTGGAATGGAACGCCGGCATGGTCGTGAGCAGACGGTCGTCGGGCGAAAGGTTGCACTGCCAATCGCCGTAGTAGCCGCCATAGAGCATATTGGCGTGGGTTAGTTCAACGCCCTTCGGGTCGCTCGTGGTGCCCGAGGTGAAAATAATCATGGCCGTATCGAGCGGGTCGATGTCGGTCGAAACCGAAAGCTCGCTTGTCTGCTCAGCGACTTCCGCGTCGAAGTCGCGCGCCGCATCGAAGAGTTCTTCATCTCCCGCATGAGCAATGAACAACGTAGGCACAGGGTACGGCTCTCCGCCAAGTGGTCCGGCAATGCAGCTTTCCACACCCGCGCAGTAGTAGCACTGGCAATCGGGCTCGGCGATAACCACCGAAATGTCGCATTTCTCGAACACATACACGCACTCGGCAAGCGTATGCTGCATGTTGATGGGCACCGCCACCGCGCCGAGCTTGGCACACGCCATGCAACACGCAATGTGCTCGGGGCTGTTGTAGAGCTGCACGCCCACATTCTGACCGGCGGTCACGCCGACCGAACAAAGAAGATTCGCAACGCGATTGATGTATGCATTGAAGTCGGCATAGGTAAAATCGCGCTGCGAGCCATCTTTGCCATGAAACTCAAGGAAGGTATGCGACCCCCTGTTAGTGGCGAGCCATTCCCACATGTCAGCCAAATTCTGGTTTCCCACAATAGTTGCCATGCGCTAAAACCTTTCCCCGAATTCCTGGTAAAAATCCCCAGTTTTAAATGTGGCCCGCACGAATGCGGGCCACATCAGCAATTACGCCGCGATGAAAATCGCGAAATCCCGCTTAGTTCTCACCGATCTTGACGACGTTCTTCTCAGCGAGCTCCTGCACCTGCTCGGCGGTGTAGCCAAGCTTGGTGAGGGTATCCATGGTGTCGCCACCCTGGGCAGGCATCGGGCGCCAAATCTGGCCCGGAGTCTGCTCGAAGCGAGGCATGGGAGAGAGGCCCTTGAAGGTGTCGCCGTCTTTGGTCTCCCACTCGACGAAGTTGCCACGGGCAGCCATGTGCTTGTCGGCAACCATGTCTTCGAACTCGTAAACGCTCTGAGCAGCGATGGCATGCTCGGCCAAAATATCCTCAAGTTCGAGCTTCGTGCGCTCAAGCAGCCAAGCCTCAAGGCGCTTCTCGAACTCTTCAGCAATGGGCATGGACAGCCACAGGGAAGCGGTGTCCTCAGGCAGCTCAGGGGTACCCCAGTGCTCGCCCAGGCCGAGCTCTTCGATGATCCACTTGTTCTGGCGAATGCCGAACAGGTTCAAAGCGATGAAGCCGTCCTTGCACTTGTACACGCCGATGCCGCAGAGGTTCTGGTTGCGGGCGCCAGCGCGAGGCCACTTGATGCCGTCGTTGAGGAAGTCGACCAGGTAGTACTGGCTCATGTACATGATGCCCTCATACATTGCCCAGTCGATGCTCTCGCCCTGACCAGTGCGATCAGCCTTGCGCAGAGCAGCCAGCGAGGCGGCAATGAGCAGGTAAGAGTTGATGTAGTCACCGGAGTACGGCATGGTGATCATCGGCTGCTCAGGGGTGCCGTTCTGGCAGGTGAAGCCGGCGTAGGGGCCAACGGTGCCGTCGTAGGCAGGACGCTTGACGCGGTCGGGGTCGCCGAATTTACCATAGCCGGAGCAGTGAACGATAATGAGCTTGGGGTTAACGGCCCACATATCCTCATCGGTGAAGCCCTTGCGATCCCACGTGCCGCCCTTGGAGGACTCGAAGAAGATGTCGGTGTCCTTGAGCATCTTCAACAGAACTTCTTTGCCCTCGGGGGTGAACTGGTTCAGAGCGACGGAGCGGCAGTTACGACGCTCGGCCTGAGCAGCGTTCTTGGCATCGCGAACGGTGTCGCCGTAGCCCGTATTCTCGAGCCACGTAACATCGGCACCCCAGTCAGCCATGATGTTGCAAGCGCGAGGAATAGCTTCCTCCATTGCAGCGAAGACGATTTTGACGTCGTCGAGAACACCAAAGCTCGGTTTTTCGGTAGGAATGGCAGCCATATTGCTGGTCCTTTCTCGTTTCTCAGGGCGCGCCGCGCCCTCACACGGCGCACCCATTGAGATTTCCCCAAATGCGAGGCGACTTGCGCCTCACGTTATTCGTAAACGCTGCACGGCCCCGCCCACGACGGGGCCATACGATGCGAATTACTGGCGATACGCCTTGATAGCGTTCTTGGAAGCGGTGAGAATCATCATCTCGTCGGTGCCGCCGGAGACGCGATCGACACGCAGGTCGCGCCAGATGCGGTTGATGCGGTGCTCAGAAGCAACAGCGATGCCGCCCATGACCTGCATAGCGTCGTCAACGACCTCGAAGGAAGCGTTGGCGCAGAAGTACTTGCACATTGCAGCCTGGCCAGCGTCGACGTCGCCGCCGAGGTTGGTGTCGGCGTTCCAAGCAGCTTCGTAAAGCATGTTGCGCATGGAGTCGAGCTTGATGGCCATGTGGCAGAACTTCAGGGAGTTCAGCTGGAAGCGAGCGACCGGCTTGCCGAAGGCAACGCGAGCCCAAGCATGCTTGGCAGCGTCTTCGAAAGCAGAGATAGCCGTGCCGTAGTCGCATGCAGCAACGAGCCAGCGCTCGAAGTTGAAGTCAGCGACGCCGCGGTTGAAGCCGTTGCCTTCTTTGCCGAAGAAGTCCTTCTCTTCCATCTCGACGTTGTCGAGGTAGACCTCGCAGCAGGAGTCCATACGCAGGCCCAGCTTGGTGAGCGGGGACAGCGAGATGCCCGGCTTGGACATGTCGACGAAGAACTCGGAGATGACATCCGGGTTGTCAGCGTCGCGGCACATGATGATGAGGTACTTAACACCCTTGGAAGAGGTGATGAAGGTCTTGGTGCCGTTGAGGTAAATCTTGCCGTTCTCGCGCTTGTAGGTGGTCACGAGGCCGGAAACGTCAGAGCCAGCGCCCGGCTCGGTGCAAGCGGAGTTCACAACCTGCTCGCCCGTGCCCAGGTACTTCAGGCAAGCATCGATCTGCTCCTGAGTGCCCTCGCGGACGATGGTGTTGTAACCGGTGAGCAAGTACAGAACATAGGTCGGGGCACCGTACTGGCCGAGAACCTCGTAGATCGCCATCAGCGTGGTGATGGGCTGCTCGAGGCCGAGGCCACCGTGCTCCTCATCGAGCATGATGCGGTCGAAGCCCATTTCGCAAAGGCCCTGGGCCCAGCGCAGCGGGTACTCGTGCTTCTCATCGCACTCGTGGAAGTAGGTCTCCCAGTTCTCGCTCTCCATGTAGTCGCGGTAGGACGCCACGATGAGCTCTTGTTCGTCGGTCAGATTGAAATCCATTGAGGAACCTCCTTATTGGTTGCACTCACATCCGGCCTCGCCGGAATATGACAGGATTGGGAGTGGGCATCTGCCCTATTGAAGCTACGCCTGATGGCGGGTCTTCCAGAATTCAGCGGAATGTTCGATGCACTCAGCAGCTTCATCGAGCATTCGGGAGTAGTGAACGAATGCATGCAGCACGCCTTCGAACACTTCGTGCTGGTTGCGCACGCCGTTGGTGTCGAGAACGCGGTGCAAAAGCTCGGAATCGTCACGCAGCGGGTCGAGACCGGCAGCGGCGATGTAGCACACAGGCATGCTCGTCGTAAGGTCGTTGTGGAACATGTCCACGTACGGTGCCTTGGTTTCGGCAGCCAGGTCATTGAGCCAGCACTCGTTGTAGTAGATAAGGTCTTCCTTGCGCATGCCGTCGATATCCCAACCGTACAGGCGCTGCGACACGGAATCTTCCAGGCCATAGAAGCCGTAATACAGAAGCAGGCTCTTCACGAAGGAGTTGTCGCCCTCTTCGTCGCGCAGCCACAAATTCGATGCCATCGAAAGCACTGCGCCGCCCGAGTCGCCGGCAAACGAAAGGTCGTCGCCGTCGATGCCTTCTTCAGCACCATGCTCGTGCAGGTGCTTGGCGACCATCACGCACTCCTGAATGTTGGTGGGATACTTCGACTCAGGAGACAGGTGGTAGTCGACGCTCACGACAACCGCGCCCGTTTTCTCGGCGAGAATGCGGCACACGCGATCGTGGGTGTCGGGGCTGCCCACAACAAAACCGCCGCCGTGAATGAACTCGATCACGGGAAGCTTCTCAGCTTCGACGGGGTAATAGTAGCGAGCCATGAATTCGCCCATGGGACCTTCGAACGTGCGCTCGACGGTCTTGGCCATAACCGGACCGCCCTCGTTCCAGAAGCGGCGCTCGCGCACGTAGTTCTCGCGCATCTCAGCGAATCCCACGTCGGTGACGAAGGCGTCGCCTGCAAGCTCGGCCGACTTCTGGAGGACGGCTTTCATCTGATCGTTCATAAGCAACTGTGGATCGACTTTGTTTTCCATGTTCAATCCTTTCTCGATGACTTGGGAAAGTGGAGAGGCGTTTGGCGTCGCCTCTCCACAAGGCTAGCGGATTCGCTGGTAATAAGGGGCCTGTGCGGCCGGTCAGCGTTATGCGAGCCGGCCGCTAAAGTGCTTGAAAGTTAGTTGGCCTGAGAAGCAGCATGCTTCTTGATGGCACGGATGCACATGACCAAGAAGATGATGCCGAGGACGGCGAACATGATCTCGAAGCCGAAGATCTGGTTGAAGGCTGCGACGCCGGAAGCGTCGATCAGCGAGCCGTACCAGGTGTGAATGAACACGTCAGGCAGGAAGCCGATAACGGAAAGGATGCCAGCGGCGGTGCCGAAAATTCGCATCGGAATGCCGAGCTCGGAGAGCGGCGAGGAGCCGATGGAGAAAGCGCCGTAGGTGGCGAAGCCGAACACGACGACCAGGCAGCAAGCCACGATGGACAGGCCGGAATCCTGGGGCATCACGATGAAGGCGCCCAGAACCACGATGGCAAGCGCGAAGCAGCCGATGATGGTCTTGGAAGACTTAGCCTTCGCAGCGATGGCACCGATAACCGGGCCAGCGAGCAGGCCAATACCATAGGTACGAATGAGGCCGATGATGTTAACAGTGTTAGCGTCGGTGCCCATGGCCTGAGACAGATACGGAGTGGTGTAGGTAGCGCCCTGGTACACGCAGTAGACGCAGAAGTAACCGAGGCAAGCCCACAGAACGCCGGGGGTCTTGATGGCCTCAGCAGCGTCAGCAACGCTGAAGAGCTTGGCGTCCTTGTTAATCTCGCCCTTGAAGTCAGGGATGAAGACGAAGGACAGAACGCCGAGAACAGTAATCAGAACACCAAGGAAGATGATGACCGACTGCATAGCGAAGATGGTGTCGGGAATAGCGGCGATGATGGCAGCGTTGATAACGCCAACAACAAGGCCGGTAACGCCGTAAATGGAGTAGGAAACACCAATGCGGGCAGGATACTCATCCTCTTCGCAGCACAGACGAATAACCTTGAAACGGGTGCCCCACCAAATCAGGATGGAGGTAAGACCCATGCCGCCGAACAGCACGTAGCACATCTGCACGGAAGGAAGCATTGCGTAGAGGAACGTGAGCACTGCGGTGCCGATGAAGCCGACCCACGCGAGAGTGCGCATACGGAACTTGTCGGCGATGATGCCCGAAGGCAGGTAGCAGATAAGAGCAACGATGCCGTAGAAGGACACCATTGCGCCCAAGTCGGCGTTGGTGCAGCCGAGGGCCGTCATCAGAGGATCGTAGAAGACGCCCTTCAGATACATCGGCGTATAGATGATGGAGGAACCCATCGAAATGAGGACGATCAAGAACCACTTGTGGAAACCAGTGAGGTCCTTGTACGTCACCTCGCCCTTGCTCTTTGCAAGAATGGACATGTGTTTTCCCTTTCTCGTTTACCTTAAGAAAGCATTGCTTTCCGGTACGAGCGCCCCTCTCCTTGCTTATGAAGTTCTTGATCGTTTTCCGAATTGCTCCGTTCAAAAGAGCCAAGGACTTCATAAGAACTCGCGGGACGCGTGTCGCGCATGCGCGACGCCAAATAAGTAGGCCCCTTAAGCCCAGCGAATTCCGCCTCCTTCCAAGGGATCGTGCCATCGCATGAAGCCTTATTCCGGATGTTCGGCTTTGTTGCCGACTCCCGGTTCCCCAAAGGCCTCATCGATCAGACAAGTTGCATTTTGTGGCCGAATCGTGAAGTGCGCTATCGCTTGTTGACTATGAATCGCTCTTTACTGGCAAACGAGTTAGTGGATAATTGGAGCATACTTAAAAAACTGTGATGCAGGTTTAATCCAGGTGAATTACCCTATTCAGCATAAATCTGGCCTATTGGAACAAAAAAATCGATAAGCTAGATTAATAAATCGGCATATGCCGCACTGCGCGAGGGAAAGGATGGGGGAACGCTGTGAGTATGGTTTCCTTCTTCGGAAGCGATGCGGAATCGGTAGAAAAAAGGGATGCGTTAGGCGTCCATTATCTTGGCCTGAGCCTTGCACTCGCGTGGTTTTATTGCCTGTGGTTCTCGCCAAGCGTGTTCGTATGCATGCCGCTCATGGGCCGTGCCATGGTGTATTCCTGGCTTGCGAGCCTCGCGTTTTCGGCGCTTGCATTCCTCGTAATGCCGTTGGCGCTCCGACGCATCAATATATATGAGCACCCTACCCTTGTATGGGTTTCGGCCGGAACGCTTGCCGTGGGCACGCTGCTGTTCACGCTCGTGGGGCCGCTGGCGACTATGCCCTTCTTCATTTGGGTGGTGTTCCCCATTGTGCTAGCCGTGGCCAACGTGATTCTGTGGGCGGCATGGGGCGAATTCTATACGCGCAAACGCTCGACGTTCGCGGTTGGTAAATTCGCGCTTGTCTACGGATCAGTAATGCTCGCAGCAATGATCATGACCGAGATTTTGCCCGCGCCCGTATCGAACGTGTTCGTGGCGCTGCTGCCCATTGCGTGCGGCGCGGTATACAAGTTCGAAAACGAGACAGTTGAGGGGCTTGTGTTCCCCACGCTTTTGCCGAAGGCAATTCGCAAAAAGACGAATCGTGCAACGCTTATTATATCGGTTTCGCTATGCATCGCGTGCGTGGCCTGCTACTTCACGATTGCTATAGTTCCTGAAGACAATGTCCTCACAGGTGCAGCGGCATACCCCTTGGGAATGGGTTTGGCGGCAATTCTGTGCCTTGTTATTGCGTCAATCGCACGCGTTGGCAAACGCACCGAAGCCGCGTACAAGCTTCTTCCCTACTTCATGGTTACGACCATTGTTGCCATTGCCTTTTTCCTGAGCAATCACGTCGAATTTGACACAATTGCGTTCACGCTCGCCGTTATTCTGGCCGGCATTTTCGAGTTGTTCGTGATTTCATATTTCGGCACTATGTCGGCGAAGGGCTACATGGCTCCCGTTGCGGCGTTTTGCGCGTCGAGCGCCATTGTGCGCCTGGGCTTTTCAATCGGCGAAGTTTGGGCTGTTCTGTACGAGGACATTCAGGGCATTTGGAGCATATTCGTCGAGCCCACATCGTTGTTCCTTATGTGCCTTATAGCGCTGTCGCTTATTCCGCTCGTGCGCAGCGAAGGCGACATCATTCACGTAACCACGGCGCCCGCTACGCAGAACGACACCGAGGAAATTTGCGACGCGGTTATCGTGGAATTCAAGCTCTCGAAGCGCGAAGGTGAGATTTTGAAGCTCGTGGCGCGCGGCTACACGGTGGACAACATCTCGAACAAGCTCGTGATTAGCCCCTATACTACGCAAACGCATATTCGCCACATTTACGCGAAAATGAACATTCACAAGCGCAGCGAGCTGTTGGATTACATCAACATGCACCGCGACAGCGAAAAGCCCGTACGCCCCGCCGCAAAGACAGAGAAGAAGTAGCGGATTCGGGAGAAGATGGTTGAGGCGCCCTGCGGGGCGCCTCTTTTGTGCTAGGGAAACGGACCGAAAAAGACCGAAGCGTCAGCCTACACCAGATACGAGCCGATACCGTACGACGTCGCCGTTTACGCATCGCCACACAAGTGATCTTCTAAGCAGCTCATCCGCTGATTTAACGACCCTCATAAAGGAACTCATCAACCTCAACAAGAAAGCAGGCAATTTGGAGCCAACAATCTCCACAGACGAAATCCAGCCCCTCGCTCATGCCTCAATCCTCCCCAATGGCAGCGGTCATCCCTTTGACTCGCGCTTCAAGAAACAAGCGCGCTGACTTAAAGCGCACCAAACGATTCAATCAACGGCATTCATTAGGAACGAACACGGTATCGTACCGTTACGGCCGCAGGGCGCTAATAGGGAACACGTAGACGTCGTGAGCAGCGTCGTAGCGGCAGAAGGGAGACGTCGCAGTGACAACGGCGCAAAACTCGGGCTTGGGGTTGCGTGCCGCCGGGTTGGAGGCGACCTTTTCGCGCAAGCGCTCGATATTCCTGATGCCGTCGGGCACCTTGGCCTCGCCGAGCTTGATTTCCAACGCCGCCCAGCGGCCGTCGCGAAGCTCGATGACGACGTCAACCTCCAACCCATCCGAATCGCCGTAGTAGCGAAGCGACCCCGGGTGCGCGCCCGGGAGACACGCGGCATAGGCTCGCAGGTCATGGACGCACAGCGACTCGAAGAGTAACCCGAAGGTCTGCCCGTCGGAGAGCAGCCTCTCCGGCCCCATACCAAGCGCTGCGGCCGGGATAGACGGGTCGGCAAAGTAGCGTTTGGGCTTGGTGCGCAGACGCGACTTGGCCCTTACGGGGGCGTCCCAGCCGGGCAAGCTCTCGATAACGTACATGCCTTCAAGCATGTTCAGGTAGGAGGTGACGGTGGACGCCGCCGGCGCCCCGGCCTCGTCTCCCAGCGAAGCATCCTGAGCGATGGTCTGCAGGGTTGCCGCCGTGGCGACGTTGCGCGCAAGCGAACCCACGATGCGCCGCGCCATGTCGGGCGTTCCGCCCTTCTTGGGAACGCTGACCTCAAACATGGCATCGAGATACTGGTCGACGACCTCTGCGGCCGTCTGGGCATCGGCCCCAACAAGGGCGGGCCAGCCGCCGCAGCATATAGCATCGGCCAAAGGCGCCAGCGACGTTTCGCATGCCGATGGATTGAATACACCCTCGAACAACCCCGACAGCGACACCGAGCCCGTGGACAGGCCGCGCTCCCACAGTGTCATGGTGCTCATATCCACGCGCGCGATGCGCCCAGCACCGCTATGGGTAACGGCGTCCTTGGCCGGGGTTGAAGAGCCCGTGAGAATGAACAAGCCACGTTTGCCGCCGGCCGCGTCGACCGCGCGGCGCGTGGCATCCCAGGTGGAGGGAACCTCCTGCCACTCATCGACGACGTGAGGGTGCGCGCCTTGCAGCGCCAGCATAGGGTCGGCCTCAGCCAACGCCTTAACGTTAGGGTCGTCCAGATGCACAACACTCTCGCCGAACGCTAGCGCCGCCCAGGACTTGCCGCACCACTTGGTGCCGCGGATCTCAACTGCGCCGAAGGTGGAGAGCAGCCTCTGCAGTCGCTCATCGACGAGACGCGGGCGATACGACTGGGGCTTTTCGGTTCCATATGCGACCATAGCCTAATATCCTTATCTGAAGTGGGGATACTTTATTTTCGAGGAATATCGTACTCGATTTTCGAGGATATACACACTTCATTTTCGAAATAGGTTCATGTGAATTTAAACGTCCCGTGGCTGAATACGGAGCAACGGTAAAAGAAAGCCTGTTCTATCAGATAGAACTGCCCATGACAGACTGATACAAACCACCGATAAGCCTCGATGACAAGCAGGTGACGAGGCATTGCCAAGCAAGCCCATCGCCAACACGCACCTCGCACCGCGCCTCAGCACGACCCAACCCAAACCCCCAGCAGGAAGGCCTGCCGCTGATTCAGCCGCTCAAGAGGGCAGAGCTCTTCGCCGTGTCCAACATCAGGCGCAGGTTCGTGTTCGGCGAGCCCGGTATGCAGCGCCGCGAGATCTCCGAGATTCCCAGGGAGGCCGTGCGCGAGGCCATCGCCGACGCGCTGCCCCATCGCGACTGCACTACGGACACCGTAGTCGAAATCAACGTCTACATGGACTTCGTCGAGAGGTGAGCCCGGGCCTCTTCCCCGAGGGCGGTGCTCCGGAAAACCATCTGGCAGGGGCAGACGGCGGCCTCAAGCAGCGCAACCCGGGCATCGCGCAGATGCTCTTCGCTCGGGAATGATAGAGCAGTACGGCACGGGCATCCCCCCGTATCAAGCGATACTGCGACGTCGAGGGCGTGAAGTTCAGCTACAGGCAGACCGCCAACACCACCGTCATCCGATTCGACCGTCCGGGTGTGCAGGTCACGAGTGAATTCCCTCCCGATGCCGAAAGCCCCGAGAAGCCGCAAATGCCCGAAAGGCCATTCGACCCGGCCGAAGCAGCCGCTATGGAAATCGCCCACAAGAACGGCAGGGTGACGAAAAGGGAACTCATGGCGGAAGCTGGCATAGGAAAGACGAAAGCGACAGAAACACTGAAGACGCTTGCCAGCAAGGGCATGCTCGAATGGGTCGGCGCAAGCACGAACGACCCACGCCAATATTACCGCCCCATCGGAATCAACTGAACCGCTACTGCCCGCCAGTTTTCGAGCCGGCGGACAGTAGCAACACCCCGAGCATCTCGTCGACAGCGCAGAAGGTCGTCAACCTGGCGGCCGAGGCCGACATCGAGGACGTGATGTCGTCGATGATGCTTGAGCGCATGCGCTTCTGCACGTTGGAGACCGTGCCCGTTGCGCAATTGGCGGCAGCGGCGATCTCGCGCTGCGTGTAGCCGCCGCGGCGGGCAGGCGCACGACCTCCCTGCAGGAGAGCTTTGACTTCGTTAAAACCTCCCAAAAGCAGAAACCGCATGACCATTATCGTCATGCGGTTCAGATTATGGAGGCGCTCAGTCCGAAGCATAATCGCGCTCGGTTTCTAGCGCAATTATGTTCAGCAATTAACGGAACGACGCTCATTCCCAATCGCAATACCCACCTTGTGGTGCTTTTCGCCGAAAGACTTGCTACGCTCGTCACATCACGCTACCCTCAGACATTGCCCGACGCCAACAATTAATCGCCACTTCCTTCACGGGCAAGTCACATATCGCAATCGGCGCGCAAAAATCGCGTGCGTCGTTGCAGCAAATTTGGAGGTATTCAACGATCATGGTTAGCAAAAACCAGAGAGAGCAGGCTCAACACGAGCAATGCGTTCTGGATTCCATCCTGAACATGATTGACGACGGTGACTTGAGTGCTTTTTACGGCTTCACCTACGAAGAGACGGAGAAGTTCCGTTCTGCCTTTCAATCGCTGCGGCAAAACGACGAGACGACGTTTCCCGATTTCTACAACGACTCGGCATGCGTCGAGCTGTTTAGAATCTCGTCCTCCGAGACGGCGCGGCGCGGCGGCCCGCAGCAAATGATGCAAGACGGGTCGCTAAGGGCAAAGATTCGAAAGGATGACCTCGATGCCGTCAACAACAACGATTGCACGGCGCGCAGATATTTCCGAATCCACCCGAAGCATTCGTATGAGGACTTGACCAAGTCGTTGCAATGCAACTGCCTCAAGCACCTTGAGAGCCTGAGGCAGTGCGAAAGGCATTTCGGCACAAAGGTATTCGTGATCGAATATCCCGAAGTCGATCTTCACTGTCTTTTCGCACCAGCCGATAGCCCCGATTACGACGGCGTAGGAGTAGGTGATTTGATTCCCACCTACGAAGATGGCAAAAATTACGGACTATACCGATTGAGCCGCGACAAAAAGAACTTGCTGTGGCTCCAATCGAACCTATCGGATATCGACTTCATCGTATTCGCTGGCCCGAAACGCATCGAGGCAATCAACCACCATAGAGCAAACGTCTTGGGCACTTTCTTGCCATGGAAGCCAGTGTTCGCTCAGGCGCTCTCTATCACGGTTGCGACATCGGTTCACCTATAGCGCCTCGAGACGTGACGTTACCGGCTCATGCCCCAACCCGCCCAAAACCGGCAATAACCGCACCTGAATCGCGGGATTTCGAAGACGGTATGTCCCGCATTCCTAGCTCCCCGAAACAGCGATACCCCAGCCCCTTGAATCAATCGTTCAATTCTCCGTAACAGCAAGGAAGCCCTATACCGTAGTAAGAAAGCGGATCTACATCAATCTGCAACAACTCCCCATCTCCCTTACGAATCCAACTGTTGCCGTCGGCGCAGGTGAACCCGACCTCCAAGACAGGATAAGCGCTCATTCCCCAAAAACCAGTCAAATCCAGTGCGAAAGAATGTTCACCGGGAGGGACTACAGCGAACACGGACCTATAGTCGCAGTGGCCCCTCCGAAGCTCCCCTTCGCCACACTTGCCACCCTTCGTTATCACCGCCGTGACCACGACGTTGTACACGGGCAAGTCGCTAGCGTTATGGACTCTCGCGCCATCACCCTTCAAAGAAGAACGAGGAGATGCAAGCCAAGCCGAAACCCTAGAGGCCTGGTGAAGCAATTCCTCCTTCTCACGAAGACGCCTCGTCTCGGAATTTACCTTTTTATTGATGAAGAAAACGGCGATTGAAATCGCTATGCTTGCGATAGCGCAAAGCGGCTGAGCCCATTCTTTAATCAACTCACCAAAAAAGAAAATATCCACGCATCTACCTTTCGGTATACATCGTTACTAACAACTTACAAATTAAGCTACGTATAAGCCCAGATAAAAGCTGTAAATCTCATCGTATTTCCCGCGAGCATCTCCCAGCTCGAATTCCGACTCCAAGCCGAATAGCCGCTCCGATAGGTTCCGTAGAGAGCCCACGTGCAAAAGATGCCCACAATCAGAAACGACAAGCAGGCAACGTCCACCAACCCGTCCGAATTGGCCTTTCCGCCATTGACCCCGAACAGCACCGCCCCTCACGGAATGTCGTCGCACCGTATCCGAGATCGCACCGTGCATGAAATCGCCTGGAATCAGCCCAAACGCATTATAAACGTCACTCTTGCCGAGCACCCAAACGATGCCGACCTTGTCGACATCGCACGATCTCGCAAAAAAACGCCTTATACGCACATCGAGCTCTTCGACCAGACGCAAAGCGGAAGCGCGGTCAATCTCTACCTTAATCCACGCCAGCCGCTTTTTTTCACGAAGGCAACGCAAAGGACCCAGTCAACGGTTCCGCAAAGCACCCTATCACGATAGATATCTCTGCCATTCGAAATGAGCGAGTCACTATGTCACGGTAACTAGCCCTCTTGAACAAATCCCTTGTGTACACCTTGTCGGCCACGTCGAACAAATCATCGCTTCAGCGGTTAGCCACGATTACGTTACGCTCGGCCTTGAACTTGGCCAAATCGTGCGTGACCTCGCTGCCGAAAAACTCCAGCGCGTCGAGCGTGGGCTCGTAGACCACCACCGGCACACCCCTGGCCTTGACGCGCTTCATGACGCCCTGAATCGAGCTCACGCGGAAATTGTCACTGTTCGATTTCATAGATCCAGCACAACCTTTTCCTTTGGAAGCAGATCATATCCAACCGTCACCTGAGCCAAGCCGGAAAGACCCGGAGCAATCATGGTGCGGTAATGCCAGCCATGGATACGCTTCTCGAACTCTGCGCAGAACGCCGGGCGCTCCGGGCGTGGGCCGATAAGGGACATCCCTTTTGTCAAGACGAAAAAACAAGATTACCTGCAGAAATGCTCTGACTAGGTAGTTGAACTATCTGCCTTCTGGAGTTTGGACCTCAAGGCTTTTACAACTCATGCCGACCGCCATTGGCGATGAACCGGCTCCGAAAAGCTGCCTCTAAATCGGATAGCAAATCGTCCCATTGGGGCATTTTCCCAATGGAACGATTCTTCGCAGGCAGCTTGCGGCTACACAATCTTTAATCAGATTAAGTCAATTGGAGCCGCTTAACCCGGGGACTCTTACGCTTCATCATCAATTTCTTCACCTCGGAAAGGGTGCCGGCCGTCACCTTTCCACCGTACCGGGAGCGGAAAACGGGCTCGCAGCGCCGCCGCCCGGGGCCGCGACGCGTGACCCTCATCCAGCTCGACACCTCGCTCAACCTGCGGAAAAAGCGGCCGGGGTTCCTCCTCGCGGAAGCGGGTCATTCATTTGCACAGGCTGGACTCCGCCACCTTGTTGAGCGCGTACCGCTCTTTGACGGTCATATCGGCGGTCAGGCAGCGCTCTATGCGCCCGGCCCACATGTCGCGCCTGGCAGCGTCGCCGTTGGCAGACACCGCGAAACCTCCAAAGTCGGAAAACGTTCGCGACAAGCATGGATCATGCAGGGTCATGTGTTAAGACGCGCTATCTTTGACGCTCGCAATTCGCTAGCCCCATATGTCACCGTAATTAAGCAGCTGTTTGTATGTTTGCGCATATTTGGTTGAAATGGATTCAACCAAAAAGAACTCGCCGTGATTTATTTTGAATACCAGAAATGAATCAGAAAAGACTGTTGCGAGATATGTATCGAATCCAGGGCTCGTCTTCTCCCGATATAGAAACAGGTTTCTGAAATCATCATTCATCGCGACCCTTATCGTTTCTATGGGATCTTGCGAATGAAGTTCTTGCCTAAACGAGAATATGTAAGGGAGCAACATCAGGATATGCTTCTTCGCTTCAACGACTTCGAGAATCTGCGGTATGTCGTTTTGGGTGTTGGTGTGGTTCGTTTTAGTGCGCCGGATATTTACAAGGTCATCGACGGATAATCCACGCAATGCAACACGAAGCTTCGTGACCTCAACCTCTCCACTTGGCTTTTTACATTCGGCACACGCCACAGTCCCAGGAGCTAGAACTATAGGCCGTTTCTTGAGAATACTGTCTGCCATCAGCATGGTTTGCGAATCAAGTAGTTTGAAATCCAACTCGTATTCTTCGGAAATAGCATCACATTGGCCAGCTTCCTCCGATGGAGGTTCGCTGTACGCTGATTTGCCCTTGTCCCGAAAATAGGTGGAGTTGTTAATTAGCTCACGTAAATAGATCTCGTAGTTGCAATCCGGAATTCCTTCTACAAAATTACTGATAACGGCAGATGGGGGCATTGGCTTTATCGTCAGTCCAGGATCGCGCACGGCCTCCCCTTTCGTACAATTTGTGAACAACATTGGAAGCGAGAGACTTTCGTCAATCCACAACAATCGCCAAGTGTCGACGCTTGTTTGACTGCACGCATAAGCTACGGTAACGTGAAATACTTTGCGCACTTTGAAAGCTGAACGCGCCCAGAAAAGAAAGGACATGGCGCGTGCCGTCGGTATGATTTGAGTGTCGAGTTCAATCATGCTAGGAGGCGGGCCATGTCCAACCCAATCGTATCATTCGACGAGGAGGCGGTGAAGTCCGAGCTTCGCGAGCTGGTCAGGAAAACCATCGAGGAGACCATCAACGCCATGCTCGACGAGGAGGCCGACCAGCTTGTGGGCGCGGGCCCGTACGAGCGAACCGACGAGCGCGGATTCATCACGACGTCGGGCCAGGTCACGATCAAGATGCCCAAGCTCAAGGGCATGCGCTTCGCCACCGCCGTCGTCGAGCGCTACAAGAGGCGCGAGACCAGCGTCGAGGAGGCCATCATCGAGATGTACCTGGCCGGGGTGTCCACGCGCCGCATCGAGGACGTCAGCGAGATCCTGTGGGGCGCGGGCGCCTCCGCCGGCACGGTCTCCAATCTCAACGACAAGGCTTTCAAGGCGGTCGAGGAGTGGCGATGCCGGCCCCTGGCCTGCGAATACCCGTACGTCTACGTCGACGGCATCTACTTGAAGCGAAGCTGGGGCGGCTCCTACGAGAACGTGGCGGTCATGGTGGCGATCGGCGTGAACGAGGACGGCTACCACGAGGTAATCGGCTGCGCCGAGGGCTTCACCGAGTCGTCGGAGTGCTGGCGCGACTTCCTGTCGTGACTCAAGTCCCGCGGACTGCGCGGCGTGCGCATGTTCGTGGGCGACAAGGCGGCCGGCATGGTCGGCTCGATCGCCGAGGTCTTCCCCGACGCCAAGTACCAGCGCTGCACCGTGCACTTCTACCGCAACGTCCTCGCCGAGGTCCCCAAATCAAAGAGGCCGCAGGCGGCGGCCATGCTCAAGGCAATCCACACGATGGAATCTCGCGAGGCGGCCGCCGCCAAGGCCGAGGCCGTGGCCGGCGACCTGGAATCGATGCGGCTCAAGGAGGCCGCCAAGGTGGTGCGCGGCGGGTATGCCGAGACGCTGGCGTACTGCGAGATGCCGCGCGAGCATTGGCGGCGCATCCGCGCGAACAACGCGATCGAGCGCCTGAACAGGGAAATACGCCGTCGCGCCCGCGTGGTCGGCACCTTTCCCGACGGCAAGTCCGCGCTCATGCTGGTGGCCGCCCGCCTGAAGTACGTCGCCGACAGCGAGTGGGGGTCCCGCCGCTACCTGGACGTGTCGCTTCTCAAAGAGCAGTCGTGATGACGGCTAGCAAAAAGTGCGCAAAGCTATTGACGGTACCTCTTTGCAATGCGACCTATGAGAATGGGGATTGACTACCATCTTGTTTCACGATTGGCTTATTACGCATGCTAACCAGCACGCCGATATGAGTCCTCCGGAAAAGCCAGCCGTGTCAAAACGACACCATAGCCAAGCGCCGTATTCTCCGCATGGAATTGAGGGGCATGGTCGGAGCAACGGCGTGGCGGAGGCGCAATGTGAGCATCCTAAGCAACAACCGAAATACCACTCGCGTCTGCATTCATCGAACAACCCGAGCTATCGAGCTGCGTCAGCTCCTCCGCACTCGCAAACCGAAGCCTCATCCACCCAACGAGCCAGCACGCTCAATGTAACAAGATATTCTAGCGCGACTTGAGGAGCCAATTCGACCCCATACTCATGAGCCAAAGGGTTACGAATGGCAGCGAACACGCCTTCGGCATAAGCACGTACGCCGCGCCGCATCGACTGAGCCGTTCTCCCTTCGGCGTTCACCGAGAACCGCAATCTTGGCCCGCCCGGCTTGGGGTCGTCATCACTAAAGCACTCATTGAACAGGCTCGTCTCGCTTACGTCTCGCCGACCGACCTTATTCTGCATTTCCGCATTCAGCCTCTTGCATGCAGCTTCAACCGCCTCACCGTAGTGCCCAATACTCCAGAAAGCCTGAGCAGCTTGCCAAATCCACGGATGCAAGTCATTTGCGCGAAGAACAGGGGCAGAGTTTCCAAGGTTCTGTTGGATGCTGTCGGAGCATCTTGCAAAGGACCTCACACGAAGTGCTAGATCCCTATATTCCTTCCATGGATTCTCATCATGGTCGGCAAGCGAGCAATCCCCCTCTTCGCATTTCCAACCAGGACAAAATGCATCGAATATTTCCTCGACAATAACAACTTCGTCAAGAATTTCATCTCGGTCAAAATCCGAATCCCACATAGGATCGAATTCTCCACCAGGCCCGAAAACGAATTTGCCATCAGTTATGCGGATGAATTTGTCGAGTTGAGAAACAACCCATTCCGTATTGCAGCCTTCGGGCAATACCATCCAACCACCCCTAAATCGAAAAAAAGAGACCACTCCTGAGTAACGCATTAAATCACGCTTTCATCGAAGCAAGCCAAACGGAATCTTTGCAGCATTCCCATTCAAGAAAATCAAAACCAGGAATCATCTCGGAAGACGACATCAATCTGTCCTTGATTAATATCTCCTCGTCAAAGTCAATTGACTCCGACGAAATGGATGCAACAATAACTTGGTGATTTGAAAATTCATTTTCAAGCAAAGACATGCACTTTTGAAAGTTTTCCTTGCTCATTTCGCGACCCCGAGGAGAGTCTATGATTAGAGGAAGATTAATCCTAAGCTCCTGTTCGACGCTTTTTGCGTAAGCAAGCCTAAACGCGAATACAAGCAGATGATAGGATGTCCCGCTTTTGTCCTTGAGGGACCTTGTAAGGATTCCTTTCGGATCTTGGTCAAGATAGTCAGCTACGCCCAACGCATCACAATATTTTCTTGCGATTATCGTTATGGCGTCAAGAATGCGCTCCCCTTCGCCCGCAGGAGTATTGAGCCGGGCGTTCAGCTCCTTTCTTTTCTCCTTAAGTGAGTCGATTATGGGGCGGTAGGAATCGCCGTCGAGATTAAGCCCCGCAATTTGGCGATCAAAAGAATCGGCATCTTCCCCTAAATTAAAAAGCACATCATTTTGATTCGCGGGCACTAGATTGGCAATTTGCTCATCTAAATTAGCGATATCGGCGCGAATAGCCGCAGCACGCGCATCGAGATACCGACCATTGTCATTAAAGCCGGCAAGATTTTCGGAAGTAAGCTGAACCATGGAACCATCGCGAAGACGAACACGAAGCTTCATGCCGTCCACGTACTCCTTGAAACTAGCATTGTCTTTTTGAGCCCTACGAATACTCCTCAAGTCACGGGCAAGCGCATTCCGCTTGGCCATAAACGCCAGCTTCCGCTCCTCGGCCTTTGACGCATTGTCTTCACGCCCCTGCGATACAGCGTCTAACCCGAGGCTGCGTTTGTAGCCCACCACGTTTGATGCAAGCTCGAATTTTTTTATAAGCCTTTCCGTCTTGGCAAGATCCTGCTTCGTCGGAGATTCATCCATATCGGAAAGGCCTCGAATAAACGATTCGATCGAAAAGTGAATATCACCTATAGGCTTGCCGCGATTAAGCAGCGTCCAGCCTTTATCTTGATCGATATAACAGCATCCGAGAAGATTGTCTCCGATTCGAGAAGCCCCGTCTCCGAACACAATGGCTCTAACCGGCTCGATATCATACGGGAGCGCATACCGCTTTTCGCTTTCTCCCGCTATGGCACGCAGAAATTTTCTTTCTCTGATTAGAACGACGGACTCGCCCGATTCGCTTTCAAGCTCCAAGCGCGTGACAAGATTCTTGAAAGAAAAACCCTGCATCGAAGGAATCGATTCGCCTAACGAATGGAGAATGAGTCTGATCAGCGAAGTCTTGCCTACCGAATTGGCGCCCCGGCTTGTTATGAGAGTCGTTCTCGGCGAAAAACGAAAATCGACGGTCGAAAGCCCATCTAAGATACGAAGCGACTTAATATGCAAGGTTGACAGCCTTTCTAATTTTGTCTACAGAAACAAGCCTGAATAGTATTTTATGCAGAACCATCCGCGAAAGGGCTTCCGCGACCTCGCCATCGAAAGCATCTGCTCCTATGTCGGAATAATAATCCTCGTAGTGCTCGTCGATAAAGGATTTTCGGTCTTCGCGAAGCTTACCAACACCCTTAAATTTTCGGAAAGAATCAAAATCAGCAGAAACCTTGGCAACGAGAGTGAATCTTTGGGATGCGTCGTCGATCAAGTCACTATACACTTCGCAAACCTCTTCGCGTACATCTTCCTCTAGATTATCGAGAGCGGTATCGCTATCCGCAAGCGTACACATTTGAACAACAATGGGCCATACAAAATCGGCCTTATCAAGGGAAATCTTCAGGTTCTGATGAGTTGCGTTTTCCTGAAGCAGCAATCCCCATACACTTCTTAGCTTGTTGGCGTTTATTGTAATTCCGCCAAGGTCAAGGCCGGCCAGAAAATCCTCTATAGCTTTTCGAACGGACTCCCTACGTGTTCTGTCGTCGGAACCGTAATAGCTCAATACAAATACACCGAATTTTCCCGTGAACAAATTCCGGTCGATATCATGTCGTTCACAACTCTCGACAATATATGCTTGGGTTTCAGGCGCGAGCTCGCTAAAGCGAAGCAAGCTGTCCGATCCGAACAGATTTCCCTTCTTACTCTTGCCAAACGGAAGATGATCATTCGTTACATAAAGGCAAGACACACATTTTTCTAGCTCGCAATCGCCTTTCAAAGTGTCGAGAGAGTCCTTGAAACGAGACGAGGCTCCAGTTCCAAAATCATTTCCGAAATATGATTTAGCTTGACATAGGATGCACTTTCCATCTACGAGGTTGATCTCTATGTCATCGCAAGCACCCTCAACAATGACAGATGCAGCTTCGGGCAAATTCCTTATAAATAAAACCATGGCAGCGTTTACCTGGAATTCCCACCCGAAGGCAGACGCTGCGGCGTTGTGATTTTTAGCGTCTCCCACGGTCGGCCAACCTCCTAAATGCGGTCATCCGTCTTTAGCTAAGCGAAGAGCCGAATCATACAATGGTGAATACGCATGATTCTTCTTTGCAGCAAACCAATAGCTAGACTACCGCAATCTTAACCCCTTCATATCGCAAAGGCTGCGACGTGGGCGAGACGATGACGGCGGCAAAGGTGAATGGCCCGACTTGCACAGCAACCTAAAACAGCCGCTCATAAAAATCAAACAACGTCAATCCCGACGCCCTAGGCTATTTCGATTCTCTGACCCTTTAGTCTTATTCTATGCAGGCGGGTATCGAATCAAAGTTGGGAGCCGTAGCCGAGGTCGGGTACGGATGCTTTCCACGCGCTAACATCTTCTTAAGCGTTTAGAATCATACGATGCACCTTCATTAGAATGCACAGGCATATCTTTTTGAGCTAATTTGCTCAAAAAGATATGCCGCTCAATAGTCTTTAACGAAGTTCATATTGGGAGGATAAATGGATTCCGAAATAGTCGCAGCGATTATCATGGCTATCGCTTCGGTGGCTCCAAGCTCAATTGCCGCGATTCGAGGCAATGGGGCTAGTTCTTCGGAGCCAAACGCGGAATTAGCCAAATGGCTTTCCGAGCAAAGCGAAAAAGATGCCATCTCGCTAGCGAGGGTTTATGCGGCAGTGTGGAAATGGAAATACAAGGAAGAACCTTCGTATAGAATAACGCAGACGGTAATACTTGGCATGTATGTTCCCATGATTGCTATCATCGCCTACTGTCTGGTGCTTTCAGTGAATTCGGCGGTGCAGAACGGTGTCCCAATTTTGGAGGTGCTATCAAAAGATGGAGGTGCCTGCATGCTGGCGGCACTTCCGTTCATTGCTGTATTGGGTATATTGCTTGTCATTCATGAAAATATACGTAAGAGAGACATAGACGAGTATCTCTGGGATGCCGAAAAAAGATTTAAGCTCAAGTACATGAGACGCATGTCTCGGGTTTTATGTTCTTTTAGCCTTGTCGGAACCATGCTTATTATCGCTGCCTTTGTTTTATGTTTCACTGAGCCAAGTGCCGGCATCATTTTCCCGTTTACTATTCTGGTTCTGGCTGGAGCATTGATTACTATTGTGGCCGAAAAGAAATGGGTCTCTTTATTTTGCAGGGCTGATGACTTGGAATCCGGGGCTTCGGAAGAGCAGCATTCATGCGAGCGGTAAATGACACGGTCAATTTGCAGTACGAGATGGATCGTTCATAAATTTTGGTGGAAATTGTTCGTGCATATACGGCGGCGGTGATCGTCGGCACCAATGTCAGAATATCGAAAACTGACATGTCAAGGAGTAGCCTGGTCGATTCGGCAAAGACGGCTGACGCTTCCGGTCCCGACATCACAGCCGAGCCGGTCGACGACGTGCTGAAGATGGTCCGGCTCGGCAAAGCCTGTGTTTTACAATTTTGATTTTTAGGTTGGAACTGCGGCGGCGCAGGGCATCACCGACGGCAACGCCGAGACGGCGAGCTACGCCGGAGTGCCCTGGCTGAACGTGAGCAGCGAGCGCTTCATGAACGAGAACATCAGCTACGTGAACCTGGGCATGACTGTGGCGCCGCCGCCCGAGCACAAGACCTACCAGATCTTCGACAGCCGTTGGGAGGAGCACGTGCTCAACTATCCCAAGGCATTCTTCCCCACGGGAGAATACGGCCCCATCGAGGGCGCCGTCACAGGTCCAAACCGACCCACCCGTCGAAGGTGATGGAGTCGCGGTTGCGGCGGGTTTGCCAGTAGCAGGTCAGCCGGGCTTCACCAGCAGCCTTTGGCGCTGGTAGTCGTTGTAAGCTGCCACCTCGTTCGGCAGCGTGGGGCGTGGGCCCACGACGCTCATCCCTTTTGTCAAGACGAAAACGCGAGGCAGAACGGGGATTTTGCGCAGGTTGAGAGGATTGCCAGCAATTTCGATGGAGCATTTCGAGCCACCTGGGACGCATTAGTGAATCGGAATGGCACATAGCCTCAAACACGCGGAGCGCACCGATTTCCCCCATGCCTGATACCAAAATCGTCCCATTGGGACCCGTTTCCCAATGGGACGATTCTTCACAAAGGGCATTAAGGCGCATGAAAACGTGGAAGGGGCAAGCAAACGCGCTTCCATAAATTCGCCCATGGCGACCAGGGTATAATCCAACGAGACAAGCAACGAACGGGAAAGGCGGCGCGGATGAACCTGGGTAGCGAAAGCGAAACCGTCGAATTCAAGAAGTCGACCGGCGAGCATAAGGAGGCCCTGCAGGCCGTGAGCGCCATGTTGAACAAGCACGGCCGCGGCGAGCTCTACTTCGGCGTTAAAGACGACGGCGAAGTCATCGGCCAGGAGGTTTCAGACGCGACACTTCGCCAGGTGACGTCTTGGATATCGGATAAAATCGAGCCCGCGGTGTTCCCGACGGTCGAGCGCCTCGAAGCCGAGGAAGGGCTGATCTATATCCACGTCGAGTTCTCGGGTCTGAACGCCCCCTATTCCGCCGACGGCCGCTACTTCACCCGCATGGGAACTTCGAACAAGACGCTATCTGCAGCAGAACTCGGCACCATGATCATAAAGCGCGACCGCGCCCACAGCCCATGGGATTCGCTGCCCTCCGGAAGGCCCGTCGCCGACGCCGACGAGCAGGCGGTGCGCGACTTCGTCGAGCTTGGCCTGCAGGCGGGACGTGTGAGCGACGAATTCACGAATGCCTCCGACGTCCTCACACGGCTTGGTATGATAGCTCCCGACGGAACGCTCACGAACGCGGCCGCCGTGGCGTTCTGCAAAGCGCCGAGCGCCTACCCCAGGATGAAGCTGGGGCTGCTCGCAGGCAACGACAAACTCGACATCCTCGACCTCAGGCAGGAGTTCCTCCCTCTGATCCCACTCCTGAAACGCGCCGAGCTCTTCGTCGTCTCCAACATCCGCCGCAAATTCGTTTTCGGCGAACCCGGGATGCAGCGCCGCGAGGTTCCCGAAATTCCGAGGGAGGCCGTGCGCGAGGCAATTGCCAACGCATTGTGCCACCGCGACTACGCGACAGGCACATCCGTTCAGGTAAACGTCTACATGGACTTCATCGAGATAGTGAGCCCCGGGCTGTTCCCCGAGGGCGACTCGCCTGAGAGGCATCTCGAGGGATCGGGCGGCGACTTCAAGCAGCGCAACCCGAACATCGCGCAGGTGCTCTTCCGCTCGGGTATGATCGAGCAGTACGGCACCGGCATACCGCGCATCAAGAGGGCGTGCGACGTCGCTGGCGTGGCATTCAGCTATCGCCAGGACGTCAACGCCACCGTCATTCGCTTCGAACGCACCAGGTCGCAGGTAAACGACCGGGAAAACATCGCAGCAGACGGCACAACTGTCATCGCCGCCAACCCGTCGGCACTTGAGGGTCTCAACGAGGCCGAGAAGACCGCCGTGCAAATTGCGCGCGACTCGGGCCGCGTTACGAAGAAGGCACTTATGGAGCAAGCGGATGTCGGAAGAACCAAGGCGACGAAAACCTTGAAACAGCTCGCGGAGAAAGGCGTCCTCGCGTGGGTCGGCAGAGGAACGAACGACCCTTACCAGTATTATCGCCTCAACGAAAATGCATAGCTCATAACTGACCGCGAGGTGACCGCAGCTGACCGCGAGGTGACCGCAGCTGACCGTTTCGCACACAAGGTCGTCAAACCTCTGCCGAGTCGCCGTCAATCCGCCTTCGATAGAGCGTCCCCACTCAACAGGGAAATCGTAATAAGCTAGTAGAAATCAAACCCGCGATGAGGGGGGGGGCGGCAGTGGAGCCAAAACACAAGGAGATGGCCCGGCAGATGAGGGCCGACGGCGTAAGCGAGGAGATGATCGCAAGGTTCGTCGCCGAGGAGATGGAGAAAGACGAGTTCCGCCGCAGCAAGGGCGTCACCAAAATCGAGGCGTTGCGGGAGCGGAAGAAGATCCCCGAGCATATCCGCAAGCTGCTGCTCGCCAACGCGTTTTGCCATAACTGCGGCACGACGGAGTTCGCACCCGGCTACACGCTGCGCATGCGCCACGGCCGCGTGCTCATCGAGGGTTGCTGCGCGAAATGCGGAGCTGAGGTCGCCAGGCTGTGCGATTAGCCGTCCACGGAATCCTGCCGGGGATAGGCGGCTGCCGGATGAGCGGCGCTCCCGGGAACCGAGACGCCCCCAACCGTTGGGGCAATCCTTCCAACGAGAAAGTCCGTCATTATCGCATCTTGCCAATCCCTCCTACCTGAACAGCTCGTCGTGACCGCCAGTGCGCTCAAAGAAGGCGACCTCGTCGTTGGCCGACCATATCACCAGCCAATCGCCGGAGTTCGCCACGTGGCACTCGTTCCTCCCGGCCCAACTACCACTCAGGCGGTGCATGTTATGGCGGCGTTTGAGAATCTCCAGCGACTCGGGAGTGTTCTCCAGCACCAGGTCGATGAGCTTCTGCAGCTCGTTCAGATCCCAATTTCGCCGTTTTGCCTTCTTCTTGAGGTCGCGAGAGAATGCAGCGGAGAAATCCGCCGTGAGCCTACTCATCAGGCCATCGCTGCCGCGATAAGATTGGCTGCGTTGTCAAAGCGGCCTTTCTCGCCAGAGGACAGGAAGGCGTCGCCCTCGCGGATAGCCTCGAGGCTCTCAATGCTGGGCTCGTCGGGGGCGAAGGTCAGGGGGATACGGCGCGTGTTCACCATCTGCTTGTAAAACGCGCGCGTGACCGATGAGAGATCGAGGCCGTAGTAATCGGCCACCTCGGAAGCGCCGCGCTTCAAGTCGTCGTCAACGCGTATGGTCAAAGTAGAGCTAGACATGATACCCCTATCGACGTATGTGCAGATATATTATACTGCACATACGTTAACTCCTCAAGCAAGGCTGACCAAAAGACGACGTAAAGTCGATGATGGGAATCCCTGCCTTTAAATCGCCCAATCCACGCAGCCCAAAAGGCCAGCAGCATGCGGGCCTTTCTTTATACTGGGTAGGCGTGCCAGTCAGCGGCTTAGGCCATACCGTCTCACGTCGATGGCATCGCGAAGGTTGAAGCCGCATGGAATCGACGCCAGCAAAATCACGGTAGATTCAGAAGCAGGGACGGAAGTCGTTGGCAGCACAAAGACCGAAATGACGAAGCGCATAACCGCGAGGAATCCCCATGAAACGCTCCCCAATCTCAATCGCACAATCGAGCCGCGACCACCCCCTCGATTTAGTTCGGTTCTAACCATTCTAATCACCATGGTTAGTAGAATGATTAGAATATGGGTAGAAAAGAATCGGAAGGCGAGCAGGATGAAGCCCCGGGGAACAAAGACGGTCGAGCTGAAGGCCGTTGCGCAAGACGGCATCAAGAAGGAGATTGTCGCCTTCGCGAACAGCAACGACGGAACGGTCTACGTGGGCGTCGACAACGACGGCAACGTGTTGGGCGTCGAAGACGCCGACGGGTGCGCCTTGCAGGTCTCCAACATGGTGCGAGACGCCGTGAGACCGGACTCACCATGTTCGTCAGCTACGAAGCGCTCGACTGCGACGGGAAGGCGGTCTGACCGTCAAGTGAATCTGAATCCGTCCCATTCCCGTCAACAAGTCGATTTCCGTTCCCCATGATATGAGCAACGGGCATTTCCACGTCAATGGAATCGGAGTTGATTCAGATCATCGCCGCCGAGCTGGCGCTCTTTCCACCAGTTGCGGACCGTGTGGCGGTTGAGGTGGCCGAGCTCCACCACGACGTCGACCGCGCTGCAGCCAAACCTGACGAACGTCTCGATGACCTTCACCCTTTACTCTGCGCCGCACATCCGTACGACCCCCCCTAGCGCCCTCTTTTGGCCCAGGATTTCCACCGCAGTCCCATATTCCGGTTTCACGATCGACGAATACACTTACGCTCTAACCGCATCAATGGCCATCAGGGGCCCTATTCCGAATCTTCTTTTGACTTAAGCGAAGCAACAAATCCATAGGGATCAATAGCGGGAAGAGTCTGCTTCCCCACAATGCTTTCCGCGGTTATGTTCTCTACAATGGCCCGTATCTTTCCGTAAGCAATGGATACCGTATTGGCCATGACAAATGTTTCTCTTTCGCCTTCATCCATATCAGATAAAGACACTTCCGGTATCGCCACAACAATGCCAAGCTTGCATGAGGCAGAAAGGGCCGGCGCATCACCCTTCTCGTCAATCGTCCAATCCCCCACAGCTTCAAGAACGCATTTGCATACGCGATTGCCGTCATCCATCATCGGCGAAGCGAACGAAGAATTCATAGTCAGGGAAAGGTGCGTTTCCCCGCCCGAGAATCCGTCCGCTATCGATAAGTTAACCCCGAGCACTTTCGAATCAACAATTTCCACGGGCGAAATCCAGTTTCCCTCGCTCATGCCGCAATCCTCCCCAATGACAGAGCGGTCGTCTCTTTGACGCCGAAAGAAGCGCTCGCGCTTCTAGAAACAAGCGCGCTGGTTGAGAACGCACCACCAAACGATTCAATCAACGGCACCTCCTTAGGAACAAGTACGGTATCCGTGCCGTTTTCGTCATCTAGGCCAGCGTAATCAACATCGTCGATTTCCGTTAAACGAATGGGCGAGACTTCGCAGCCTAAGGCGACTGCAACCTTAGCCATGGACTTAAGCGTCATATTGGAATTCTCAGTGAGCAGTTTCGATACTGCTGCAGGACTTACACCAAGCAACTTAGCCAAGTCCTTGCGCTTGAGCCCTAGCTTATTGAGACGCATAAACACTTCCACCTCAAAATCCAACGCCATCTTAGCCGCAACATTGTCAAAAGACGGCTTTAAAGGCTCGTCGACACCAAGGAACTCCTCTCGCGACACCTTCATGGCCATGTTATTCACCATCCTCTATCAGTCGAATCGCCTCTTGGACCAACGGCTCTACTTGCTTCAGCATTTCATTCATAGTCTTATGCTTATGCGATTCAAAAGCATCTAACATCACAAAAGCCCGTTGCTTTTTGCTCCAGTAAGTAACCACTCGCCAGGTTTTTCCAAACCTGCGTATTTCGATAAGACTCAGTTTTGTGTTTTTGATCGTATCAAACCGATTTGTGCTGAATGCAAAATCAACCCAAAGCTCATAACCAAGCCCATCGACCCTTTCAATCAAATCATAAAGCGCACTCAGTGCATTCAGATCCTTTTTAAACCTCTTCTGAAGAATGTTTTTCTCGGAAACATCTCCTTCATTAACGAGCAGATAGAAGAAATCAGCTATCTGCTTAAGCCGCCAATTACCTTCCCCCATCTACTCTCCTTGTCGATGCAACGATAGCATAATTAACCTACAAGTTAATTTTATCAAACGCAACTTATTTCGCAAATAAGCAGAACTTTCAACCATCGAGATTGGAATAATTGAAATTTCTTAGACGGGAAAATATCGACGCCACACATAGCTCAAGGACGACTACATCGAAATCGCAAAGTGAATCTGGATCTGTGATCGGGGGATGCGGGCATTTCCTTAGATCGGCTACGCCACCAGCCCTAAGCTCCTGCGGTACTGCATCGGACTCAGGCCGGAAGCGGTCGAGAAGGCTGCCAGAATGGCCGACGACCCGATAATCGACATTGATTCCTCAGCCCTCAGCGACGATGGGAAATAGGAAGGCTCCCGGACTTTTCTCAAAGCGAATGGGAAAAATCCGGGAGTTTTCTCGTTCCTACGCTGTTGTTTTTTACGCTCACATTCCTACTCTCGCCCCACGAGAAGGCCCGAAGGGTCTCGCATGTGCGCGATTTTAAGCGCATGCATCGTCGGCGTTTCATCGCCGTCGTCTTCAAGACCCGTCAAACACGAAGCGCTTCAAATGGGGTCCTCATTTCTGACGTCAGTTCAGATTTGTTGAAAAAGGCCCTCGAATGTGGTCTTTTTCAGGCCGAATTGACCAATAGTCCAAGGGCGGCACTAGCGAATCATGAGAATTCCCAGTTCAGAAGCTCGGTGGTAAAGTGATGTTAAGCAGGAAAGCTGAATCATGCCACATTCGAGGACCATTTTCGACACGCAGGGATGGGCTCGCGCGATAATAGGCCCACATTGCAATCGGAATCCCCCTCGCGGAAGCGGACCATCCATTCGTGCAGGCTGGACTCAGCCACTTTGTTGAGCGCGCACCATTCTTTGACTGACGGTCGTATCGGCGGCGAGGCAGCGCTCTATGCGCCCGGCCCACGCGTCGCGCCTGTTGTTCTTGCGCTTCCTGTCGGAGTCCGAGCGCACGATGCTAGCGACCACGACTATGTCGCAATCGACGCCGAGCGCCCTCGGCTCCCTGCAGAGATGGAAGCCGGTGCAGCCGCTTTCGTAGACGGCATACCAGGGGCGGTGAACTCGCCCTGCATCCATGACGCCATCTCCGAAGGCGCCGGCACGTCGTCGAAGCGCTTCGCGGCAGTCGCGGCAGTGCTCCCATCGATTCCCTTGACCGCGATCGTCCTCGCGTGCACGTCCATCCCGAACCTGGATCAGCACCTCAACCCGAAGGCATACTTCGCCATGGCAGACGCATTCCATGTTTGCGACACGGCACCCGAGCCGACGGATTCCGGGCAGCGCCATTGTGACGGATTGCCCAATCCACGTGGTCCAAAAAGCCAGCAGCATGCTGGGTCTTTCTTTATGCCAGGCAGCCGTGCCAGTCAGCGGCTTGGGTCATACTGTCTTGCATAGCTTCGCGGCGACATCTCCCACCTCGCCCCTCTTGAACTGCAGCCGTTTCGACGCTCTTGCCATAAAGAAGGCAATCAAAGCGATCAGCTTCCCGATGGATTCGGGGCAATCGTTGGGCAGACCGCCATTCTCTAGACAGTACAACAAGTTTCGATAGTTCGGCGCGAGCGCGCTCTCGACCCTTCCCGGCCCTGCCTCAATAGCGCCCTTTTCGAAAAACTACTCCCCTCCACGCGTCTGCGAACGCCTTCGCAGCGACGGGTGACATGCAAGAAGCCATACGCATCAACAAAAAAACTTCAGGTAAAGCCGCGGAAGATAATGCTGCTACTCTACATCAGCCATCCACGTGCCCCAACCTCCATACCGAAGGTCAGCTATCTCGCGTCCTCGCCCTGCATGCCCGCAGGCCAAACCAGCTCCGGCCCAAGGATTATTCTCTCCTTGCCGACGGTCTTGACGTTAGCGGTATAGCTGACCTCCAGGTCCCCACGCTCGTAATCGCCATAGATGTCGTCGATGAGCTTGTCGGCATCGTAGGTCACGACCCATTTGCTCTTAGCGCTGCCGACTTTTCTTGCAAGCGACCTGTGCTTCTCCTCGTCGAATGAGCTTCGATACAGGCCAGGGCCCTTCTGAACGTATGGAGGGTCTAGATAAGCAAACAAATCAGAATCACCCATCCTGCCGTCAATGAACTCCTCCGCATCGAGCTTCGTCACCTCGATGTTGTCCCTTCGCGCTGCGATGTCCATTACCTTCTTCTTCAGGGTCTCGCGGTTGAAGCGAGCATCCATCTTGAAATTGCCGGCCTGCTCAAGTCCGCCGATGACGCCGCCGCTCAGGATGCCCGACACATTGGTCCTGTTGAGGTAGAACGCAGCCCTGCCGAGCTCAGAATCGCTCACTCCGTCATGATTCTGGTACATGCCACGCATCCTTTTCCAAGTTTCAACATCAAGGACGGCGGAGTCGATGAACTCGCACAATTCCTCACTGTGGTTGACTATGGAATCCCACATGCAGTAGACGGCACGGTCATAGTCGTTAATAACGACCGAGGACACATCACCCCTCAGAAGGAGCTTGATGGCAAGCCCCGCGCCGCCAGCGAACAGCTCGGCGTAGGGACGCCCAAGTAAACCGTTTTCTTCAAGAATCGCCTTAATCACGGGATACAGCTTCGTCTTCCCGCCCGGGTATCTGACAGGTGTGTATGTAATGGGCATCTCTCCACCTCCTCAATATGCAGTCTTAAACAGCCATTACCGAAGTTCACGTCCCGGTCACATTCTGCAAAACCCATTGGCCTCACCAATACGCTCCTTTAAGCACTTCAAAGTTGGAATGTATTTTGCAGGCACGTCCAAACTTCTTTCAACATCAATCCTTACTATGTGAGGCAAATCGTTAGAGCTCGATATCTCTGGGAAGACAGATTCCGTGATAATTTGCAGTCTTTCTATACAGTTTCGCCAGGTCGTCAGCGAACCTTTTAATGTCGGCCGAATTGGATTCATCGCGAATCCACTGCTTGAGCACATATCTGAAAAAGACAAAATGCTTATTGAAGAAACCTTTGACAGCGGCCCGCTCGCTTTTCTCAGACGCCCTGAACGCGTCTATCGAAGGTTCAATATCCTTGGCAAACAGCTCATATGTATAGCCCTCGGACTCAACCGCTTGATCGTCCCAAAAGGGGTTCAATCCGTCTTTGGCAAGCTCGCACGCATAGTCAAAGGCAATCCATTCCGGCGATTTTCCACCAGGAAGAGCTACAATGTTGTTTGATAGATTCGAATTATGGTCGCCATCAAGAACGCAAATTGACGCCATTGACGACTGTCTTATCATTCGATCTTTAAAGAGCTTTTCCAGTTGCTCAGCGCCAATTGCCGCGTCCACAAAATGAACGTTCCTTCCAAAGTCCTTGAACCCGCCGCGGGAAATGCCCAGCCAGTCGGTAATAAGACCGACAAACACGCGTGCCTCTTCGTCCTCGGAAAAGGCGGGGATAATCTTATCAGCCATAAGGTCGGACTTGGTAATTCCCCGTAAATGCATTTCGATTTTAAGAGGGTCAGGATCCGTCATCGGCTTTACGACATTTCCGTTATTTTTAAGATAAATGACCTTGAGCTTTTTCTTAAGCATAGTGTTGATCAAAGTAAGACTATGAGTTGTGAAGATAATCTGGATGTGATAATCGAATGCGAACCCCCTCATGATTTCCAGCAACGTGTATTGGAGCGATGGGTGCAGAGTCGCATCAAACTCATCGACGAGCAACAGACTGCACACAGTCTGCCTTTGAGCTTCTTTGTCCAACGCTTGGAAGAGATATTTGAGGGAGAGGAGCGCCGTCAGAATAATAGCCACGTTGTCCTCGCCGCTTGATACGGTATTAGAGTCGACCCCTGCGGCGTCGGTATCAAACTCCTGCCTCTTCTTAACAGAACCCATGTTTTGAGATGAAAAGGAGCTGGCGTGAATCCCAGTTGCCTTTTGGTATAGCTTCGACAACTCCTCATAAAACGCTTGATCGGTTTTCACAGACGACTTGATCGATGAATCCTCCCCCTGATACTCGCCCCACGGAAGCAAACGTGCAAGACTCAGGTATACGACAGGCATAGAGGGTAATTTGTCTCCGCTGTCCTTTTTGTAATATGGCTTAATTGCGTAACGATTGGCTGCTTTTGAATTGTGCTTTCGAAACGACAGCTTCGTATTGTCGAAATACGAGACTTCGAATAAGTTACCGCCATCGAAGTTGGGCGCAGGATCGTTGTATTCGCGGTCGCCCTTCGCAAGCTTCTCCATCTTTGTGTTAACTTGAGCATTGAGCTGATTGATACGCCTTAAAGCAGACGGGTCGAGAATTCTCTCATCATTTGCCTTCATGGCCTGAAAAGCATTGCTGGCAATGTGCAGGAACGTGGTCTTGCAGGTTCCATTCGTTCCGGAAATCGCATTAACGCCCGGACTGAAATCAACAACAATATTAGCGAGCTTCTTATACCTGTGTATTTCAAGCTTCTTGACCATATTCGCACACTCTCACAGTAAACAAACAAATTGCAATTTAAACATATTAATTCAAGCATCAGAGATTTAACAGGGACGCCATGAGCTACCTACTCCAATGCCTCTGTTAGACGAGGATTGACACGAAAGAATCGACCTTCATTACAGTCCGAGATAAGCCACCGATGAACTTCGGTGGCGAGCATTCGGCGCATTGCCTACGATGCGGGCAAGCCCCGAGGGGCCGCCAATCGGGCGCCTCCGGATGGCCGTCTGCCCCTGCCCCGAAGAGGGCCGGGGGGTGTTGCCACCGGAGGCGCTCGCCGCTCCGAACGACCGATAGGAAACTGCCGGGCGCGGGCGCCACGGCCAGGTAATGTGGGTGTCGCAGGGAGGGCTTCCGATCGGCCCGACGATTGGAGGATACCACCATGGCACCACCGAGAAGGCCGGAAATCGTCATAGGGCTCGACGTCGGGAAGTCGTCGCACTGGGCGTGCGTCGCGACGCGCGACGGCGAGGTGCTCGCGAGCAAGCCCGTAGCCAACAGGGAAAACGCCCTCGACTCGCCTTTCGCCGAGTTCCCCGGAGTCCTCGTCGTCGTCGACCAGGTCCGCAACATCGGCGCGCTCGCGCTCTCCCGCGCGCGGGCGGCGGGAATGCCGTCGGCGTACCTGCCGGGCCTGGCCGCCCACGAGGTCGCCAGGCTGTTCGGCGGCGACGCCAAGACCGACGAGCGCGACGCGATGGTCATCGCGAAGACCGCGCTCGGCATTCCGGACGCGCTGCTGCCGGTCCCCCATCCCGACCCCGCGATCGCCGCGGCGAGGGCGCTCGCGGCGCAAAGGGACTTCCTGACCTGCGAGAGCACCAGGAGCAAAAACAGGCTGCGCAGCATCCTGCTGGAGTCGTGCCCCGAGTTCGAATCGCTGGTCGACCTGTCCGACGTCTCCGAACTGCGGCTCATGGCCGCCCTAGGCGGGCCATGGTCGGTGGCCGACGCCGGGCGCCGAAGGGCGGCGGCCCTCGCCCGCGGCGCGCGGCGCGGCAAGGTGGACGCTGTTTCTGTCAAGGCTAAACTGAACACCGTGGCATGACCGAATTGGACACTTTGG
>OGCN01001056.1_pt1 | contig 40072 bp, 38 predicted proteins | sample 1570181 | NCBI WGS metagenome assembly OGCN01 (sample SAMEA4370584, study PRJEB24528) | human gut metagenome | reverse complement strand
GTAGGAATGAAACATAAAGGTTTATAACTTTTTATAAGTTTTCAGTAACGGTATATATGAGAATAACACTGATCACAGTCGGAAAAATAAAAGAAAAATATTTTACAGATGCCATCGCAGAATACCAGAAACGTTTAAGCAGATACTGCAAACTGGAAATTCTGGAAGTGGCGGATGAAAAGACACCGGACGGTGCAAGTGCGGCCATCGAAGAACAGATCAAAGAAAAAGAAGCAGAGCGTGTCCGGAAAGTGTTAAAAGACAGTGCCTATACGATCGCTCTGGCGATCGACGGAAAGCAGATGACATCTGAAAATTTTGCCGAAAAGATCCAGGGTCTTGGCATCCGTGGGGAGAGCCATATCTGCTTTCTGATCGGCGGATCACTTGGCATGTCGGACAGTCTCCTTCGCCAGGCAGACGAACGCATCAGTTTTTCGAAAATGACATTTCCCCACCAACTGATGCGTGTGATCCTTCTGGAACAGATTTATCGCGGTTTCCGAATCATCCATCACGAACCATATCATAAATAATCAGTCTTTTTTAGCCTCTTCTAAGACAGAAGTGCAGTGAGGACAGCGTGTTGCCTCAATGTCGATCTCTGTTTTACAGAAGGGGCATTTTTTGTGGTCGGAGCTTTTGGCTCTTCCGCTTTATGACCGATCGAAGTCAGTTTGTTGATCGCCTTTAACAGGCAAAACAGGACGAAAGCCATAAAGATGAAGTTTACAACATCCGAAAGAAAAGAAGAGGCAAATTCTTTAAACTCTTCAAAGAACTTTTTCATATGTAGATTCCTCCTTCATACAGAATTGCAGAAGGTTCGTGATGAGGATTCCACGATTTCTCGTAACGGTTCCATATCTTCACAGTTACGATTTATCTGATATATTTTATCATAATGACATGGGCATGGTCAAGCTGACCAGAATCAGGTTTCAGATCTTATGTGTATTTGATTTGAAAGTGGCAGGAAAGAAATTTGTGTATAGTTTTTCTCCTTGTGCTAAGAATGGAATGTCTGTTATATGTCTTGAAATATCTGAAAATAAGAAAAATAGTATTAAATATTCTTGAAAAACAAAATATTAAAAATATTTATAATGACTATATAAAATAATTCTGATAAAAAATCGAATAATTATTGACTACACAGGCGTAGTATGATATCGTGAAATTACAAGCAACGTGACAGGCAGAATATGGAGATCTGCAAAAAACAAAGGAGGCATCGTGATGAAAAAATATTTATTGATTTTGTTGGGATTTTTAATGGCGATTTTATATCTGCATCCGGCATCAGTACTGGCAGAGGAAGCCCAGAAAATTACAGTTTCTTATCAGTATATTGATGAGGATACCGGAGAAATTTTTAGAGAAGAAAAACGTAATACGGACAAGCAGGCAGGAAAAGCATATGAAGCCACACCGAGATGGGAAGAAAAGTATGGTCTTGAAAAAAGGAAGTGGTACAAGAACGAATAGACGGAGATTCTGGAACTGCATATATGTTTGATCTTGGACATTCAAAAAATGTGTTGAAGATAGAACATCTCTCTGAAAATTCGGAAGAAAATGTGATCCAGCTATATTACAAAGAATATCATTTGTCAGACAGTGATCATACCTGCGTGGATGTAACTATTATGGATGAGGACGCGGATGTTGTTATAAAGAAAGAGACATTTGAAGTGAAAAAATCAGATCACTTTTATTATGATATTGATTTTATCATAAAAGATGAACAGGGCATCTCTTATCTTTATGACAGTCTGAGCACAGAAAACAGGGAGAGGGTTTTCAGTGCGAATGAAAATGCCATGCGAAATCAGGTAAAGCTGTACTATAAAAAAGGCTCTATAAAACCAGAGGAAGCAATTGTAGTAGTATATAAAGAGTTAGATCCATTTGATACAGAATACTGTAAAAAGCAATTTATAGAGGGGCTTACGGTTGGCGATGATTTCTACTTGGATGATATTCATGTAAGTGGACAGGATAATGATAATGATTTGAGCGAATTAAGGCGATTATATGAATGTTATTATAGTTATGATTGGAAACTGAATGAAAAAATATATATCGAAAAACTTTCATCGAATCTGAATGATAATATCTTAAAGACATACCATCATTTGTATAAATTGCGTCCTGGGGATTATGCAGAAGAAAGTACAAAGGTAGTATTGGAGTTTGTAGATGCGGATACTGGCAAAGCATTTAAAACAGATCAACGATTTACAAGTCCGGGGGCAAAAATTAACTACACAGCTGTACCGAATAAACTGACTGCCAGCAATGGAAATGTTTACTATTTTGATAAAGATTATGCAAATAATCATTTATCTATCACGGCCAAGAAAATCGAAAAAGGCAGTGATGTCTATAAAGCAGGCAATGTCATTCAAGCATACTACTTTACAAAGAAAAATCCGGGAGATTCTGCGGCGGTTCGTGTTTCTTATATGGATTCCGCTACTGGGAAACTGGTACGTCAGGAAGATAAAGATGGACTGATTGTTGGCGAGTCTTATTTGCATCAGCCGGAAGAAAGTTTTAAAATCGGTGATGTAACTTACACATACGATCAGGAAAATGCAAAAAACAAGCTGCAAATTGAAAATCTGAGCGGACATCCGGGCAAGGATGAGATTGTTATTTACTATAAGGCATCTGTGCCAGATTCGAATCAGAACTCAGACCATGATTCAAAGCCAAATCCGCCAAAAGTCAAAAAACTGGCAGCACCGAAAAAACTTCAGGCAGTGCGAACCGGTACAACCAAAGCGAAAATCATGTTCAAGAAAGTGAAAAAGGCAGATGGTTATCAGATCAGCTATGCGGACAATAAAAAATTCCGCGAGGCGAAGAAACGGAGCACCGGAAAAACAAACATTGTCCTCAAAAAACTGAAAAAGAACCGGAAATATTATGTGCGTGTGCGGGCATATCAGAAGATAAATGGAGCTAAGAAATATGGAACATACAGCAAAGTGAAGGTGATTGCAAAACGATAATACAATGATGCCAGGGGTCAAAAGGTCTAAATCCACATGAGCTTGCTCATAAGTGGATGAAAGACCTTGGAACCCGCCCCGATATGAGCATAAAAGTGGGATGATAATCCCACGATATGCGAATACTGGGGTGCTATGTGCCAGTGGCACATGTTTAGCACCGACCGAAGCGGAGCGTAGAAAGGATTGTGGGAGTGCGAAGCACGGAACAATCCGTAGGCATCATATTGACGAAATCCACCAGAACTCAAATTGAGACTGGTGGATTTTTTGTTGCTTTTTTTAAAAAAATACTCTTGACAGATACCGTATGTGGGTGTACTATCAACATATGAACAATCGTTCAAATGTTTGCAGAAAGAGGGTGGAAACTTGGCAACGGAAGAACTGGAATGCTGTGAGGACTGCCAGATTCATCCGGATCGGCTGGATATTGTGAACAGCGGTATGCCGGAGGAAGAGGAATTATACGATCTTGCGGAATTATTTAAGGTATTTGGAGATTCGACGAGAATCCGTATTCTGTTTGTGCTGTTTGAAGCAGAAGTTTGTGTCTGTGATCTCGCAGAGACGCTTCATATGACACAGTCGGCGATCTCACATCAGCTTCGGATTTTAAAGCAATCCAAGTTGGTCAAAAGCAGAAGGGAAGGAAAGTCGGTTTTTTATTCTCTGGCAGACGGGCATGTGCGTACGATCATCGCACAGGGCCGCGAACATATTGAAGAAAAATAAAAGAACAGTTACGAAAAAATTATAAAAGGAGTGTTTTATCATGAAGAAAAAATTTAAATTACAGGATCTGGATTGTGCAAACTGTGCAGCAAAAATGGAAGATGCGATCAAAAAAATCCCGGGAGTCAACGATGCAAATGTCAGCTTTATGATGCAGAAAATGACCGTTGATGCAGAAGATGACAAATTCGATGCAATCATGGAAGAAGTCGTACGTGTATGTGCAAAGGTAGAGCCGGACTGCAAGATCCTGATGAAATAGCATTGTGAGAGTTACTTTGCAACGGAGCAATTCGCAGGCATCAATTTTGATCCCAATATGAAAATAAGGTGAAAGAAAAGGGGGCAGCAGGGTGGATAGCGATATCCGACTGCTGCTTTCAAAAACGGAGGATTTTGGTATGACGGAAAAACAGAAAAAAATGCTGGGCCGCATTATTGCTGCATTTGTCCTGTTTGTTGCCCTGCTGATCGCAGAGCACACAGGAATGTTGGAGAACGTGAATGTGTGGATTCAGTTTGTGGTTTATCTGGTACCGTATCTGATCATCGGGTATGATATCGTGTACAAAGCAGTTCGAAATATCAGCCACGGACAGGTTTTCGATGAAAACTTTCTGATGATGGTTGCAACCGTCGGAGCCTTTGGCGTACAGGAGTTTTCAGAAGCAGTAGCCGTTATGTTGTTCTATCAGGTCGGTGAACTGTTCCAGAGCTATGCGGTCGGCAAATCCAGACAGTCCATCTCCGCGATGATGGATATCTGTCCGGAATATGCCAACATCGAGCAGAACGGCGTGCTGACACAGGTCGATCCGGATGACGTGGAGGTTGGCGATATCATCGTAATCAAACCGGGCGAGCGTATCCCTCTGGACGGCGTGGTGATCGAAGGAGAATCGCTTGTTGATACCGCAGCATTGACCGGCGAGTCGGTTCCGAGAAGTGCAAAGGCCGGTGATGAGATCATCAGCGGATGTGTGAACGGAAGCGGTACACTGAAAGTAAAAGTTACGAAAGAATTTGATGATTCTACGGTTGCGAAGATCCTGGAGCTGGTAGAGAATGCAAGCAGCAAGAAAGCAAAAGTAGAGAACTTTATTACAAAATTTGCAAAATATTATACTCCGGTTGTCACGATCGGAGCTGTGGTTCTGGCACTGGTTCCTCCACTGGTTCTTGGGGGCGGATTTGCAGAATGGATCCAGAGAGCCTGCATTTTCCTGGTTATCTCCTGCCCATGTGCACTGGTTATCTCGGTTCCGATGGGATTCTTCGGCGGAATCGGAGCAGCATCCAATGTTGGTGTGCTGGTAAAAGGAAGCAACTATCTGGAAGCCGTTGCTGAGATGACAACGATCGTATTTGATAAGACCGGAACACTTACAAAAGGCGAATTTAAGGTTGCACAGATCCAGCCGCAGGGCATGACAGAGACAGAACTTCTGGAGATTGCGGCTTTGGGAGAAGGTTACTCTACGCATCCGATCGCAAATTCGATCCGGGAATCTTACGGCAAAACTCCGGATATGAAGCGTACAGAAAATGCAAATGAGATCGCCGGACATGGTATTTCCATCACGGTTGACAACAAAGCAGTGCTGATCGGAAATGAAAAACTGATGAAAAAGGAAGGTATCGCTTACACCCCTTGCCAGAGCGGTGGAACCGTTGTCTATGTGGCATGTGACGGAAAATTTGCCGGAACTCTGGTGATTTCTGATACAGTAAAAGACGGTGCAAAAGAAGCCATAAGTGCTATGAAACAGGTTGGTGTCAAAAAATGCGTCATGCTGACCGGTGACCGCAAAGAGGCGGCTATGGAAGTGGCAAAAGAGCTTGGTATTGATGAAGTACATGCAGAACTGCTGCCGGCAGATAAGGTGGCACAGGTAGAACGCCTCCTGAGGGAAAAACCGAAGAAAGAAAAACTGGCATTTGTCGGAGACGGCATCAATGATGCTCCGGTACTGACAAGAGCGGATATCGGCATTGCCATGGGAAGCATGGGATCGGATGCAGCAATCGAGGCAGCCGATGTTGTGCTGATGGATGATGATGTCCGCAAGATCGCATCGATCGTAAGGATTTCCAGAAAAACACTGTCGATCGTAAAACAGAACATCGTTTTTGCACTCGGCGTAAAAGCAATCGTATTGCTGCTCGGAGCTTTTGGCGCAGCCAATATGTGGGAAGCTGTTTTCGCAGATGTCGGAGTTTCTGTCATTGCGATCCTGAACTCCATGCGTGCACTGAAAGAGAAGTAAGAAAAGGCAGACAGAAGAGAACGGTATAAAAAGAAAGAGACAAATCCAAAATCGGGTTTGTCTCATTTCTTCACTGTTCTTTTTGCATTTTTTTTATGTGGTTTTTCAAAGCGTCAAAGCTCTCTTTGCTGATTACGTGCTCGATGCGGCAGGCATCTTCCACGGCAGTTTTTTCGGAAACTCCCAGTTTCATCAGACAAGAGGAGATGAGCTGATGGCGTTCGTAGATCATTTCGGCGATTGCTCTGCCGGAATCGGTCAGATAAATAAATCCGGCCTTTGTCACTGTGATATGATTTTTCTCACGGAGATTTTTCATAGCGACGCTGACACTTGATTTTTTAAATCCAAGCTCATTGGCAACATCCACGGAACGGACCACCGGAAGCTGCTTGCTGAGCACTAATATGGTTTCCAGGTAATTTTCTGCTGATTCATTTACTATCATAAGTTGCTCCACCTCACGTTCTTTCCTATCGCAATAAGAAAAGTAAGTTTAGTATAGCATAGAAACGGAGCCTGGTCAAAGATATTTTTGTGAGAAATTGACAAAACTGTAACAAAGTTTATACTTTTTTCTTGACAGCTGCAAACATTTTTTATATGATATGCAATGTGGCGGAAGGCAAGGGGGCTTTGGGATACAGGCAATCGGCTTTTCGCTTCTTGCTATTCTAAAAACATTTTGATCATATGGAGGAACTAGAAATGAAAAAAGCAATGGCATTCTTACTTTGTACTGTAATGACAGCAGGTATGCTGGCAGGATGTGGCTCAAAAACAGCAGAGACAACTGCTTCTACAGAGACAGCAGCTTCTACAGAGACAGCAGCTTCCACAGAAGGCAGCGGTTCAGAAGCAGCAGAAAAGACTTCTGACAAAAAATGGGTTGTTGCAACCGACACGGTTTTCAAACCATTTGAGTATACCAATGATCAGAACGAATTCGTGGGAATCGACGTAGACCTTCTGGCAGCGATCGCAGAAGATCAGGGATTTGAGTATGAACTGCAGAGCCTTGGATGGGATGCAGGTGTTGCAGCTGTTCAGGCAGGACAGGCAGATGCTCTGATCGCAGGAGCAACGATCAAACAGGAACGTATCGATTCCGGATGGATCTTTTCTGATGGATATTATAACGCAACACAGACTTTCGTAGTATCTGAAGACAGCGACATCGCAAGCTACGAAGATCTGAAAGGCAAAAATGTGGCAGTAAAGAACGGTACTGCAGGTGCTGACTTTGCAAACAGCCTGAAAGATGAGTATGGATTTACTGTTACGGTATTTGAAGATTCACCGACGATGTATCAGGATGTTATCCTTGGCAACAGTGCAGCATGCGTAGAAGACACACCGATCATGGCAGCTTCTATCAAAGAAGGTAATCTGGCACTGAAGATTCCGGAAGGTATGGAGAGCGACGGTGCACCTTACGGACTGGCAATCATGGACGAGAAAAACCAGGAACTGCTGGATATGTTCAACAAAGGACTGGAAGACATCAAAGCAAACGGTACTTACGATGAGATCATCGCAAAATATCTGGGCGAATAATCAGAAGAATAAAAAGGGCAACTCTTAGAGGATACCCTATGCATGGAAGCACGGGACCGGTTTTGGATTCCGTGCTTCTTACGCTATCACAAAATACCTTTTGACCAGGCAATAGATGTTATGATACAATAAATAACAGCAGAATCAAAAGCCGGAAAATGCACAGCAGTGTTTTAAGGTATTTTGAATCTCAATCTTATAAAAATACAAAGGAAGGAGAAAGAACATGATTGCAATTTTACAGTCTTACAGTTCCATGCTTCTTGGAGCACTCGGAAAGACTTTGCTTCTTACACTGCTGTCATTGCTTTTTGCCATGATCATCGGTATGATCTTTGCATTGATGAATGTAGGAAGAAACCGTGTACTGAACTGTATCGGTACCATTTATGTTGATGCGGTGCGAGGTGTTCCGCTGATTGTTCTGGCATATTTTATTTACTTCGGTGTGCCGTCCGGCATGAAAATGATGGGGGCGACCGATTTCAGGCTCAGTGCACTTCAGGCAGGTACGATCGCTCTTGCGATGAACTGCGGTGCCTATATGGCGGAGATCATCCGTGCAGGTATTCAGAGTGTGGACAAAGGACAGATGGAGGCGAGTCGAAGCCTCGGACTTTCCTATGCAAAAAGTATGCGGCTGGTTATCCTGCCACAGGCGATCCGTACGATGGTTCCGTCCATCATCAACCAGTTCATCATCACACTGAAAGATACCTCGATCCTGTCCGTTATCGGATTCCCGGAACTTACCAACATGGGTAAGACGATCGCCGGAAATACGTTCAAGAGTCTTCAGACCTGGGCGATTGTCGGTATCATGTACATGATCGTTATCGTAGCTTTGAGTAAGCTTGCGAAGAGAATCGAGAGGAGGATCGACCGTGGCAGATAAGACAGTAAAAGTACATGTTTCCAATTTAAAGAAAAGCTTTGGAAAACTGGAAGTATTGAAAGATATCAGCATGGATATCCATGAAGGTGAAGTGGTCGTACTGCTCGGACCTTCCGGAAGCGGTAAATCTACCTTTCTTCGATGCCTGAATCAGCTGGAAATTGCGACCGAAGGCGAGATCATTGTGGATGGAAACAATATCACAGACAAGCACACCGACATCAACAAAGTGCGTGAGAACATCGGGATGGTATTCCAGCATTTTAACCTGTTCCCGCACAAGACCGTTCTGGAAAATATCATGCTGGCTCCGGTAGAACTGAAAAAAATGACAAAAGAGCAGGCAAAGGAAAAAGGACTTCAGCTGTTAAAGCGTGTTGGCATGTTTGACAAGGCAGATGTTTATCCGAATATGCTCTCCGGCGGACAGAAACAGCGTGTTGCGATCGCAAGAGCACTGGCGATGAGCCCGGATATCATGCTGTTTGACGAGCCGACCTCTGCACTGGACCCGGAGATGGTAGGAGAAGTTCTGAATGTTATGAAAGAACTGGCAGCCGATGGCATGACTATGGTCATCGTCACACACGAGATCGGTTTTGCAAGAGAAGTGGCAGACCGTGTTGTGTTCATGGACGGAGGCTACATCGTAGAACAGGGCACGCCGGAGGAAGTAATCCGCAATCCAAAAGAAGCACGTACCATTGATTTCCTGAATAAAGTTCTGTAAGTAGCATTCTTGAATGTTTATGCATAAAAATGCAGATAATATAATGATCTGGAAGGAGGAACAATATGAAAAAAATTATTACGATCAGCCGCGAATTTGGTGCCGGCGGCGGCGAAATCGGTCGAAAAGTGGCAGAGCGTCTTGGATATCATTATTATGATAAAGAGCTGATCCTGAGAAGTGCCGACACATCCAAGGTAGATGTGGAGAGTATGCGTCGCTGGGACGAGAAAGTTCCGGCCAATTTCGGATTTGCCCAGAGCCTGTTTAACTTTTACAACAAGCCGCTTAACGAGACCCTGTTTGAAGCACAGACAAAGGTGATCCGCGAAATCGGCGAGAAAGGCAACTGTGTGATTGTCGGCAGAAATGCCAATACAATCCTTAAAGAATTTGACGGCGGTCTGCATATTTTTGTCCATGCATCACCATACTGGCGTATGATGCGTATGAAAGACAAAATGCCGGATGCAACGGAGGCAAAGATCAGCGATGAGATCCGTTCCATTGACAAGACGCGGAAGAAGTATTGTTCTTACTATACCAATACCGAATTTGGTGTGGCAGATTATTATGATCTCTGCCTGAGCACTTCAACACTTGGCATTGATACCTGCGTCGATTTGATCTGCGACCTTGCACAAAAGTAAAGGATATCATCACAAGAAAGAGTATCTTCTGAAAAGGCAGCAAACAGCAGAATGGTACATAAAAAGAGCATTTTCATCGAATCCACAAAGGGTGGTTTTCGTTGGAAATGCTCTTTTTTATGATCCTGAAAAATCAAGAATTTGATATCAGATCAAGTTTACAGATCATATTCTCCGATCACGCTGATACCGACACCGTAACCACCAGGTCCGATGTGGCAGGAAATGCTGAAAGAAAGCGAATCATAGTAGACATCCATTTCAGGGAAGGACGCAGAAAGCATATCTGTCCATTCTTTTTCCTGCTCTGCACTAAGACCGGCACCTGCAGCACCGAGACGCAGACGTTCTTTCGGGATACCCTGGAAACGGGTTTCAAAATCATTTTTCAGAGCTTCGATCATGCGAAGTTTGGCCTTTTTCATGCCACGCACTTTTGCAAATGCATCCAGACGTTCGCCCTGGATCGTCAGAACCGGTTTGATGTTGAGGACAGAACCAAGGGCAGCACCGGCAGCAGTCACCCGGCCGCCTCTTTTGAGAAATTCCAGTGTATCGACGGCAATGTAAATGCTGGAGTTGAAAGCATTTGTTTCCAGAAGTTCCTTGATCTTTGCAGCCGAAGCTCCAAGATCTGCGTAATGTTTGGCTTCCATTACGGAAATCCGCATGGTAACAGAGATGCGGTGGTTATTGGCTACCTGAACTTTGCCGTCATAATCCAGAGCAAGTCCCATAGCAGCTTCGCAGGAAGCACTCAGCCCACTGGACATGGGAATATAGATAATTTCATCGTAACCGGAGTTTAAGATCTCATCCCACATATCCATGACATCGCCGGGGGATGGCTGTGAAGTAGATACGTTCTGATTGCCGGTCAGTGCAGCAAAAAAAGAATCGTGGGTAAGGTCAAGCCCTTCGTAGTGTGTTTCTCCGTCGATGATCACCGGCATCTGCATCAGAAAAATGCCAAGGACATCGGCCTCCTGTTTTGTGATACCACTGTTGGTGTCCGTCATAACGGCTGTTTTCATAGGTATGATCCTCCTTGTTTTTATCTATTAGGGTGCCGGAACGATTCCGGCTTATATCGGCTGCTCAATGTGTCCGCGTGCTGCCCCAGAAAAACAGAGCTACTGTTCCAGGACCGGTGTGACTTCCAATCGCAGTGCCGATAGAATGAATTTCTACTTTTCCATTTAAATTTGGAAAACGTGCCTCCACGAGATCTGCAACAGCTCTGGCATTGTCCATACAGGCAGACTGCGAAATATAACATTTTCCATTGTATTCCAAACCATTATCCGCAAATTCTTCCATTTTGTCAACAATCGCACGGATAACTTTCTTTTTTGTGCGGATCTTCTGGCGTGGAATCAGCTTCCCTTCGTCATTCATGTTCAAAAGTGGGCAGATGCCGAGCAGACCACCGATGGTACCGGCTGTCTTGGAAATACGTCCACCTTTGATGTAAAAGGTAAGATCCGTAGAAAAAAACCAGTGATGCAGATTCAGGCGATGCTGCATTGCCCAGTCGTACAACTGTTCAAGTGTGTACCCGTTATCGCGAAGATCTGCGAGACGATTCATAAACAGACCATATCCGGAAGAAGCTCCGAGAGAATCTACAATATAAATCTTACGCTCCGGGTAGCGTTCTTCCAATGTCTCCTTTGCAATCATGGCGGAATTGATAACGCCGGAAATGCCGGATGAGAGCGTTACATGCAAAATATCTTTGCCCTCTTTCAGAAAAGACTCAAAATAATGTTCAAATTCATCGGCATTTACCTGCGAAGTCTTTGCGGAAGCACCGTTTTGCAGGGCAAGATAGAACTGATCAAACGGTACGGATTTTCCAAGATCATCTTCATATTCTTTGCCGTTCAGTTCGTAATGAAAACATATATAAGAAATATTACGGCTGTTAAAATGTTCTTCTGTAAGATCTGCTGTAGAGCAGCAACTGAGAATAAAATCATTCATATGCATGAACCTCTCTGTTTTGTGGAATTTCATTTGCTGTTTATTGTAACACTTTTCAGTTAGGGATTCAATCTCAGAAATATTGAAAATATGGAACCTGAAAAACAGATGACTTGAAAATAGTTTTAAGACAGCTTGACAAATGTCGGTAAGGTTGGTAAGATACCGATAGAATATCAGAACACGTCGAAGAGACGAGTAGGATGCGGAAAGCTTCAGAGAGAAGTGCGTATGGTGTGAACACTTCAGCGGGAAACATCTGAAAACTACCTCTGAGTGGCCCCAATTCGGTCCGGTGACTCCGTTATCGTCAAATAAGTGGTTTTACAGTCTGCCTGAAGCATTTTACGGCAAAGAGACAGACGAGACAAACAGGGTGGAACCGCGGGTAAGAAAACTCGCCCCTTGCATTGCAGATGTGCATTGCAGGGGGCTTTCGTTTTGAGTAAAAGAAAGGAAGATAAAACGATGATTATTACATTAAAAGACGGATCAACAAAAGAATATGATCAGGCAATGAGTGTACTGGATATCGCAAAAGATATCAGCGAAGGTCTGGCAAGAGTGGCATGTGCCGGTGAAGTAGACGGAGAATTAGTCGATCTGCGTACCGTTGTAGACAAAGACTGCAATTTAAACATTCTGACTTTTGAAAGCGAAGGCGGTGCATGGGCATTCCATCACACCACTTCTCACATCATGGCACAGGCGATCAAGAGACTGTACCCGGGTGTAAAGCTTGCAATCGGACCTTCCGTGGCAGACGGATTCTACTATGATGTGGACAGTGAAACACCGCTGACAGCAGAAGATCTGGTGAAGATCGAAGCAGAAATGAAAAAGATTGTAAAAGAAGCTCTGCCGATCACACGTTTCACAAAGTCCAGAGAAGAAGCAATCGCATATTTCAAAGAAAAAGAAGAACCATATAAAGTAGAACTGATCGAAGACCTTCCGGAAGATGCCGAAATCAGCTTCTATCAGCAGGGTGAGTTCGTAGACCTCTGTGCAGGACCTCATCTGATGAGCACCAAACCGATAAAAGCATTTAAACTGACCAGTCTTGCAGGTGCATACTGGAGAGGCAGTGAGAAAAACAAGATGCTGACCAGAATTTACGGTACTTCTTTCACAAAGAAAGCAGATCTGGAAGAATATCTGAACCGTATGGAAGAAGCAAAGAAACGTGACCACAGAAAACTGGGCAAAGAGCTTGGACTGTTTATGATGCGTGAAGAAGGTCCTGGATTCCCATTCTTCCTGCCAAAAGGAATGGTTCTGAAAAATACACTGCTGGATTACTGGAGAGAGATCCACAGAAAGAACGGTTATGTGGAAATTTCCACTCCGATCATGCTTAGCCGCCATCTGTGGGAGACATCCGGTCACTGGGATCATTATAAGGAAAATATGTACACAACCGTTATCGATGACACGGATTTCGCGATCAAACCGATGAACTGCCCTGGCGGAATCCTGGTATACCAGTCAGAACCGCGTTCTTACCGTGATCTGCCGCTGCGTATGGGAGAGCTTGGACTGGTTCACCGTCATGAGAAATCCGGTCAGCTGCACGGACTGATGCGTGTACGCTGCTTCACACAGGACGATGCTCATATCTTTATGATGCCGGAGCAGATCCGTGACGAGATCAAAGGTGTAGCAAGACTGATCGATGAAGTATATCAGCTGTTTGGATTTAAATATCATGTAGAACTGTCCACCCGTCCGGAAGATTCCATGGGAAGTGACGAAGACTGGGAGATGGCTACGGAAGCACTGAGAGGTGCACTGGATGATCTGGGACTGCCGTATGTAGTAAATGAAGGAGACGGAGCATTCTACGGACCGAAGATCGACTTCCATCTGGAAGACTCCATCGGAAGAACCTGGCAGTGCGGTACGATCCAGCTTGACTTCCAGCTGCCGCTGCGATTCAACTGCGAATACATTGGTGCAGACGGCGAGAAACATCGTCCGATCATGATCCATCGTGTAGCATTCGGTTCCATCGAACGTTTTATCGGAATCCTGATTGAGCATTTTGCAGGTGCATTCCCGACCTGGTTATCCCCGGTACAAGTAAAAGTACTGCCGATCTCCGATAAATACATGGAATACGGTGAGAAAGTAAAAGCAGCACTGGAAGCAGCAAATATCCGTACTGAGATCGACACCAGAGCAGAAAAGATCGGATATAAGATCCGTGAAGCAAGACTTCAGAAGATTCCTTATATGCTGGTAGTAGGGGCAAAAGAGGAAGAAGAAAATACCGTTTCTGTCAGAAGCCGTTTCGCAGGAGATGAAGGTGCAAAGAGCCTGGATGACTTTATCGCAGCGATCACAGAAGAGATCAAAAACCGCGAAAACCGTAAAGTAGAGGTTGAAGAGCAGAAATAAAGAAATTGATTATACGTAAACAGGACGCCGTACGCTGCAAAAAGATCATCTGACGGAAGCCTTGCTGCCGTCAGATCGATCAGTTTTGCAGTGATACGGCTATTCTGTTTAGCGTTCAGTTTCTTTCGTTGCCATCAGATTTTCGCTTCGGAGACATCTGGCAAGCCAAGAACTTTTGATAATATGCAAAATGAACAATTCCAGGGAAGGCACTTTTACGTGCCCTTCGGGGAATTCGTTCATTTGCACATTCAAAAATTCTTCGATTTCCTATCGTAAATAATTCCGCATCGCCTTCAACGCCCCTTTCTCCAGGCGGCTGACCTGTGCCTGGGAGATGCCGACTTCATTTGCCACTTCCATCTGGGTTTTGCCTTCATAGAAGCGAAGCTTAATGATATGGCGTTCCCGCTCACCAAGCCGTTCTACGGCTTCCCTAAGAGAGATTGATTCAACCCAGTTTTCTTCTTTATTCTTTTTATCACTGATCTGATCCATCACGTAGAGAGAATCTCCGCCTTCGGTATAGACCGGGTCAAATAAGCTGACCGGCGTCTGGATGGCATCCATGGCGTAGACGATTTCTTCTTTTGCAATTCCGATTTCTGAGGCGATCTCGTTGATCGTCGGTTCTCGCAGATTCTTTTTCATATACCCCTCCCGGGCATAGATCGCTTTGTAGGCGGTATCCCGAAGCGAACGGCTGACACGCATGGCACTGTTGTCCCGCAGGTATCTTCGGATCTCCCCAACGATCATCGGTACCGCATAGGTGGAGAATTTTACCATGAGAGAAGGATCAAAATTATCTATGGATTTGATCAGACCGATACAGCCGATCTGAAATAAATCATCTGCATTTTCATTGCTTGCACCGAAACGTTTGATCACGCTGAGCACAAGACGCAGGTTTCCTTTGATAAAGGTTTCTCTTGCTGCCTGATCGCCCGCTTTGATTTTAATAAAAAGAGCATCTTTTTCTTCTTGCGTAAGCATAGGAAGCTTCGCTGTGTTCACACCACATATCTCAACTTTATTAAGTGCCATATTCGAAATCCTCCTGATTTATATTCCTGATAAAAGAATTCTCCGTTTCGAATAGAAATATGCGATTTCGCAGAAAATATAAAAAATATCAGACCTTGACATGATAATCGCTGAAGGAAGAATATCGCTGCAATCCACCGGAGATAGCAGCAGATGGAAAGCAGAATCTCGCTGCAGCACCCAGATTTGCAATTTGCAGGTAAAAGTGCTATAATGAAAAAACTATGGGGAGAAAAGGAGTACCGATGTTAAATAACAGAAAGAGCATGCTTGCATTGCTTCTCGGGATGTCCCTTGCAGTGACATTTCCGGTCGGCGTAGATGCCTCGGATAAGGGAGCGGACACCGCACAGGAGACGATGCAGGATTCTGAAAATACAACAGATTCTGTACAAGATACAGAGAACACGGAGAGCACGGAGAGTGAACCGCCGCAGCCGGAGACCAGAGCTACGGAAGCCGAGAGTGAGACGACGGCAGATACAAAGGCGGAAGAGACACAGGAGTCCGAAGAGATACAGACCGAAACGCAGCAGTCTGAGCCAGATGAGACAGATCCGGAGGATACAAAAGAGAAAGATCAGGACCTGGATGAAAAGGCAGCACAGCGTGAAAAGGAGAAAGAAAAGGCGAAAGACAAAAAGGATTCTTCCAAGAGTGAGAAGGATGCCATGTCGGAGCAGAAGTTCGATGAACGTTTTGAAAAGCTGGTGATCGATCCGGAAGAACTGGAAAAGTCGTTCCGTTTTGAGACAGTAGCAAAGGAATACGCTCTCGCAAAAGCGGATCTTAAGATCTATACAGCGAAAAACAGCCATGCAGACGTTGCCGGAACCCTTGCAAAGGGCGGACTCTGTTACATACTCTGGAAAGGAAAAAACTGGTCTTATGTTGAGTCCGGGAATGTTCGTGGTTATGTAAAAAATAAAAACGTTCTGACCGGTGAGGTCGTAAGAGTCAAAGTGGCACTCAAAAAAGAAGGTTTTATGACACTTGCGAAAGCAAAAATCGATCCGAAGGAGAATCCGGCTTATGCCAGCGTGAAAAAGACCATTCAGGAGACTGTTGTAAAACGTGTCAATGCGGTCGCAAAGGAGAATGAGCTGAATGTGCGGGAAGAGAAGTCAACCGACGCACGCGTGGTTGGTGTGATCCCGCAGGGCGGACTTTGTTATATTCTTGCAGATCAGGGTCAGGAATGGTGCTATGTGGAGTCTGGTGATGTGCGTGGATTTGTAAAAAGCGAGCTGCTTCTGACCGGTAAAGAGGCAGATGCCATCGTAAAGGCGACAAAACGCAAAAATATGACTCTGGCAACGGAAGAGATCAGACCGGAGGAGAACAGAGCCCTTTATTATACGTTCACTTCCACACAGAAAGCACATTCGGAAAAGGTAAAGTATCTGGGTAAATTTAAGCTGACAGCATACTGTGCATGCCAGATCTGTTGCGGTGAGTTTGCGAATGGCATCACAGCAAGCGGTACCGTTCCGGTTCAGGGACAGACGGTTGCCATGTACGGTGTTCCGTTTGGGACAAAGTTGATCGTAGATGATGTGGTTTATACGGTAGAAGACCGCGGCACACCGTATGGGCATATTGATATTTATATGGTAGATCACGAGGCGGCAGCGGCTTTTGGTACAAGAGAAGCAGATGTGTACCTTGGCAAATAATCAGGTTGCAGGTTGCTGTATCTTAAAGCAAAGCGGAAGAGGACAGATGTGCAGGAGGAAATCATTCGCATTTCTTCCTGCATTTTTCTTCTTCAATCTCGACCAGGATGATATCGGCACCGATCTGGCAGATACATTCCCAGGGAATGATGTATTCGGTATCGCGGCCGAGAAAACAGCAGATCTTTGCCGGACCGGGAACAATGATTGCTTTCACAAATCCGGTACAGATATCGATATCCACATCGCATACACAGCCAAGAGAACGGCAGGTACAGGTGTTGATCACTTCTTTCTGCCGCAGTTCACAGATTCGCATAAAATCCCCACACCTTCCTTTGAAATAGAACGAACCGATCGATGTGCACAAGATAGCAGATGCTTTCGAAAAGTGTTTTTTCTATAGTTTATGCGATCCGGGCAGAAGAGGTTCCGCTTTTTGCGGGTATGCACAGTTTGGAAAGATGTATTGACAGTAAAAACAGGATTCGTTATACTTCACATTAGATGATTTATCTTAGTCGGAGAAGACTCCCTCTTCTATAAGTGGCGAGCAACAAATTTGTCTTAGTGGGAGTGCAATCTCCGACTAAGATAAACGCTCCGCGAGAATGCACAGCGATTCTGTTGGGTAAATGTCAGCAAAGCTGACCAGAATCGCGTGCCAAGTCTCACGTGCGTTCGACTTGAAACGAAAAGTACACCAGGCACAGTCAGGAGGAAAAAGATGAAATGTCCGTTTTGTAATCAGGATAATACCAGGGTAGTAGATTCAAGGCCTGCAGATGATAACTGTTCCATCCGCAGAAGGAGACTTTGCGATGCCTGCGGAAAGCGTTTTACCACTTACGAAAAGGTGGAAACGATCCCGCTCACCGTGATCAAGAAAGATCTGACAAGGGAACAGTATGACAGGTCCAAGATTGAAGCAGGAGTCGTAAGGGCATGTTATAAACGTCCGATCTCTGTACAGAGGATCAACGGGATGATCGATGAGATTGAAACGGAGATTTTCAATCGAGAAGAAAAAGAGATTGACAGCAAGACCATAGGGGAGATCGTTATGGACAAGCTCAAAAGCCTGGATGCGGTGGCGTATGTGAGATTCGCGTCAGTCTATCGCGAATTTAAAGATGTCAATACTTTTATGGATGAATTAAAGAAAATATTAGAGTAAACAGATGTCAGACCTGAAAGTACGGAATGTGAAACGATCTGTATGGCATTTGGCAGAAATAAACGATCATGTGTGAGATTCACACAGAGAAATGGAGAAAGCATGAAGCGAAGAATAGAAGAGCTGATGAATGGAATATATGAATATAAGACTCCAGATCTTCTTTTTTCCTGTGATGAGATTCGTGCGGTGGTGAAACCAGGAGAAAAGTTTTTCGGCAGTTTTACAATAAAAAATAAAGAGCAGAAAAGGATCCGGGGATTTTTGTATTCTTCGGATGCACGCGTGGCATGTGAGCCGAGAGAATTTTCCGGGATTGAACCGAAGCTGTCTTTTGATGTGGATTTTACGGGAATGAAAGCCGGAGATGTGCTGGAAGGAAGTCTTACCGTCTGCACGAACATGGGAGAAAAAGCACTTCCTTTTTCTTTTGCGATCATGCAGAAAAAGGTGCAGCTTCCGGCAGGAGAGGCATTTACGCTGGATTCTTTTGCACAGCTGGCAAAGGAGCATTACGAGAAAGCGTATGCGATGTTCTGCTCCAGGAGTTTTACAAGGACGATCGAAAAGCAGTATCCGCAGTTTGAGGCTCTCAACCGCGGACTGAGGAGCAAGACCATGAGCATGGAACTTATGGAGGAGTTTCTGATCAGCACCGGGAAAAAGAGTGCCATAAAATATGAACTGAAAAAAGAAAGGCAGGAGTTTTCACAGATCGCTTCGGTTATTCAGGAGCAGATTGAGATCGTAAAGAACGGATGGGGCTATTCGCAGATCGAAGTCTTTTCGGATGCGGCATTTCTGCAGCCGGAGCAGAGCCTGATCCGCCCGGATGATTTTCTTGGAAGCAGTTTTACTCTGGATTATCTGATCGATCCGGTACGGATGCATGCCGGGCACAATTTTGGCCGGATCATCTTAAAAAGCGGAAACTGGAAGAAAACCTTTGAAGTGACTGCACGCAAATTTACCGCAAAAGAGATCGATCACAGAGCTCATATCCAGAAAAAGGAGATCGAGCGTCTCTACCGGGATTATCTGGATTTTCGCTTAAAGAAGATCAGCTTAAATACCTGGATCACCAGAGCGGAAGATTCTTTTGCACGCTATGAACAGGCAGGCGGAGAGGATGTCATGGTGAAGCTGTATCAGGTACAGATCTATTTTGCGGCAGATCAGCCGGAGATCGCCTGTACTTTGCTTGAAAAGCTGGAGCAGAAACGGAGGATCTCAGACCGTCCGGCCGTGCAGGGCTATTATCAGTATCTGACGACTCTTTATGATAAAGATGAGAAATATATTGATTATATCGAAAGCAAGATCCAGGATCTGTACCTGAAAAATCAGGAAGAATGGCTGCTTCAGTGGGTGCTGTTATATCTGAAGGAGAATTTTCTGCAGCATCCGTCACAGAAACTGGAAGCAATCCGAAGACAGTATAAAATGGGCTGCCGCAGCAGACTGATGTATCTGGAGGCATTCACGCTGTTTCGGAAGTCACCGCTTCTGTTAAAGAAGCTGGATGATTTTGAGATTCAGGTGCTGCGTTTTATCTGCCGCAACGATCTTCTGGATAAAGAACTCGTGATGCAGGTGGCAGATATTGCCGGACGGCAGAGACGTTATGATGCGACCATGTATCAGATCCTGTGCCAGTGCTATACCAAGTATCCGTCAAAGAGTGTGGTCAGTGCGATCTGCAGTCTGCTGATCAAAGGACATAAAGTGGGTGCTGCTTATTTTAACTGGTATGAAAAGGGTGTTGCCGAAGGACTGCGTCTGACCGGATTGTATGAATATTATGTGGAGTCCATGGGAAAGGAACGGACAGGACTCCTGCCGCAGATGGTGCGGATGTATTTTTCCTATGAGAACAGCAGCCTTGATTATGTGAAAAAGGCAGTTTTATATAAAAATGTTATAGACAATAAAGGACAGGATCCAAAGACTTACGACAGCTATCGTGCGGCGATCGAGAAATATATGGTGGATCAGCTGATGGCAGGACGCATGAACCGCGAGCTGGCGTGTATTTATCAGGAGTTTCTCACAAAATCCATGTTAAATACAAGGATGACGGAGAATCTTTCCCATGCACTTTTCACCTGTGAGATCTGCTGTAAAGATCCAAATGCATCCGCAGTTGCCGTTGTCCACAGACAGCTCGAAGAGATCCAGACGGTGATCTTCTCCAAACATACGGCAAACGTGCAGATCTATACGGAAGATGCCTGTATTTTTATCATCGACCGCGAAGGAAGATGGCATACAAAAGGATTTGATTATACCATTACCAGACTGCTTAAGGGCAGTGATATGTTTTCTATGTGCCGCAGGATCGCACCGGACAGTCCGGGATTTCTGCTGTATTCCTGTACAGAAGCACAGAGATCAAGGGATATCACACAGGAGAAGATCCGAGACTTTTTCGGCATGCTGGAGTTCGTGGATGTAAAAGAAGACTACAAGCAGCAGCTAAGAAAAGAAATCCTGGAGTATTATTATGATAATCTGCAGGATGATACGCTCTATGAGCACCTGCACGATATGAATCTTGAGGTTTTTGCGGCGGTGGATAAGGCAAAGACGGTGGAACTTCTGGTCAGAGAAGGCATGTGCAAAGAAGCATTCCTTCTGGTATCCAGGTTCGGACCGGAAGAGATCCCACTTGGCGTTCTGGTGCGTCTGTGCAGCCGCAGGATCTTGGAGCAGGGACCGGAAGAGGACGAAATGCTGCTCTATCTGTGCCATTACTGTTTCTGCCACGGAAAATACGATGAGGCCATTCTTTCTTATCTGCTCTCAGGTTACGACGGACCGATGGAGACGATGAAGACCCTGTGGAAAGCCGGCAAGAATTTTGACCTGGATACCATGGCACTGGAAGAAAAGATCCTGATCATGCTGGCATTTGAGCGGACGGGCATGGAAGAAACGGAACCGATCTTTGAATCCTACCGCCGGAAGTATGGCAAGAAGATGTTGCTTGCGGCTTATCTGAATCTGATGTCTTACCAATATTTTGTGAAAGAGATGGATGTGCAGAAGCCGGTTTTTGATGAGATTGAGCGAAGGATGAATGCATCCGAATCCGTTGATCCGGCATGCAGACTGGCTTACCTTAGGTACCGTACCGAATGTGGGGAAGCTTCCGAAAAGCAGCTGACCCTGATGTCACAGATCCTTCAGGAGTGCGGCGATAAGCATATGTGCTTTGGATTCTTTGAAAAGCTGCCGGTATCTCTGATGCGTACCCTTCAGCTTATGGACCGCAGCATCATCGAGTACCGCACCGATCCAAAGGCGATCGTGATGCTGACGTACACGCTGGAAAATCAGGAAGAAGGCACTTCCGTGGAGCATACGGAAATGCTGCATAATGTATACGAAGGTATTTTTGAGAAAGATTTTACCCTGTTTTACGGTGAAAAAATGGTCTGCATGATTCATGAGGAAAAGGACGGGAAGAAAACGCAGTCCGGTCCGTTTACACTGCTGCCAAGGACAGAAGTGCCGGAAGATAACGACATGCAGAGCCGTTACGGTATGTTAAATGAGATGTGCAGAGCATTTGTACAGAAAAAGGAAACGGAGTTTAAGGCACAGGCAGAAGAATATCTGAAAAAAGAAAGTCTGGCAGAGCATTTTCTGCCGGTCAGATAAAAGCGGACAGAGAAAGGAACGACAAGTATGTTGGCAGAACATGGCAATATTTCAGTGGGAATTGATCTCGGACGGGATTATTCTCAGATTGCATTTTGCAGTAAATCTGACCGTGCACCGCTGATGGTCATGCAGTCAGAGGAGGAAAAAGAAGAAAACGAAGAAAACGATTACCTGATCAGGACACCGGTCGATCTGTTCTCTTTGGTCGAACGGAAAGATGCCAGAGGTGTGGAAGTACTGTATCAGTTTTTGAAAGAATGTTTTGCATTGTTAAAAGGTGCAGGGTCTGTGGAACATATGACGGTTATGGTGACGATGCACGAGATGAAAGGGATCTGGGCAGATGTGATCCGCACGGCACTTTTAAAGCTTGGCATACCGTCCTCAGCCATTTTTTTGCAGGGACATCTGGAGAGCTTTTATGCCTATCTGATGAACCAGAAAAAAGAGCTTCTGACGTATCATGTCGCATTACTGGAATACGAAAGAGACTGCATCACGGCATGGCATTTCTGGCTGGAGCGAAAGACAAAACCGGTGCTCGCAAAGACGGAAAAATGTTTCCGGCTGTATCTGGACAACAAAGCAAGAAAAGGACGCGGGGACGAAGAGTGGGGGATCCTCAGGGATTCGCTTCTGCATAAAAATCTGGAGAAAATGTTTGAAAACACGCCGTTTTCTGCCGTTTATCTGGTCGGCAGAGAGTTCGAAGGGGAATGGATGGACAAATCTTTTCGTTTTCTGTGCAGAAAACGGAGAAGTTTTCGCGGAGACAATCTCTACACCATGGGAGCCTGCTATGCGGCAATGGAAGAAAACGGGGCGACGGCCTGCAAAGATACGCTCTATCTGAGCGATGACATGATACAGCACAATCTCGGAATGTGGATGGAGATCCGCGGTCAGGAAGGCTATTATCCGCTGGTGAATGCCGGGATCAACTGGTATATGGCGAGACATACCTGTGAATTTTTGCTTGGCGATGAAAAGGAAGTCGTGATCTACTCTAGAACGGTCCGGGGAGAAGAAATGGAACACACCCTGGCTCTTAGCCAGCTTCCGGATCGACCGAGACGGGCAACCAGACTGCGGCTCGACATTTCCTTTACCGCACCGGACAGATGCAGGGTGTGGGCGGAGGATCTTGGACTTGGTGAACTGTATCCGTCTTCCGGTAAAATCTGGGAAGCAAATATCAGCCTTTCCTGAAAAGGGGAGGAAAGGGAGGAATGATGGCAATGTATCAGTTGTGTCGTGCGAAAGCGGCGAAACATCCGTTTTATATCGAGAGTATTGATATCAATATTTATACAATAGAAGAATTGTGTTTTTATCTCTGGAAGAATGTAAGTCTTTTGGATGAGAGCATTCTGAATGAAAAACTGTGTGACTGGCTGGAAGGAGAGCTGGGCATGCAAAGGCTGGCGTTCCATCTTCGTGAGAAACTGAAAGACGCAGAGAGTATTGCGGAGCTGGTGCTGCCGGTTTTCCGGGAAGTACGTTATCTGAATGCGGCTGAGATGTATGCGGTAAAGGAGCAAATTGGCAAGCTGGAGGTACAGACGGAGGATATCCGCAGGAAGATCCGTGCGGATCTGCTGGTCAATTACGGCATGTATTCCGGGGCGATCAGCCTTTACCGTCAGATCCTGCAAAACCGCAATCAGGGGAAAACAGGGCTTCAGTTTTATGCAGGCGTACTGAGCAATATGGCGGGGGCGTACGGAAGGATGTTCCTGTTCCACGAGGCCGCAGACTGTCTGTGGCAGTCTTATGAGATGGTACGCTCCAATGCGGTGTACCGCAGTTATCTGGCAATTTTGCCGCTGTATCTGTCGGAAGAAGACTATAAAAAGCGTCTCGAAGAGCTGAAAGTGCCAAAAGAACAGCTCGACAAGATCGAAGAAGAGAAGCAGGAAGTACTGGCAAAGGCAGAAAAAATGCAGAAGATCGAAAACGCCGGTCAGGAAACACTGGCAAGGTTTTTACAGGAAGAAAAAAGAAAATATCATAAAAGCAGAAGATAAGTTGACATCGCCCTGATAATGTGATAGTATTTGATTACTTTACCACGGTAGAGTGGTCACATACAGCAGTAAAACAGGGGAAGACCCCTTGAAATACAAAAAGAGAGAGGATGGCAATATTATGAAAAAAAGAGCAGTCAGCGTTATGTTAACAGCAGCAATGGTATCGGCAATGTTGGCAGGATGTGGTTCCAAGAATGCAGAGACGCAGTCCGCAGCAGATACAACAGCAGAAAGTGCTGCTTCCGGAGACGAAACATCAGCCGATACACAGGCAGCAGATGCAGAAACTACCGATGCAGAAACTACCGATGCCAGCAAGACAGATGGCACGTTCACCGTTGGATTTGACCAGGATTTCCCACCGATGGGATTTGTCGGAGATGACGGAGAGTTTACCGGGTTTGACTTGGAGATGGCAGCAGAAGTTGCAAAACGTCTGAACCTTATGATTGCATATCAGCCGATTGCCTGGGATGCAAAAGACATGGAGCTGGATGCCGGAACGATTGACTGTATCTGGAATGGCTTCACCATGAATGGCCGTGAAGACGACTATGAGTGGAGCAAGCCTTATATGAAAAACAATCAGGTCTTCGTTGTACGTGGAGATTCGGACATCAATTCTGAGGCAGATCTGGCCGGAAAGAACGTAGAAGTCCAGACGGATTCCAGTGCGGAAGCAGCATTGAACGACAACAGTGAGCTGACTTCCACGTTTGGAAGCCTGACACCGGTTGCAGATTACAACACGGCATTTATGGATCTGGAGTCCGGGGCAGTGGATGCGATCGCAATGGATGACGTTGTGGCAAGTTATCAGATCACAAGCCGTAAGGCAGATTTCAAAGTCCTGGATGATGTGATCGCAGCAGAAGAATATGGCATTGGCTTCAAAAAAGGTAATACCGGTCTGCGTGATAAAGTTCAGGCAACACTGGAAGAGATGGCGGCAGACGGAACGGCTGCAAAGATTTCCGAGAAGTGGTTCGGAAAAGACATCACAACGATCCAGTAAATCAGACAGAGAACAAAAGGCGGGCTGCTGCATCTGCGGCAGCCCTTTTTATGCGGACAACGAACCAAAGTGTATTTCTCATGGTTTTACGCAAAGAAAGGAGAAGTTATTATGGGTATCAACCAGATGCTTATGAAGCTGGCAGAGGGTATGGCGACGTCCTGCTGGATTTTCGGGATCACACTGCTTTTTTCCCTGCCACTTGGTATGGTCATAGCGTTTGGACGAATGTCAAAAAAACGTATTGTTCAGGGGATTACAAAAATTTATATTTCAATCATGCGAGGCACACCGCTGATGCTGCAGCTGATGGTTGTCTATTTCGGACCGTATTATCTGTTCGGAATCAAAATTTCACCGTTTTACCGAAACATTGCGGTGGTGATCGGTTTTGTGCTTAATTATGCAGCTTATTTTGCGGAAATCTATCGAAGCGGAATCGAATCCATGCCGGTTGGACAGTATGAGGCGGCAGAGATTTTAGGATACAGCAAAAGTCAGACATTTTTACATATCATTCTTCCGCAGGTGATCAAACGCATCCTTCCGTCGGTGACAAACGAAGTCATCACACTGGTCAAGGATACTTCTCTTGCCTTTGTGATTGCCGTATCGGAGATGTTTACGATCGCAAAGGCACTGGCATCTTCACAGACCAGTATGGTTCCGTATGTGGCAGCCGGTATTTTCTACTATGTATTTAATTTTCTGGTTGCATGGATCATGGAGAAGATTGAGAAGCATCTGAGCTATTATCGTTAGGAGGGAATCTATGAATTATCTGGAAATGAAGCATATAAAAAAGCATTTCGATGAACTGGAAGTGCTCAAAGATATTTCCCTGAATGTCAGAGAGGGACAGGTCGTAGCAATCATCGGTCCGTCCGGATCGGGCAAATCAACGCTGCTTCGCTGTGCGACCATGCTTGAAAAGATCGATGATGGAGAGCTTTCTTATCTTGGGGAGCGTGCCGCTTACAGTCAGAACGGTGAGGCGGTCTATGAAGCACCGGGCAAACTGAAACAGCTGAAAAGTTACTACGGGCTGGTTTTTCAGAACTTTAACCTTTTCCCGCATTACAGCGTGATGAAGAATATCTGTGATGCACCGATCCGTGTGCAGAAAAGAGAGAAAAAAGAAGTGCAGGAGCAGGCGAAAGTGCTGCTGAAAAAAATGGGACTGGAAGATAAGGCAGATGCCTATCCGTATCAGTTATCCGGCGGACAGCAGCAGAGAGTTTCGATTGCAAGGGCACTGTGCATGAATCCGAAGATCCTGTTTTTTGATGAGCCGACTTCAGCTCTCGATCCACAGCTGACCGGGGAGATTTTAAAGGTCATCAAAGATCTGGCGGCAGAACATATGACGATGGTCATCGTAACCCACGAGATGAATTTCGCAAGAAATGTGGCAGATCATATCGTATTTATGGAAAATGGCGTGATTGTGAAAGAAGGAGCACCGGAAGAACTGTTTACATCGGACAATCAGCGAATCAAAGAATTTCTTGGAAAGTTCCAGGATTAAAGAGGATATTGACGCAAAAACAGGCAGAGAGAAAAAGAAATTTCTCTGTCTGTTTTTTGCAGTAGATTTTTGTGCGGTTGTCATGTATAATAAAACGAGGCATGGGACAAGTGGGCACAAAACGGATGTCTGCATGCGGATTTGTGTCTGCAAGGACCACGTAGGTCTCCGGCCGTACAGCAGTCGGAGACGGAAACAGGATGTACGTAAGAAAACAAAACGACAGGAGAAGCATATGAGTAAAAGAAATGATATTCACAAGGTACTGATTATTGGTTCCGGCCCGATCATCATCGGACAGGCATGCGAATTTGATTACTCCGGTACACAGGCTTGTAAAGCACTGCGTCAGCTTGGATACCAGATCATTCTGGTAAACTCCAATCCGGCAACGATCATGACGGATCCGGAGATTGCGGATGTCACTTACATCGAGCCACTGAATGTGGAACGACTGGAGCAGATCATTGCAAAAGAGCGTCCGGATGCCCTTTTGCCGAACCTTGGCGGACAGTCCGGACTGAACCTCTGTTCTGAGCTGGCAGCAGCCGGTGTTCTGGACCGTTACAATGTGAAAGTAATCGGTGTACAGGTAGATGCCATTGAACGTGGAGAAGACCGCATTGAGTTTAAAAAGACCATGAACAAGCTCGGTATTGAGATGGCACGCAGTGAAGTTGCCTATAGCGTGGAAGATGCTCTGGCGATCGCAGACAAACTGGGTTATCCGGTGGTACTGCGTCCGGCTTATACCATGGGCGGAGCCGGCGGCGGTCTGGTATACAACGTAGAAGAGTTAAAGACGGTCTGCGAACGCGGTCTGCAGGCGAGCCTTGTGGGACAGGTTCTGGTCGAAGAGTCCATTCTCGGATGGGAAGAGCTGGAGCTGGAAGTCGTCCGTGATGCAAAGAATAACATGATTACCGTATGCTTCATTGAAAATATTGACCCGCTTGGCGTGCATACCGGAGATTCTTTCTGTTCTGCACCGATGCTGACAATCTCAGAAGATGTTCAGAAAGAGCTGCAGAGACAGGCTTATAAAATCGTAGAAGAAGTAGAAGTGATCGGCGGTACGAACGTACAGTTTGCACACGATCCGAAGAGCGGACGTATCATCGTCATCGAGATCAATCCGAGAACTTCCCGTTCTTCCGCACTTGCAAGTAAAGCAACCGGATTCCCGATCGCCCTGGTTTCTGCAATGCTGGCTTCCGGTCTGACACTGGATGAGATCCCGTGCGGCAAATACGGCACACTGGACAAATACGTGCCGGACGGCGACTATGTGGTAATCAAATTTGCAAGATGGGCATTTGAGAAATTCAAAGGCGTTCAGGACAAACTCGGCACACAGATGCGTGCAGTGGGCGAAGTCATGAGTATCGGCAAGACTTACAAAGAAGCATTCCAGAAAGCAATCCGCAGCCTGGAGATCGGACGTTACGGCCTTGGATTTGCCAAAGATTTCCATGAAAAGTCAAAGGAAGAACTGCTGAAAATGCTGTCTGTTCCAACCAGCGAACGTCAGTTCATCATGTATGAGGCACTGCGTAAACATGCAACCGTGGATGAGCTGTTTGAGCTGACCAAGATCAAACATTATTTTATCGAGCAGATGAAAGAGCTGGTGGAGGAAGAAGAAGCTCTGCTTGCAGACAAAGGCAGTGTTCCTTCAGAAGAAGCTCTGCGTCAGGCAAAACTAGATGGATTCTCTGATAAATATTTAAGCCAGATCCTGGAAGTGACCGAAGAAGAAATCCGCAATGCACGTATCGGCTACGGCATCGAAGAGGCATGGGAAGGTGTTCACGTAAGCGGAACCAAAGACAATGCTTATTACTATTCTTCTTATCATATCAAGGATGAGAGCAAAGCAAGTGACAATAAGAACAAGATCATGATCCTCGGCGGCGGTCCGAACCGAATCGGACAGGGTATCGAATTTGACTACTGCTGCGTACATGCAGCAATGGCTCTGAAAAAGGCCGGATTTGAGACGATCATCGTAAACTGCAACCCGGAAACGGTATCAACAGACTACGATACATCTGATAAACTGTATTTTGAACCGCTGACATTGGAAGATGTTCTGAGCATTTACAAGAAAGAGAAGCCGCTCGGTGTGATCGCACAGTTTGGCGGACAGACACCGCTGAACCTTTCCGCAGAGCTGGAAAAATACGGCGTGAAGATCCTTGGTACTTCACCGGCTGTCATTGATATGGCAGAAGACCGTGACCTGTTCCGTGCAATGATGGACAAACTTCAGATCCCGATGCCGGAAGCAGGCATGGCAGTAGATGTAGATGAGGCACTGGCGATCGCAGAACGCATCGGCTATCCGGTTATGGTACGTCCTTCCTATGTACTTGGCGGACGCGGCATGGAAGTTGTATATGATCCGGAAAATCTGAAAATTTACATGGAAGCAGCAGAAGGTGTGACACCGGACCGTCCGATCCTGATCGACCGTTTCCTGCGTCATGCAATGGAGTGCGAGGCAGATGCGATCAGCGACGGCGAACATGCTTACGTACCGGCTGTTATGGAGCATATCGAGCTTGCCGGTGTACATTCCGGAGACTCCGCATGCATCATTCCGTCCAGACACATTTCCGAAGAAAACTTAAAGACGATCAAAGAGTACACGAAGAAGATTGCAGAAGAGATGCATGTCAAAGGTCTGATGAATATGCAGTATGCGATTGAGGACGGCGTTGTCTATGTGCTTGAGGCAAATCCGCGTGCATCCAGAACGGTGCCGCTGGTTTCCAAAGTATGTGCAATCTCTATGGTACCGTTGGCAACCGAGATCATCACTTCTGAGTTTACCGGGAAAGAGTCACCGATCAAAGATCAGAAAGACCGCGAGATTCCGTATTACGGTGTCAAAGAAGCAGTCTTTCCATTCAATATGTTCCAGGAAGTAGATCCGCTGTTAGGACCGGAAATGCGTTCGACAGGTGAAGTGCTCGGACTGGCACAGAGCGTTGGCGAAGCTTACTTCAAAGCACAGGAAGCAACCAAGAGTCCGCTTCCGCTTTCAGGAACCGTTCTGATCAGTGTCGGCGACCGTGAGAAAGCAGAAGTTGCAGAAGTGGCAAAACGTTTCCACGAAGCAGGTTTTGCGATCATTGCAACCAGGCATACAAAAGCGATCATTGAAGAAGCAGGCATTCCGGCAGAGTTTGTATACAAGATGTCAGAGGGGCGCCCGAATATCTATGATATCATCACGAACGGCAAAGTCGATCTTGTTGTAAATACACCGAAGGGTGAAGAAGAGGGACCGGATGACAGCTATGTGAGAAGAGCCTGCATCAAGAGCCGTGTTCCGTATATTACGACCATGGCAGCAGCTCTTGCAAGTGCAGAAGGTATCCTGACGGTCCAGAAACAGAGCAGCAGAGAAGTTGTTTCCCTGCAGGATCTGCATGCAAGGATCAAATAAGAGCCTGTGTTATAAAAATAACAGGAGAAAGAAAAAATGGAGAAAAAAATCATTCAGGTGGACGAGAAAGTACCTGTAAAGATGCTGATCCCGCTGAGTCTTCAGCATATGTTTGCCATGTTCGGAGCATCGGTGCTGGTACCGTTTCTGTTTGGAATCAGTCCGGCGATCGTGCTTCTGATGAACGGTGTCGGCACACTGGTCTTTATCGTTGTAACAAAAGGAAAAGCACCGGCGTACCTGGGTTCCAGTTTTGCATTTCTGGTTCCGGCGGGGCTGGTCATTGAGAAATTCGGTTACCAGTATGCACTGGGAAGCTTTGTTGCCATCGGATTTGGCGGTATCATTGTTGCACTGATTATTCGGAAATTCGGCACAAAATGGATTCATATCGTGCTGCCGACAGCAGCCATGGGACCGGTTGTAGCCCTCATCGGGCTGGAGCTTGCGGGAAATGCCGCAAGCAATGCCGGCCTGCTGGATGAAGTGATTGATCCGAAAAACGTGATCGTTTTTCTGGTGACACTTGGCGTTGCCGTGTTTGGACAGATCCTTTTTCGCGGGTTCCTCGGTGTGATCCCGATCCTGATTGCGATTATTTCCGGCTATGTGGCAGCTGCGGCGTGTGGTATCCTTGATTTCACGGAAGTTGTACAGGCATCCTTCTTCGCACTGCCGAATTTCCAGTATCCGAAGTTTAACCTGGAAGCGATCATGACGGTATTTCCGGCACTGCTTCTGGTCGTGTCGGAGCATATCGGACATCAGGTTGTGACAAGTGAGATCATCGGAAGAGATCTTTTAAAAGAACCGGGACTGCACAGGACTCTGTTCGGTGACTTCTTTTCCACCATGCTTTCCGGCCTGGTAGGATCGGTGCCGACCACGACATACGGTGAAAACATCGGTGTCATGGCGATGACCGGTGTCTACAGCGTGCAGGTGATCGGCGGGGCGGCCGTTTTATCCATCTGTTGTTCCTTCCTTGGTAAGCTCTCCGCACTGATCAGCACGATCCCGGGTCCGGTTATCGGAGGGGTATCCTTCCTGCTTTACGGTATGATCGGTACATCCGGTATCCGTCTGCTGGTAGACGGAAAAGTAGATTACAGCCGTTCCAGAAATCTGGTGCTCACATCGGTAGTATTTGTGACAGGGCTTTCCGGCATTGCACTGAAGATCGGCAATGTGGAAATGACAGGAATGGTACTGGCATGCGTTGTTGCTATGGCAATGAGCCTGGTATTTTATATTCTTGATAAATTCGGACTGACAAACGATCAGCCGCAGAAATAAAAATGAACACAGCGGCAGGCTTCTCTTGCGGGAGCCTGCCACAAACAGGAGGTAAGAAAGATGAATCAGGTAATTATTCCGGAAAACTATCATTCCGTGCTCTCTATGTATGAGACACAGGATGCAATCGGGATCATCAAAGAAATGATGCAGAAGAAACTCTGTATGGCACTGCGTTTGAAAAGAGTCACAGCTCCGCTGTTTGTAGATCCGGCATCCGGACTGAACGACGATCTGAACGGAGTGGAACGACCGGTTTCTTTTGAAATCCCGGCAGCTGGCGTGGAGGCACAGGTTGTACATTCTCTGGCAAAATGGAAACGTATGGCACTTTACCGCTACGATTTTCGTGTTGGAAAGGGGATTCTGACAGACATGAATGCCATCCGCAGAGACGAGGAGCTTGATAATCTTCACTCCTGTTACGTGGATCAGTGGGACTGGGAGAAAGTCATCGACCGCAGCGACCGCAACGAGGACTACCTGAAAGCCGTTGTCAAGAGAATTGTCGGCGTGATCTGCAATACCCTGGATGAGCTGAAATACTATTATCCGCAGCTGGAGCTGGAACTGAACCGTGATGTTGCATTTGTCACAACACAGGAGCTGGAGGACCGTTATCCGGATCTGACACCGAAGCAGCGTGAAAATGTGTTTGTAAAAGAACACGGAACTGCTTTTATCATGAAGATCGGTGACAAACTGAAGTCCGGTGAGCCACATGACGGCAGAGCACCGGACTACGATGACTGGGCACTGAACGGAGATATTCTGTTCTGGCATGAGACACTGGGCTGTGCCCTGGAGGTATCTTCCATGGGAATCCGTGTCGATGCAAAATCTCTGGCAGAGCAGCTGACAAAAGCAGGATGCGAAGATCGAAGAGAACTTTTGTTCCACAAAATGCTTCTGGAAGAGAAACTGCCTCTGACGATCGGTGGCGGTATCGGACAGTCCAGAGTCTGCATGCTTCTGCTCGGTAAGGCACATGTCGGCGAAGTACAGGCATCGATCTGGGATGAAGAGACACTGAACGCATGTGAAAAGGCAGGAATCTGCTTGTTATGATCGATCAGAAATGCCGTCTCTGTCCGCGGGAATGTAAGGCAGAGAGGGAAAATGGACAGATGGGTTTCTGCGGTATGACAGGAAAAGGCATCAGGGCGGCGAGAGCTGCCCTTCATTTTTGGGAAGAACCATGTATTTCCGGGAAGGGCGGTTCCGGTGCCGTCTTTTTTGCAGGCTGTACCCTGCGTTGTGTTTACTGTCAGAACCGCGAGATCGCAGCCGGGAGGATGGGAGAGGAGATCAGCCTTTCACGCCTGGTGGACATCTTTTTTGAACTCAAAGAACAGGGAGCGGAAAATATCAATCTTGTCACACCGAGCCATTATGCGGACAAGATCATGTCCGCAATCCGTATGGCAAAAGAGAGAGGATTTGACCTTCCGTTTGTTTATAACTGCAGTGGATATGAGAAAGTGGAAGTCTTAAAACAGCTGACTGGCCTGATTGATATTTATCTTACGGATTTTAAGTATATGTCGCCGGAAAGTGCCCTGCGATATTCGCATGCCAAAGATTATCCAAAGGCTGCAAAGGCGGCACTTGCCGAGATGATGCGTCAGCAGCCGCAGACGATATACGATGAACATGGCATGATGAAGCGTGGTGTGCTGGTCCGCCATCTGCTTTTGCCGTCGCACCGTAAGGAAGCAGAACAGGTGGTAAAATATGTATACGATACTTATAAAGATCAGGCGGCGATCAGCCTGATGTGTCAGTATACACCACTTGGCGAACTTGATAACTACCCGGAACTGAATCGGAGAGTGACAAAAAGAGAGTACGAAAAGCTGCTGGATTTTGCTGTCGAACTTGGCGTGGAGAACGGCTACATGCAGGAAATGGAAAGTGCGAAAGTCTGCTATATTCCACCGTTTGACGGAGAGGGCATAAAAGCATAAAATATGCAGTAATTTGACTTTCTATGCATCAATTCCGTTGACATTACTTTGAAACAGTGTTAAACTCAGACGCAGAGCAAGGAAGCAGTCCGGATGATGGAAAAGACAGAAATTTCGGACAAGCTTATTAAAATTCAGGAGGAATAGAAATTATGAAAAAACTGATTGCAGCAGCACTGGTTGGAACAATGGTACTTACTATGGCAGGATGCGGAAGCAAGACTGCAGAAACAACAGGAAGCGAAGCTTCTTCTGATGCAGCAGGCGGCACACTGGTTATGGCTACCAATGCAGAGTTCCCGCCATATGAATATTATGAAGGCGAAAATGTCGTAGGTATCGATGCAGATATCGCAGCAGCCGTAGCAGACAAACTGGGTATGGAGCTGAAGATCGAAGATATGGCATTTGATTCTATCATCCCGGCTGTAACATCCGGTAAGGCAGATATTGGACTGGCCGGTATGACCGTTACCGAAGACCGCCTGGAAAATGTGGATTTCTCTGATACTTATGCACATGCAACACAGGTTGTTATCGTAAAAGAAGACAGCGATATTGCAAGTCCGGATGACCTGGAAGGCAAAAAGATCGGTGTACAGCTTGGTACCACCGGTGATATTTATGCAGGTGACATCAAAGATGCAACCGTAGAGCGTTACAACAAAGGTTTCGAGGCCGTACAGGCACTTGCTCAGGGCAAGATCGATGCCGTTGTTATCGACGGAGAACCGGCAAAAGTATTCGTGAAAGAAAACGAAGGCCTGAAGATGCTTGACGAAGCATTTACCGAAGAAGATTATGCGATCGCAGTAGCAAAAGGAAATGATGAACTGCTGGATAAGATCAACACTGCACTCGGCGAACTGAAAGATTCCGGTGAGCTGGATAAGATCGTTGACAAGTATATCACAGCGGAATAAAAGAAAGTGACAGAGGAATGCCATGTCAAGACAATTATACTTGAATTTTATTAAAGATAACAGATGGAAATACATTGTGAACGGTCTGGGAACGACACTGCAGATTACCTTTTTTGCAGTCATTCTCGGTATTGCTCTCGGATTCCTGATCGCAGTCATCCGTTCAACCTATGACAAGACAGGAAAAGGGAAAATATTGAATTTTCTGGCAAAAGTATATCTTACCGTAATACGAGGAACACCGGTACTGGTACAGCTCCTTATCATTTACTTTGTCGTATTTGCAAGCGTGGATATCAATAAAATCATCGTTGCAGTCATGGCATTCGGTATCAACTCCGGTGCGTACGTGGCAGAGATCATAAGAAGCGGTATCATGTCGATTGATGACGGACAGTTTGAGGCAGGCCGAAGCTTGGGCTTTAACTATACACAGACCATGATCTACATTATCCTGCCGCAGGCACTGAAAAACGTGCTTCCGGCACTGGCAAACGAGTTTATCGTACTTTTAAAAGAAACTTCCGTATCCGGATACATAGCCATTCAGGATCTGACGAAAGGCGGAGATATCATTCGAAGCCAGACATACAATGCTCTGTTCCCGCTTCTTATGGTGGCAGCGATCTATCTGATCATGGTGCTTTTCTTTGAAAAGCTGGTATCCATTTTAGAGAGGAGGCTGCGTAACAGTGAGCGTTGAGAAAAAAGAGACCCTGATCCAGGTTCAGAACCTGACCAAGACTTTCGGCGGCAGCGTACATGCACTGAACGGTGTCAGCACCGACATCAAAAAAGGCGAGGTTGTCTGTGTGATCGGACCTTCCGGTTCCGGTAAAAGTACATTTCTTCGCTGTCTGAATCGTCTGGAAGATCCGACGGACGGACGTATCATTTTTGCGGGGGAAGATCTGATGGATCCGAAGACGGACATTGATATGCACCGTCAGAAAATGGGAATGGTATTTCAGCATTTCAACCTGTTTCCGCATATGTCGATCCTGAAAAATATGACGATCGCCCCGATGAAACTGCAGAAACGCGGCAAAGACGAAGCAGAAGGTCAGGCTATGAAACTTCTGGAGCGAGTAGGACTTGCTGACCGTGCAAATGCTTATCCAAGCCAGCTCTCCGGCGGACAGAAACAGCGAATCGCCATCGTGCGTGCTCTGTGTATGAATCCGGAAGTGATGCTTTTTGACGAGCCGACTTCCGCACTTGACCCGGAGATGGTCGGAGAAGTGTTAAATGTTATGCGAGATCTTGCAAAAGAGCACATGACCATGGTCGTGGTAACCCATGAAATGGGATTTGCAAGAGAAGTTTCCGACCGCGTGATCTTTATGGCGGAAGGAAAGATCGTAGAAGAAGGAACGCCGGAAGAGATCTTTACGGCACCAAAGACAGAGAGACTTCAGAGTTTCCTGAGTAAAGTTCTTTAAAGAGAATTTATCGAAATACAGAAAACGGCATGGGTGTCAGAAAAGCTCCGGTGCCGTTTTTTTATGCTGACAGATGAAAAATTATGCGAAAAGAAATGCTTGCATATTAAACAGGCATCGCTATAATAATAGAAGAAACGTAATGATACAGTGTGGCAGGAGCATTTGCTGTCCGGACTGTAAGAATCTAAAAGCAAAGTGGTGGATAAAATTGAACTATACAGAAGCAGTAGAATATATACTTAATGTACCAAAATTTACGACAAAAAACAAACCGGAACATACCGTAGAGCTGTTAAAAAGACTGGGACATCCGGAGTGCGGCATGAAGGTGATCCATGTTGCAGGAACCAATGGAAAAGGTTCTGTCTGTGCCTTTCTTTCAGAGATGCTGACACTGGCAGGCAAAAAGACCGCCCTTTTTACCTCTCCGCATCTGGTTCGGATCAACGAACGCTTCCAGATCAACAATGTACCGATCAGCGACGAGCTTTTTCTGGAATCTTATCAGAAAGTACAGGCAGCCATTGACGGCATGGTAAAAGACGGACTGCCGCATGCAACTTATTTTGAGCTGCTCTATGCGGTTGCCATGGTTGCTTTTCAGAAAGAAAAGGCAGAATACGTGGTTCTGGAAACCGGTCTTGGCGGAAGACTCGATGCGACCAACACGATCGAACATCCGATCGCGACGGTGATCACTTCGATCAGCCTGGATCACACGGAGATCCTCGGAGATACGATCGAAAAGATCGCAGGGGAAAAGGCCGGGATCATCAAAGAAGGTGTGCCGGTCATCTACGACGGCAGAAACGAAGAGGCAGAAAAGGTCATCAAAAAGAGGGCCAAAGAACTTCACGCACCGGCGTTTGTACTGAAAGAAGAAATGTATGAAATTTTGGGAAACACGGACAAAAGTATTGATTTTTGCCTGAATTGTGGGTATTATGAACATGCAAAAGTGACCGCACCTTATCTTGCACCATATCAGGTGGTGAACAGTTCTCTGGCACTGCTTGCCATGGATGTGATCGATCCGAAACAGGAGATCTCGCAAGATCTTCGTATCCGGGCGATCAAAGAGACAAAATGGCAGGGACGTATGGAGACCGTTCTGCCGGGTGTGATCGTGGATGGGGCACACAATGCGGATGGTATCGCACAGTTTGTAAAGACCGTGCAGAGCGTACAGGAGCGTTATCGGATCGTACTGCTGTTCTCCGCTGTGGTAGAGAAAAATTACGAAGAGATGATCCACACGATCTGCAGCCAGACGACACCGTCTGCGGTGGTAGTCACGGAGATCAAAGGCGACCGCATCGTGCCGGCAGGGGAGCTTTCCGAAGTGTTTGCAAAATACACAGACGCACAGATCGTAACGGAACCGGATATCGAGAAAGCGTTTGAAAGGGCATGCACCCTTCGACAGGACGGACTTTTGTTCTGTGCGGGATCTTTATATCTGGTAGGGGAGATCAAAGAAATCCTGGAAAAATGCAAGGCATGACAAAGGAGCAGATTTTATGATTAATTACGAAGAAGAATTAAAAAAATTTCATTCCAGCCTCGATGTGAATGAAGCAGAAGATGCCATCTACAATCGGGATCTGACGGATATCACCGATATTCTCAAAGAGCTGATGAAAGATGAAAAAAAGAAGATAAGAAGATAAGGGGACAGCATGAATTGTATTTACTGCGGAACTCCATTATCCGATATTGATTACTGTACCGGATGCGGAGCGGACATTACGATACTGAAACGTGTGGCACGTATTTCCAATCTGCTTTACAACGAAGGATTGGACAAAGCACGCGTCAGGGACTTGTCGGGAGCGATTAAATCACTGAAGAGAAGTCTTGAGTTCAACAAAGAAAATAAAGATGCAAGAAATCTTCTGGGACTGGTCTATTTTGAGTCAGGTGAGGTTGTATCTGCACTGACCGAATGGGTGATCAGCAAAAATATGAACCCGGATGACAATCTGGCGGAATACTACATAGACAAGCTGCAGTCCAACAAAAACAAGCTGGATACGATCAATCAGACGATTCGCAAGTACAATCAGGCACTGGTCTACTGCCGTGAAGATCATGATGATATGGCAATGATCCAGCTGAAAAAAGTACTTTCCCAGAATCCAAAACTGATCAAGGCATACCACCTTTTAGCGTTGCTTTATCTGAAACATCAGGATTACGAAAAAGCAAGAAAACTGCTCAAAAAAGCAGCATTCATTGACACAAACAATACAACGACACTCCGCTATCTCCAGGAAGTGGAGCTGGCGACCGGTATCAGCACCAGTCTGGATGTCAAACGTAAGAAAAAATATGCAAAAGAAAAGGTTGATCGCTTAAGCGGCACGGTAACCTACATGAACGGCAATGAGATGATCATCCAGCCGACAACGTTCCGTGACAGCTCGGCGGTTGCCACGTTTATCAATATTTTCCTCGGCATTGTACTCGGGGCGGCTGTGGTGTGGTTCCTTGTTGTACCATCGACACGTCAGAGCATCTATGAAAAGGCAAATGCACAGGTAACGGATGCCAACTCCCAGATGGCGGCTCAGGTTTCCAGGGTGCAGGGACTGCAGGAAGAGATCGACGGCTATCAGAGCAAGGTCGATGCAGCGAACAAGGCAAAAGAAGAAGCGGATAAAAAGGCAGATTCTTATGATGAGATCCTGCAGGCAGCCAATTATTATCTGGCAAACGATATGACAAAAGCAGCGGATGCGTTCAATCAGATCGAGGAGAGCAGCATGACCGGAAAAGGTCAGGAGCTGTATGCGACACTGAAAACGGCTCTTGCGGACTATGTGTTTACGGAGGCCTACAATGCAGGGGCAACGGCGTTTGCATCCGGAGATTATAAAACAGCGATCACACAGCTGAAAAAGGCGACCGAAGCCAAGACAGATGATTTCAATGCCTGGTATTATCTGGCCTTTTCTTACCGTAACAACAACGATACGAAAAAGGCGAACAAGATCTTCCGGCAGATCGTACAGCAGTTCCCGACACAGGCGGCAGCTTATAATATTTCCAGCTACATCACAAGCGATACTTCATCGGGCAGCAGTACGACAAATGCCACACAGGGTACGACGACCGGAGGAACGGACACCACAAATACAGCCGGAACAACCGATACCACAAATGCAGCCGGGACAACGGATAACACCACCGGGGCGGATGACACGACCGGAAATGATACGACCGGAAATGATACCACAGGCGATAACGGTACTGCGGATATCAACAACATGTTTGGCATTGAATAAGAAAATATGAAATACAAAAGAGAAGCTTACACAGATCGAAAAAGATCGGTGAGGGCTTCTTTTTTTATCTTAGTCGGAGAAGACTCCCTATAAGTGGCGAGCAACAAATTTGTCTTAGTGGAAGTGCAATCTCCGACTAAAATAAACGCTCCGCGAGGATGCACAGCGATTCTGTTGGGTAAATGTCAGCAAAGCTGACCAAAATCGTGTGCCAAGTCTCACGTGCGTTCGACTTGAAGCAACAGTATACGGAAAAGATTGGGGGATATCAGAAAGATGCAGGATTTTGTGAAAATGAGAGGGAGCGACATGATCATTTTTGTTCCGGAAGAGCTGGATCATCACGGTGCAGAGAAAATACGCCGGGAGGCAGATCAGCTGATGGGAAGCCGGAGAGTCAAACAGGTGATCTTTGATTTTAGGGAGACGGTGTTTATGGACAGTGCCGGGATCGGCATGATCATGGGTCGCTATAAACTGATGCAGTCGCTTGGAGGAAAGGTGACGGCAATTCATGTAAACCAGAGGGTACGCAGGATCCTGCTGCTTTCCGGAATCTATAAAATTGTCGGGATTTACGAGGATACCCCACAGACAACCGGGGCGATGTATGGAGGGAACAGACATGGGGTATGAAAACGAAATGAAGATAGAGTTTGACAGTCGCTCCTGCAACGAAGGGTTTATCCGCGTGGCAGTTTCCGCTTTTATGACACAGCTCAATCCGACGCTGGAAGAGGTGGCGGATGTAAAGACAGCAGTTTCAGAAGCAGTCACAAACTGTATCGTACATGCATATGATGGAAAGGTGGAGAAAATAACGGTATCCTGTCATATCGAAGGAAATGCCCTCTGCCTGTCGGTCAAAGATACCGGATGCGGCATCCCAGACATTGAAAAAGCCATGGAACCACTGTTTACGACCAGACCGGAGATGGAACGTTCCGGTATGGGATTTGCCTTTATGGAAGCTTTTATGGATGAAGTGCATGTCGAATCCACACCTGGACATGGAACCACGGTTTCCATGCGAAAGGAGATCGGATGGAACAAACCCTTGCATTGATCGAACGTTCTCACAAGGGGGACAAAGATGCAAGGAATGTACTCGCACAGCAGAATATGGGACTTGTCTATACCGTCGCGAGGCGTTTTAATGGCAGAGGATGTGAGATGGAAGATCTGATACAGATTGGAAGCATCGGACTGTTAAAAGCAATCGATAAATTTGACCTTTCCTATGATGTCAGATTTTCGACGTATGCAGTTCCAATAGAGTAAGATAAAGGAAACGACCGGAAAAGCCTTAAAATAAGGGATT
>OGCN01001054.1_pt1 | contig 40140 bp, 34 predicted proteins | sample 1570181 | NCBI WGS metagenome assembly OGCN01 (sample SAMEA4370584, study PRJEB24528) | human gut metagenome | reverse complement strand
ATGTTGTGCACCTGCGTTTCGCCTTCAGCAAAAATGCCGGCAAGCACCAAGGCAGCGCCGCAACGCAAATCGGTCGCCTTCACGCTTGCGCCCTGCAAGCTAGGCACGCCTTCGACAACCGCGTGATGGTCCTCAATGGTGATCTCGGCACCCATGCGGCCAATTTCAGCGGCGAACATGAAGCGGTTTTCGAAAACATTCTCGGTAATCACGGAATTGCCGTTTGCAACAGAGGCGAGCAGCATGAACTGCGCCTGCAAATCGGTGGGAAACCCAGGATGCGGCAGCGTTTGAATATCGGTAGGCAGAAGAGGACCTTTGCGCGAAACCGTGATGGAGTCATCGCCCACATCGACCGAACAGCCCATGGCGGACAGCTTCATCAATGCCATGCGCAAGAAGCTCGGGTCGATGCCACGAACGGTAACGGGGCCGCCCGTAAGCGCACCGCCCACGAGGAAGGTGCCCGCTTCAATGCGGTCGCCGACCGTGGAATGCTCGCACGGATGCAAGCTGGAAAGCTCCACGCCGTCGATGATGATTTCGGCCGTGCCAGCGCCCGAAATGCGAGCGCCCATGGAATTGAGCATGTTCGCAAGGTCTTCGATTTCGGGCTCACGAGCGGCGTTTTCGATAACGGTTTGGCCCTTCGCCGTCACGGCGCACATCATAGTATTTTCCGTGGCGCCCACGCTGGGGAAATCGAGCGCGACGTACGCGCCGTGCAACCCATTGGGCGTGCTTGCTTCGATATAGCCGTGATCGGTATGGAAATGAACGCCGAGCGCCTCCATGCCTACCATATGCATATCGATTTTACGAGCGCCCAAGTTGCAACCGCCCGGCATGGCAACGCGAGCCTTGCCGAAACGAGCCACCAAGGGGCCGAGAACCGAAATGGATGCGCGCATCTTCGACACGAGCTCATACGGCGTTTCCCATGTATCAACGCCAGCAGTGTCAACATGCAGCGTGTGGCCATCGCGGCGAACGCTGCCGCCAAGGGTCTCGATGACCTTCGACATAACCACAATGTCGGAAATAAGAGGCACGTTATGAATGGCGCTCTCGCCCTGGCCTAAAAGGGCAGCCGCGATAAGTTTGAGGGCCGAATTCTTCGCGCCCGAAATATGTACCTCGCCCGCAAGCGGCGTTCCGCCTTCGACGACGATTTTCTCTTTTGCCATAAGATTACCTCCGCAATCGTTTGCGCCCCCGACGCATCGGCGGCGTATATGCAAGCTATTATTGTCGCACGAACAGAAGCAGCATTAAAGAGACGAAGGCCGAAACAAGAAAACCCCCACTGCACACGCAGCAGGGGTTTGTCGCAGTCGACGCCGCGCGAAACCCTCACGGGCACCTTGTCCTTCAGGTCTCGCACATGGCCATAATCTGCGCAAAAAAATGCCGGTCCGAAGGCCGGCATGGTAAAGGCGTCGGTTTATTCGGCAGCCTCGCCAAGCGCGAAGCGCTTGAAACCGGTGACCTTGATGGAGCCACCGAGCTGCTTGGCAACGGAGTCGACGTACTCGGCAACAGTCTGGTCAGGGTTCTTCACGAACGCCTGCTCAACAAGGCACTGCTCCTTGTAGAACTTCTGCAGACGGCCGGTAGCCATCTTTTCCTGGATAGCCTCGGGCTTGCCAGATTCGGCAGCCTGAGCCTTGTAGATGCCCATCTCATGCTCAACAACAGCAGGATCGACATCTTCGCGAGAGGTCGCGATGGGGTCGACAGCGGCGACCTGCATGGCAACGTCGCGGCCGCACTGAGCGAACTCAGCAGTGGTGGTGTCAACGCCCTCGGTGGCGAAGGAAACCAGAACACCAATCTTGCCGCCCATGTGGATGTAGGAGCACACAGCGTCGGCCTCGATCGTGGCGAAGCGAGCGAGCTGGGTGTTCTCGCCCATCACATGGATGCAGTCGGCAACAACGGCCTCGACGGTCTCGCCGTCAATCTCGGAAGCCTTCAGGGCGTCGAGATCGGCAGGCTTGTTGGCAACAGCGGCGCGAGCGATTTTCTCAGCGTAAGCCTTGAACTTCTCGTTCATGCCCACGAAGTCGGTCTCGCAGTTGAGCTCGACGAGAGCGCCCGTCTTGCCGTCCTCGGAAACCAGGGCCATAACGGTGCCCTCGTTGGTGGCGCGGCCGGCCTTCTTGGCGACAGCAGCAAGGCCACGGGTACGCAGAACGTCAACGGCGCCGTCCATGTCGCCGTCGGCCTCGGCGAGGGCCTTCTTGCACTCCATCATGCCTGCGCCGGTCATTTCGCGCAGTTCCTTGACCATGGAAGCGGTGATGTTTGCCATCTTTGCGGTTCCTTTCTCAAGTTCTCTCTTGGAAAAACGGGCCCCGCTTCGCTCTTCAGAAACAGGGCCCGACCTCTACGTATTGGTAGAAAGCACTGGACTTTCGACGTATGCGTAAATTAATTACTCAGCAGCAACTTCGGCGGCAGCTTCAGCAGCCTCGGCCTCGGCGGCCATCTGCTCTTCGATGACGGGAGCGCCCGTAGCGGCGATCACGGCGTCGGCAACGAAGGTGCAGAGCAGGTTGACCGAACGGATGGCGTCGTCGTTGGCGGGAATGCCGAACTCGACGTCGTCGGGGTCGCAGTTGGTGTCGAGGGTGCCCACCACGGGAATGCCAAGACGCTTAGCTTCGTGGATGGCGAGCTGCTCGCGGTTGGTGTCAACGACGAAAATGGCGTCGGGGAGCTTCTTCATGTTGCGGATGCCGTTGAGGTTGGTCTGCAGCTTGGCGAGTTCCTTCTTGAGCAGGATCTGCTCCTTCTTGGGCAGAACTTCCATGCGGCCGTCGGATTCCATGGCCTCGAGCTCTTCCATGCGCTGAACGCGGGAGCGAATGGTCACGAAGTTGGTGAGCATGCCGCCGAGCCAGCGAGCGTTGATGTAAGGCATGCCGCAGCGGTCAGCCTGAGTGGCGATGGCTTCCTGGGCCTGCTTCTTGGTGCCGACGAACAGAACCGTGCCGCCCTTGGCAGCAGTGTTCTCAACGAAGGTGTAAGCCTGGTCGAGACCAACGAGGGTCTGCTTGAGGTCGAGGATGTAGATGTCACCACGGTTGCCGAAGATGTACGGCTTCATCTTGGGGTTCCAACGACGGGTCTGGTGACCGAAGTGAGCGCCTGCTTCGAGCAGGGACTTGACGCTGATTTTCGCCATGTCATTCTCCATTCGTTAAGCGTCTGCCCGAGGTCATCCCCGACACCGCAGCCTTTTTCGGTGGCCACTCGCGGTGCTAGGTCGCTCGGACATGTGAAATATAGAAACCATGGCATTATACGACCTTGCAGGCGCAATGCAAGAGAAATCCATAAGGAAGTGGAGATATGCAGACGAAGAGCATCTCATGCCTGAGTATCGGGGCGGATGGGCGCTCTGCCAAGAGCGTACGCACGAGCCGAACAGTCCAGTGGACCGTTCGCGCGAGCTCAGTTATCGCCTCTTGGCAGGACGCCCATCCGCCCCGATACGACCTACCGCACGGCTAACAGACGCACCCCACTTCGCTCCATGCGATAGCAACCGCCAAAAAGCGCGCTATTTCTTCTTCCCCGCAATAAGGCCAGCTCGACGGAACGCCATGTACACGACGTAGCTCGCCGCCACCACAGGCACCATGACGAGGAACAGCACGCGATAGCCGAATGCGGGCGCAATCCAGCCAACCAAGAAGGGGCACAGCCCAATAGCCACGTCGAGCAACACGAAATAGGTGGAATTCGCGGCGGTGAGACGATCGTCGGGACAGCGACGCATGGCAAGCACGAGGCCATTGGGCTGCACCGAGCCAACACCTACGCCAGCAAGCGCCGCCGACACAAGGAGCATGGCACCGTTTTGAGCAAAGCCCATGATGAGCATGCTTGCGCCCAGGCAGGCAAAGCCCAAGGTCATGATGCCTTTATCGCCAGCCGAATCGAACCATCGTCCCGTAAACGGACGCGTCACGAACATGGCAATGGAATACGACACGAAGAAGAAGCTCGCGGCACCTGTAAGCCCCACTTCGGCCGCGTACGGATTGATATAGGTGATAAGGGCGCCATACGCGAGATAGCCCACCGTGATGGCCACCGACACGGGCAACGCACGCACTTCAATGAAATTCGCCAGGCTGAGCTTGTGCGTTTTCGCGGGTTTGCCGGCATCGCCAGATTGTTCGGATACCCCGGCCTTTTCCGCAGCGGCAGGCGCTTCCTCTGTATTCACGCTATGCGCCACCTCGGTCGCCCCAGTTGCCTTAGACACTTCCGAACTTTGCCTGCGACCAGGCAAAACAACACCGAGCGCGGCGACGTAACCCACAGCGATCATGCCGAGGCACGAGAAGAAAAGCATATCGAAGTCGCCCGCGTTCGAGAACGCCGAACCCATCAGAGGACCAAGCGCCGCGCCGAGCGTGACCGAAAGCATGTAATAACCCACGCCCTCGCCTTTGCGGGAAAACGGAACAGCGCTGCTCACGATAGACGTGACCGTTGTTTGTGACAGACCGTAAAACGCGCCGTGCAAGAAGCGCAACACGATGAACACGCCAATGGCCGGCACGTGCTCAAAAGCCAAATAGAGAAGCGTGCACGCAACCTCGCCCGTCATGCACGCCACAAGCACGCGACCGCGACCGACCTTGTCAATCGCGCCGCCGAAGAACAAGCGCGAGCACAACGCGCCCAAAATGAAGACGCTCGCCGTAAAGCCACCCTCGGTTGCTCCTGCCGCGAATTGCGTGGCGGAATAACCCGCCATGGCGACCATAAGCGCGTAATACTGCATATACAGAATAAAGTTCACCGCAAAGCCGGCGATGAAGCGCGGCGTGAAAATGGGCTCATTGGGCTTGTCGGGTTGGACGGTGTTCGATTTCGCAGATGCCTGAGGCATAGACTTGGACTCCTTGGGTAGTTCTTCGTGCGCGATTTCCGCACGTGGACAAGGAGTATCTCGCTGAAATGCGGGCGTTTCGCGAATTTCAGCACACCTTCACGAAACGTGCGAGTTTCCCAAGAGACCGTTCAAATACAAGAAGGGCCGGGAGGCGCAAGGCTCTCCCGGCCAAAAAAAACGGCCACGCGGTCGCCACGTTGTCGCGGGCCGATAGAATGGTCAAAACGAGCCGCCGCTGGACGAACAAAGTCAGCGAGCGGGATTCTGGCGAGTGTAGTTCGAGCGAGGCCGAGGCGACGCGTACTTCGGCACGCGAGCCATTGAATATGCCCAAACGGCATATTCAATCCCAAACTTCCACGCCCGAGCGGGCATAGCCAGCTCAGCTGGCTACGAAATACACCGCCAGAATCCCGTGCAGCGTCAAGCAAGTGCGCCGTTCGTTAGAACGGCGCAACATCAGTTCGCGTACATGCTGGCGTAGGGGCGGCTGTTTGCGGGACGCAGGCGGAAGAACCCCTCGCCCGTAGCATCGACCGGACCGCCAATTTCTTCGGCGAATTTCTCGTTATATTCGCCAAGCAGGCGCGCAAGCACGCGGCAATCGTGCTCATCGACCGGCTCTTGCACCAGGCCAGCAGGAATATCACGCTCGTCGAGCACATGCTTCAGGTAAATCACGCCTCCATGCATGCCTGTTGCCAAATACGGGCCCGCCGTGCCCATGAGCACGATCACTCCGCCGGCCATGTATTCGCCCAGAAAGCTGCCGGCGTCTCCGCCAATCACGATAGCCGGCGCCTTGTCGCCATACTGCTTCATGTGAATGCCGACGCGCCAACCGCAGCCGTCGCGCACCAAAATGCGACCGCCGCGCATGCCGTAGCCCGCAGCATCGCCCACGCGCCCGTGAATTACGATGTCGCCATCGTTCATGGTGTTGGCGACCTGGTCTTGAGCATTGCCGAAGACCTCGATTTCACCGCCATCCATGTAACACGCCATGTCGTTGCCGGGCACGCCATGAATCTCGAGGCGCTTGCCCACGGGCATGCCGCACCCAAGATAGCGCTGGGCGAACGTTTCACGCAGCTCCACCACGTCGGCATCTTCAAGAGCCGCGCGCACTGCGGCGTTGCCCTCGGTGAAATGTACCGTGCCGAGCGTGACCACCGTTTTGCCGTCGAGCTTTTCAACGACAGGCTCAATCGTGGGAAGGTTTCCGAATTCTGCCATGTTACTCCTCGCCTTCTGCCTTGGGCCAACCAAGCTCATTGAGCGTCGACGGGTAACCGCGATGCATGCGTGCGGCCCCTTGCGGAAAATCGATGTTGAGGGGAACGCGATCGAACGTATCGGCGGCAAGCGATGCCACAGGCACTCCGTGTTCGATCATCGCCGTATACATGCCCGCATTGTCGGGTCGATTCAGCAGCACGTAGCCCATGAGCTTGCCGTCGCGCATGACGAATTTCACATATTCGTCGCCTTCGACTTCTACGCGAACATCGAAATCGCCATCGGCTGGCGGATTAATGATTCCCGAGGTTAAAAGTGTGATATCGAAGAAATCGACCGCATTCACCGCAAAGCTACCCTCGTCGGGAAGGGCGCCGGGCACGCCCGCCATGTGCATGGCGGCAATGCGACCCTGACGAACGGCATTGGGCCACAGCGCCAAGGGACGCTCGCTGCCATCGAGCGTATCGGTCACCTGGGTCACATCGCCCGCAGCGTATACATCGGGCAGGCTCGTTTGCAAATCGGGCCCGCATATAAGGCCTCGACCCTGCTCGGCGCCCGCCTCGACGGCAAGCTTGCTCGCCGGGCGCACGCCGACCGCGACGATAACCATATCGCACGCTTCGTCGGAACCATCGGTCAGGCGCACATGCGTCACGCGCTCGCCTTCGCCAAGCATCTCGTCAACCGACATGCTGGGATGGCAGAAAATGCCGTGCGGCTCCATAAGACGCGAGACAACCGCGGCACCATCTGCGTCGAGCACGGCAGGCAAAATGCGCGGGCTGCGATCGAACACATCGATGCGGTCGGCATGGTGGCTCAACGCTTCGGCCGCCTTCATGCCAATAAGGCCGCCGCCAATCACCACAACGCGGCTTTCACGGCCTTCCGCATGCGCACGCTCGGTTGCTGCGAGCACATCATCCCAAGCCGCCAACGCATCATCGAGCGTAATGAACGTATGCACGTTCGTGCGGCCCTCCATGCCGGCAATAGGAGGAATGAAGGGGACGGAGCCCGTAGCGAGCAGGCACTTCCCGTAGGAAATCTCTTCTCCGCCCGCAAGCTTCACTTCATGGGCGGAAGCATCAATCGCCACGGCTTCAAACTCAGCGCCAAACAGCGTTTCGATGCCACGCTTCTCGTAGAAATCGGCCGATTTGTAATCGAGATGCTCGCGATCGGTTTTGCCTTCGAGTAAATACGAGATGAGCGGTCGGCCGTAGCAGCGATACGGCTCGTGGGAAACCATGATGATGCTCTTATCCGGCGCAGCCGCAGAGAGGAATTCCGCCGCAGTCACGCCCGCCGCAGAATTGCCAATAATCAAGTAATCACACGTATAGTGCGCCATGCTACATCGCCTCGCTTTCCACGTACATGAGTGCGCGGTTCGGGCAGGCCGCAACGCAGCTCGGCTCGCCCGGCGCACCCGCGCCGTCACCGCACAAATCGCACTTCAGCGCAATGGGCTTCACACCCGAAGGAACCGGAACGACCGTAATGGCGCCGAACGGGCACATGCCCACGCACGTGCGGCAGCCCACGCAACGCGACGGGTCGCTCGTGACCACACCAGTTTCAGGGTCGCGCTGCATGGCGCCCGAGATGCAGCCTTCCACGCACTTTGGCTTGGCGCAATGGCGGCAATTCGCCGCGAAGCTCACGATGTTGTCGCCCTCGACGCGCACGCGGTTGTAGATCTCATCGCCCGCAAGCGTAAACGCCTTCACGATGTTTCCTGGCCACGGCGAATGCTGAGCCTTGCAAGCCACCTCGCAACGGCGGCAATTCACGCACCATTCGGGAATCGCGTAAATCCTCTTCATGCCGATCACTGCTCCCCTGCGTATTTCACGCCCAGAATCTCGAGTTCTTTCTCGTTCAGTCCCACGCCCCGCAGCATAAGCCGATTGCCGCGCAAACTGTCGATGGCATTGATGCCCATGCCGCCCATGAGCTCCTGAACCTCGTGGTTCCACGCGCGGACCAAATTCACCACGCGCTCGGCGCCGATTTCGGGATTGAGACGCTTCGTGAGGTCGGCGCGCTGCGTGGCGATGCCCCAATTGCACTTGCCGCCCGCACACGCCTGGCACTGATGGCAGCCCAGGGCGATAAGCGCGGAGCTTGCGCAGTACACGGCGTCGGCGCCTAAAGCGACGGCACGCACGATGTCGGCCGAATTGCGAATGGAGCCGGCGGCCACCAGGCTCACGCGGCTACGAATGCCCTCGTCGCGAAGGCGCTGGTCAACGCTCGCAAGCGCGAGCTCAATGGGAATGCCCACGTTGTCGCGCGTGCGAGCCGGCGCTGCACCCGTGCCGCCGCGGAAGCCGTCGACGACGATCACGTCGGCGCCCGCGCGTGCCATGCCGCTCGCGATAGCGGCCACGTTGTGGACAGCAGCCACTTTCACCGAAATGGGCTTGGTGTAGTGCGTCGCTTCCTTCAAGCTGAAAATGAGCTGGCGCAAGTCTTCGATGGAGTAGATGTCATGGTGCGGTGCAGGGCTAATAGCATCAGTGCCCTTTGGAATCATGCGGGTGCGGGACACTTCATCGTTGATCTTCTCGCCAGGAAGGTGTCCGCCGATGCCGGGCTTTGCGCCCTGGCCGATTTTAATTTCGATCATCGCCGCGGTTTCGAGGTAGTGCATATCCACGCCGAAACGACCCGACGCTACCTGCACGATAGCGTGATTGCCATATTTCTCAAGATCTTTATGCAGGCCACCTTCGCCGCAGTTGAAATAGGTGCCCAGCTCCTCGGCCGCCATGACGAGCGACTTTTGGGCATTCAGCGAAATAGAACCAAAGCTCATGGCCGAGAACATAATGGGCACATCGAGCTTGATGCGGGGCGGCATCGGCGAGACCACCTTGCGCTCGCGCTCATTGATGCGCAGCGCCTCGGGACGGCCGCCCAAAAACACACGGGTCTCCATGGGCTCGCGCAGCGGGTCGATGGAAGGATTGGTAACCTGGCTCGCGTTGAGCAGCAGATGATCCCAGTAAATCGGATAATGCTGGGGGTTACCCATGGAAGAAAGCAGCACAGCGCCGGTTTGCGCCTGCTTGGCGATATCTTGCATGGCGGCAAGGTTCCAGTTGTTCGAGCCGTTGCCGACCTGGGGCCAATTCGTAATGGCAAGCGCGTTCGTGGGACACATGACCACGCAACGCTGGCAGTTCACGCACTTCTTGTGATCGGCGACCACACGGCCCAAGTCGGTATCGACCATATGCACCTCGTTAGCGCACTGACGCGCGCACACGCCGCATTGAATGCACTGGTTGGGATCGCGCTCAACCTTATAGCGCGGATACGTGAAATCGAGCATGGCTTAGGCCTCCTTTCGAGTGATGCGCGTTTGCTGGTGGATGTCGGGCTCGTTTTCCGCAGCGGCGTTCTGCTTGGCGCGCGCGACCTCGTCGAGCTGCACCACAAACGGCACGCCGCCTTCGATAGAGCGCACATTCTCGACATCGGGGCACACAAGCTCGATGGACGCCTGCTCACTGGCCAAATACACCATGGAGTCTTTCTCGCCAACCATCAACGCGCGCAACTTCAGGCGGTCGTTCAGGGCCAGCAGGCCCTCTTCCGAACCCAAAATCACCGAGAACGGGCCATTCACGAGCGCATCGGAATACACGCAACGCAGCGCCGTTTCGAATTCGGCTTGCTCGGGCGGCATGCGGTCGATGGCATCCCACGAAGGAGCGGCCATGATATGCGCGGCCATTTCCTGAGAGAAACCGTGGCGGCGAACGAGCAGGTCGAACAGATAGGTGATGACTTCGGTGTCGGTCTGCAGCGCGCAGTCGTAACCGAATTGCTCGACGTAGCGACGGTTGGTGTCATAGCTGGAAATCTCGCCATTGTGCACGATCGACCAGTTCAAAAGCGTGAACGGGTGAGCACCGCCCCACCAGCCAGGCGTATTGGTGGGAAAACGTCCGTGCGCAGTCCACAGCCAGGCCTTGTATTCGTCGATACGATAGTACTCGCCGATTTCTTCAGGGTAGCCCACGCCCTTGAACGCGCCCATGTTCTTGCCCGAGCTTGCAACGAACGCTCCATCGATGTGGGCATTAATGTAGAACACGCACTGCATGACGTATTCTTGCTCGTCAAATTCGCCCAGTTCAAGCTCATGGTGCGACGGGTGCGGGGTGAGGAAGTAGCGCCAGGTGTCGGGCGGATTCTTGATCGCCTTCACCGTGGTGGTGGGAATGCGCTCCTGCTTTTCGGAAAGAAAATGCTCGTTGAGATACGCTTCCGTATTCATGCGTGCTTCATGGCTTTCATAAAGCACGTGGAACGCATAGAAGTCGGCATATTCCGGATAGATGCCATACGCGGCGAAGCCTCCGCCCAAGCCATTGCTGCGATCGTGCATGAGCGCGATGGCCTTCAGAATGTCGCGGCCGTCATGGCGCGCGCCAGACTTGTCCATGATACCGGCAATGGCGCATCCGGCGGGAATGCGCACGTCGCCTTCACGCAGGCCGCGGCTATCAAGCGCGCGTGCGCGGGCTGCCGCCTGCTGCGGCGTTTCAGCATAGTGCATGCTGCACCTCATTTCCCCCATTGGCCCAACCCGGGCAATTCGAGGCGTGGCGGCCTCGTCGCGACGGGCGCGTGGCGATGCACCGCGTCGCAAGGGCTGGGTAGCGAATGTAGTGTTTTTAGAGTATGGGTGCAGCGTTTCACGAACATGACACGCATGTTACAGCGAAGTGTAATGTGTGTTTCAAAGGCGTTAACGCCGCACGAGGAGCACGAAGGTTCGACATACGGCGATAGGAGGCGCAACGGGATTCAGCATGCGGCGATAGGAGGAATAGCGAACGTTCGCAGAAGGCGGCGGAAAGCGCTACACGGACGGAAAGGAGCAAGTGCCAGGGGGAAGCGGCGAGCAGCGAGCGACAGAGCCGAGAGGCCAGGGGCAGACGGCAGCGGCCAAACAGAATGGCAAGCACCAGGCGCCAAGCGGCAAATGGCAGACAACGATTGACGGAACCGGGAGATCGGCAGCGAACGGCAGACGACGAGCGGCACGTAACGCAACGTGAGGCAGACGGCAGGCGACGAGCATGCGCAACGACGCCGCGTTCCTCCGAATCGTCCATTGCGTCCAAGCAAGGGCGTCATGGCAGAAAATGGCGCAATGGGGCCCTTCTGCAGGGTCAATTATTCAAGAAAAGGGGGTCTGTAAGATTGTCTGTGTAAGTCCCCTCAAGGGGCAACGTCTCCGGAGGCGATCGTCGCCGGCGCAGGGCGCCGGCCATGCTACGATGGCCGCGGCATGGCCCGCGGCAGATTGGAGACGACCGTGACCAGGAGGAAGAAGGGCGACCCCGCCGCCGAGCGCGTGGCGGCCGCCATCATGGAGGAGTTCTCGCCGAAGACCGCCGAGGAGGCGCAGGAGGCCCTGCGCTCGGTGTTCGGGCCGATGATCGAGACGATGCTCAAGGCCGAGCTCGAGGCCCACCTGGGCTACCCGGACAACGACAAGGGCCCCAAGGACGGGCCGAACAGGCGCAACGGCTACACGCGCAAGGTGGTGCGCACGAGCGCCGGCGAGGTCCCCATCGACGTGCCCCGCGACCGCGACGCCACCTTCGAGCCCGCGGTGGTGCCCAAGGGCGAGCGCGACCTGACCGGCATAGAGTCGCGCGTGATGTCGATGTACGCGCGGGGCATGTCTCAGCGCGACATAGCCGCCACGGTGCGCGAGATATACGGCTTCTCGATGAGCGCCGAGACGGTCTCGGCCATCACCGACAGGGTGTGGGAGGAGCTCGAGCGGTGGCGCTCGCGCCCGCTGGAGCCCGTGTACGCGTTCATGTTCGTCGACTGCCTCTACGTGCCGGTGAGGCGCGGGCGCGGCGCGCGCAGCATGGCGGTCTACGCGATAGTCGCCTACGACCTGGCCGGGCGCAAGGACGTGCTCGGGCTGTGGATGCAGGAGACCGAGGGCGCGCACCACTGGATGGGCGTGTTCGACGAGCTGCGCCAGCGCGGCGTCGAGGACGTGCTGTTCGTGAGCATGGACGGCGTGTCGGGGCTGGCCGACGGCCTGCGCGCGATATTCCCGGACGCGGTGGCGCAGCGCTGCCTGGTGCATCTGGTGCGCAACTCCTGCAAGTACGTCCCGTCCAAGGACATGCAGGCGTTCTGCCGCGACGCCCGGGCCTTCTACGGCGCGCCGTCGCTTTCCGCGTGCCGGGCGGCGTTCGCCGACTTCTCCGAGGCGTGGGCGCGCTACCCGGGCGCGGTGGCGACGTGGGAGCGCTCGATGGCCGAGGTCGAGCGGCTGTTCTCCTACGGCCCCGACGTCAGGAGGGTCATGTACACCACCAACGCCGTCGAGAGCGTGAACGCCAGCTTCCGCAAGGTCGTCAGGCGGGGGTGCTTCCCCGACGAGGACGCCGTGATGAAGCTGCTCTACCTGCGGGTGAAGGAGCTGTATTCGAGGTGGGGCGAGGGATGCCACCAGCCGGGCTGGGCCCGGGTGCGCAACCAGCTGCTGTGCGACGAGGGCATCAGGGCGAGGATAGAGAGGTTCCTGTGAAAAGACTTACACAGACTTCTTGACAAGCCCAGAAAAGGCGAGTGGCTCACGGTAAGGAATACGTTTTGCCTGATAGGAGGCAACATCGATTTCATGGCGAAGCTCCACCCCGCGAAAAACAGGCCCCCTAGCCGCCATTCCTGGCATAGAAATACAATTCCTATGCAATGAGGCCCCCTTCGCGCATTTCCTGCCATGGACAGGGTCACGCCTCGGACCAAAAATCGTTCCATGGACAAGAGCCCATCTCGCAAATGCAATCGATATCAAGCAAGAGAACGACCATGGCCCACATGCGCAACGAATACCCTAGTCATAAACAGAGAACGAGCCCCGCCAGGCCATTGGCCCGATTGGACTCGTCTCGTATAACAGCAAAACGCTTTCGGAGAATCATTATTGAAAGTGTTTCCGTCTTTTCGAACCTTCTTCTCTTAATGCATTTGCGGCGAAAACTCACCACGGGCCGCACGGTGCCGCATCAGTTGCAGCACGTTATTGCTTGCAGCGCTCTTCAACGGGAACGAATTCCACGCCCTCGTAGCCAAAAACGGCAGGACCAACCGTGGCCAAGCCTTCGGGCGTGCGCCACTGCGGCGCGCAAGGAATGCCCAGCACAATCGCGCGGCAACCGTACTTCAGGGCCTCACCTGTGATGGGAGTGAGCGTTTCGCTATCGAACATGGCGATAAGATCGGGTGCCGTGCACACCACTTCCCCATTGCACTCGGCAATAAGGAATTCGTTCTGGAAACGCACATCGAGCACGCCGCCCTTATAGGCATCCATGCCCTCCAAATGCACCAAGCCACGCGCGAAACCACCGACAGTGCGGCGTTCCACGTCTTCGACCTTGCCGCGGAACAGCTCCACCGCGCCAAGCGTCTCGCGAAGCTCGGAAATGTCATTGGAGCGCTCTTCGCGGGCGCGGCGCAGGATGCGGCCGACGTTTTCGCACAGCGTATACGTGCCGGCCACGCTGTGCGCCTTGGCCTCGGCGCCCGTCATGCCGTAGCACGCGAGCGAAATGTTGCCGCCCATTTCCACCGTGGCGCCGCGGCACAAATCTTCGCCGCACTTATTCGTGGCCGCATGCATGAGCAGCGTATTGCCACGCTCATCGGCCACACCAATGGGACTTGCCGATTGGCCATACATCGACCACGTCACCATTTGCAATTCAGGGAACGCGCGGCCCATGCCGTCGGCATCGAGCAGCGGAATGTGGCGCTGCGCCGCAGGAAGCATAGGATGCAGCGAGTTCCAGCCGCCTGCTTCAGACGGAATAAGCGCATCGAAGGTATGCCCCACTTCGCGTTCAAGCGCCTCGAGCGCATAGACCGGCTCGGGGCCTGCGGGCACCTTTTCGACGAGCACCGTAGGCGCTCCAAGGCCCATAGACACCGCAACGCGAGCATCATCAGGCAATTCATCGATTGTGAGCAGCGGAATAGGGCCATTGTCGGCCACGCACTGCTTCGCGATGAGAATGCCCACGTAGGGATTGCCACCGCCGCCCGACGCCATAACGGCCGCGCCCATCGCGATGTCTTCAACTTCTTGTTCGCCCAAATATCTCACGGGGCGTTCCTTCCACTCCAGTGCACTGTAGTGCTAAAGTATTTCGATAAAGAATAAGAGTTGGGCAAAGCCCAACTCAACTCGTCCGTCTTGCTTCCAAAAAGCGCATTCGCACCAAAAGCCAGCGAGCATGGGCCCTGGCGAGTGCACTTCGGGCGTTGAAAATGCCTGTGGCATTTTCAATTCCTGCCTATGCGCCCGAGCGGGCGCGCCCAGCTCAGCTGGGCTCAGCGTACTTCGGTACGCGAGCCGCAGCTTGAACCCGAAATGCGCCGCCAGAGCCCAGCGCAGCGCCGGCTTCGTGCGCCGTTCGGTAGAACGGCGCAACCTCAAACCCGAAATGCGCCGCCAGAGCCCAGCGCAGCGTCGACAACTTTCGTCATTCGCCAGAACAACGAAAACAATTAAATCTTCAGGTCACCCACAGCCTTCACGCGCACGCGGGTCGCATTGCCGGGCAGGTAGGCCAAGGGCACGTCTTCCACTTCGACAATCTGAATCGAATCGGGATCGGCTCCGGCCTTGATAGCTTCTTCGGTAGCCAAGCCCTTCGCGACCTCGAGTGTTTCGGCACGGCCGAGCTTGTCGAGCGAGAATACACGCTCGATTTGGCCCGACACCTGAGAAATCGCACTGCCCACAGCGTTGGCTTCGCCGAAATTGTTCGGCTTGAGCACACGAGCTACGCCCTCGAGTTCGCTAGGAACCAGAATGGAGCCGCCGCCAACGAGAATGACATCAATATCGCCCGCGCTCGTCTTCATGCGGTCGACGCAGTTTTCGACCATTTCGGTCATGACGGCCCGAGCCTTCTTCACGAGCTCCGGATCTAAATCGGCCACAAGCGCTGGGTCGCCCACGCCTTCAGCAGCGCCCGCCGCAACCACGATGTCGGTCGCGGTGAGCGTGTGACCGCCGAAGCACAACGCCTCTTTCGTCACGCGATAACCCACCGAATCGGGGCCAACGGTCACGGTACCATCTTCGTGCTGACGCACAATCGAACCGCCGCCAAGGCCGATCGAAATAATGTCAGGCATGCGGAAGTTCGTGCGAACGCCGCCGATTTCTACGGCAAGCATGCTCTCGCGCGGGAAGCCGTGCGTCAAAACGCCCAGGTCGGTGGTGGTACCACCCACGTCGACGACCACGGCGTCTTTCAAGCCCGTCAAAAACGATGCGCCGCGAATGGAGTTTGTGGGACCGCACGCAATGGTGAGAATCGGGTAGCGCATGGCGTATTCGGCGCTCATGAGCGTGCCGTCGTTTTGGCACAGGTACACTTCAGCGTCGGTGATGTCTTCACCCGCAAGAGCCGCGATGAAGCCTTCCGATGTGGTTTTCGCAACGTCGACGAGCGCCGCATTCAAAATGGTGGCGTTTTCGCGTTCAAGCAGACTCACGCTGCCGATTTCGCTCGAAATGGAAATGGGGAAATCGTCGCCGAGCGCCTCGCGCATGATGGCCGCGGCGCGCGTCTCGTGGCTTGCGTCAACCGGAGAAAACACGCTCGTGATGGCAACGCTGTCGCATTCGCCCTTCACCTGGTTCGCAATGCGGCGCAGCTCGTCTTCGTCGAGTGGGGCGATTTCACGACCGTCGAACTCATGCCCGCCGCCCACAAGGAACCACTGGTCGTTGATAGCCGCGCGCAGCTCTGCCGGCCAATCGATCATAGGCTTGATGGCGCGCGTCGCGGGCGCACCGATGCGAATCACAGCAACGCGATCGAGACGCTTGCGCTCGACGATGGCGTTCGTGCAGTGCGTCGTGCCGAGCATCGCGTAGCCGATGCGGGAACGATCAACGCCCTCACCGGCAAGCACGGCCTCCATGGCGTTTTCGATGCCGCTCATAACGTCTTCGGTCGTGGGGCTTTTCACGGCCGAGATAAGATTCAGGTTCTCGTCAAGAACAACGGCGTCAGTGTTAGTGCCACCGACGTCGATGCCAATGCGCCAGTCTTTGTTGGACATCGTGTCTATCCCTTCATATATCTATGCCGATGCGAGCTTGCGTAGCGCGTTGGAACCTATGGGCTTGCCATTTCCGAAAACGGCCGCTAAACCGCTTCGAGAAACGTCAAACCCGACACCTTCAACGCGCCAGAACCCCGCTGGCTCATCCAAAAAACCTACTGCTCGTTCGCGCTTTCGACAACGCGTTCCTCAACGGGAACGAAATCGATGTCGTAGCCGAAATAGCGCGGGCCAGCGATTTCGAGGCCGCGCTCGCTGCGCCAATGCTCGTGCACAGGAATGCCAATAACCACGCCACGCGCACCATACTTCATGCCTTCAGTGGTAATGGGCAGCGCAGTTTCAATATCGAGCACAGCGATGAGGTCGGGGGCCGAGCACAGCACCTCGTCGCCCGATTTGGCGAGCAGATGCTCGTTTTGGAAGCGCAGCTCGCATTCGCGGCCCGCATAATCGTCGATGCCCGCGAAATGCGCGTAGCCGCGCACGAAACCGCCCTCGGTACGACGCGCCACATCGTCAAGCTTGCCTCGGAACAGCTCGAATGCGCCGAGCAAATCGAGAATCACCGGCAGCGGATCGACGTTTTGTTCGTGGGCCTCGCGAATGGCACGGCCGATTTGCTCGCAATAGGTCGACGTGCCGGGAATAGAGGCCTTCTTGGCCTGGGCGCCCGTCATGGCGTAGTCGGCCATGAACACGCTGCCACCCGTAGTAATGGCGGCGTTGCGCGAAAGGCGTTCGGCCCATGCATTGTCGACGGCTTCGACGGTAACCACGTCGCCCTTTTCGTCGCACACCACAGCCGGGCACGCGGGAATGTCAAACAGCGTCCACGTCACATGGCGCAGCTCGGGAAACGCGCGGCCCATGCCGTCACAGTCGACGATGGGCACGCCCTTGGCCGCGGCCACCTGAAACGGCAGAAGGGAGTTCAGGCCGCCCGCTTCGAGCGGCATAATCGCGTCGAATTTACGGCCCAGACGCTTCTCCAACGCATCAACCGCGCCAACGCCTTCCATGCCGTTGGGAACCTTCTCCACGAGTACCGTGGGCGCACCCAACATGTGCGATGCACAGACGAACGCATCGTCGGGCAATTCGTCGAGCGATATCATTTGGAACGGACCATATTCGTCAATGGCCTGAAGGGCCATGAGCTTGCCGATATACGGGTCGCCGCCGCCACCCGATGCGAGAACCGCGGCACCAACTGCCATATCCTCGACTTCGCGCTTGCCAATAGTGCGCACGATGTTCCCCTTTCCCTGAAACGGCGTTGCCGGGTAGGCTTTTCGCCACAATATACATACGAGCACTCTACCCCATTGGAGCATACAAAGGAATGAGCGGCCGGGTGAGCTTTTACAATTTCGTTACGAGCGGCGACAGAATGCGCGCGATTGCCACCCCAGGGCAATAACGGCGACTTGTCTACGCGAACGCGAAAACGCATATGAATTCGCTGAACCCACAAGGCGTTCCCACTCAAACTGGGGCGCAAAGATTGGCCGCTCAATAAAAGAATTCCCCCACCATTAACATGCGGGGGAATGGGCGCATCAGGCATATGCTCCCAATTGCGAGAAGGAGGCAAGGACCCGTACGTTACCGCTTCCAACAAGGCGTGCCGGCGACGCGCAGCGTGCAGTTCTGCCTGCAGGCGCAACCCTCGCAGCTCGACTTCACGCCCGAAGCCTCGTCGAGCTTCGCATCGGCATCGAACAGGCCTACGAATGCCGTGACGCTTTTCGCGGGAATGAGCAAATTCGATTCCGTCGCCACCATGCCAAGGCGTTTGTCGGCCGCAAGCACACGCACGATTTCTGGCTGAAGCGCAAGCGGCAAATCGCCATAGCCGGGACTATAACGCCAGTTCGTGCGCATGCCTCGCTTCGCGGCATCGGCAACCACGGCCGCTTCGCACGCATCGGCCACACTTTCCACGAGCGAACTTCCCGCCGCACCGTAAATGGCCGCGTCGAGCGCGCTCTGCGCTTTCCGCCGCGCCATGGCCGCTTCGTTCGCCATGCCAAGTGTGCAAGCAAAAACAGCGCACTCCGCAGCGCCTTTCAAATGGCGCGCGATGTCGGCGCCCTCGAGCACGAGCGAACTGCCCGCAAGCCTCACGCCCCGCTCGCACGTCTCAATAGGAAACGAGCGAAACACAAACCCCGGTCGGGCCTCGCGCTCGCACGCCGCGATGTTCTTGTCGATGCGCGCCTCCATCTCGGCATCGAGCGTTTGCCCCGCGTAGCCCAAATAGCGCAGCGCCTCTGCCCTATTAACCTTGTAATCAGGCATTTTGCAGCAAGACATTACGCAATCGCGCCCGCGTCACGCAGCGCCTGAACGGCGGCTTGCGCGATATCGGGACGATTCATGGTATAGACATGCAAGCCGTCGACGCCTTCTTTCGAAAGGCCCACGAACTGCTGGCACGCATAATCGATGCCCGCCTGGCGCAGCGCCTTCGGATCGTCTTCGTAACGCGCGAGCAGCTTGATGATGGGCGACGGCAAGCTCGCGCCGCACATGAATACCATGCGCTGGATTTGCGCCTTCGAAAGAAACGGCATGATGCCAAACGTGATAGGCACGGTAATGCCCGCCTTGCGCGCGGCATCGAGGAATCGCAGCGCAAGATCATTATCGAAGAACAGCTGCGTGACGAAGAATTGCGCGCCCGCGTCCTGCTTTTCCTTCAAATGGCGAATGCTCTCGTCGAAATCGAGGCAATCGATATGTCCTTCCGGATACGCCGCCGCGCCTACGCAAAAACCGGCCTCGCGCGCAACGGGAATCAGGTCTTTGGCGAATTTGAAATCTTTCGGGGTCGCTCCCGGCACCGCGTCGCCGCGCAGGGCGAGCACATTTTCAATACCCGCCGCCTTCATCGATGCAAGCACGGAATCGATGCCCGCGCGATCGGCGTTCATGCACGTAAGGTGGGCCATCATGTTCAGGCCGTATTCGTCTTGCGCCATTTTCGCCACGTCGATCGTGCGCGAGGAATTACCCGATCCGCCCGCTGAATACGTGACGGAAACAAACGAAGGCGAAAGCGGCGCCAGACCGCCGATAACCTCGCGGGCTTCTTCCACGGGAAGATCTCCCTTCGGGGGGAAGATTTCAAACGAAACAGGCAGCTTCTCGCCACCAAAAGCATCGATGATGTGCATGCGAACTCCTTTGCGCAAAACAGCCCATCGTTTTGCTTCGACCCACCGCTTCTGCCTTGCCGCTTGGCGATTCATTCCTTATGGCTTACCGCGAATCGCCTCGTGGGTTCGACATCCCAAGCGAAAGCATCGCCATTGGGCGCTTGACGCGAAATCAACGCAGGCAAAGCGCGCCGCTTGCTTTCGAAATCGAGCAAAATCGAGGGGTCGATGCAAAAAAACTACCAACTTAAGTGATATGGATAATAGCGCTTTATCGCGATGGAGTAATTTGCGGCGGCAAGAAATGCACGAGAAATCGAGCGCCAGCCTTGCGTCCAAAATGCAGCAAACCCGGCATGGACCGTCTCCACGCCGAGTTCGCCTTCTTTTTCATACATTATTCGATGGTTCGACCTTCACACTGGTCGGTTCGCAACACGCGAAGAATATCGCCCGCGCGCAGCTCTTCCCCACAATCGAACGAATACGTCTCCATCGTGCGATTTGCCACATTAACAGCGCACAGCGTGCCGCCCACAACGCGCGGATCGGCGCCGGCAAGAACGCCCTCGCGACGGCGCTCCACATCGTCGGGGCTCGCGTCGTCAGCGGCGTGCCACACCAAACGCGTAGGCTGAATCGTGAACACGCCGCGCCCAGGCGAGAGCACCTCAAGGGTTTCGCCTTCGAAGAAACGATTGCGGCACATCACGACTGCCCGATGCGCCTGCGCGGGCGATGCGGCCAGTTCATCGATAAACGAGAGGCTCACGCACCCCTTCTTTTCCGCATAGGGGTCCGACGCGATTGCCTGGCGACGCGCAGCGATTCCAGCTTCGGGCCACGGCTGAATCTCGGCAGCGCGGCGACTGGAGGCTCCAGCCCGGCTGGCGGCGTCGAGCCGATCGCTCGCAACAACCCCGGCAGCAACCGCCGGATCCGTTACGACCGCCTGGTCGGCGGCAACGGACCGCGGAAAAGAAAGCGAGGCACCGTCCGCACTCTCACCCGCCGCCAACGAGGGCGCGTTCTTCCCGCACGAAACTACGCGAGCGACCATTTGGTAATCGCGCGCATATTCCTTCACGCCCTGGTTTTGACCAGGGGCGCCAAAGTAAAAGCCCGTCGAATACGGACGGTGGCTCGTAGTTTCGAGCTCGGCCTGCCACGCATCGGCAGGCTCGCCATCGAGCACATGGCGATACGCGTTCACGGCCGACGCCACATAGTAGGCGCCTTTCGCGCGACCCTCGATCTTAATGCTGTCGACGCCCGCTTCGGAAAGCTCGCGCACATGGGAAAGCATGTTCATGTCCGTAGAGCTCATGATGAAGCTGCCGCCGTCTTCCTCGATAACCGAGAAAGGCTCGCCCGGACGCGTTTCTTCCACAACCGTGTACTTCCAGCGACACGGCTGCGCGCAGTGTCCATTGTTCGCACCACGCGAGGGGCTCACCATGTAATCGCTCATAAGGCATCGACCCGAATAGGCCATGCACATGGCGCCATGCACGAACGCTTCGATTTCCAAATCGTCGGGAATGCTTTCGCGCATACGAGCGATATCGGAAAGGCTCATTTCACGCGCCACAACAACACGGCTCACGCCTAAATCGTAATACGCCTTCGCAGCTTCGGCGTTCATGCACGATGCCTGGGTTGAAAGATGCAGCTCGAGCTTTGGCGCCGTACGCTTGCATACGGAAAGCGCGCCCATGTCGCTCACGATGGCCGCATCCACGCCTGCATCTTGCAGCATGGCGAAGAAATCTGGCAAAGCCGCCACGTCGCCGTCTTTCATAAGCGTATTCGCCGTCACGAAAACCTTCACCCCATGCTCGTGAGCGAATTCCACGGCAGAAGCGATGCCCGCATCATCGAAGTTCGAAGCGCGGCGGCGCATGCCAAAACGTTTGCCCGCCAAATATACGGCGTCGGCGCCGAAATGGACGGCGCATTCCAACTGTTCCATGCCGCCCGCGGGCGCCAGCAGCTCCATAGGTCGCGCCATACCGGCGCAGGTGTGTTTCAGTGAAGTAATCATGGCCACAGCATAGCAAAAGGACGACGAAAGACGCTTTACGAACGAGCATGCAAACGGCATCCGCACGACCACATGCAAAAGGCCCCCTCAATGAAGGAGGCCTTGAACAAAACCGTCAGCACTCAAAGAGCGATTGCCGCGCTGAGCTTAGCTGTTTTCTTGTGCTTCTCGATGCCGCCCATTCCCGATGCATCCCCACCCTTCCTAAAGGGAAATCATGCCGCTGAAACTCTTCCCACAAACGCTAAGTCGACGGTCTCTACTACGTCCAAAAGGCTCCGTCCACACGCGAGTGCGCTATGATGGAGCCATTGAAACCACGCGACGGGAGGCATCGTGAACGACAAAGAACGCATTCGTTTGACCGAGCTCACCTCACGTGGCGGTTGAGCGGCGAAGTGGGGTCCGGGAGACCTCGAACGCATTTTGAAAGGTATCTCCATTGCGCAGACGATGCCGCCCGAAGCCATGCTCGGCTTCGACACGGCCGACGACGCTGCCGTATGGCGAATCGCGCCGAACATCGCGGGCATTTTGACGATTGATTTCCTTACGCCTATCGTCGATGAGCCCTACGACTTCGGACGAATCGCCGCCGCCAACGCGCTTTCCGACGTTTTTGCCATGGGCGGCGTGCCCAATGTGGCGCTCAACGTGGTCGCCATGGATTCAACCCTGCCTGAATACGTGCCGCGCGATATGCTGCGCGGAGGCCTCGAAAAAGTCATCGAGGCGGGCGCCGTTATTATGGGCGGCCATTCCATCGACGACGAGGAACCGAAATACGGCTTGTGCGTTTTCGGCACCATCGCCCCCGACGCGCTCGTGCGAAACGAAGGCGCAAAGCCGGGCGATACCTTGTACCTCACCAAGCCGCTCGGCACGGGCATCGCGAGCGCGGGGCGCAAGGTCGGCATTCTGGACGACGCCGCGTTCTCGCCAGTCGTCGAATCGATGGCCGAACTCAACCGCGCTGCGGGCGAGGCGATGGTCGCCGCCGGCGTGCATGCCGCGACCGACGTAACCGGCTTCGGCCTTGCAGGCCACCTGCACGAAATGCTCTCTGCAAGCGCGTGCGCCGCGAGCATCAACTGGAGCGACGTGCCAACATTTGCGGAAACCGTCGATCTCGCGCGCCAATGGTGCCGCCCGGCGCGTTCGTTTTCCGTGGAAGACTTTGCGCAGCCGTTTTTGCACGTGCCCGACAATCAAATGGGCGAAGACGCCACTGCCGTGCTATGCGACCCGCAAACGTCGGGCGGCATGCTCTGCGCCATACCGTCCGAAGTGGCCGCAACTTTCGAAGAGGAGTTCGCGGCACGCTGCGGCCGCACGCCCGCAAAGATTGGCCGCGTGATAGAAGGCGAATCGGGGCACATTCACGTAGTGGAATAATGTTCGCCTATAAGAACTTTGTCATATATGCCGCAAAGGAGAATTATGGCAACCGAAAAGAGCCTCAATGAGCGCATGCGCGCGCTTCCCAAGGTCGACGAAGTCGTAGGACTCGTCGAATTGGGCGACGCCATTCGCGCATGCGTTCCCGAAACCGCCATAACCGATGCAGTGCGCGCGAGCATCCAAGCCATGCGCGAACGCTTGCTGCGAGGCGAAGACGTCGACATCGCTTCGCACGCCGCCGCACGCGAGGCCGAATGCCGCGTGCGCGCGCTCGCCCGCCCCTCGCTTCGCGCCGTGGTAAACGCCACGGGCGTCATTCTGCACACCAACATCGGCCGCAGCCCCTTGGCGCAGGAGGCTCTCGACGCCGTTGTCGACGTGTCGCGCGGCTATTCCACGCTCGAATACAGCGTCGAGAACATGGCGCGCGGCAGCCGCCACGACCACATCGAGTCGCTTGTATGTGCACTCACCGGCGCCGAGGCGGCCATGGCCGTCAACAACAACGCAGCCGCAACCCTCATGGTGCTTTCCGAATTCGCGAAAGGCCACGAGGCGGTGGTTTCGCGCGGCGAACTCGTTGAAATCGGCGGATCGTTCCGCATTCCTGAAATCATGGCAACCTCAGGCGCCAAGATGGTTGAAGTCGGCGCCACCAACAAGACTCACGTATTCGATTACGAGCGCGCAATCACGAGCGACACCGCGATGCTTTTAAAGGTGCACACCTCGAATTACCGCATCGTAGGCTTTTCGGAAAGCGTGACCGCCCGCGATTTGGTGGGCGTCGCCCGCGCCGAGAACGCGCGCCGCGCTGCCGCCGACGCGCACGACCGTGTGGTGGTATATGAAGATTTGGGCTCCGGGTCCCTTTTGCCGCCCATCTTGAACGCGCCCGACGCTGAACCTACCGTAGGCCAGTCGCTTTCGGGCGGCTGCGATTTGGTGTCATTCTCGGGCGACAAGCTGCTCGGCGGTCCGCAGGCGGGTATCATCGTGGGCAAGAAAGCCTATATCGACCGTCTGAAGAAAAATCCGCTCGCACGCGCCATGCGCCTGGACAAGATGACGCTCGCTGCGCTCGAGGCCACGCTGCGCCTCTATCTCGACGGCACCGCCTACGAACGCATTCCCACGCTGCGCATGCTCAATGCGACGCTGGGAGAAATGCGCGAAGCAGCCGACGCTCTGGCCGCCGCTATCGAAGAGCGCCTTCCGAGCGGTTGCGCAAGCGTCTCGGTCGTGGAGGAATTCGAGAAGGCCGGCGGCGGTTCGCTTCCCACCCTCGATATTCCCGGCGCCGCCGTGCGCATCGATTACCTGCGCGGCAACGCGAACGACTGCGAACGCGCCATGGGCAACCGCGCGGGCGCACCGGTACTGGCACGCACCAAACACGAAGGCACCCTGTTCGACGTGCGATGCCTGCTGCCCGGCGACGAGCGAATCATCGCCGACGCGCTTGCGGAATATTTCAAAACACTGGATTAGGCCACTCTTCCAACGCCCCTCGCCGAGGCAAGCGAGGAGCGTCTTCAACCTATGCATCGGTGGCGGGAAGGGGCGCCCGTGCTCAAACAGTCCTGAGCTCGCACGAACGCCCCACCGGGGCGTTCGGCTCGTGCGGAACTGCGCCGGGACCCCTTCCCGCCACCGATACCGAGCCCTTCACAATTGAAAGAAGGCATCCATGTCTGCTCACGAATACAACGAACCCTCTATCGTCATTGGCACCGCGGGCCACATCGACCACGGCAAATCGACGCTTGTGCAAGCGCTCACCGGCACCGACCCCGACCGCTTGGTCGAAGAAAAGCGTCGCGGCATCACCATTGAGCTTGGATTTGCTCGACTCGACTTGCCAGGCGGCGCTTCCGTCGGCATCGTCGACGTACCCGGCCACGAGAAGTTCGTGCGCCAGATGATCGCCGGAGCCACAGGCATCGATGCCGCCATTTTGGTCGTGGCGGCTGACGATGGCATCATGCCCCAAACGCGCGAGCACCTCGCCGTGCTGCGCCTGCTCTCGGTGCCACAAATCGTCGTCGCGCTCACCAAATGCGACATGGTCGACGAGGAATGGGTCGAATTCATGAGCGGGGAAATTCATGCAGCGCTCGCCTGTGGCCCCTATGCCGAAGCGGAAATCATTCCCGTTGCCGCGCGCGAAGGCCGCGGCCTTGATGAGTTGAAAACCGCGCTCGCGAATATCGTATCGAAGCAGCAGCACGCCCACCACGAGGGCTTTTTGCGCATGCCCATCGACCGCTCGTTTACCGTAAAGGGCGCGGGCACCGTTGTTACGGGCAGCCTGTGGAGCGGCACCGTCGCGCCCGGAGACACCGTGCGCGTGCTGCCAAGCGGCAAAAAAACGCGCGTGCGCTCGGTGCAAATTCATGGTGAAGGCGTCGATGCCGCGTTTTCAGGCCATCGCGTAGCCATGAATCTCGCCGATATGAGCCGCGACGACGTGCGCCCCGGCGATTTCATCACGGCGCTCGATGCCCCTAACGCCAGCGACCGCTTCGATTGCGAACTCACATATTTCGACTGCGAGAACGCAAGCAGCGCGCTCGAATCGGGCTCCACGGTGCGCGTCGCCCACGGCACCAAAGAGGTGTTCGGGCGCGTGCTGTTCATGGATGGCCACGCCAAGCTCAAGCAAAACGAGCAGGCCACAGCGCAGATACGCCTCGATGAGCCTTTGTGCGTGCTTCGCGGCGACCGATTCGTCATTCGCGCCGCAACGCCTGTGCGCGTCATCGGCGGCGGACGCGTACTCGCCGGCCATCCGCGCAGGCGTTCCATTCTTTCCGAAAGCGACAAGGCGGTGCTTTCCTCCCTCGCTTGCGACGATGTGACCGCTGCTGCCAAAGCATATATCGAAGAGCCCAATGCCATTCGCACCGTGGCTGACATTGCAGGCGCCCTCGACGTGAGCGAAGCCGAAGCCGCACGCATCGCGAAAACCATTGTCGGCAAAAATATCGTCGCCGCGGGAAGCGACGCCGACCTCCTGTTCGCTACAAAACAAACTCTGCAGCGCGCCGCCTCGAAAATCGCGAGCACGCTGCTGAAATTCCACGCGACATCGCCCAATGAGCTGGGCATGCCGAAAGCCGCGCTCAACCACGCGGCGTTACCTTCGCTCAACGGCACCCGCTTCGACGCCGCTCTTGCTGTCGCCCTTGAAAAAGGCGACGTCGTATCCATGGACGGCGTTTTGAGCCATGCCACCGCGGGGGCCGCCGCGCATGTGCGCGCTCAAGAGCGAGCCGATGCCGCATTCGCGCTTCTCGAAGGCACGCTTACGCCCCCCTTCGCCGATGGCGTGGCCTCGTCGCTCAACTGCACGAAGAGCGAAGCTTATGCCGCGCTCGGTGACCTCGAAGAACAGGGGTGCGCCGTGAAAATCGACCGCGACCTCTACTACGACGCCGCCGTATTCAACAAGCTTGTCGAAGCCGTGCGAGCCCATATCGAAGCGAAGGGGGCCTCGCTGGCCACCGATTTGAAAGACGCCATGGGCGTTTCGCGCAAGTACGCCATTCCCGTGCTCGAAGCTCTCGACGATAGGGGCATCACGAAGCGCGATGGCGACCTGCGAACGCTTTAGCGGCATCGATTCTTGGCCCCCTCTTACGCGCTTTTCGCGACCGCATAACTTTTCTCGTCGGCCCCCGCGAAAATTGCGTAGAATGTTTGCCTGGTTTGACCTTTGAAGCAACCGACATATGGAGATGAATAGGTTCCTGGTGGACCTCGCGGCCTTCAAAGCCGTTGCGGGGCGCGCAGAACGTCTCGGGTGTGTTCGATTCACACGCATCTCCGCCAGCTTTACTGCGCCGTTCTTACGAACGGCGCTTTTTGTTGGCTGGCCGCAGAAACCCACTGTATACAAAAAAACGAGGGAGGGCACACCCTTCCTCGTTTTGCTTTGCGGGTTTTACAGCTTCTCGAGAAGCTCGAATTCCGTTTTCGACATCTCGCGATACAGCGCCGAGAGGCCTCGGGCATCGACGCACACCCGTGCGAGCATGCCCGCTGCGGCATCGTCTTCCGCATCGAAGCGCATCGACATGCCGCAACCCGCCGATATCGCGCGCGGGGTCGGAATCATGGCCGCGTGCGCATGCGCGGCTCCAAGGGCGGCCTCCGATGCCATAGCCGCATGCGTCGACTCAAACGCCATAACGTAGGTATGTGACACGGCGAGCCCTTACAGCGTAATGGTCTTGGCGGCTTCTTGCATACGGCCCAGGATGTCATACATATTCGACACCTCGCCAACCTTGAGCTGCTCTTTCAAGCCATAGAAGTCGAGGCATGTACCGCATACGAGCACTTCGGTGCCCTTCTTGATAAGCTTGTTCACCGAATCGATGATCTGCTGCTCATCGCCGGCCACGAGTTTCACGCCACTGTTCATGAACAGCACGCTCGCCGGCACGTCTTCGCTTTCCGAAAGCGTGTAAATGGCCATTTTCATGAGGTTATAGCCAAGCTGGGGGTCGCCTTCGCCCACGTGGTCTTTGCCAATGAACACGGCGTATCCGCAGCCTGCTGGCGTGCAGGCAGGCGCAGCAGCAGGAGCGGCTGCGGCCGCAACGCTCCTGTCGCCTTCCGAGAAGTTCACGCTCCAGCCGCCCTCGATGGTCTCGACGGCAACATTGAGGCCATATTTTTCAGCCAAGCGCGAAACGTTCTTCACTGCGATTTCGTTGTCAACGTGCACGGAAAGCTCGCGCGCGCCTTCGTCGATCTTCGCCTTCGCCATCATGAGCGGCTTGGGGCACGCGAGACCGAATGCATTGACAGTTTCCATGGAATGCCTCCTTCGTTGTTCTGGCTTACGCCAGCATATACCTCAATTTTCCATTCGCGAGTACAGCCTTGCGTTCAACGTCGCAGGTCGCAAGGCCGCCAAACGCTAGCAATACGTGTCGCGCGCAGGGTCGATGGCGCCCGCGACGCGCACAATGCGCTCAATGGGATACGGCGCGGCCTCGATAGCCGGTCGCGCCGCATCGACCACTTCGGGGTCAAGAAGCACCGAAGTGCCGCAACACGCCTGCATGCCGTGCGGGGCAGGCGCCACGCGCGCCGGAACGCCAGCATCAACGAGGCGCTGATACAAATCAAAACCTTCGGTGCTCGTGCGAACGAGCACGTAGCATGCGTCTTTCGCCTGAAGCACCGCTAACACCCCTGGCCAACGGCGTAGGCGATTTCGCGCACGGCCTCGGCCGCCGCATCGGCGTCGGCTGCAGTATTCGCCGCCGCGAAGCTGAAGCGAACCGCGCCTTGACTCTGAGTTCCAAGCGCTTTATGCATAAGCGGGGCACAATGGGCGCCCGCACGCACACAGATGCCGTAATCGCTCGCCAGCCGGTCAGCCACCTCGGCCGAATCGACATCGGCGATATTCAATGCCACGATGGAGCCGCAATCGCACGCATCGCTTCGGCCATACACCTTCACGCCGGAAACGCCCGACACGGCGTCGGCGAAATGCTGCGCAAGCGCGCCCGCATGCTCGTGCACGCCGGAGGGCCCGCCAAGCGTTCCCTCGATGTAGCCAATACCCGCGGCCAAGCCCGCCACGCCATGCGCGTTCAGCGTACCCGCTTCGAGGCGCTCGGGCATGAAAAGCGGGTGGCGCTCGTCATAGCTGTGCGTGCCCGAGCCTCCTTCAAGAAGCGGGGCAATTTCGGTGCCGCATGCCACGCACAAGCCGCCAGTCCCTTGCGGGCCCAACAGGCTTTTATGACCCGTAAAACACACCACGTCGGCACCGATTTCGGCCATGTTCAGCGGATACGATCCAGCTGTCTGCGCGGCATCGAGCACGAATTTCGCACCCGCCTCATGGGCCATGGCGCACATGCGCGCCACATCGTACACATCACCCGTGAGGTTCGACGCATGCGTAACCGCGACCAGCGCAGGCTTGTGTTTGAGCAGTTCGGCATACGTCTCGAAATCAAGCGAGCCATCGGCGGCGATAGGCGCGATGTCAACCGAGCAGCCAGCCGTATCGCGCAGGCGGAACAACGGACGCAGCACCGAATTGTGCGATGCGGCCGTAGTGAGCGCCCTCTGGCCCGGAGCGAGCAAGCCATCGATGGCGATATTGAGCGCCATAGTGGCATTGTTCGTGAACGCCACGCTCGAAGCGCCCGGCGCGCCGAGCAAATTCGCCACCGCCGCGCGGGCGCGGTATACCGCCATGCCCGCCGCGATTGACGCCGGATACACGCCGCGGCCCACGCCTCCGAACGACGTCATGGCATCAGCCACGGCGCGCACCACGCATTCAGGCTTCATCATCGTCGTGGCCGCATTGTCCAAATAAATCACGGGCGCTCCCTTCGTCTCCTCGATTGAGATTTACAGCATTTCGATGAACGCGGCAATGCGCGTTTCAAGCTGTCCCGCATCGCTTTGCGAATAATCGGTCTCGAGCTTCATGTACGGAATGGCCATGGGCGTGCCAGTAATAAGGATGCGCTTCGTGCCCTCGGGGAATACGCTCACCCCGTCGGCGATGCGCTGCTCGAGCTCGTCGGCGAGCTCGTTGGCCTTCTGCGCGCAGCGGGCGGGGTCGTCGAAGGAGGCGATCTGGGTCATGAGCAGGCGATCTTTGCCAGAAATGGGAATGCAGTTTTCAGCTTTCGTGGCATCGAAGACGCGGGCGAGCGCACGGCGCACAGCTGGTCATGGGTTTCCAGGTCCATGCCGAGGCTTTGCCACATTTCACGATTGTCTGCCATGTTCGATTCATCCTTCGTGCGAAGGCGGCATCCCGCCCCTGGGGCCATGAGCACATGCGCCCTTCGCGTTCGGTTTCCAATAACTATCACACGACGAATCGCCAGCCCATAAGGAATACGGGCGCAAAAAAAGAAACGTCGAGCGACGGTGCAGAATGGCGGACGCGCTGCAGATGCGCGAGCGTTGCCTCGCCTTCGAGGCATATAGGGCATACGCTTCGCGTGCAGAATGACGACGGGGCAGAATTCGTCGTCGAACGAGGCGTTGCTGTGTATAGCGTCAGTGTAGCGCGCGCGGGATGCAAACGGAAGCTATAACCCTGCAAGCGGAGGTTTTTGTGCGGGAATGCATGGCCGATACGAAAAGGCCACCGCATACGCGATGGCCCAGAAACCCCACAGGAATATCTGCGGTACGACTGCGTGGCTGACACTGGCTGAGGGGTCGGTCCGATCGATTTCGCCCCGAAATACGGCATCACATCGGACATGCCGCACACATTGAACGGCAGTGCCTCGGTGTTGAAGCGCACGAAATACGGCTCAGCGCCCTCAGGCAGCGTTGGTTCATCGGACGCATCGACGCCGGCGGCCACGGCGGCTGCATGGCCGGCCGAAAGCTCGCAACGCACCATTTCCGCCAGATACACGCCGCTTCCCGTCGAATCGGACTTTTGCGCCGAGATATTCAGAATGCGCATACGCGCCACCTTTCCTTCGAATTCGAATCATCATACCGTGGCGCAAAGGGAAGCTGCGCAAGCAGACCGCGAATCGCACAGGCAAGCCCGCGAAAAGCCGAAAGCCCAAAGGTTCGCAAAGATTTGTCGGCACGCAAGCGCCATGCAAGGTATGATTGAGCCATAGACCGAGCGATACGCAGCGCGCACAGCGCGTTGTCGAGCGGAAGGAGTCGCCATGAGAATCCAAATGGAACTCGACCGAGGATATTTGCCCGATGCTTACGGAAAATACGCAGCGCCCGAAGACTGCTATGACTGGAGCTGCCGCCGCTCGTTTCCCTTTACCGTCGAGGACGTTCCTTATGGCACACGTGCACTCGCCGTTTTTTTCATCGACTGGGACAGCGTGCCCGTATGTGGCTTCCCATGGATCCACTGGTGCGCCTACGTAAATGGCGACTTCGAGGGAGATATCGAGTTTCCCGACGATTTGAGCCGCAACGAACACTCTCGCCTTGTGCAGGGATATAACTCCGCCGCGAAAAGCGAGCCCGAGCGAGGCGTGGGGTATGTTGGCCCCTGCCCGCCCGACCGCGACCACAAATACACGCTGCAGGTTATCGCCCTCGATGACGAACCACTCGTCGAGGCCCCCTTCTGGGCCAACGAACTGCTCGACGCCTGTCGAGGACACGCAATCGACGAAGCAGGCAGGATTTTGCCCAGCAGGTGCTAGGGGAAGGGAAAGCTCGCTCGACTTTATCGAACCGAATCCTTCAGCTCGAAAGTAAGGAAGGCTAGGCTAAGCAGCAAGGCCTAGTCAAAAAAAACAGGTCAAATAAGGACAGCGAGCAAGGCCTCTCGCGAGTGCAGTTCGGCCGAAGCCGAGGCGACGCGTACTTCGGTACGCGAGCCGAAGGCTGAAGCCGAAATGCACCGCGAGAGGCCTGCGCAGCGGCAAATAAAAAGGCCGTTCGTAAGAACGGCCTTTGAAACTACGTGGTGGAGATGATGGGATTCGAACCCACGACCCCCACGTTGCGAACGTGATGCTCTCCCAGCTGAGCTACATCCCCACGTGAGACGCGCTTGTGCGCAAGCAAGTATTTTGCACGTTTGTCGCTCAGGTGTCAACACTTAATTTCATCTTTGGGGAAATTAAGTATTCGTTTGAGCGACTCAACGACGAAACCGCTTACAGATCGTCGTCGCCATCGTCCTCAAGGTCGTCGCTCAGAAGCATCTCAAGGGCCGAAGCCGCGGCATTCTCTTCGGTTTCATCGTCCATGAACTTGCCAAAGATGGGCTCTTTCGTTTCGGCGTCGAACAGTTCGACCATGCCGGTAAGAATGTCGACGTACTGGTACGACTGGCGAGCCTTGCGGCCACGCTTGCGGTCGACCTCGACGACGAACAAAGCGGGGTGCGCCTGCATGAGCGTGCCTTCGCATTCGACGATTTTCGAGCGACCCATATTCGCGCGAACCTTCAGGCGGGTATTGATGCGATCCATAAGCTCAGCACGAATATCGCCGACAAGATTTGCCTGCTTTTCAAGTTCCATTCGGTGGATTCCTTTTCATATATAGTACGGCGCCGACATTCAGCGCACTTATTACACGCAAGGGAGCATAATACCACGGAATGGAAGAATTCATAGAATCTGCAGGTAGATGCCTATTTATCGTTGAGGTGCCGTTGCTTTTGCACCGGGCGGCGACACCTATCGTTTCATTCCTCGGTCTTCGCCTTCGCAAGCACGCGGCCAAGTTCCACGAATTCCGACAACTCAAGCGTTTCACCGCGTCGCTTCGCGTCGATGCCGGCTTCGGCAAGAATTTCAGGAAGCTTCGCAGCGATGGCCTTGCCCTGCTCGCCACGGCTCGAGAAATAGCCCTTCATCGAGTTCGAGATAGTCTTTCGACGCGTGAAAAACGCCGCGTCGGCCGCCATGCTCGCATTCGCGATTTCCTCGGCAGACAGGCCCAAGTCGTTGCGGCGATCAAGACGAATAACCGAGCTCGTCACGCGCGGCGGCGGGAAGAAATTGCCCGGCGAAACTTGGAAGCGACCCGTAGCCTTTGCGATAAGCTGCAGCTTCACCGAATACGCAGCGTAATCTTTCGTGCCCACAGCGGCCTCCATGCGGTCGGCAACCTCGCTTTGCACCATAGCCGTGGCGCTCTGCAGGCTGGGGATTCGCTGGAAATAATCGAGCACGAGCGTCGCCGCCACGGCATAGGGCAAATTCGAAATGAACTTGTTGGGAGCCTCGCCCGCTTCGACTGCCTGCTTGCCAAATGCAGCGATCAAATCGTCGTCATTCAGGCGCAAGGCGTCTTTGCCGATGAGCGTGAAATTGTTGAAATCGTCGCACGTCTCGTCGAGCACGGCAGGCAAATCGGGGTCGCGCTCAATGGAGAGCACGTGCTTCGCGCGAGGCAAAAGCGCCACGGTCAGCGTGCCAATGCCCGGGCCCACCTCGAGCACGTTGTCTTCTTCGCACACCTCGGAAAGCTTGCAAATGTTCGCGATAACGGCATCGTTCACCAGAAAGTTCTGTCCGAGCGAATGTTTCGTGGCCAAACCGTGGCGCGAAAGCACGTCGCGCGTCGCTCCAACCGATGCCAAATGCGATGCGATTGCCATAGAGTTTCCTTTTCTTTGTCCCCATTGCTTTCAATTGGCACGTTTGCGCCTCACGGCTCACCGAGCCATGCGCTCCCACGGGCTTTGAACTCCCGAAGGCGGGCACGCCCCACAAATCATGCCCATGGGCTACGAACCAAACGTTTCTTTCTGCGATTCCGCCTCTGGCTGGCCCCAGCCAATGCGGTCGACCACTTCTCCAACGCGCCAACCTGCGGCCCCGAATGACGAGCGCACGCAACTTTCCAGAGCGGCAAATCCATAGGGATCGCCGCCCGAGCCGATCACGTACAACGTAACGGGGCGCTTTGGCACATCGGCAGCACCTGACTGCCTATTCGGCCCACGCCGTTTCTCCCAGTATGGCTGAAGTCGGTCCAAAACGGCCTTGAACTGCGCCGTTGGCCCCGAGAAATACACAGGTGCCACCACATGAACCGCTGCCGCGCCATCGAGCAACGCATACAGCCCATCCATGTCGTCACGAATCACACAATATGCCAAATGCCCTGAGCATTCGACACATTGCAGCGCACGGCGGCACCCTTCGCAACCGATGCAACCGCTCACAGCATGGTCAGCCACATTCCAATGCTCAATAACGACGCCCCTCGCTTCGAGTTCAGCGGTCAGCTGCGCCGCATAACGCGACGACACGCCGTTTTTGCGCGGCGAGCCACAGAGCACCAGCTCATAAGAACCCTGCGCGGCGCTCATCGTGCGTCCCTCACCATATCGGCATGTGCACGCTGCCATTCCGTGGGCTCACGATTCAAAAACGCCACACCCGCATCGTGCATCTGCTGCAGCAATGCGCGGCGAGCCTCGCCTGGGGCGACTCCCCGAACTTCGGCGATGCGCTCTGCGGTGAAAATCGTGAATTCAGGCCCGCACTCGATGCCGCGAAACGGCACAGGGGCCATATAGGGCGCATCGGTTTCGGTAAGCAGGCGTTCGACCGGAACCATCACAGACGACGCACGCAAATCGTCGCTTCGCTGGAAGGTGACCGCGCCGCCGAACGCCACATGCGCCCCACGCTCGACCCAGCGCGCAAGCTCATCGGGGCCCACGCTGCAACAATGCAGCAACGTGCCAGCTTCAGGCCAGCCTTCTTCTTCAAGAATGCGGAATGCGTCTTCGTGCGCATCCCTCACATGAAGCACAAGCGGCAAGCCCGCAACATGGGCCAGCTGCACCTGGCGACGAAATACGTTCTGTTGAACATCGCGTGGAGACAAATCATAATGGTAGTCGAGCCCGACCTCGCCCAAGGCGGCGGTACGTGGATCGGCCAAGCGCTCAAGCAAGGCCGCTTCCATATCGGCATCCCACTGGCTTGCGACATGCGGGTGAACTCCGCACGCGATGCGCATGTGCGGTATAGCCGGCTCGGCGCCCCAGCACAAATTGCATGCGCGCTCATCAACAGCCGCCGACTCCAGCAACGCCGCCGCCTCGGCCGCTTGGCCCGCATGCTTCTTGCCAGCGGCATGAGCCTGCGCTTCGAGCGACTCGCGCTCAGCCGTCACATTGCGACGCGTGGCCTCGAATACCTCGGGCAGCAAGCGCAATGCCTCGGCGCGCCATATGTCCAGGTCGCGATATGTGCGTTCGCATTCATCGCCCTCGGCCGGGTCGCACATCGCGCATACGAAATCGACGCCCACCACAGCGCAACGCGCAAGCGAGAGCGCCGGATGCGACAGCATGGCAAGGTGCGCATGCGTATCGGCCACGGGCGCCTCGAGCGCAGGCACCGGCGAACCCACATAGGCCCACCCCTTTTTGCGATGCTTGCGAAACAGCGCATCGCCATACAACAAATAACCGGCGTCCCCTTCGGGATCGATTCCCACGTTCATTGGTGTTTCTGATTCCACGATACGAGCCTTAATAACCGAACTTCCTTCTTTTTCAAAAAAGCCCGGCACGCGCCATGCGATACCGGGCTTTCTGCGATTCTCAGAAACGATTAGTCGTTCTTCTGCAGGCGCGGGAACAGGGCATCGCCCTTCTCGACCGGCACGCCACCGGCCAAGCCGCCCCATACGCAAGCTTCAGCCAGATTGTCGCTGCCAGCCTCGGCCTCACACGAAATGCGACGCAGCGCCTCGGCGCTCGTGGTGGGCATGAACGGCTCGAGCAGGTGCGCGGAAATGCGAATAGCCTCGAGCAGGTTGTAAATCACGAACGCGAGCTGGTCGGCCTTCGCCTCGTCCTTGGCAAGCGCCCACGGCTCGGAGTCTTCGATGTAGTGGTTCGCGGCGTGAATAAGTTCCATGGCAACATCTTTTCCCGCACCATAGTCGAGCGCATCCATCGCGGCGGCATAACGATCGACCAGGCCGTCAGCGATTTTCGCGAGCGGATTGTCGAACGCATCGGCGCTGGCAGGCTTCGCGGGAGCGCAACCGTCGAAGTACTTCGCGCTCATGTTCAGAGAGCGGGAAATCAGGTTGCCCCAGCTGTTAGCCAAATCGGCGTTGTATACCTGCTCCATGCGCTCAAACGAAATAGCGCCGTCGGTGCCAGGAACCACGTCGGTCATGAAGTAGTAGCGATAGCCCTCAACGCCCAAAAGGTCGATGACGTCTTGCGGAGCAATGGCGTTGCCGCGGCTCTTCGACATCTTTTCAGCCTTGCCGGTCTCGGAATTGCGCACCGTAAGGAAGCCGTGCGCGAACACGTGCTCGGGCAGCGACTCGCCAATGGCCATGAGCATGGCCGGCCAAATAACGCAATGGAAGCGGATGATGTCCTTGCCCACAATGTGGTACTGCGCGGGCCAACGGAAAGCGAACTCAGCCTTGGAAGCATCGTCGTCGAGGCCATAGCCCACAGCCGTCATGTAATTCAGCAGCGCGTCGAACCACACGTAGGTCACGTGGCCGTCATCGAACGGCACGGGAACGCCCCAATCGAAGCTCGTGCGGCTCACGGAAAGGTCGTTCAGGCCGCCTTCGACGAAGCTGCGCACCTCGTTCATGCGGAAATCGGGCTGTACGAATTCAGGATGCTCGTCGTAGAGCGCAAGCAGCTTATCTTGGAACGCAGAAAGCTTGAAGAAGTACGACTCTTCCTGCACGCGCTCGAGCGGACGATGGCAATCGGGGCACAGATGCTGGCCCACCGAGCCATACTCCTCGTCGCCCTTCTTCACCTGGTTGTCGGTGTAGTAGGTCTCGTCGGGCACGCAGTACCAGCCATCGTAGCTGCCCTTGTACAGGTAGCCCGATTCCTGCATGCGCTCCCAAAGATACTGAACCGCATGGTGCTGGCGCGGTTCGGTCGTGCGAATGAAGTCGTCATTAGAAATCTCGAGCGTCTTCCACAGGTCCTGGAACAGGGGCGCCTGGCTGTCGCACCATGCCTGGGGCGAATCGAAGCCGTGCTGCTCGGCAGCCTCGGCGACCTTTTCACCATGCTCATCCATGCCGGTGAGGAATTTGACGTCGTAGCCCATCGCGCGACGATAGCGCGCCTGAACATCAGCCAAGATGGTCGAATATGCGGTTCCCAAATGAGGCGCCGCGTTTACGTAATAAATGGGCGTGGTAATAAAGAATGACGGCTTGGACATGCATGCTCCTTCTCGCCCGCGCGGCCAATGACGCCGCCGAGCCTTGGGGTTTTTCAAACTTTTGTATTGTAGCGCACCCATGCGCAGGCCATAAGAAGAGCCGAAACATTCATGCGACGACTTCGAGGAGGCACCGAGGGACTTCGCCAGCCTGCGGGGGCATGTTCGACCCGCGCGAAAGCCCCTCGTGCGCGAAGGTGCGCGAAGTGAGTACCCTTGAAGGAAATTGCCGCTGCGTCACTTGCGTAATGCCTGGTCGCTCATTCGAGAAAACGTCGATGCTGCCGCGCTTTCGAATTTAAGCTACGCACTTCGCGCGTTTTTGTGCAAGGTGCCTTCCCTATCGCCGAATTGCGCCGCGCAGTTTTCGCTCGGCATCGCGCCAATGAGGCAAATATGCATCAAGCAGTGCATGGAAACGCGGGCCGTGGTTTGCTTCCCTCAGGTGGCACAGCTCATGCACCACAACGTATTCCAAGCACTCGGGAGGCTGGGCGGCGAGCTGCACGTTTATACAGATGCGCCCCGTTTTCACATTGCAGCTGCCCCAGCGGCTCACCATGTTTCGATATGCTAATTTACCAGGTGAAACGCCAATAATCGGCGCCCATTTCTCTATGAGCGGCGGCACGAACGCAGCCACCACGGCACGCCACTGGGCAAGTTCCTCCTGCGTTGGTGAAGCCGACGCTCCGTTGATTTCACGATCGCGTTCCCTCACCTGCATTTTTGCCGCATGCTCGCGAATCCACGATGCACGTTCTTCGATAAAGCGCGCGATTCGGGCGTCGGAATAACGCAGCGGCGCACTCACGCATACGCGAAAGCAAGCGGCAGGCGAGTCGCCCGTCGCATCGGCACCCCCAGCGCAAGGCTTGAGGCGCACATACATATGCTTCTGCTGCTTTCGCGTGACTTCGACGTTGAACCCCGCAGCGCGCAGCATGGTTTTTCGCACAGAAGACACAGCGAACATTCCTTCGAAACAAGAATCATGCTAAGATGCAAGCACGGTGCCCCGCGAAGCCGGGCGACATCGTTTGAGTTCTAAGCCGGGTTAGCTTTGGTAGGCACCCGGCTTATTCCTTTCCAATGAAGATCACTTGTCGCGGGTGACGAGGTCGACGACTCCGATAACAACTGACATTACTGCGCAAATGGCGATAACCGTTTGAGTATCCATCGGGACCACCTCCTTTCAGAGGCGCCGCCCGGCAAGTGAAGCACCGCCCGCCTATTGTACTGCATAGACGAGCGGTTTCGAACTTCTGTACGATTTTTTATCCTCTAGAACGCCGAAAGATAAATCGCCTTCGCGTCTTCCAGCGTAAGCTTCTTAAAGCCACCGAACACTTCGCCCTTGTTGGCCTTGAGCGTCGGCAGCAGTTTGTCCACATCTTCGGGGGCGATACCGAACTCGCCGAGCGTGCGCGGCATGCCCAAATCAACGAAGAACGCCTGCAGCTCGTCGATCGCAGCCGTCACGGCATCTTCAATTGCTTCATCGGTTTCATCGATGGGCTCAATGTCGAATACCTGCAGCGCGAACTTCAGGAAGCGAGCTGGGTTTTCTCGCCATACAAAGCGCATCCACGCAGGCATGACCACCGCCAAACCGGCACCGTGCGTGATAGAAGTGTCGAACGCAGAAAGTTCGTGCTCAAGCGCATGGCTTTCCCAACCGCCAGCACGGCTCGTCGGCGTCGTCGAGAGGCCGCATCCCGCGATGTCGTTATGAGCGAGCGTGCCCGCCCACATAATGTTCGCGCGAGCCTCGTAATTCTCAGGCTCGGCAAGAGCCACCGGGGCCTCGTCGATAAGAGAGCGAATAATGCCCGTGGCGATGTTGTCGGTGAGGCTCGACGAACCCGTGCCGCTGAAATAGCGCTCGCACACATGCGCGATCATGTCGGTCACGCCAGCAGCCGTTTGATACGGCGGCAGCGTGAACGTGAGCTCGGGATCGAGGAACGCCGCCTTCGGGCGGAACAAGTTCGAATTCGTACCGCGCTTCAGCCCCAGTTCATCGTTGGAAATAACACACGAGCTCGACCCTTCGGAACCCGCCGCAGGAATAGTAAGCACGCAGGCGATAGGCAGACATTCCGCAATCGTCGCCTTCTTGCTGAAGAAGTCCCACACATCGCCTTCGTAAGGCACGCCAAACGCAATCGCTTTGGCGCAGTCAATCGCGCTGCCGCCGCCAATGGGGAAAATAACGTCGATGTTTTCTTTACGCGCAAGCTCAATGCCCTCGCGCACCAATCCCACTTCAGGATTCGGACGCACGCCCGCGAGCTCAACAGTCTCGACGCCCGACGCCGCGAGCGACTTCTTCACGCGGTCGAGCGTTCCCGTGCGCACCACGGAACCCTTGCCGTATACGAGCAGTGCGCGTTTATAGCCGCGCTTGGCAATATGCTCGCCTACCTGGTCGGTAACGCCTTTTCCGAAAATGAATTCCGTCGGAGAATAGAACACGAAATCGTTCATTGATCATCCTTTCGAAACGATTACAGACCATAGCATGGGAAGCCGCCAAAATAGGGCCTTCTTCACCTTCGGGCGAGCGCCGCAGATTCACAACAGCCCCTCGCCAAGCTCTCTAACGTTCGTGCACGAGCGCATACGCCTCGTTGCGCGAAATGCCAAATTCGCGACGCAGGGCAGCAACGATATCTTTATGCGACATTTCACCAGAGGCAAGAAGCTCAGTCGCGCGTTCGGCGGCAGAAGCAGCCTGAGCGGCGGCGTTGTCCTCGACTTCAGCAGTCGTCGGAGGGCAAATAACCAACGCGATTTCGCCCTTTACGCCCTCTTCCGCATCGCGGCGGGCGAATTCTTCCGCAGCAATGGGGGCCATAGCGCGAAATACCTCTTCATGGCGCTTCGTGAGCTCGCGGCACACTGCAACCTCTCGCGCGGGGAACACCTCCGCAATAACCGCAAGCGCATCGGCTATGCGGCGCGGGCTTTCATAGAACACGAGCGAGGCGTCGAGGTTCGAAAGAGCTTCGAGCACCGCCTTGCGCTCGCCGGCCTTGCGCGGGAAAAAACCGCCAAAATAGTAGCGCGGATCGGAAAAGCCACTGGCGACATAAGCCGTCGCGGCTGCCGATGCACCTGGCAGCACCTCATAAGGCGCACCCGCCGCCTGCGCTGACGCAACAAGGCGCGACCCGGGATCGGACACGCCAGGCATGCCGGCATCGCTGCAAAATGCGATGCGCTCGCCAGCCAACACGCGCTGGATAATGCGATCGGCCTGCTTGGAGATGGTCGCTTCATCAAGTCGCTCAAGCCGCTTTTCGATATCGAAGCGCGCGAGCAGCTTGCCCGTGACGCGCGTGTCTTCCGCACATACCACATCGGCCGCGCGCAACTCATCGAGCGTGCGCAACGTGATATCGCCCAAATTGCCGATGGGGGTTGGCACCAGATAGAGGGTTCCCGCCATATTCCTTCCTCCTTATCAAAAAGGCACAGGCCTGGCCTGTGCCTTTCGTTCTTCATAGCACGATGAGCCCATAGGTCCAGCTC
>OGCN01001031.1_pt1 | contig 40462 bp, 34 predicted proteins | sample 1570181 | NCBI WGS metagenome assembly OGCN01 (sample SAMEA4370584, study PRJEB24528) | human gut metagenome | reverse complement strand
AGGCGGCGTCTGCCTGTCCTGCTATGGGTTTTTGTTCAGCGGCGACACGCTGTTTCAAGGCTCCTGCGGCAGAACAGACCTCCCCACCGGCGATTGGGATGATATCAAAAAATCCCTGAAAAGGCTCGCCGCACTCCCCGGGGATTATCAGGTATATTCCGGTCATGGCCCTGCCACCACTCTGGAAACAGAACGCAGAACCAACCCCTATATGAGATAATCCGATTCCCCCGCACTGCCTGCGGGGGTTCTTTTTTTCTGTTCGCTTGTTCCCTCCTTTGCTTTTTGCTATACTAAAATCAATACTAATTTTTTGAGAAAAAGGAGGGCTCCCCATGAAATACATTCTTTCCTTAGACCAAGGCACAACCAGCTCCCGCGCGATTCTTTTCGACCAGAACGGGCAGATGAAAAGCGTTGCGCAGAAGGAATTTCAGCAATACTATCCCCACCCCGGCTGGGTGGAGCATGACGCTCTGGAAATCTGGGAAACACAGCTTTCGGTTGCGCGCGATGCCATTGCCAAGCTTGGCATTTCCGCAAGGGAAATTGCCGCTATCGGCATCACCAACCAGCGCGAAACCACCATCCTCTGGGACAAGCGCAACGGAAAACCGATTTATCATGCCATTGTCTGGCAGTGCAGAAGAACCGCACCCTATTGTGATTCTTTGCAGGAGCAGGGCTACACCGAAAAAATCCGCAAAAAAACAGGGCTTCTGATTGATGCCTATTTCTCCGCAACAAAAATCCGCTGGATTCTGCAAAATGTTCCCGAAGCAAAGGCACTTGCAGAAAGCGGCAATCTGCTTTTCGGCACCATTGATACCTGGCTGATTTGGAACCTAACCGGCGGACAGGTTCATGCCACCGATTATTCCAACGCCTCCCGTACCATGCTGTTCAATATCCATACGCTGGAATGGGATACCGAGCTTCTGGATCTACTGGAAATCCCGCGTTCCATCCTGCCCGAGGTGCGCCCGTCCAGCGGCATTTTCGGCAGCACGCTCCCCCTTCTCTTTGGCGAAAGCATCCCGATTGCAGGGGCGGCAGGCGATCAGCAGTCCGCCTTATTCGGGCAGGCGTGCTTCTCCCCCGGCACCGCCAAGAATACCTTTGGCACAGGCGGCTTTCTGCTGATGAACACAGGAGACAAGCCCGTTTTTTCGCAAAATGGCTTAGTCACCACGATTGCATGGGGTCTAGGTGGCAAAATCACCTACGCACTGGAGGGCTCTATTTTCGTTGCAGGCGCGGCAATCCAATGGCTGCGCGATGAATTGGGGCTGATTTCCTCCGCCGGGGAAACAGAAGGACTTTGCAGAGAGGTTCCCGATACCTGTGGTGTCTATCTCGTGCCTGCCTTTGTGGGCTTGGGCGCGCCCTATTGGGACCCCTACGCGCGCGGCTGCCTAACAGGGCTGACCCGCGGCGCAAACCGCTGTCATATCGTGCGCGCGGCAGTCGAGTCCATGGCATACCAAACCTATGATGTCCTCCACGCTATGGAGCAGGATGCAGGCATTCCCCTCGCAGAGCTGCGTGTGGACGGCGGTGCGGCGGCAAATTCCTTCCTGCTGCAATTCCAGTCCGATATCACAGGCGTACCCGTTTTACGCCCCTCCACACTGGAAACCACTGCCCTCGGCGCGGCATATCTGGCAGGGCTTGCCGTCGGCTATTGGGCAGATTTATCGGAAATCCGCCGCAACTGGCAGGTTTCCGCCGCCTTCTCCCCTGCGGCAGAAAGTGAAAAAATCAAGGAAAAGCTGGCAGGCTGGCATCATGCGGTCAGACAGGCAAGGCTCTCCGATGAGGCAGAATAACTATATCTTGTTAAAATATGCCGTATATATTGATTTTAACCACCAGATATAGTATAGTATTCGATATACTCAAAAATTTTATTTCTTGCCGAAAAAGGAGGAAGGCTTATGTATGTCATCAAAAAGGATAACACCCACGAGGCATGGAATGTGCAGAAGGTCGTGGTTGCAGTTAATAAATCCGCTTATCGTGCCATGGTAAAATTCACACAGGAGGAGCTGGATTTCATCTGCTCCTTCGTGGAGGATAAGGCACGCTCTTTGGGGCGGGAGGGCATCCCCATCGCAGAAATGCACAATATCGTCGAAGCCGCCCTCGAGCAGGTGAAGCCGGAGGTTGCGAAAAGCTATCGGGACTACCGCAATTATAAGCAGGATTTTGTAAAAATGCTGGATGAGGTGTATAAAAAAAGCCAATCCATCATGTATATCGGGGACAAGGAAAACAGCAACTCCGACAGCGCCCTTGTTTCCACCAAGCGTTCTTTGATTTATAATCAGCTCAACAAGGAGCTTTATCAGAAATTTTTTATGACAACCGAGGAGCTGCAGGCGTGTCGGGATGGGTATATTTATATCCATGATATGTCTGCCAGAAGGGACACCATGAACTGCTGCCTGTTTAACGTGAAGGATGTGCTGACAGGCGGCTTTGAGATGGGGAATCTCTGGTATAACGAGCCGAAAACACTGGAGGTTGCCTTCGATGTCATCGGGGATATCGTGCTTTCCGCGGCGAGCCAGCAATACGGCGGCTTTACTGTGCCCTCCGTGGATTTGCTCCTTGAGCCATTTGCGGAGAAAAGCTACGAAAAATATTACCGCCGCTATATCGATATGGGTCTGACCGCGCGCATCGCAGACAGAGAAGCCATGAAGGATATCCAGAAGGATTTCGATCAGGGCTTTCAGGGCTGGGAATATAAATTCAATACCGTTGCGTCCAGCCGCGGCGATTACCCCTTCATCACAATGACCTTCGGCACAGGCACAGGCAAATTTGCGAAAATCGCATCCATCACTATGCTGAATGTCCGCAGAAAAGGGCAGGGCAAAAAGAACTGCAAAAAGCCTGTTCTTTTCCCGAAGCTGGTGTTCCTCTATGACGAAAACCTGCATGGCGCAGGAAAGGAATTGGAGGATGTCTTTGAGGCAGGGATTCTCTGCTCCTCCAAGAGCATGTACCCCGATTGGCTTTCTCTGACAGGTGAGGGCTATGTAGCGGAGATTTACAAGAAATACGGTGCCATCATCAGCCCCATGGGCTGCAGAGCCTTCCTCTCCCCCTGGTTTGAGCGGGGCGGCATGGAGCCTGCCGATGCAGAGGACAAGCCTGTGTTCGTCGGGCGGTTCAATATCGGTGCGGTCAGCCTGCATCTGCCTATGATTTATGCCAAGGCAAAGCAGGAAAGCAGACCCTTCTTCGAGGTTCTGGATTACTATCTGGAGCTGATTCGTCAGCTGCATATCCGTACTTATGCCTACCTCGGCGAAATGCGTGCCTCTACAAATCCTCTGGCGTATTGTGAGGGCGGTTTTTACGGCGGTCACCTGAAATTCCATGAAAAGATTAAGCCGCTCTTAAAAACGGCGACAGCGTCCTTCGGCATTACGGCGCTGAATGAATTGCAGGAGCTCTACAACGGCAAATCTCTGGTTGAGGACGGGCAGTTTGCGATTGATACCCTACAGCATATCAATGATAAAATTGCGGAATATAAGAAGGCGGACGGCAATCTTTACGCCATCTACGGCACGCCTGCGGAAAGCCTCTGCGGCTTGCAGATTACGCAGTTCCGCAAGAAATACGGCGTGATTGAGCATGTTTCCGACCGCCCCTACGTTTCCAACAGCTTCCACTGCCATGTGACCGAGGATATCACCCCGATTGAAAAGCAGGATCTGGAAAAGCGCTTCTGGGATTTATCCAACGGCGGCAAAATTCAATATGTAAAATACCCGATTGATTATAATTTGGATGCCATCCGCACCCTTGTGCGCCGTGCCATGAAATTAGGCTTTTATGAGGGGGTCAATCTTTCCCTTGCCTATTGCGATGACTGCGGGCATCAGGAGCTGGAAATGGACGTTTGCCCGAAATGCGGCAGCAAAAATCTGACAAAAATCGAGCGCATGAACGGCTATCTTTCCTACTCCCGTGTGAAGGGGGATACCCGTCTGAATGACGCAAAAATGGCTGAAATCGCAGAAAGGAAGAGTATGTAATGCGGTATCATAATATTACAAAGGACGATATGCTCAACGGCGAAGGGCTGCGTGTGGTGCTTTGGGTGAGCGGCTGTTCGCACCACTGCGAGGGTTGTCATAACGCCGTCACATGGAACCCTGAGGGAGGGCTTGTCTTTGATGTAGCGGCAGAGGAGGAGCTGTTCTCCCTGCTCTCCCGCGACTATATCAGCGGCATTACCTTCAGCGGCGGCGATCCGCTTTATACGGGCAATCGGGAGGAAATCGAACGGCTGGCGAGGAAGGTCAAGCTGGAATACCCGGAGAAGAATATCTGGCTGTATACAGGCTACCGCTGGGAGGAAATCAGCGCACTGCCGCTGATGCAATACATTGATGTGCTGGTGGATGGAAAATTCATCGCAGATTTGAAGGATACCAAGCTGCACTGGAAGGGAAGCTTCAATCAGCGCATCATTGATGTGCAGAAATCCCTGCAAAGCAGCTCCCTTTACCTATACCATGCAGAATGAGAGAGGAACGAGATATGGAAAAAATCAAGATTAAATATCTGAGCGATAAAATCGAAAGACTGCGCTACATTGACGGGAAATCCGACTGGATTGACCTGCGTGCGGCAGAGCGTGTAGAGCTGAAAAAGGGCGAATTTCAGCTGATTCCGCTGGGGGTTGCCATGCAGCTGCCACAGGGGTTTGAGGCGCATATTGTGCCGCGCAGCTCGACCTTCAAGAACTTCGGCATTATCCAGACGAACCACTGCGGCATCGTGGATGAGAGCTACTGCGGCAACAATGACCAGTGGTTCATGCCGGCATTTGCGCTCCGGGATACGGTGATTGAGGTGAATGACAGAATCTGCCAGTTCCGCATATTTGCGCATCAGCCGACGCTGACATTTGAGGAAACAGACGACCTTGGGAACGAGGATCGCGGCGGACTCGGCTCGACCGGAAAGCAATAAAAACGGCGGACTTTACTGGACAAAGTGGACAGATTGGACACCCATTGGACACCAAAAAGACGGGGTGTGGACACCCCTGTGGACACCCTATGGACACAGAAAAAAGTGATTTTCCAAACGGAAAATCACTTTTTTTGTTTAGGGTTTTTATTCTTTTACCAGAGAATATGTAATCGTTACATCTTTACCATTAACTTTACCCTTAATCGTAATTGTAGTACCATCCTCTACATCTGCAAGGCTGCTTTCGTAGAATTTGATACCAACGCTATAATTTTCTGTTACAGTACCAAATTCAGTCTCACTAAAGGAAAAACTGAAAGTAGCCTTTGTAAACTTCTTATCATTGCCAACCTGCACTTCTGTAATGCTATCGACGAAAGAAGCTAAATCATTTTCATTATCGAAACCATTAAAACGCATTTCATAGAATTTGCCATTCCAATCTTGTTTCAGTTTGCATTCTTTTACCGTAATGCCGCCGTTATCGGGTGTTTCGGGGGTACCAGGGGCAGTTGTGCCGCTATCACCGCCTGTGCTGCCACCTGCCTTTTTGATTGTGTAGGTCAAATCAGCATAGCCTGTTGCCTTAATGACAACCTCAACATCCTTGCTTGTGTCAACACCGTTTGCCGCCAAATCCAGCGCATTATAATGAATACCATAATCTTCACTTGTATCTTTTATTCTAAACTGACTTTGACCAAAACTGAGATAATCTTTTTCTTTATATGTAACACTATCTACTTCTACAGATTTGATTGCTCTAAGATATGTAGCAAGTTCATCATCTGTCAGATTCTTAAATGTCAGTCTGTAATAGTCTGTTTTCTCATCAGATGCGCTGGCTTTCGTAAATACACAATTATCTACTGCAACGCCTGCGGGTGTTTCGGGTTTAGAAGGGTCGGTTGTGCTGCCGCCGCCATCACCTGTCTTTGCGATTGTATAGGTTACATCATCATAGCCTTCTGCTGTAATGACAATTACAGTATCCTTAGTTGTATCAACGCCATTGACTGCCAAATCCAGAATATCATAAGCGGATGTACCGTAAGCGTCATTTTCCGCTTTTACTCTGAATGTGCTTTCTTTCATATAGGTGCTTTCTTTGGTATATGCAACGCCGTTTACAGTTACGCCTGTTACCTTATTCAGATATGCTGTAAGCTCTGTACCGCTGATTGTGCCAAAGCGCAGTCTGTAGTAATCACAATCTTCAAAGAAACCGCTCTTTGTAGTCAGTTCTGCCTTTTCAACTGTAGGAGCTGTCAGCTTATCATCTTCGCCGGGGTCGGTAGTTGCGCTATCACCTTTCAGTGTATAGGTCATTGTTTCGTAACCCTTCGCCTCAACGGTGATTACTGTGCCTTCGCCTGTTGCGTCAATGCCGTTTACAGCCAAATCCAAAGCATCCTTATAACCGCCATAGGTGGAATCTGCAATCTTTGTACGATAGTTATCATTCTGGAAGTAAATGCTTGTTGCTTCTGTGTATGCTTTCGTGCCAACGGTTACCTTTTTGATTGCGCCCAGATATGTATCCAAGTCCTTACCCTCCAGACCGCTGAAGGTCAGACGGTAATAATCAGTGCTTTCCAGTAAACCATCCTTGTCTTTCTTTTCATGCTTTGCAACGGAAGGTGCTGTTTTCAGAGGTGTTGTTCTCTCTACTGTAAATCCTTCTGTTGTCAGTGCTTCATAGTAGTTTGCAGATACGGAAACGGTATAGGTACCGGGTTCTACGTTTTTCAGTGTGATGGTTTTGCCATCTTCGCTTACTACATAGTAAACAGCATTGCTGCCTTCATAGCCCTGATGATATACTGTTTTTTCCGTGCCGTCGCTGTTTTTCAGCACAACGCCGCTGAGGTTTTTCAGAAAATCCCCTTCGGAATTTGTTACTGTGATGACAACATCCTGCCCTTCGCTGATAGGTGTTGCTACAGAAAGGGACAGTTCTTTTTCTGTTTCCTTCGCATAATCAATGGTAACAACATTGCTGAGGTAGCCTGTTGCATCTACTGTGATTTTATTTTCGCCGATTTTCAGTGCGTCTGCTTTGATTGTAATCTTATTGCCTTCGATGGTATAAGCATCTGCGCTCAGTTCCTGCCAGTTATCATTCAGATACAGCTTTGTAATCTTGCCCATGTAAGCATCTGCATTTTCAAAGGTAATTTCAACATCCTGATTTTCCTTTGTCTCGCCTACTGTAGCCTTGGGCGCTTCCAATCTGCCATAGGTATTGCTATGCTGAATATCACCCAGCAGACCATCTTCCAGAACCTCTTTTACTGCGGAAGGTCTGTTCGGGGTTGTTTTCACATTGCCTGCCGCAATATATTCTGCGTAGCCAAGCCATGCGGCACCTGCTACCTTTGCATCATTGACTGCATTCAGATAGCCTGTATGGGTGTTATAAGTTGTATCGCCCTGATTGAATACCGCGTCGCAGATTACATTGTACCAGTTATCTACTACCTTTGTTGCTGCCGCGCAGGTTACGCCCATTTCTTCCAACAGCAGTGCATTTGCCAGCAGGTCGCTATCGAACAGCAGGTCTGCGGAAACCTTATAGCCGCCGCTGCTGTCGGAAGAACCACCGCCGCTGCCGCTGCCTGTAGCGTGTGTCATTACGTCATACGCTGCGGACTGATAAACTACAGCTGCCTGCTTGGAGGATACATCCTTACCGCCTGTTACGTTGAAGCTCTTGCTGAATTCCTTAAAGCCGTTGCTGCGGATTGTGATGGTATAATTGCCGTTATAAGGCAGGTTATTCACACCTTCTTCTGCGTTCACATCGTTATACAGAACGAACAAATCGCCGAAAAGGAAATAATCGTTGATATAACGCAGTTCCTTTGTATCCCCCTTCGGATCTGTCAGTGTTACGCTTTCGATGGGAGTTGTGATTGCATACGTCATATCCTTTACATCGAAATGCAGGTTTCTGCCGGAAACTGCGGTTTCTCTCAGAAGGAGTGTAGGTGCTTTTTCATTTACCACATGGATGGGAACCAATACGGATGCCTTATCGCCGCCATTGGATTTTACGCGTACATAGTAACGACCGTTATTGCGGAAATTGCTCTGTCCGATGGGAATGGTCAGTTCGCCAACCTTATTGTTATAGTGGGCAACATCCCCTGCCGATGTATAGGTCAGATTGGAGTTGATTGTGTTCTTGTTTTCGTTATACTCTACCAGTTCCAGCTTGTTAATGCCGTTGAACCATGCTTTTTCTTCATCGGTATTGAAGTTGAACATAATGGTTACATTACCTACAACCTCGCCAAAGCTTTCGCCATCCTTTACTTCCGCATCGGGGGAGTAATAGGGATGTGCGTTTGCTTCTTCTGTCAGATTAAAGGTTGTTCTTGCGGGATTGATACGAACATTGCCGTCCTTATCGTAGTTTGTCAGATAATAATCCCATGCTGCAACAGCACCATGCGCCCATACATACTTAGGCAGATACTGTGTGCCTGCATAAACGGATGCCGCACCGCTGCCGTTCAGATTGATGGTCTGTGTTTTATCACCGCTCTTGATAACAACCTGCTTGGGTGTCCCTACCAGAGGCAGCTTTGCGATTGTGCCATCTGTGGTTACCTTGGACAGTTTCGCTGTTACATCTGTGCCGTCAACCGTTACGGAAGTTACTTTTTCTATGCTATAGCCATCCTTGAATGCCAGAGGCAACCACGTACCCATATCGGTGCTTTCTACCACTGCTTTTTCTGCATCCACGATAGCCTCTGCGGTTACTGTGCTGCCGCTATTGGAGCTGCCGCCGGAGGAGGAGCCACCGCCAGAGGAGGAACCGCCGCCGCCGGAGGTTTTCTTAGTATTGGTTTTGGGGGCTTCATCTGCTTTGGCTTCTTCTTTATTCTCTGCTTTATCATCAGAAGCAGCGGAGGAGCCATAAAATTCCTGCATACGATACAGCAGCTGTGCAAATTCTTCTCTTGTTACCTGCTGTGCGGGGCGAAGGGTTTTATCCTCATAGCCTGACGCATAGCCCTGTGCAATCATTGCGGAGATTGCCGCCTTTGCCCAGCTACTGATGCTGCCTGCATCGTTATAGGATGCAAGTGTGCTTTCATCGCCGCCTGTTACGGAAAAGGCTCTGACCAGAATGGCAAACAGCTCCTGTCTGGTTACGGGGCGATCGGGGTAGATGGAATCTCCATCGCCATAGAGGATATTCAGCTCGACTGCCTTTGCCATGGAGCCGGCATACCATGCGTTTTTATCCGCGTCGGTGAAGTTATCCAGCACGCTGACATCGCCTGCGCCTGTTTTCATCGCGCGAGAGAGGATTGCCGCCAGCTGTGCGCGTGTTAAGGCAGCCTTCGGCGCGATTTTATCCTCGCTTACTCCTGTGATAAAATTATTCTTAACAGCAAATTCCATTGCGTCCTTGGACCAATTCTGCGGAAAATCAGAGTAATCCGCAGATGCGGCAGCATAAGCCTGACTGCTCAACAGTACAGATGTGCAAAGTACGCCCGACAGCAATCGGTACATTCCTTTGTTCTTCATAAAATTCTCCTTTCGTTTCCCTTCCCTATTATCTTTTTTGTGTCTGTAAGGTTGAAAATGATTGTTTTTAAAGAATCATTCCACTGTTAGTTGTATCTAACTTTCAGCAGTTTATCATCTGTAATATTCGCTTGTCAAGGCAGATTCTTCCAAAAATACACTTGTTGAAAAATGTTTTCATCTTTTGATTTTATTGCAAAAAAGTCTCATTTTTGGTAGAATTTTTATTTTTGCAGCAAAAAAACAGACGAACCGCTTTCGCAAATTCGTCTGTTTTTTATTGATTCGATTTTCTTAAATACCTTTTGATTGCTTACTGCAGGGGTGCTACTGCGCCGCCGTAGGTGTTATTGATGAAATCAACCACTGTCTGACCATGCAGAACTTCCATCAGTTCAGCAATGCCGGGCAGATTTTCGTTGCCTTCTTTTACTACAACTACGTTGCCGTATGTCTTAGCTGCTACGGATTCTGCATCCTCTGTTGCCAGAGCGTCATCCTGTGTCAGCTTATTCTGCAGCGCATAGTTTGCATTGATTGCTGCGAAGCCCAGATCGCTCAGGGACAGAGGCAGCTGTGCAGCTTCCATTTCAACGATTTCCAGATTATAGGGGTTTTCTGTGATATCCAGCTTTGTTGCGGTTACGCCTGCATCGGGATTCAGCTTAATCAGACCATTTGCTTCCAGAAGCAGCAGCGCACGACCGCCGTTTGTAGCGTCATTGGGGATACCAACCTTTGTGCCGGCGGGGATATCCTTCAGATCCTTTACAGTGCCGGCATAGATGCTCATGGGTTCAAAATGAACCTTGCCAACTGCTACCAGATGTGTGCCCTGTTCCTTATTGAACTGTTCCAGATAAGGGGTGTGCTGGAAGTAGTTTGCATCCAGATCACCGGATTCTGTTGCCAGGTTAGGCTGTACATAATCTGTAAATTCAACGATATCCAGCTTGATGCCTTTCTCTGCCAGTTCATCCTTTGCTGCATTCAGGATTTCAGCATGGGGTGTGGGAGAAGCACCGATTTTCAGTGTGATTTCCTCTTTGTTGCTGTCATCGTTTGTTGCTGCGTCATCAGAGCCACCGCAAGCTGCCAGACCAACAGTCAGCACACCTGCCAATAAAATTGCAAAAAATTTCTTCATAGTACGTTTCCTCCTTGTTTTAAAAAAATATTCTTTTGCTTTTGGTTTTTTATTTGAAGCCTAAAAAACAGGCTTACAGTCTTCTGTCTGTGTGCTTGGAAATACGCATGCCAAGCTCCTGAAATACCAATACGATGATTGCCATGAGGATTACCATGACATACATGATATCGGACTGCTTTCTATAATAGCCATAGTTGATGGCGATGGCACCCAAGCCGCCTGCGCCGACGATACCTGCCATTGCGGAATAGCCAAGGATTGTGGTAATGCTGATTGCCGCACCGACCAAGAGAGAGGGCTTTGCCTCGGGCAGAAGTACCTTCGTCATAATCTGAAACGGGGAAGCACCCATGGACTGTGCCGCCTCAACAACGCCGATTTCCACTTCCTTCAAAGAGGATTCTACCATTCTTGCGATGAAGGGTGCGGCTGCAATCCAAAGACCGACAATCGCCGCCTTGGAGCCGATTACTGTGCCGACCACCATTTTTGTGAAGGGCATCAGCGCAATCAGGAGAATCAGGAAGGGAATGGAACGGAAGAAGTTGATAATCATTCCCAGAAGGCTGTTCAGCCAGGGAATCGGATGAATTCCATCCTTATCGGTCACAACCAGAACCAAGCCCAACGGCAAGCCGATGACATAGGCTAAGGCTGTAGAGATGACTGTCATATAAATGGTTTCTATAAAGCCTTGCCCGACCAGAGCAAGCATACCTTCCTTAAACATATTCTACCTCCTCTACTTCTACGCCTCTGTCTGTGAGATATTGAATCATTTTCTGACGAATTTCCTTTTCCTCGGGGAACTGCACCAGCATTTGACCAAAGGCTTGATTTTCAATCGTTCTTGTATTTGCCGCCAGAATATTTACGACATTCTTCAGCTCAATCATCATCTGCCCCAGAACAGGCTCATTTTCACTGCCGCCCTTGAATACCAGGCGATAGGAATACGGCAGCTTGCCTGTATATGCCTCTCGGTTTGTACCCTCGTGCATAACCAGCTCCTGCCCGATTTTTGTTTTGGGGGCACGGAAGATTTCCTCCACGCCGCCCTCCTCGGCAATCAGACCGCCATCAATGATGGCAACTCTATCACAGATTTCCTGAATGACGCTCATTTCATGGGTGATAACCACGATGGTAATGCCCAATCTGGTGTTGATATCCTTTAACAAGGAAAGAACACCTGCGGTTGTATTCGGGTCCAGTGCGGAGGTGGCTTCATCACAAAGCAGCACCTTCGGCTCGGTTGCCAAGGCTCTTGCAATGGCAACTCTCTGCTTCTGCCCACCGGAAAGCTGCGCCGGATAGGATTCCATTCTATCTGCCAGACCAACCAAATCCAGAAGCTCCTTGGCTCTTTCCTTTGCCTTTGCCTTCGGCACACCGGAAATTTCCATCGGGAAGCAGACATTATCCAGTGCCGTTCTCTGCATCAGCAGATGGAACTGTTGGAAAATCATACCCATGTGTCTGCGCTGCTCTCTCAATTCCTTATCGCCAAGGGCGGTCAGCTCTACGCCATCGAGCCATACCTTACCGGCTGTGGGGCGTTCCAGAAGGTTGATGCAGCGAACCAGCGTGCTTTTGCCGGCACCGCTCAGCCCGATGATGCCGAACACCTCTCCCTTTTTAATATCTGCGCTTACGCCATGGAGCACCTCCAGCTCGCCCGCCTTGGTGCGGAACCGCTTTTTGATACCCTCTAAGCGAATCATCGTTTCTTTTTCAGACATTTCCCAAACCACCTTTTCTTTATACGCAAAATAAAAAGCTCTCCTCCCGTTTGACCACTCAGTCAAAGGGACGAGAGCATAATATGCTTCGTGTTACCACCCTAATTCACAGCAACCTCACGATTACTGCCTTATCAAGTACGGGCATTTGCCGATACTCCAGCGCTGTCACGGGCGCTCCCGTCGCAGCCTAAAGGGAAACCCTCTCGGTGCGCGGCTCCAAGACCATCTTCCAACCCTTCCGCATTTCCTCCTTCGCAGCTACCGGAGGTTCTCTGTAAAATCTTTCAGGCTGTACTCTTCTTTTCATTGCCTTTGCTTTTTGAACTTGTACCCCATTATACCCCGTAAAAAATATTTGTCAACTCTTTTTTTAAATTTTTTTAATCTTTTTCTTCGTCCTCGGAGGAAGCATATTGTGCAAAGGGAATATCCTCATACAGATACTTATGGAGCATATCCTTTGCCTGCGCCAAGTCATAGATATAATACCATGCGCCGCCAATCGTCTGCCCTTCGGCGTGGATATATTCATTGGGGAACGCCGCCTGATCCAGCGTAAGAGAGCTGCCCTTCAGACCGACGGAGGCCAATTTCAGAAGCTCATCATTGCTGAGGGAGGTCTGCACCATGGGGGCGAACTTCCGCACATAGGAGGGGTATTCCAGAGGGTTAATCTCCTTCGCCTTTTCAAAGAGGGACGCAAGAACCTCTCTCTGGCGGGAGGTACGCATATCATCATTATCAATTTTACGGATACGGGAATAGCTGACCGCCTGCGGCCCGTTCAGGGTGATATAGCCTGTTTCGTAAAGAGGCTCGCCCGACAGAAGATAGGCGTTAATCTGCCGACGCTCCGCTTCGGTGACATCCACCTCGACACCGCCCATGGCATCAATCACCTCTGCGAGGGAATCGAAATTGACGGCGACGTAATCGGTGACATCCAAGCCGAAATTTTCATTGAGGGTGCGAATGGCAAGCTCAGGCCCGCCATAGGAAAAGGCATGGTTGATGCGGGTGTTATTGTAGCCGGGGATGGCAACATAGGTATCCCTTGCGATGGAAACTAGCTTAACCTGCCCTGTTTTGGTATTGACAGAGGCAACCATGACAACATCGGAGCGGCCGTTATAATCATGATTGCGGGAATCTACGCCATAAAGGGCAATATTGATGACCTTTTCATTCACGCTTTCATTGACGGAAAGGTTATCCTCATCCACCTCGGTACGATCTAAGCCGCCAATCATGTATAAAAATACACCATAAGCCGCACCAAGCAGCGCAAGACAGACAGCCAAAGTAATCAGAAGGGTCTTGAGATACAGGCGTTTCAGGTGCTTTCTGTGCTCCTCCCTTGTCATGCTCTGCTTCGCATATTTTTTCGCCGTTGGGCGTTTTTTTCGCTTCGATGTGTGTGCCTCTCTGTTTTCGCGCAAGGTATGCCCCTCCTTTTTGTTGTGTTACAAGCAATTTTCTTTATTTTAAAGGAGTTTTCGACAAAAAACAATTAAGATTCCTTTAAGATGTGATTTCTGCAAAAAAACAGCTCAGGCACGAACACCTGAGCCAAGGGGATTTTAGATTTTACTGCAGCAGCGCGAGAATCTGCTCCACGGGGGCATAAACCTCGCCATCCACATAGAAGCATTGGATGCCGCTTTCCTTGCCGCCAATGAGAAGCTTGAAATCGGTTTTTTTGGTGACAAGGTGTCCGCTGTGATCCATGAGCATTTCATTTCCCATGGTGGTAAGGGTTTTGCCGACGGTGAGATTGAGCGTGCCTGCTTCCTTTTTATATTCAGCGGAAAACCTTTTGCCAAGCTGTGCCATCTGCCGCAGAGGGGCATAGGGCATGCCGAAGATTGCGAGGGTGGTCAGCTTCGCTTCTTTCCCTTTTACGGTGACGGTTTGCTCTGTGGTCTGTATACTATTCGTAAGCCCAACCCAGGAAAGCTCATAGGGTTTGATGCGGTCGGTATAAATGCCGTCCACGCCTGCGGCAAGAGCATCCTCAAAGATGCGGTAGCGATTGACAGTATGGGCATAGACCTTGAGCCCCTTTGCCTTCAGCTTGGAGATATTTTCCTTCTTTGCACGGTCGATATGCAGGGTGACGGTATCAATGCCATTTGCGGCACAGAAATTCGCGATATCGCCATAATTGGGATTTGCATAAAGATACAGGGTGAAAATCCAGTTTTCAAAGGGATAGATTTCCTTGATCCAGCTGAGCATTTCTTTATTGTACAGCTGCGGAATGATGCGGCTCAGAATTTCGGGCGAGCCGATATTATTGGCGATATTCACCAGATCGCGGAACTGCCGCTGCACCTGCGCCTTATCGGTGGTTTTGGTATCCGTTATGAGGTACATATCGGGGTATTCCTGCATGAGATAGAGCAAATCCACCGCTGTCATGGGGGTCTGCTCATAGACCGCAGGGGTCGAGGTGAAGGTTTTGGTATCCATCACCAGAGAGCCGCTCGGCTTGATTTCCAGACGATAATAGGAGCCGTCCTTTTCAAAATCGTGCCGCACGACGAGGGTACCGTCTGAGGTATAGGTAAAATCCGCCTCTACGGCGCGGAAGCCATTCTGCCAAGAGGTCAGGAAGGCTTCTTTGGAATTGGTTTCGATTTTGCCGTCTGCCTCCCCCAAGGCATGGGCAATCAGAGGATTTTTGCTCTGCCAATCTGCCGCAAGGGCAGGCTGTGCCGCCGAAGCGCCAAGCACCAACGCCAGAGCAAATGCCGCTATTCTTTTTCCTTTCATGCTCTTCTCTCCAATCTTTTCCAACTATAAAACACAAAAAACAGGGATAGTGTTCTATCCCTGTTCCCTTGCATTTCTATTATTCGTCTTCGTCATCGAACAGATCATAGAATGTATTGGATACCTTTTCAAAATCGTCATCGCTTTCGATATTGAGAAGCTCGATGCCGTCCTCGTTTTCCTTATATTCATACAGGAGAACGGTTTCATCTTCCAGGGGCAGCAATGCGATATATTCCTTATCGGCAATGCCATCCACCGCAAACACACCAAGGATGCCACATTCCATTTCTGTATCATCATCCAGAGTGAGGGTTAAAGTTTCCATTTCCATTTCTTCGTGTACATGATCGTCATGATCGTGACCGCAGCCACATCTGCAAGTATCGCTCATTCTTGAATCCTCCTTAAAAGTTATGATTTTCCGTTGAAGCACGGAAGTATTGATTGTATATATGATAACCGAAAATCGCGTTTTGGACAATTACTTTTTCTGACTTTTTTGACGGTTTGCCTCTTTTTCCGCAAGTTTTTTCGCTTTTCTGGCAAAGAAGCCCAGACTATCGTCCGCCTGCTTTGTTTTTTTGCCCTTTTTGCCCTGCTTTTTGGGCGTTTTTGCCATAGAGAAAGGCTGTTCCTTCGCTTTTTTCTTTTTGGATTTTTTTGGTGCGCCGCCGGTTTCAATGACAAATTCACCGAAATCCTCTAAATCGTCAAATCCGCCCCAGCCGTCACCCTCTACCCATTTATCCTCAATGACAGGCTTTTTCGCTTTCATCGGCTTGATGATGTCTTTTTTTGTTTTTTGGCTATCGACCAGCTTGCCGAAGGACATTTCCTTCTGCTCAAATTGCAGACCCCATGTTTTTTCGTAGCGGTGAATCCACTTGCGTTCATAGGGGGTGACAATGGTGATGGCAGTGCCTTCCATGCCCTTTCTGCCACAGCGGCCTGCACGATGGAGATAATGCGTGGGTTCTTCGGGGACATCTAAGTTGATGATATGCGTAACACCCTCGATATCCAGACCGCGGGAGCCGATATCGGAGGCAACGAGGACATGGATACGCCCTTCACGGAAGCCATCCATGGCGTTTTTGCGCTCCTGCTTGCTTGCCTGCCCATAGATGCCTGCCGCCTTGATGCCGTGATAATTCAGCTTATCGACCGTGACCTCGATATTTTCGGGGTTATTGAGGAAAACCATGCACTTCTCCGGCTTTTCGCCTGCGAGAATTTTACGGAGATTGGCGAATTTTTCTCTGTGCGCGGAGAGGATATAATAATGATGGATGCCCTTGGGGACAATGCCGCCGCTTTTGGCTTCCAAATCAACCGCATCTGCCTTCATCATGGCTGCGGCTTTTGCCTTGGCTTCGCTGCTGACAGAGGCGGAAAGCAGAACAATCTGCCGCTCCTTCAGGGTTGTTTTGATGACAGCGGCAACATCCTCCACGTTGCCGTCATCCATAAGGCGGTCGCCCTCATCCAGAACGATGGATCTGACGAGATGTGCCTGTATTTTTTTCTTACGAATCAAATCCAGAATACGCCCGACAGAGCCGACCACGATACGCGGCTTTGCTTTCAGCTTTTCCAGCTCCTTGGAAAGCTCCTTCTGCTCTGCCAAGAGCTGTTCCACTCTTGCCACCAGCTTATCGGGAGAGGTTTTCACCATCTGTGCCAGTGTACGCACCTCATCCTCCTGCGCCTGATAATGCAGGAGTGCACCTTCGCCTGTCAGCGCTTCAATACGTCTGACACCTGCGGCAACGCCGTTTTCGGAAACAATTTTAAAGGAACCAACCTGTGCCGTATTTTTCAGATGTGCGCCGCCGCAAAGCTCAACGCTGTAGCCGCCCATATCAACCACGCGCACGATATCGCCGTATTTCTCGCCAAAGAGCGCCATTGCGCCCTTCTCTCTTGCCGCATCAATGCTCATTTCCTCCGCAACAATGGGATAGCTTGCGAAGATTGCTTCATTGACCAGTCTTTCCACCTCTTTGATTTCATCCGGTGTCATAGCGGTAAAATGGGTGAAGTCGAAACGCAGTCTGTCTGCGCTGACATAGGAGCCGGACTGCTCAACGTGTGTCCCCAGAACGGTTCTCAGTGCCTTCTGCAGCAGATGGGTTGCGGAGTGGTTTCTTGCGGAAGCCATTCTGTGTTTTTTGTCGATTTCTGCACAGGCAATATCGCCAACGGTAACGGAGCCTTCCTCTACCACGCCCTGATGCGCGATTTTGCCGCCGATTACCTTCATGCAGTTTGTTACCTTAACCACGCCGTTTGCGGTTTTGATGATACCATGATCGCCAACCTGACCGCCGCTTTCTGCGTAGAAGGGAGTTCTGTCGAGGAATACCACAACGGAATCCTCTGCCTGTGCGCCATCTGCAACGGCATCGTTTGCAACCAGAGCAACGATTTTTGCATCCGCTACGGTATCCACATCATAGCCTGCAAATTTTGTTTCCAGATCGGTAGGCAGTTCATCGTATACGGTTACGGCTGCGCCCATGTAGCCCTCGCCGCCTCTTGCCTTACGCGCACGATCCTTCTGTGCCTGCATTTCCTTCGCAAAGGCCTCCTCATCCACGCGCATGCCTGCTTCTTCCAGAATTTCCTTCGTCAGATCAACGGGGAAACCATAGGTATCATACAGGCGGAAGGATTTTTCGCCGCTCATCACGGTTTCGCCTGCGGCTTTCATTTCCTCCATATCCTCCTTGAGGATTTCCATGCCCTTATCAATGGTCTTATAGAAGCTGTTCTCCTCGATGGAAAGAATCTTAAAGATATAATCCTGCTTATCCACCAGCTCGGGATATGCTTCGCCGCTGCAGGTGATAACAGCCTTGGAAAGCTCTGCCAAAAATTCGCCCTGAATGCCCAAAAGCTTGCCATGGCGCGCCGCACGACGCAGCAGTCTCCTCAATACATAGCCGCGCCCTTCATTGGAGGGCAGAACGCCGTCTGCGGTCATGATCGTAACGGAGCGGATATGGTCTGTAATGATACGAACGGAAACATCAATCTTATGCTCCTTGCCATATTCCACGCCTGCCTTCTGACAAACCGCATCGCGGATATATTTTACGGTATCCACATCGAAAATGGAATCTACGCCCTGCATGATGGTTGCCATACGTTCCAGACCCATGCCGGTATCTACGTTTTTATGATCCAGCTCGGTATAGGTACCGTCCTCATGCGCATCGAACTGTGTCAAAACCAGATTCCAGAATTCCATGTATCTGTCGCAGTCACAGCCAACGCCGCAGGTAGGGCTGTTGCAGCCATATTCGGGACCGCGGTCATAATAGATTTCCGTACAAGGACCACAGGGACCTGTACCATGCTGCCAGAAGTTATCCTCCTTGCCAAGCTTCTTGATTCTGTCCCAAGGCAGACCAACCTTTTTATGCCAGATTTCGCCTGTTTCGTCATCCTCCTCATAGATGGTGACATACAGCTTATCCTCAGGGATTTCCAGCCATTTGGTAACAAACTCCCAGGACCAAGGGATGATTTCGTTCTTAAAATAATCGCCAAAGGAGAAATCGCCCAGCATTTCAAAAAATGTGCCGTGGCGCGCGGTTTTGCCGACATTATCAATATCCCCTGTACGGATACATTTCTGACAGGTTGTGACACGCTTACTGGGGGGTGTTTCCTGCCCTGTGAAGTATGCCTTCATGGGTGCCATACCGGAGTTAATCAACAGTAGGCTCTTGTCGTTACGGGGAACGACGGAAAAGGATTTCAGACGCAGATGGTCTTTGGATTCAAAGAACTGCAGAAACAGCTCTCTGATTTCGTTTACACCGAGATTTTTCATAGCTTTTCCTCCTTAAAAAGATAAAAATATAATTCCCACAATAAAATCCTGTTTTTTGGGTAATGAAAAAAATCCCTGTTCCGAAGAACAGGGACGAATTTACCGTGGTACCACCCTAGTTACGGCTTTGCTGCCGTCACTCGAAATCGTTAACGCCGATTTACGCCGCAATATACTTTTTTATTCCACTGCGGAGCCTGTTTCCTTTGACGAAACAAGAGAAACCGAAAAGACTGCTTCCATTCTGTGCTGCTGAGGCTTTCCCACCAAGCTGCCTCTCTCTGAAAGTCCGAACCAAAATGTACTCCTTCTTTTCCTGACTTTTTTCTGTTTTTCTAATAATGATTTGATTATAGGCACTTGAAATCCGTTTGTCAAGGCAGTGTAAGAAATTTTTCCTCCAGCATGGCGCGAATCATATCCCCGATGCGCTTCAGCCCAACCTCTATCTTATCATCACTGAGGTTCAGGAAGCTGAGACGGATATGGCGATTTTCCTCGCCGCTGATATCATACTGACTGCCGGGGGTAAGAATGACGTTCTTTTCCAGCATACGGCTGCAAAGCGCTTCTGCGCCCACGCCAACGGGCAGCTCCACCCAAAGGCTGACACCGCCGTTTGGCTGTCCGTATTTCGCCACATCGGAGAGATATTTTCTTGCGGCGGAAAGCATTTTGCGGTATTTCTCGCCGCCGTAGCGTCTTGCCTGTGCGGCATGCTCCCCCCAGCCAAATTCGCGCAGATAATATTCCAAGGCTCTCTGGATAAAGCCGGAGGTGGAAATATCTGTCGTATATTTTGCTTCCATGACTGCCTGATGGATTTTCTTCGGCAACACAATCAGCCCCATGCGCAGACCGGGCATGAGGATTTTGGAAAAGCTTTTGATATAAATGACACGATTTTTATAATCTAACGCCTTCAGGGGAACAATCGGCTCCTTATCATAATGGAAATCGTAAAAATCGTCCTCCTCGATGATATAGGTATCGTATTTTTCTGCCAGCTCAAGCAGGCGGCGTTTTTTCTCCATGGAATAGGAGATGCCTGTCGGGGTCTGATAATATGCCATCATATAAATAAAACGCGGATGATACAGCTTGAGGAAATTTTCCAGAATGACCATATCCATGCCATCCTCCTCCAGAGGAATCTCTATCAGCTTGCCCCCACGGGACAGAAATGCACCCGCTGCACCGTAAAACGTGGGCTTTTCCACAAAAACAACATCCCCATAGCGCAGCATTGCCTTTGAAATGATATCAATGCCCTGCTGTGCGCCGGAGATAATCTGCACGTTTTCCGGAGAGGTTTTGATGCCATAATTCATAAGATAACGGCAAAGCTGCTCGCGCAGGGGGGCATAGCCCATGCTGTCCATATAGCGGAAGGCTCCGCCCTTTTCCCTATCCAGCACCGCATTGAACGCCTCCTTAAACGCATCCACAGGGAACATTTCATTCGGCAGAGAGGTGCTTGTAAAATTGATGGCATTTTCCATGGAAAGACCACTTTCAAAGGAACGGAGATTGCGGCTTGCCACAGGCTCCGGAATATGCTCCACAGGCAGGGGCGAAACAAAGGTGCCGCTGCCCACGCGCGAATAGACCAGCTGCTTTTTCTCAAGCAGCTTATACGCATTGACAATCGTAACAGAATTCACTCCGAAATGCTCCGCCGTTTTGCGGATGGGCGGCAGCTTGCTGTTGGCAAGCAGAACACCATCCGTAATCATCCCCTCAATGCCCTCTGCCAGCTGCTGATAAAGAGGAACGGCACTTGATTTATGCAGCTGTAGCTGAAAAATTTCTACCATATTAAATATACTCCAAATCGTTAAAATCTCATTTTACTTTTCTGCGTCATACCGCTTTCTGCCCGATGCCCCTGCAATGCCCATGGCTTCTCTGTACTTTGCAACGGTGCGGCGACAAATCTGCACGCCCTCCGCGGTCAGGCGCTCCGTCAGTTCCCGATCACTGAGGGGTTTTGTTTTTTCCTCCGCATCAATGATGGCACGCAGGCGGTTCTTGATGCTGTCCGCAGAAACATTTTCCGCCGCTTCCGTCTTTGCCATTGCCTTGGAAAAGAAGGTATGCAACGGGAACGCACCGCGTTCACACTGCAAATATTTTTCCTTGACCGCACGGCTGACAGTGGATTCATGGATATTGAGCTGCTCTGCAATATCCACCAGACGCAAAGGCACAAGCTGCCCCTGCGGCTCTGAGAAGAAATCCCTCTGCTTTTCCACGATGGCTTCCACCACCTGCTGTAAGGTGCTTTCTCTGCGGCTGATGCACTGCAATGCCCACTCGGCACGCTTCAGCTGCTCTGCAATATATTCCTCCGTCTGTGCATCCGCTTTTTCGCGCAGCAGCTTCACATAGCTGTGGCTGACGGTAAGACGGGGCATCACGGTTGTATTTGTAGTAACGATAAATTCCTCGCCCCTGCGCTCCACCAGAACATCCGGCACAACATACTGCACATTTCCCTCCCCCGCAAAGCCACTGCCTGGCTTGGGCTGACAGGAGCGAATTTCCTCCAGCGCACGCATCAGTCGTTCCATGGAAACCTTTTCTGCCTTCGCGATATAGGAAAGGCGGTTTTTCGCCAGCTCATCCAGATAATTTCTTGTGATCTTCATGGAAAGAGCAGAGGCGTTTTTCTGCTTCAGCTGAATGAGCAGACACTCCTGCAAATTTCTTGCCCCCACACCGGAGGGCTCCAAGGCTTGAAACTGCGCCAGAATTCTTGCGGCAGTGGATTTTTTCATCGGATATTTTTCCATCATCATTTCGATGGCATCCTTTTCCAGATAGCCGCTTTCGGCAGTACTCTCCGCCAGAAACCGCAGAACAGCCTTATGTCCTGCCGGAATTTTTTGTATATTTATCTGAAAAAGGAGAAATTCGCGCAGACTCTGCCCCTCTTTTCTGCCGAAGGCATTCGTTTCGCGCTCCTTTTCCTCCTGCTCATGCTCCATGCGGTAAAGGCTGCGGTTCTGCTCATCCGCCTCCTCAAGCCATTCCAGCTTTTGCAGCAGCTCCGTATTTTCCTGCTGCATGGGTTCCTTTTCCTCATTCCATTCCACAAGGGGGTTCTCCTCCGCAAATTCTCGGATATATTCGGAAAGGGTCACGGCATTCATCTGCAAAATCTCCACAGACTGCTGCATTTTCTGTGATAAAATCTGTTTTTGCTGTACCTGAAGCGACAGCTCCATAAAAAAATCCCCCTTTCTTGATGCTTGATTGCATTTATTTTATCATAAAATCTAATATAATCCCACCATTTTGTTTAATTATCCCTAAAAAAGCAGAGAAAATATGCCAAGATTATGGTAATAAATTAACATTTACTTTTATAGATAATAAGTGTAAACTATATGAGATGATTCATTCGCATACAAATTATTTTTTGTTTTGCGGATGTCTCAGCAATATTATAACGCAAAGATCAGATTTCGACATTATTTTGTGGAAGAAGGGTTCTTTTCTGGAATAATCAGGTGAAAATTTCTTTTGAAAAAAAGTTTTTTCGCCTTTTTTCTGCAAAATTATTGAGAAATTCTTATTTTTGTATTAAAATATTGCTGTTATATTATAGTTATTTTCTTACAAAAGTATAACTTTAAACCAGCGCCATCCCTGGCGCACGACAAATTTGAACAGAGGGGGATAATATGCAAGCTTTAACGTTCAAACGTGGTGTACATCCTCCTGATGGGAAAGAACTGGCAAAAGACCAGCCCATCAAGGTGATTATGCCCAAAGAAAACTCTGAGTTGTTCTACCCTATGAGCCAGCACATCGGTGCTCCTTGTGATCCACTGGTTGCCGTTGGCGATCATGTAAAGGTAGGACAGAAAATCGCTGAGTCCGGCGCATTCATGTCTTCTCCTATCTTCGCCTCCGTTTCCGGCGAAGTTGTAGACATCAGACCTATGCTCGTACCCGGTGGTGCAATGGTAAAGGCTATCGTTGTAAAGAACGACGGCAAAATGGAAGAGATCGAAGGTCTCAACGAAGGTAAGGATTACACAACCATGACAAATGACGAAATTTTGGCAGCAATCAAAAATGCCGGCGTTGTTGGTCTGGGTGGTGCAGGTTTCCCTACACACGTAAAACTGAACCCTCCCAAGGACACACCCATCGATCACATCCTCATCAATGCGGCTGAATGTGAGCCCTACCTCACATGTGACTACCGCCTGATGCTGGAAGAACCCGAAAGAATCGTAAGAGGTTTACAGATTATGCTGAAGCTGCATCCCAATGCAAAGGGCGTAATCGGTATCGAAATGAACAAGCCCGAAGCAATCGCTTCCATGCAGAAGGCATGCGAGGGCATTGATAACATCACTGTTCAGCCTCTGGTAACAAAATTCCCTCAGGGCTCCGAAAAACACCTGATTTACGCTATCACAAAGAGAGAAGTAAAATCCGGCGCACTGCCCGCATCCGCAGGCTGTATCGTAGACAACGTAGATACTGTTGTTGCAATCGAAAGAGCAATCTGCAAGGGCAGACCTCTGATGAGAAGAATCGTTACCGTTTCCGGTAAGGGTATCAAAAACCCCGGCAACTACAAAATCAGAATCGGTATGACACTGAGAGATCTGGTAGATGCCATTGGCGGTTTCAATGAAGAAAACCCTCCCGTAAAGCTGATTGCAGGTGGTCCTATGATGGGTCCCACACTGTATACTTTGGATGTTGCGTCTGTTAAGACAACCTCCGGTCTGCTTTGCTTCACAAAGGACGAAGCATACATTCCCGAAGAAAGAAACTGCATCCGCTGCGGTAAATGCGTAGAGCATTGCCCTATGGGCCTGATGCCCTTCATGCTGAATGCCTTTGCAATCAAGGGTGACGGCGAAGGCTTTGTAAAGCATCACGGTCTGGATTGTATCGAATGTGGTTCTTGTTCCTACGAATGTCCTGCGAAGCGTCAGCTGGCGCAGTCCATCAGAGCAACAAAGAAAATCGAAGCAGGCAAGAAGGCAGCAGCCGCTGCAGCAGCAAGAGCAAAAGCAGAGGCTGAGAAAAAGGCCGCTGAGGAAAAGAAATAAGAAGGGGGAGAATAAAACATGGCTAATTTTGTAGTATCCGGTACCCCTCACGTGCGTTCCAAAGAATCCATCCAGAGCATTATGCGTGATGTTATCATCGCTCTGGTTCCTGCAACAGCAGCGGGTATCTATTATTTCGGCCTGAGAGCACTGATTCTGATTGTAGCTGCAATCATTTCTGCTGTTTTCTTTGAATGGCTGTATGAAAAAATCACAAAAAAACCTGTTACAATCAACGATTTGTCCGCAGTTGTAACCGGTCTGTTACTGGCAATGAACCTTCCTGCATCCGCTCCCGTTTGGGTTGCAATCGTAGGTAGTGCATTTGCCATCATCTTTGCAAAACAACTGTTTGGTGGTCTGGGCCAGAACTTCATCAACCCTGCACTGGCAGGTCGTGCGTTCCTGTTGGCTTCCTACCCCACAGAAATGACCACATGGGTTGTTCCCAACGGTCTTGCAGCAGATGCTGCTACATACGCAACACCCCTGGCACAGCTGAAAAACGGCGCACTGGATGCTTCCCTGAAGCAGCTGGTAATCGGTCAGGTTGGCGGTACCATCGGTGAAACCTGTGCAATCGCTCTGATTATCGGCGGTATCTACCTGCTGTACAAGCATGTAATCAGCTGGAAGATTCCCGTAATCTACATCGCAACCGTATTCATTCTGTTCGCAGTAATCGGCAGACACGGCATGCGTATGCCTTTGCAGGAAATCTTCGCCGGCGGCGTTATGCTGGGTGGTATCTTCATGGCAACTGACTACGCTTCTTCTCCCGTAACCCCTAAGGGTCAGGTTATCTTCGCTGTCGGCGCAGGTCTTTTGACTTACCTGATTCGTACCTTCGGCGGTTATCCGGAAGGCGTATCCTATTCTATTCTGATTATGAACTGCTGTGTACCTCTGATTGAAAGATTCACAGAACCTACAATCTTCGGTGCACTGCCTAAAACAAAGGAGGCGAAATAAGCATGGACTCTAAAGCAGTAGTTAAACCCGCGATCGTTCTGTTGCTTATCTCCGCTATCGCAGCCGGTATTCTGGGTGTTGTATCCGAAGTAACCGCTGCTCCTATTGCTGCACAGAACGAAAAATCTCTGAATGAAGGTATGCAGGCAGTTATGCCCGACGCATCCTCCTTCGAGCTGCTGGATGCTGATCTGACAGGCACAATCACAGCAGTATACAAAGGCGATAACGGCGGTTTCGTTATCACAACAGAGCCCGGCGGTTTCGGCGGTGCTGTAAAAACAATGGTTGGCATTGATGCTGACGGTACAATCACAGGTCTGCGTGTAACAGGTCACTCCGAAACAGCAGGTCTGGGTGCAAAGGCAACCGATCCTTCCTTCTACGAACAGTTCACAGGCAAATCCGGTTCTGTTTCCGTAACAAAGGATGGCGGCGAAATTGTTCCCATCACAAGTGCAACAATTACTTCCAGAGCAGTTTGTGTCGGTGCGCAGGAAGCTCTTGATTGGGTCGCAGCGAATGGAGGTGCTTATTGATGGCTAACCCTATTAAAATTATCAAAAACGGCATTATCAATGAAAACCCTACATTCGTTCAGGTTATTGGTATGTGTCCTACTCTGGCGGTTACATCTTCCGCTATCAATGGTATCGGCATGGGCCTTTCCACAACAGCAGTACTGATTTTTGCGAACCTGTTTATCTCTCTGCTGAGAAAGGTAATCCCCGATACAGTACGTATCCCTTGCTTTATCGTTGTTATTGCTACATTCGTAACAATCATCGAGTTCCTGCTGAAGGCTTATCTGCCTGCACTGAACGCATCCCTGGGTCTGTACATTCCACTGATCGTAGTAAACTGTCTGATTCTGGCGCGTGCCGAAGCATTCGCTTCCAAAAATGGTCCCGTTGCTTCCGCATTCGATGGTATCGGTATGGGTCTTGGTTTCACCATCGCTCTGGGCTGTCTGGGTCTGGTGCGTGAATTCATCGGCAGCGGCACACTGTTCGACGTAACAGTTCTGCCCGAAGCATTCCCTAGAACACTGCTGTTCGTTATGGCTCCCGGTGGTTTCTTCACACTGGCTATTCTGATGGCTATTCTGAACCATTTCAGAAACAAAAAAGCATAAGAAGGAGGGGAAAATAAATGAATCTGATTTTGTTAGTATTGGCTGGCATTTTCGTAAACAACTACGTTATGTCCCAGTTCTTAGGTATCTGCCCCTTCCTCGGTGTTTCCAAGAAGGTAGATACAGCAGCCGGCATGGGCATGGCTGTAATCTTCGTAATGGCTCTGGCAGCAGCAGCAGCATGGTTGGTATACAACCTGATTCTGGTGCCTCTGAACATTACATTCCTGTATAACATTGCGTTCATTCTGCTGATCGCATCTTTGGTACAGTTCGTAGAAATGTTCCTGAAAAAATCTGCACCTGCTCTGTATCAGGCTCTGGGTGTATTCCTGCCCCTGATTACAACAAACTGCGCAGTATTGGGTGTAGCCGTTACAAATATGCAGAAGGGCTACAACTTCATCGAATCCGTTCTGAACGCAGTTGGTGGTGCTGCCGGTTTTGCTCTGGCAATCATTCTGTTTGCCGGTATTCGTGAAAGAATCGCTGACAATGAAACACCGAAGGCCTTCGATGGTTTCCCTATGGCTCTGATCACAGCTGGTCTGATGTCTATCGCATTCCTGGGCTTCTCCGGTCTGATCAAACTGTAATAGAGGAGGGTAAAAGAATATGGATCCAATGAGTATTTTATTTCCCGTTCTGAGTGTCGGCGGTATGGGCGTTGTTTTCGGCGCTTGCTTGGGTGTTGCGAGTGAAGTTTTCAAGGTTGAAGAAGACCCTCGTATCGGTCAGGTTTTGGAATGTCTGCCCGGCGCTAACTGCGGTGGTTGTGGTTTCCCCGGTTGTGGTGGTTGTGCATCTGCAATCGTTGCCGGTACAGCTCCTGTAAATGCCTGCCCCGTTGGTGGCGCAGCAGTTGCTGAAAAGGTTGGCGCTATCATGGGTGTTGCAGCTTCCTCTGCTGAACCCGTTGCCGCTTTCGTAAAGTGCGGTGGTACTTGCGATAAAGCAAAAAATAAATACGATTATTTCGGCATTGACGATTGTAACATGGCTGTTCAGCTTGCAGGTCAGGGTGCAAAATCCTGCTCCTATGGCTGTCTGGGTCTGGGCAGCTGCAAGAAGGCTTGTGCCTTCGGCGCAATCGAAATCGTTGACGGTGTTGCAGTAATTGATAAAGATAAATGTGTTGCCTGCGGCAAATGCGTTTCCACTTGCCCCAAACACATCATCGAGCTGCTGCCCGCTAAGAAGAAAGTTAAAGTACAGTGCTCCTCCAAGGATATGGGTAAGAATGTAATCCCCAACTGCTCCGTTGGTTGTATCGCTTGTAAGATTTGCGAAAAGAACTGTCCTTTCGACGCTATTCATGTAATTGATAACCTTGCTGTTATTGATTACACAAAATGTAAGGCTTGCGGCATCTGTGCAAACAAATGCCCTAAGGGCGTGCTGACAGGCAAGAGACCTGCACAGCCTGCGGCTCCCGCCGCTGCTGCACCTGCAGCGCCCAAGGCTGCTCCTGCTGCTGAAGCTCCCAAGGCTGAAGCACCTAAGGCAGAAGAAGCTCCCAAGGCTGAATAATTCAGACTTTTCAAAGACTCTCTGAGAAATCAGAGAGTCTTTTTTTGTTGCTAAAAAAATCTTTTATGATTCTGTTCGCTTTACCCCTCTGGAAAAGTATGCTATACTAAATCAGTTATAAATAAATGAATTTTTTCTGTAAAGGAGGATTTGCTATGAGAGGACGTTCCTCACAAAATATCTGGATACTGGTGCTGCTTATGCTTGCAGGCGTGGTTCTGGGCGGCTTTATCGCAAAACTGGTCGGCGGTGTTTCTGCACTCAGCTGGCTTGCATACGGTAACAGCTTCGGGCTTTCCTCTCCGCTTATGCTGGATTTAGGCGTGCTGACATTGCAATTTGGGCTGACCATCCGCTTTACCATTGCGGGTATCATCGGCATTATTCTGGCGTTTTTCATTTACAGAAAGCTATAATGATTTTCAGGGGGCAAACGATTTTGCCCTTTCCTTTTTTTCAGGAAAAACCATTCTTTTTTTATGAAAAATACGGCTCTTTTCTTGAAAAGAATACAAAAAAGCGGTATGATAAAATGTAAGACAAAATTTAAGAGATACCATAGCTGCCGCACACACGGCGGCGTTTCCAATAATGAAAGGGGTAAAAAGAATATGATGTTCAATGCCAAAGATATGGGAATTGACTTGGGTACTGCCAATACCCTTGTCTATATGAGAGAAAAAGGAATCATCGTGAATGAGCCTTCCGTTGTTGCCATCAACACGGACACCAGAGAGGTTCTGGCTGTCGGCAACGAAGCGAAGGATATGATCGGGCGTACCCCCGGCAATATCGTTGCCATCCGCCCCATGAAGGACGGCGTTATCGCAGACTTTGACGTAACACAGGCTATGCTGCGTTATTTCATCAATAAGGCGTATGTACGCTCTCTCTTTGGGCCCAAGCCTCGCATTGTAATCTGTGTGCCTTCCGGCGTAACAGAGGTAGAAAAGCGCGCCGTTCTGGAGGCTGCCATTGCCGCAGGCTCCAAGGAAAAGGACACCTATCTGATTGAAGAACCCATGGCAGCGGCGATTGGTGCAGGTCTGCCCGTTGCAGAGCCTACCGGCAGCATGGTTGTTGATATCGGCGGCGGCACAAGCGAGGTTGCTATCATTTCCCTTGGCGGCATTGTTACAAGCACCTCTCTGCGTGTGGCAGGTGACGCACTGGACAGCGCGATTGTAAACTATATCCGCAAGGAATTTTCTCTGGCAGTCGGTGACCGTACCGCAGAGGAAATCAAGATTACCATCGGTTCTGCATATCCTCTGGACAGAGAAGAAAAAATGGAAATCCGCGGACGCGATTTAGTCAGCGGTCTGCCCATGACCATCGAAATCTATTCCATTCACATTCGCGAAGCACTGGCGGAGCCCGTTGGCTCTATCATCAACAGCATTAAGCAGACTTTGGAGGCAACCCCTCCCGAACTGGCTGCAGATATCATGGAATACGGCATTACGCTGACAGGCGGCGGTGCGCATCTGCGCGGACTGGATAAGCTGATTACCGCGGAAACAGGCATGCCCGTTAATATTGCAAACGAACCCCTGAACTGTGTTGCTCTGGGCACAGGGATGGTTCTGGAGCAGGTAGATAAGCTGAAATCTGTTCTGATTTCTCCCAGAAAAGCATTATTCTGATTTTAAACACACCGAAAGGAGCATTTCACGTTGCAGGAGTTTTTCTTAAAACATAAAAAACGCATCATTGGTGCGGGCATCGCCATTCTGGTTCTGGTTACCGTGATTGCCAGCGGTATAAAGCTGAATGCCACTCTGCTGGAAAGCGCCATCGGTGTTGTTGTCACCCCGTTTCAGGATTTGACAACCGGCATCAGCAGTTGGATAGACGATACGGTGACATCCGCCCGCAACAAAACAAAGCTGAAGGATGAAAACAAGGAGCTGAAGCAGCAGATTGCAGAGCTGACAAATAAAAACAGAAAGCTTTCCATGTATGAAACGGAAAACGAGCGTCTGACCGCTCTGCTGAAAATTGCGCAGAAATACCCTACCTATGACAGTGTCGGGGCACGCGTGATTGCAAAGGACCCCGGCATCTGGTATGACGGCTTTACCATCAACAAGGGCACAACAAGTAGCATCAGCGCAAACATGGTTCTGATTGCGCCGGAGGGCTTAGTTGGTAAGGTTCTGGAAAGCGGCGAAACATAATCCAAAGCGCAGTCAATACTGGACAGCCGTTCCTCTGTGCCTGCGATGAGCGTGCGGACGGGCGATTTGGGCGTTGTCAAAGGCAATTACAGCCTTGCAAACCACGGTCTGTGCAAAATGGAATATATCGACGGGGACGCGGAAATCATGGTAGGCGACGAAATCGTAACCTCTCAGCTTTCCGATATTTACCCGGAGGGGCTTGCCATCGGCAAGGTACTGGAAATCGAGACCGACACCAACGGGCTGACGAAATACGCTGTGATTGAGCCTTATGTAGACCTAAAGCATCTGGATACGGTTCTGGTTCTGGATAAGGGCGCAAAGCAGAGCGGCAAAAGCACAGCAAAGACAAATACACAGGCAAATCCCGACGTGGCGGAGCCGACAGACCCGACCGACCCTGACACGGCAGAGCCTGACACAACGGGGGTGGCGGAATGAGAATCATCATCACCACTCTGATTGTGGTACTGAATTTTATTTTGCAGACCACGCTCTTCCCCTACCTTGCCATCCAAGGGGTATTCCCGAATACCGCCTTGATTATTGTAACCTCCTATTCCCTGCTGCGCGGCAGTAAGGAGGGCGCACTGGTGGGCGCAGGCACAGGGTTTCTGATGGATGTGTTTTTCCACACCTACATCGGCTTTTATACCGCGCTGTATCTTTTGATTGGATTGATTTTCGGACGAAGCCAACGCAGCTTTTTCCGCGAAAATTATATTCTGCCGATTATTTTCTGCGCGATTGCCACAATTTTTTATCAGGCAGTGCTGTATGTTTCAAGCTTTGTGTTCCAAGGAGAAGGAAATATTCTCTATTTCCTCTTCCGCGTACTGCTGCCGGAGCTAGTCTATATGACGATTGTAACCGTTCCGCTGTATCGGGTGCTGTTTGGCATCAATGAATGGCTGGAGCTGAAAGAAAAGTATAAATACCGCCTTTTTTAAAGGCTGAAATCTGTTTCCCATCAGGAGGAAGCGATGAGAAGATATCTTGAGCATTTTTTAGATTTATGTAAAAACAGAATATTTGTAATGCTGTGCGGCGTGATTGTGCTTTTCGCGATTATCGTGCTGCGTCTGTTTTCCCTGCAAATTATTCACGGGGAATATTATGACGAATCCATTACGGCGAGCGTTTCCAAAACACTGCCTGTGGCGGCCTCTCGCGGGAATATTTATGACCGCTACGGCAGACCGCTTGCTGTCAATACGGTTGCATACTGCGTACAGGTGGACGGCAGTGTTACCTTAGAGTTGAACAGGGAGGAACGCAAGACGCTTGCTACAGACCTGACCGACTGGCTCTGGGCAGACGGACACCATAAGGTAGATTCCCTGCCCATCACCACATCCTCGCCCTATTCCTTTACCTTTAAAGGAACGGATGAGGAAAAGGAAAAGCAGGAAAAAAGCTGGAAGGCCTCCATTGGTCTGGAGAAAAAGCAATATAAGCTGAGCGCAACGGAATGTCTGAAATATCTGTACGAAAAATATGACGTACCCGAAGGCTACACTGCGGCGCAGAAGCGCACCTATCTTTCCCTTGCCATGAGCGATGACCGCAATCTGATGGCGCTGACCTTGGCAAGAAAGCTTTCCGAATTCGGCGAAACGATTGATGATGAGCTGCCCCTAGACACCGAGGCACCCTATGCTTTCCAATTTAACGGCAACACCAACCGTGAAAAAAGCTGGAAGCAGAGCATGCTGATGAAGGGCAAGGAATTAAACTATAATTCCAGAAAAACTCTGGATTATCTGCGGGATTTCTTCGGGCTGCCAGAGGGTCTGCCCGAACAGCTGGTGCGTGATACACTGGGGATTCGCTATTCCCTCTATCTGAAACGCTATCAGCAGTATCAGACGGTGACGATTGCAACGGATATTTCCGATAAAACCCTTGCCTACGTCGAGGAAAATCAGGATACCTTCCCCAATGTTGTCATTGATACGGTATCTCTGCGGGATTACCCCGAAGGGGAATATTTCTCTCATATCCTTGGATATATCCGCCAGATGACGGAAAGCGACTATGCCCTCTATAAGGATGAGGTGGATGCTGACGGCAATCCGCTTTACAGCCAGACAGATGTTGTCGGGCAGGACGGCATGGAAAAGCTTTACGAAAAGGAGCTGAACGGCGTAGACGGGAAGGTTCTGATTGAGGTAGATAATCAGGGCAGACGTATGAGTGTAATTGATTCCACGGAGCCTGTTGCCGGAAAGGATGTTTTCCTGACACTGGACAGCAAGCTGCAAAAGGTTGCGTATGATACACTGGAAAGCGAATTGCGCACGGCAGTTCTCAGAAAGCTAACCGGCGGCGGCAAGACTTACGCCTCCAGCACGGAGCTATTCACTTCCATGATTAACATAAACCACATTTCCGCCCAGAAAATGATACAGGCGGAGGACGGCGTGCAGAAGCAGGTTTATCAGAAGCTGAAGCAGGCAAACCCGACCTTCAGCCCCACGCAGGATGATGCGGTTGCGGTTGCGAAGGAATTCCTGATTGACGGTCTGGAAAAGGGCTCTATCAGCCTGAAAGAACTCATGCTGATGATGATTGAGCAGGGTAATCTGAGCGTAACAGAGGAGGAAAAGACCTCCATCGAAAACGGCGCATCCCCTACCGCTCTCATCATCAAAAAGCTCAGCAACGGGGAAATGTCCCCTGCGGATACGGGACTTGACCCCTGCACCGGCTCTGTTTTCGTGACACAGGTTGGCACAGGTGAGGTGCTCGCGAGCGTCACCTACCCTTCCTATGACAACAACGAGCTGGTCAATACGTTTAATAACGCTTACTATAATGACTTATTGCAGGACGGCAACACCCCACTGGTCAACCGTCCGCTGAAGCAGAAAAAGGCATCCGGCTCCACCTTCAAGATGATTACTGCACTGGCAGGTCTGGAAACAGGCACGATTACGCCAAGCACGACCATCGTGGATAAGGGGCTGTTCAAGGATGCAGGTGTACCCTATGCGCGCTGCTGGATTTATTCCAACACCGGCGGCACCCATGGGCCTGTGAATGTTTCCCATGCGCTTGAGGTTTCCTGCAACTATTTCTTCTATGAGCTGGGCTACCGCTTAGGCAGCACCGCAAACGGCAGCGACAGCAATAAGGCAATTACCACGCTGAATGAATACATGGCAGCGTTTGGTCTGAATGACTATACCGGCGTAGAGCTGGACGAATACGGCCCGACTATGGCATCTCCTGCCAATAAGGAAAAGGCAGTGAAAACCTTTAACCCCGATGCCACCACAAGCCAGACCCGCTGGACAGACGGTGACACCATCCGTACACACCGGCACAGATTACGAAATATGTTTCCACCCTTGCAAACGGCGGCACGCTGTATAAGCTGCACATGGTGGATCACATACAGAATGCTGACGGCACACTCCATTCCGAGGTGGAGGAAACGGTCGAAAATGTAACAAAATTCAAGGAGGAAAATCTGCAGGCTGTTTATCAGGGGATGTATCTGGTAACAAACGGTTCCCACGGTACACTCCGTACCGCCTTCAATGACCTGCCCGTAAAGGTGGCAGCGAAGACGGGTACTGCCGAAGAGGACAAGAACCGCAGCTCCCATACCTGGTTCGTCTGCTTCGCACCCTTTGATGATCCGCAGATTGCCATTACTGTTATGATTCCCTTCGGCGAAGGCAGCGGTACACCTGCGCCTGCGGTTGCGAAGGCAATTATCCGCGAATATCTGGGGCTGGATTACACCCCCACAAACACCACAATGCAAACAGTTCTGGCAGAATAACAACAGGAGGGGAAAGTATGTATAATGAAAACTATGTGATCTTTAAGGGCACAAAGGACGGTGTCACCGTTATCTTTGACCCGGAGGTATCCTTTGAAACCCTTTGCACACAGCTGGAAAAGAAGGTAGCGGAGGCAGGCAAATTCTTCGATAACGTAAAGACCTCCCTTGCCTTCAAGGGGCGTGTGTTTACGGAGGAGGAGGAGGAAACCCTCTTAAAGATTATCGCAAAGCATACCACGATGGAAATTACCTTCGTGAAAACAGAAAACAACGAAATCAAACGTCTGAGCGACCTTCTGGAGAAGGAGCTTGCTCCCTTTAATCTGGCAAAGTTCCACAAGGGCTCTCTGCGCAACGGGCAGAAGATTGAATTTGAAGGCAGCGTCATCGTGGTTGGGGATGTCAACCCCGGTGCAGAAATCAAGGCAGGCGGCAATATCATCATTCTGGGGCAGCTCAAGGGCATGGCGCACGCAGGCTGCAAGGGCATGACGGATGCCTTTGTTTCCGCCATTTATATGGCACCCGTACAGCTGCGCATTGCGGATATCATCACCCGTTTTCCCGAAGAAAACAAAAAGGGCCCCAAGCCCCCTGAATATGCCTTTGTGCAGGATGGGCAAATTTTTGTTATGGCACTTTCCTAAGAATTGGAAACGCTGTCGAATCATGGGAAAAGTTCTCCTGTTTTGCTAAAAAAAAGGAGTGCAAAATCAGCACATTTTTGTTAATATAGTAATAGGAATCAGATATTACCGAAAAAAATGTGCAAACGCGTAAAATAAACTTCTGAGATTAGGAGGAACATCAATGAGTGAAGTAATCGTAATCACCAGCGGCAAGGGTGGTGTCGGCAAAACCACAACCAGCGCAAACCTTGGCTGCGGTCTGGCAGCATTAGGCAAAAAGGTTGCATTGGTAGATGCAGATATCGGGCTGAGAAATCTGGACGTTGTTATGGGTTTGGAAAACCGTATTGTATATGACTTGGTAGACGTTGTGGAGGGCAACTGCCGCCTGAAACAGGCTTTGATTAAGGATAAGCGCTATGATGGGCTGTTCCTGCTGCCTGCCGCACAGACAAGAGATAAGGACGCTGTTTCTCCCGAACAGATGCAGAAGCTCTGTGACGATTTAAAAGAGGAAGGCTTTGATTTTATCGTACTGGACTGCCCCGCAGGGATTGAACAGGGCTTCAAAAACGCCATCGCCGGCGCAGACAGAGCCATTGTTGTCACAACCCCTGAGGTTTCCGCTGTGCGCGATGCTGACCGTATCATCGGGCTTCTGGAGGCAAATGAGCTGAGAAACCCTACCCTTATTCTAAACAGACTGCGCATCGATCTGGTGCAGCGCGGCGAAATGATGAATATTGAGGACGTAGAGGAAATTCTTGCGATTGATATTCTGGGTGTCGTTCCCGATGATGAAAGCATTGTTATCGCAACCAACAAGGGTGAGCCTGCCGTTATGAACGAAAATTCCAAGGCAGGACAGGCTTACAGAAATATCGTTCAGCGCCTTCTGGGCAATGATGTGCCCCTGATGAGCTTTGAACCCGAACCCGAAACCTTTATGGACAAGCTGAAAAAGCTCTTCCGTAAATAAGCCTGTGCGAAGAAAGGAAGTGTAACGATGGATTTCTTTAGCTTTTTCCGCAAAAAACAGACACCGCCCTCCGGCAGTGTTGCGAAGGATAGATTAAAGCTGGTTCTGGTGCATGACAGAGTGAACTGCTCCTCTCAGGTACTGGAAATGCTGAAAACGGATATCATCAAGGTCATTTCCAATTACATGGAGATTGATACCGATGAGCTGGATATCCAGATTACGCAGACGCAGTCCGAGGATAACAACGGCACCGTTCCTGTGCTGTATGCGAATATCCCCATCAAGAGCATGCGTAAGATGAATCACGAGGATTAAAGCCCTATTAAAAAGACCAACACAAAAGACCTTCAAATACAGGGAAACCTTTGAAGGTCTTTTCGGGTTTTCTCTATCACACCAAGCCCTTCGTTGGTATGATAGACAAAATCCGAAAAATCATAAAAAATACCGGGAGTTTTTATATATGGACATCAAAAAATATCTTCAAAATCTGGATTGGTGGCTTGTGGGGGCGGTTTGCCTGCTTTCCCTGTTCGGCTTAATCTGCATTGCGAGCGCAACGCGTATCAATCTGGGGGAAAGCCCTGCCAATGTCATCAAGCAAGGCGTATTCTTCCTCATTGGCATTGCGCTGATGGTGATTGCAGCCAATGCGGATTATGAATACATCTCACAATTTACCATTCCGCTTTATATCGTGAATATTTTGCTTCTGGTGACAGTTCTTCTGGTCGGCTCCGAGAGTAAGGGCGCGACTCGTTGGATTGCCCTTGGGCCTCTGACCATTCAGCCCTCGGAATTCGCCAAGGTGATTATGATATTCTGCTTAGCGAAGGTCATAACCGAGCGGCAGAAGCAAATCAGCGACCTGAAAACCATCGGGTTTCTCTGTGTTTACACAGGGATTCCGCTGCTTCTGATTCAGAAGCAGCCTGCGCTTTCTGCCAGCCTGGTTCTGGTTGCCATCTTCTGCATTGAAATCTTCATTGCAGGTCTGGATTGGCGCATCATCCGCAATGTCTTAGTGGTTACGGTGCCGATTGTCGCATTGATTCTCTTTGACGTAAGCAGGGAGCATCCCCTCTTTACGGATAAAATTCTTGCGGAGCATCAGTTCAACCGTATCCTTTCCTTTGTGGACCCCAGCCGCGATCCCAGCCTGTATTATCAGACAGAAAAATCCATTTCTGCCATCGGTTCGGGGAAATTTCTGGGCAAGGGTCTGTTCCACGGCACGCTGAACCAGTTAAGCTATCTGCCGGAGCCACATAATGATTTCATTTTCTCCGTAATCGGGGAAGAATTTGGATTTCTTGGATGTATATTTGTCCTCGCCATATTGCTTTTTATCGTTTTTCGGTGTATAGTAATAGCAATATCGGCCAGGGATACCTTCAGCCAGCTGGTTGCTGCGGGCATCGCCGGCATGTTTGCGTTCCAAACCTTCGTAAATATGGGCGTTGCGACAGGCATCCTGCCGAATACCGGCATGTCATTACCCTTTATCAGCTACGGCGGCAGCTCCATGTGGACAAACATGGTCGCCCTTGGGCTGATGCTGAACATAAGAAAAAAAGAAACAAAATCGCTATTTGAGGGAGGTTTGTTATGAATATTGGTCTGATTGCACATGATAATAAGAAAAAACTGATGGAAAACCTTTGCATCGCTTACAGACATATTCTGTGTAAGCATGATATCTACGCCACAGGCACAACCGGTCGTCTGGTGGAGGAGGCTGCCAATCTGGTGGTGCATAAATATCTTTCCGCGCACCTGGGCGGCGAACAGCAGATGGGCGCACAGATTATCAATAATGATATTGACCTGATGATTTTCCTGCGAGATCCCGTTTCTCCGCATGCGTACGAATCCGAGGTAAATTCCATTCTGCACCTGTGCGATATGCACAATATTCCTCTGGCAACCAACCTTGCAACGGCAGAGGTTCTTCTGCTTGCACTGGACAGAGGCGACCTGGACTGGAGAAACGTAATGCGCTGACCCCTGTTTGAAAAGATGAGAAAGGAATGCGAAAATGGAGCTTTACTTTAACGGCAGAAACCTATTGATTATCGTCGGGTATTACCTGATTATCAACCTGATTCTGTATTTTACAATGGTAATTGATAAAAAAAGAGCCATAAAGGATGGGTGGCGGATTCCCGAAAAGAATCTTTTCCTTCTGGCTGTTCTGGGCGGCGGCATCGGCGGTCTGATTGCGATGGTCTTCAAGCGCCATAAAAACAAGCATATTGATTTCATTCTGACCTTTACCGTTACAGCAATTCTGCACATGGTTGTAGCATTCTTGCTGATTGGGAAATTTGCATTTGTTACAAAATAAAAAATGAAGGATAAATCCGTATTGGATTTATCCTTTTTATTTTATCGTTCGCTCCACAATTCCACAAGTCTGCATTTGATTTTCGGCGTAACCTTCTTCTGCTCCATGGCAGAAACCACGAGAAATTCCTCCTTTGTCAGCGTATTCTGAAGCCGCACATGGCTTTCCTCTGTGGAATAGCCCCACGCCGCATCCACATAGCACATCTGCGGATAGATCACGCACCACCAATTCTTCCCCTTGGCTTCGCCAATCTCAATTCGCAGGGCATCATACACCCCTGCCGGAAAAATTAAATCGCCATATTTCTTAAAGGGAAATTCCTCCCGTACCAGAGACACGCGGACGGGATAAGTATACCCCTGCGCCAGCACCTCCGCCTCCGCCGTTTCCGAAATTTCCTGCTGTGCGTTTTTGAGTGCCGCAAGCGTTTCCTCCTTTGAGGTACAGGTTTCCAGTAAATCGCCATATTCCTGCAAAACCCTATCGCGCACCGCAAGCTTGAGGGTCTGGTCTGCCTCGCTGTCGCTATTTGCCAGCACATGAAAGCGCACCACCTTGCCGCCAATCCCCTTCTGAATCATATCCGCATAGCCCTCTGTCCAATGGGCGGCGAACAGCAGACTCAGCAGTACCCCAAGCACCACCGCCGCAAGCCAATACCATTTTTCCTTTTGCCAAAGCTCCCTGAGCGTCTGTTTCCAATCCATCCCGTTCTCCCCTTTTCTGATTTGTTCAGATACAGGATTTCCAAGTTTTTCAAATTTTAATCAACGCTTGCGCCCCATATCCGTAATCTGCACCTTTGGGACAACACGAAACACCATCCGCTCCCAAAGCTGCTCTCGTGTGCAGGCTTTTGCAAGCTGCGGCAGGGCACGCTCTGCCCTCGGCAGAATACCGAGGAAATCCACCCCTTCGGACAGTGCTGTTTTTATCGTATGCTCCACTTCCTCTTTTATGCTTGCGGAAAAAATACTCTCCAACTCCGTTTTCTGCTCTGCGGAAAGCAATTCGCCCCTGCCGCCCTGCAGGGTTCCCTCTACGGAAAGCGTCACGGTGCAGAGAACGATGTCCCCTGCCACCTGAAAATCGTAGTCCGCCTTTGTTTTTGTAACCGCCAAAGGCAAAACCGCCGCTTTATACCTTCCTTCCAGAACCGCCCCCTCGGCATCTCCCAACAGAAAAAGATAACCGCGCTCCTCTTCCTCATTCAGAATAGAAGCACCCCTTGCGGACACTGCCATGCCGCCGCCAAGCCGCAGCCTTTCCCCCTCTGCGCGAATCCGCGGAAGCACACCATTGCCGCCCCGCTCCGTGCGCTCCGTCAGAAAGGTATCCAAATCAATCCCCTTCGTGACCGCCACCTCCTCGGCGGTATTTTTATAAAAATCCCAGAGGAACAGACCTGTCTTGCTGTCCTCCTTCATGGCCTTTTCCACGCAAGCCGCCGCAGAATCCGCCGCCAGAAGCATCACCTTCTCCGAAACCGCCTGACTGCGCTCCAGCTCCCCCAGAAGGGCATCCAGCCTTGCGCTGTCCCGCAAAAGGCTTTCCCCCAAGATAACGGTTTTCAGCTGCCCCAAATCCGTCTTACGAGAGGTGTAGGTATCCACCTGCGCGACCGCCCCCGAAAGAGTTTCACTCTCTGCGGCATAAATTTCTGCCTCGCCCGTTTCGATATTCGCAGGCGCAAAGGTGAAGTGACAGCCGTTTTCCGCCGCATCTACCCCAAGGGTGATAATAAATGCCCTATCCTCCGGGTCCTTTTTATCCCAGCAGCCGGTCAGAAAAAAGGGGACTGCCAACGCCAGCAAAACAAATTTTTTATACATCCTTTTTCTCTCCCTTCCTGCCAAGCAAGAGCAATAAAACCGGCAGTCCCACCAGATACGCCAGATTCAGCCAAGGCGAAACGGCAAGCCGCAGACGCTGTGCCGCCATAAGGCTTTCGGGCAGAAATGACAACGCAAACAAAGCCGCAAGCACCACCCAGAGCCAAAGCTTTCGCTTTTTTTCCGCCTGTCTGCATAGCTGCGTTCCCAGAAGGGAGCCGAAAAACACCACCCCCGAAAGAAACAGCACCGCCGATGCCATCCAGAACCAAAGCAGAAGCAAATCCTGTCTGGTCAGAAAAACGCCAGTAAAGCTGACACGCTCCAGCATCTGCAATGTCGGCAAAAGCTTTGCGGCAAGCATCCCCTCGCCGTAATTCGCCAGACAGAGAAGCACGATGACCGTCACCACTGCCGTTATCAAAAGACAGCCTTTCCAGACTGCGAAGCCGACAGGCTTTTTCAAATCCGGATAGATAAAATAAAGAAAAACGAGCCCCCTAAATACAATGCTCATCTCTGCAAGCCCTGCCCCGATGCCCGAAGGAGAAGGCAAGGCAAGCGGCAGAACACGCGCATACCGCGTAGAAGCCGCCACCGCCAGAAGCACCAGAAGCAAGGGAATTGCGACCAGAAAAAAGAGGATTTCCGCCGTTCTTCCCCGACATTCCGTTCCCTGCGCCGCAAGCGCACCTGCGACCAGAAGCAGCACCAGGGAAAGCACCCAGACAGGCGTTGCAGGGAGCATAAAACGGCAGATAATTTCGCTGAAAATCCGCAGCTCAAGCATCCCGTCAAGCAAAAGCTTTCCTGCCAAGCCAAGCAAAAGGATTGTCCCGATAGCATTGCCGCAGACGCTCCGGCACCAATCGACCACCGTACCATTGGGCATGCGCCTTCCTACTGCCG